>Ga0193960_1000446_pt1 | contig 17237 bp, 47 predicted proteins | sample FB_3_MG_FD_140338 | JGI IMG/M metagenome (GOLD analysis project Ga0193960, IMG submission 140338) | Microbial mat bacterial communities from the Broadkill River, Lewes, Delaware, United States - FB_3_MG | ecosystem: Environmental > Aquatic > Freshwater > River > Microbial mats | place: USA... | reverse complement strand
GCTATTTTACCAACATCAGATACAGTTAAAGATAAATAACCATTATCTATATGTTTGTTCAAAGTAGAATAACTATAACCAGTTATATCTAGTAATTCTTTTCGCTTAATACCTAATAAAGGCACTGTGTGTTTTCCTTTTGTTTCCATAATTTATATATTTAATTTTTAGCAAAGTTAAAACTATTTTTTAAATATGCAAAAATATTTTAAATAAAAAACCTCCCTACATATAAAGTAAGGAGGTCAAAACTAAAATTATGAATAAAGCTCAGAATAAAAGAGCTACACAAATATATGTATAAATTTAATTAAAAAATAAAAAAACTTAAAAAATGTTGTGAACTTAAAAAAGTTTGTTAACTTTGAGGTATAAATTTATAAAAAACAAACTATGAAAGACTTTAAAAAACTAAATGAATTAGTCATTGAATGGGCAAAAGAAAAAGGAATACTTGAAAAAGCTACTTCTTTAACTCAAATGCAAAAGACTATTGAAGAAGTAGAAGAAACTAGAGATGCTTTAATGATGAAGCAAAATGGAGTAATGCAATATGTAAATGCTCAAGGAAAAGAAAAAAACACTAGAGAAGAAATAAAAGACGGCTTTGGAGATATATTAGTAACTATATTAATAGGTTGTGAAATGCAAGGATTAGCCCCTTTAGATTGTCTTGAAACTGCTTATGATGTTATAAGTAAAAGAAAGGGAACTATGAAAGATGGAGTTTTTGTTAAAGAAGAAAAATAAACAACAATAAATTAAATTTATTTTAACTATGAAAATAACAGATAAAATAACAATTACACAAGATGATAACATGGAGTTAATGGCTCGTTATCCTGATAATCATTTTGAGTTGGCTATTGTAGACCCTCCATACGGAATTGATGCGGATAAATCTCAAAACGCAGCAGCAGAAAGTAGAAAGAAAGCTAATGGAAAAAGTAAAGCTGGTAGGGGTTGGAAGGAATATAAAACAACTGAATGGGATAGCGAAATACCTAAAGACGAATATTTTAAAGAACTGTTTAGAGTTTCTAAAAAACAAATTATTTGGGGTGGTAATTATTTTCCTTTTATTTGGGATTACTCTAATAGCTTTATAATATGGAATAAGATGCAAAGAGATTTTAGTTTAGCAGATGGTGAGTTAGCTTGGTATTCTGAAACGAATAAAGCAATGCGAACTTTTGATTTTAGCAGAGGTGGTGCGTTAGCTGATAATAACAAAAATGGTGGTAGGTTTCACCCAACGCAAAAACCAGTTAAACTTTACGAATGGCTTTTAATGAACTACGCTAAAGAAGGCGATAAGATATTAGATACGCATTTAGGTAGTGCTAGCATCGCTTTAGCTTGTCACAACTTAGGTTTTGAATTAACAGCTGTGAGTTAGATAAAGACTATTTTGATAAATCAATCGAAAGAATACAAAATCATGTTAAATAACTTAGAATGTTTTAGAAATACTTTAAAACTTTAAAATATTTTTACTATATTTGCTTTGTAGTTAATTTAGTGGAATTCATTAACTAACAAAAACATAAGAAATTTATAATAAAATCCATTAGGACGAGGCGAATTCCACAACAGCCAAATCTTAATGGATTTTTTATTTAATTAAAAGTTTATCAGTTTATAATTAAAACTGTTAATTATTATGAGTGCAAAAATAGATTTAAAATTTTTAGCGTGTGATTGTGAACATACGGCTATAAAAACATTTTGTAATTCAACAAAAGAAGATATAGTTATTCATACAGAATCAGATAATCAAAGTATAACTATATGTTTAGACATACCAACAGCTATAAAGTTTGCTAAAACATTACGTACTGAAATTAACAAAGCTAAAGAAGGAGGTAATAATGTCTAAATTAAGAAGTGTATCAACTGCTTTCTGGTCAGACCCTTTTATAGAGGATTTAACACCTAATCATAAGTTATTGTTTTTGTATTTAGTTACAAATGAAAAAACTAATATGTTAGGTATTTATGAATCTTCAATTAAGAAAATTTCTTTTGAAACTGGCTTAAAAAAAGATGATGTTTTAAAGGGTCTGAAAGAGTTCGAAAAGGTTAATAAAGTAAAATACATTAATAACTATGTTATACTTATTAATTTTATGAAACATCAGAAATTTAATACAAACATGAAGAAGTCAGCAATAGATATTTACAATAATTTACCTAAAGAGCTGAAAGACAGTACTATTACAGTTTGTAAATCTAATCCTTCGAAAGGGTTCGAAAGCCTTTTAAAGTGTTTCGGTATGGTTTCGAAAGTAGAAGTAGAAGTAGAAGATGAAATAGAAACTAAAGAAGAAGATGAAAATAAGTCTTTGCCTTTTAGTTTTTATAATTCTCTTTTAAAATTAGGAGCAGATAAACAATTAGCTTCTGAATGGTTAAAGGTTAGAAAAACAAAAAAAGCAACAAATAGTCAAACAGCTTTCAATTCTTTTGTTAAACAACTAGAAAAAACAAACGCAACGGTCAATGAGATTTTAGAACTTTGTGTTATTAAAAGTTGGTCTGGTTTCAAATCAGAATGGTATCAAAAACCAAATGAAGAACCAAAGACTAAACAACAGATTTATGAGGAGCAATTAAAAAAGCTTAAAGAGTTACATAACAAAAACAATAACTAATGGCATTTTTAAAAACAGATTTCGGAGAAAAATATTTAAGCGACTATTATAACGGGTTGATTCCACAAGGTCAAGGAATAGGAATTAAAAATGTAGATAATCATCTATCTTTTAAAAAAGGTCAATTTAACTTAGGTATAGGGATTGATAATGTAGGTAAAACAGATTTTTATTTATGGTATTTTTTAGTTTTAGCATTAAAATACAATTACAAAATAGACATTTGGAGTGGAGAAAATAAACCAGAACAGCAAAAAAGGAAACTAATACAAATGTATTATGGTTCTAAATTAACAGAATTAACATATACTCAAGTTCAAAAAGGAAAATTGATTATTGAGAATTATTTTAATTGGATAGATAGAGGAGAATTATACAATCATAAACAACTATTAGACTTATATAGCGACACACAAAGTGATATTTGTTTTGTAGACCCTTTAAATGGTTTAGAACATAAGGAACAATTTGGAACAACTAAAAGTACTTATAGAATATCAAATGATATTAGACAATTTTGTAATCATACTAATAAAAGTGTTTATGTTTCTGCTCATACAGTTACAGAAGCTTCTAGGAGGCAATATCCAAAAGACCACGAGTTAAGTGGGTATGTTATGCCTCCTATTAAATCTCATATTGAAGGTGGGCAACAATGGGCAAGTAGGGCTGATGACTTCCATGTGTGGCATAGGTTAACAAACCATGAACATTTAAAGTGGTTTACACAATTGGAAGTTGTAAAAGTTAAAGATACAGAGACTGGAGGAGGTCAAACAATGAAAGACTCGCCTTTATGTTTTGAATTTAATAAAGGATTAGGCTATAAATATGTTGATATTGATATTTTAAATCCTTCAACATTTTTCAATGATAATAAACAAGATGCTCTTGAAGATTTAAGACCATCAAGAATAATAAAGCAAGAAGTTAAACAAATTATTAAACCAAACATTAATTTTGATGATATGTTAGTGGACGTTGATAATGGAATAGACCCTTTTTAATTATGAGTTTGGATAGTTTTACAAAAAGAATAATAGAAAACCCAAGTATTATTTTAAAACAGCTTAAAATAAGTGATGTTATTTTCTTGAAAAATCAACTTTTTATTACGAAAGAAAATATTTTAAAAAAATATGGTAAATTTGAAGTTGATTCTGACGGTGCTCCTTTGTTTACAAACGAACAATTATTTAAGCGTATGCCTGACGACACTAAAAAAATGTTTTGGAGTATTAATAACGCTAGTATTATGATTCAAAGCTTATTGAATTTTAATGATGATTTGGAGAACGATGTTAAAACAATGAGACAAGAGATATCATCTTATCAAATAGAGATAATTAGATTACAAAAACAATTAGAACTATGCAACAAATAACACCAGCTGACTATACAGATTTGATAGAACAGTTAAATAGATTACATAATTTTGATGAGTATTTAAAAGATTGGATAATACAAATTAATAAAAATATGCAAATTACTTGTTTAAATGAATTTGAATTACTAAATTTGTTAAAAGAAAAGAAACACGACAAGTTAGCTAATAAGCTAAAAGTGTTAATTGAAACTAGAGACTTGTTACAGTATTATAGATATTGTAGAAAGTTGAATTTTATGTAACGTTACTTGTATATTGGTAGTTTATTTACGGATTTAAAAACAGAAACATGAAGAAATTACAAGACTTAATTAAAAATACAAAATGTAGCATTTCTATTGACATAAACAACCATAGGAATTACTACGAAACTATTGAACAACACATTGAGCCAGAGGATAGAGAGGAAATTAGTAATGATGTATGGGCTAAAATGATTGAACTAGATACTTGTGTTAGGTTGCAAGTTTACCCTTATACACCTATTGGGTCTTATGTAATACATCATTACGATGTAGAAATGGCAATAGATATAGCGTTGAGTGACGAATAAACTAAGCATTAATTTTTAAACAAAGACCCTGTGGCAATTAAATTTAGCCATTGTTATAGGGCGTTTTTATTATGAATAGATTTGAAATAACGGTAGATTACGAAAATAACGTAACTATAATTAAGGATTTAGATACAGGTATTGAGAAGAAGGTAAGTATTAATTACAAAGATATGGTTAACTGGATTATACGCACTAAACCTAATGGTGTATAACGGTTTGTATATGAAACGTTGCAAACTGAAACTTAACAGATAAATACAAAAATTTAATTATTAATAAACTTAAAAAAGACCACTAAAGCAATGTTTTATATACGTTGTTATGTGGCGTTATATTATGTTTACACAACTTATGCAAAGAAAATCTGGTTATGCGGTTCAAAAACTTTATGAACTTGAAAAACCAATAGAAGGGTATAATCAAGTGATTGTATCTTGTAAGACAAACGGAGCAAACGGATTGAGAGGTTCATTCTTTATTTGGGGAACAAAAGATGGCGATAAAATAGAAAAAGAACTTGATTGGGATACAGAAGATTGCGACTTTGAACACGATAAAGTTTTGATTGATAGGATTAACCGTGGGTATGGGGTAAATGCCACATAACGTATTTGTATATGGTTTGTTGCGTGTTAAAATGATAAAAATATGAAAAAAGGAAATGTAAAAATGTTAATTAGAAATCTTAGAGAAATGAACGAAAAAAGCAATAAATTATATACATTGTTAGGTGTAGTTAAATGCCCTAACAATTGCCAACAGGGAAAAACCAAACATTACGCAGATAATAAAAAAGCACTTTACGACTTAGTTAACTGTAGATTTTGTAAAGGAAAAGGAACTGTTTCAGAAAGTGAGTTAAAAAGCATTGAACAAAGCATTTAATTACACCTAACGTTGAGTATATGATTTCGGGCGTGAATGAGATACAAAAAACAGATAAAAACAAAATTATGAATAAGCAAACAGATGGAAAAAATGGGCAAAATAAGCCTGAATTATATACAGTGTTACCCACCGTTTTTGATACTGTGGATGATGCTGTTAAACAACTAAAACTTGATAGAAGGCATAAGTGGTTTGAATTTATGGGTGAAGTCGTATATCATTACTCTTATACATATACTTGTACTGGTTGTGATGGTGGAGGATGCTACGAATGCGGTTATCACGGAAAAGCAAGAACTGGATGCCCTGTACCTGCTATACACCCTAAAACTGGAAACCCTGTAAAGGTTCGTGTTTTAAATGGTGGGTAACAAACGAATAAAGTAGCCTATTGTTGTAATTTCACAACAAGATAAAGTGTAACTAACTAAAAACCAACAAATAAAACTATGAATAAAAATACAACAATAGAGTTTAAGAAAGGGTTTATTTTTGAGGGTGTTATTTTCGGATGGAAGTATAAAAAACTATTCAGATTACCGCAAATTATAAATAATAGATACTATCCGTTAAAAGAATGTGCTAATTATAATAATGGATTTATCGTTTATAGAAAAAGAAAGTCATTTAAACAACTTAAAGAAATGACTACAAACATAACAGAAATAATAACCAAACAATTAGAAGATGAAACACCTTTTTAAATTAGCGTTTATAATACCTATATTCGCAACAGCTCAAACAACTGACAGCGTTTACAACTACCTACAACAAATAGGAGTTAAACACGCGGACATAGTTACTAAGCAAGCTATATTAGAAACTGGACATTTTAAGTCATATTCTTGTAGAGTTAGAAATAATCTATTTGGATTAACTAGAAATCATAAATTAGAAACATTTGATAATTGGATGGAAAGTTGCCACGCCTATAAAAATTGGATACAGTACAAATATAAAGGCGGTGATTATTATGACTTTTTATATGAGTTAGGATATGCTTCTGACCCGAAGTACATACAAAAATTAAATAAAATAGTATTGTAGTTGTATATTAAATATATTGTAGTATATTTGTGCCAACAAAACAAATAGATATGAATGCAATAGCAAAACAAAAAGTAAAAAAACATTTATCAACTGAATACGGAAAGCAAATGATTGAGATTCATGGGTTAAAGTATATTAAAAAAGAGATATACCAAGCGATTAAAAACTATACATTAGGAGATAAAAGAAAACAAAAATGTTATTAATAGATAATAAAAAGCACACCATTTTATTTGATGGTGTGCTAAAAATAGAAAAACAAAATAACTACACGATTTTAGAATATTGTGAGATTATAAGGCAAAAGGAAAAAGTTAAACATCCAACTTTTAAAAATAAAATATTAAAAAATTATGGCATCATTTGAAGAAGTTAATAAGTTTAATGGTAAAGATATTGATAGAAAAACGACCGATATTTTGTTTGAAGTTGAAGAAACTTTAATTCGTAACGAAGATAAATTTTCTACCATGAATAATAAAATGACAAGGGATATATCTATATTAGTTTGTGATTTTATTTTAAAAACTAAATCATTAGATTTTTATGAAGTAGATTTTTATCAAAATTGTAAATTAAAATTAGAAAAAAATGAATGAACAGTGTATAGATTGCGGATGTCAATTTGATATACATCACTTAACTAACGGTATGTGTTCAATGTGTATTGAATTTGAAAACGATGAAAACGAAAACTTTTCGTTTAGTGACTATGAAGAATATTTAAAAGAACAAAGTAAACTATGAAAACAATTATAATAGATGGGGTAGAATATGACTTAGTGCCTAAAAAAGAAGTTAAAAATGATAATACAACAGCTTATTATTCATGTATGACAGATTGTGGAACTTTTAACTTTCAAATACTTTTAAATAAGGATGGTAGTATATGGAGAGATACAGAAAGTATTACATACAAGGAAGGAAAAGAAGATGAAGATTACTGGGATAATAATAGAGTTATAAAAGGTTGGTTAAAAGGTTATTCAGAAGATACTAAAGTATTAGAAGAAAACATAAATAATGAAGAAATAAAAGTATTGAATAATCTAAGGCAAAGAATTTTAAAACTTGGTTGGATAAAACTTTAAAAGTTAACTAAATTTTCACTATATTTGCAATAACAAAGACTTAAAAGTGTTTAGTTCTTATATCTTTTTATGTTTAATCATACAGGTCATTCATTACCTTAGTCTTTGTTTATTTTTATGAGTCACTCAAAGAAAACTATTGATAAAATAAATTGGCTTGATACTTCTTTATATGCTTTTTGGCGTGGTTGTTACGCATGGGGTCAAGAACATAAAGGAAAAGAAAAGATTAATATGTCAATAGTTGTTAGACTTTTTGCTGATAAATATAAAATAGATGAAGACGAACATAGTTTAAAGTCTCTAAGAGAGCGTTTAAGCCGTGTTATATATAATTTTGACGATAACCCTTTTAAATGTGATTAAATGGCTTTAGAAGATTTATATTTCGAAATTATTAGACCGCCTATGTTATTAGGTAACATGACTAATGAAGAGTTTTACGATTGGTTAACTCAAGATATAGGATTAGGAATAGAAATACATTTACTATCTTTACAAGCTACTTTAGAACAGTTAGAAGTATTTGAAATGTATGAACATTGCGCTATTGTAAGAGATTATATAAAAGATATAAAAGAAGAACAAACTAAAACTAAAAATAATGCGTGAAGAACAAAAAGAAGAATTAATTAATAACTATCCGTTAAGTAAAGCTATTGAATTAAAGGAGCTAAGAAAGGAAAACAGAAAACTTAAAGATTTAATCAATAGTGAATCGCTTATAAAAGTTAAGGAATCAATCTTTGAATATAAAACATTTTCTGAAACACAAAGACACGAAGCTTATAATGAGTTGATTATAAGTTACAACACTTTAAAGTTAGATAATATGCGTTTACTAGATGAATTAAACGCTGTAAAGAGAAGAGTTGAATCACATAATAAAAAGTTATTTTCAAGAAAAATAGATATATGAACAATAAAACACCTACATACTTAGAATGGTTTAAACAAACTAAAAGCTTAGGATTTAAACTACTTACTATAACATTTTTAATATTACCTTTTATTAATTATATTCTTTTACTACCTACAATAGAAGATTACATAAATAAAACAATAGTTTTTTTAATTGTATTTTGGTCTACGTGTTGGGTAGTTTATCAACCTATGCAAGAATATAAGAAGTTATTAAATATAGGATGGTTTGATAGAAACGATTATAAAACTAATAAGCCTTTAAAATAGTTTTGTTTTCGTACTGTAAGAATGAAACTAACTAATTGAAAATTAAATAATTATAAAAATGAAAATATTTAGGATTTTATATATAATAACAGAAACTTTATTTTTACCTATTCATGTTGTTAAGTTTATTGTTGAACGTTTAGTATCATTATATACATTGGTTTTATTTGGGTATGAACACCAAGCAAATAGAACAATAGAAAACACTTATAAAAAGCTTCACAAACTTGAGTCTATTAAAGCAAATATTACTAACATTTTAAACAACTAATAAGAAATGGAATTAAAAAAAGTTAAAGTAGATTTAAGCGATACTTATAATTTAAGCAATTATCCAAGTTCAGGAATGTTTTTAAATGAAAATGATAACAATGTTTACTATGTTAGTAAAGTTAGTAGTTGGGTTTTATTGTTAGATAGTTTAGATGTTTTTAAAGTAGCTGTATCAATAGAAGAAGGAGGACAATATAAAGAGAATAAAAAACAAGGTGTTATTTCTGAGAGTTTCGCTTTGAAAATGTTAGCTATAAATAATGGAACTAAAGTAGAAGATTTAAAATTATAGATTATGGCGGCACCTAAAGATAATCAGTTTTGGAAAAGAAGAACAAAACACGGTAGAGATAAAATATTTGCAACTCCAGAAATAATGAGAGATGCTTGTTATGAGTATTTTGAATTTCAAAGCAATAGAGCATGGGAGAAAGTAGAGTATAAAGGTAGTGAGGTTGTTGAGGTTAGAATACCTACTTCACCACCTTTTACAATGACTGGGCTATGTATATTTTTAGGTGTTAACACTAAGTATTTCAATGAGTTCAAGAAGACTTGTGATAATAATTTTTCCGAAGTCATAGAAGAGATAGAGAATATTATCTATAACCAAAAGTTTGAAGGGGCAAGCGTAGGAGCTTATAATGCTAATATAATAGCACGTGATTTAGGACTAGCTGATAAGAAACAAGAAGAGGTTACAAAGAAGAAAATAGTAGTTACAGTTAAGAATGATGAGGAATAAAATGTATATAGTTAGATATTCTATAGGTTCTTTTGATGACTTTACTGTTAATAATATTTTTGTAACTAAAGATAAGGCTTTAGCTGAAAGTTATGTTATTAGATTTAATGATGTGATGAAAATGTATAAAGATTTTTACAAGAAGTTTACATACCACCGTTACCCTTATATGCTTGAAGAACCTGAATATAAAGATAGTGATGATGATTACGGTTTATTAAGTGAACACATTGAATATTATGATAGATGGGAGGAGTTAATAGACTTTAACGAATGTTTTTTTGAAGAAATAGAAGTTAGATGATGAGATTTTGTAAATTTGTAAAAGACTTTATATTCCTTTCTTTTAAGTTTGGAATAATTGAAGGTTGGCAAGATGCTAAGTTCATTAATGATGAAGAAATACAAGAGCAATTAAGATTTTATGAAGAAGAATAAATTTGTTTATTAAATAATTGTAATATATGTAAAAATCGTAGTAATGAGTTTTATTAGCGACTCTCACATTAAATAAAGGTTGCTCAAGTATTTACGAACTTTGCCACATGTATTACATACAACATAAATAAGAATAGAACTAAACACTATTAACAGTTAAAAGTTTAGTCATAAATAAAAACCTATCAATTAATTTTGGTAGGTTTTTTTTGTGTAATTAAAAATAATTGTTAACTTTGAATAAAATTAAAGATTATGAATAGAGAAATTAAATTTAAAGCTAAAAGAGTAGATAACGGTGAGTGTGTTTATGGTTATTATTTATTCCACAGAAAAGAAAGTTTTATTATACCAATAGATAAAACTATAAGGAGATTTAAAGTAATCCCAGAAACAGTTTGTCAATTCACTGGATTAAGAGATAAGAATGGAATTGAGATTTATGAGGGGGATGTTTTGTCTTTTGAAGAAGGTTCATTTAAAGATTTCACAACAGAAGATAGTTATGTTATGTATGATGATGGTTCTTTTTGTGTTGAGGTGATTTATGATTTGCATCTTATACCGTTATGTCAACAAGACTGCGTAGATTCAATAGTAACAGGCAACAAACACGATTAAGTTATGATAAGCACACTAAAAACAGTAAAAGAGTTTAAGGATATAATAAAACTAAAAGATAACTTTAAAAAACTTATAACTAAATAACACTTGTAAGTTTATAAATTATTTGTAACTTAGTAAAAACAAAACATTATGAAGACAGTTTATCCAACAAACAGAATAGACTTTAATAAGTGGTTAACTTATTTAAGAGTTAGAAATTACAACTTTAAAAGTAGTAGAATTGCTAGAGCTTACTTTGAGTGGCTGAATGATAAATAACGCAAACTAATTGAAATAACATTAATTTGAATGAAAACTAATACAAAACCAAAAAGATACGCATCAAGAGAAGTTAACGGCATGGATGTAATAGACTTAGCTGAACATTGGAATTTAAACTTTCAAGAGGCTAACATACTAAAGTATCTGTTAAGAGATAAGGGACAAGATTACGAAGATATGATAAAGATTGTTGACTATGCTACTAGAGAAGCTGAACTAATTAAAAAAAGAAAAAGTTAAAAATACTTTGTAAATTAAATATTATTTTTAACTTTGTTTAAAACTAAAAATTATGGAAATTTATTTTAAAAACGAAAAAGGACAATTAGAGCAAACAACTTTATATGATTTGTTACAAAACAATTTAAGTGAATCATTTGAAATGAATAATGGTTGTTTTGCAGATGAAAATTATAGATGGATAGGTATTGTTCAAGAGAAACAAGACAAACAAATTACTGTTAACATGGCGTTTAATACAAGTGAAGACATAATAACAGATGTTAGCGTTTATTCTGCTGAGACAAAGAAAGTCGTTGATGAGGATAATATGATTAAATTAATTTAATTTAGAATTATGAAAACAGTTGAAGAAATACTAAAAGAAATAAAACAAACAACTAACTATCAACATTATATTTTTGTTAAAGACTTTTGCAATAGAGCATTTGAACAGAAGTACTTAAGAGGTTACAGCAAATGGAGTGTTAAAAGAATAGATGAACTTTACCCTGAACTTACAAATCACAAAGATTTAGATAAAGAAGTTTTTAACTCTATTAAAGATAAGATAGAATTTTGTAGAGACTCGATGTGATGAGAGAACAATCGCATACTAAAGCATTAAAAGATATACTTGAACAACTACCTAAAGATAAAAGAAAAACTAGCTTATATGGTAGTACAGAGAGTTACACAACTACTTTTAATGACATTTACAATAAAGAGCAAAGAAGATTGAATAAAGAATTAGGAATAAATAAAACAAATTATGAACTTAGAGGAAATTATAAAAACAGAAAACGAAATAAATAATCTAAATAACAGAAGATTAGAGTTAATAAAGAAGTTAAAACAAACAAAATCAGCTAGAGCTAACAACTTTAGAAAAGAACAGTTAGAAGATATACTAAGAGTTGTTAGTAGAGAGGTTGGAGTTGAATTTCAATCATACAAAAAGACAAGTAGAGATGTTGACTTTGTTATGACTAAAAGAATTTACGCGTATTTTGCAAAAAAACAAACATCATGCTCTTTAAAAGTGATAGGTGATGTAATAGGGGTTAATCATGCTACTGTATTGCATTACTTAAGAACTTTTGATGGAGAACTACAATATAACTATGATTTTAAAATTATATTTAACAACATTTCAAATTACTTTGAGGTACAAAAAGAAGTTGAAGAACTTGTTTAATTAAATATATTTTGTAAATTAGCTAAAAATTAGATTATGAGTGAGTTTAAAGAAGATTTTGAAAAGTGGTATCATAAAAAATATACAAATGTAGAATGTTTTACAACTGTTAAGTATGATGTATTTGAAGAGCTACCAATAGAAATGCAGTTTTGTGTTTACAAATTGTTTGCTGTAGATAATGGTTTTGATATTTTTTTAAAACACCACAATCACTACAATCATAGAGTTGATTGTTATGGTGAAATTAATTATACAAACAATGATAAAATATTATGTAGTTATTATTTAAAAGGTCAAAAAACATTAATGACAGATTTAGTAAACAGATTAAAAGAAGAATACAATAACTTAAAAAACAAATAATTATGTATAAAGGACAATTAGAAGGCTTCCCAAAGGAAGTAGTAGAGAAGATGCTAGAACGTCAAGAAGAACAAGGAAATGAAAGAGATGTTAGTGTTTTTGAGGAAGGTAAATTTGCTGGTTTTTATTTTGAAGACACAGAAGAAGGACGCTATTTTTGGGATGATGTAATACGCAATAGAAACTTCAATGTATTCTTTGAGAAATACCCTAAATTTGAAGGAGAAATAAAGGGGTTAAATGTATTTCAAAAACCAACAACAAAAGAAGAGCGCGACAAACTTATCCAAGAGTTGCAAGCTATGGAGTTTAAGAAAGAGTTGTCGAGTGAGTTGGACAACTGTAAATTCGCAGTAAGTAAAGAAGAGTTGAAGTTATTTAAGTTGTTAAGAATGCGCGATGTTTACCGTGATGGGTGGGTTGTTTCTGAAGATTACGCTGGTTATTCTATTGATTTACATTTCATAGTAGGCTTTAAGATATATGTAAATGATTTTAGTTGTTTACCTCTATTCTCCTTCCAAAACAAAGAAACAGCAGAGCTATTTTTAAACAACTTTAGGAAAGACTTAGTAGAAGTTAAACATTTAATTAGTTAGGTTATGAGAGTTTATAAATATATAGTATTATATAGCTTTACATTGTTAGACGAATTGTTTTTAAAAGGAGACGAATTATTCATCCAGCAAGGAAACCCTAATCACAAAGCAAGTAGAAAAGTTTATAGTGTTGATAAAGTTTTACTAGGAGTTATAACTGATGATGTTGTTCATAAATTAAATAACGTATTATTAAAACTAAAAGAAGATGAGTAAATTTAAAGAAGATTTTGAGTCTGAATATTGGGAGAAGTATTTTGATAATAATAAACCAAAGCATTAATCTAAAGCAGGTTAGTGCTTTTTTTATTCAACTAATTATTGTATATTGCGAGAAACTTTTTAAAATGAAAAGAAATGTAAGAGTAAAACCTCATATAGCTAAAGAAATGGGGTTAGATGTAGTTAAATCAGGTCAGTATAGATTAAGTGAGGAAGATATAAAACTAAGGGATAAAATTAACAAGAGGTCTTTTAAGTTAAATCCTTTTATAGCTAAAAAATTAGGTTTAAAATTAGCTAAAAACAACTATTACATATTGGATAGAAAACAACTAAAAGAATACTTAAATATAGATTTACAACCTATAAAAAGACTTTTTTTTGACATAGAAACTAGTCCAATGGTATGTTATAGCTGGAGAGTTGGATATAACTTAAATTTATCTTATGATAATGTAATAGAAGATTGGAAGATAATTTGTATTTCTTACAAATGGCAAGATGAAGATAAAGTGTATTCTTTAAAGTGGGATAATAATAAATGCGATAAAGATATGCTTAAATCATTTATAAAAGTAATGAATGAAGCTGACGAGATAATAGCTCATAATGGCGATAGGTTTGATTTAAAGAAAATAAGAACAAGATGTTTGCATCATAGATTGCCTTTATTTCCTAATTATAGAACTTTAGATACTTTAAAGAAGGCTAAAAGCGGATTTAACTTTCCTAATAATAAACTAGACACTATTGCGCAATGGTTAGGCGTTGGTGCTAAAATAAAGCATAGAGGTTTTGATATGTGGAAGGATGTTGTAGAAGGGGATAAGAAAGCATTAAAAGAAATGGTTGATTATTGCGATATGGATGTTGTTGTATTAGAAGATGTTTATTTAACATTACAGAGTTACATTAAGCAAAATACACACGTAGGAACATTGAATGGAGGCTGGAAGTATAGTTGTCCTAGTTGTGGAAGTGAAGATGTAGAATATAACTCTTTAAGAATGACAGCTAAAGGAACGCCAAAAAGACAAATGACTTGTAAATGTTGTAGTCATTCTTATGAAATAAGTAATTCATCATATAAGATATTCTTAGATAAATCTATAAATAATTAAAATTTTCTTTGATTTTATTTTGTAGTTTAAAAATCTTTTGTAACTTTGGGGTATCAATAAGGAATTAAACAACTAAAAAATAGAATTATGAAAAAATTTATAACTACAAATGAAAGATCAGAAAATGTAAAAACAGCTTTAGATTTACTTATTGATTTAGGAATAAAAAAAGAAAAAATAAATATTTGTGGTTATTCTGAAACAAATGGTGTATCAGTTTATTTTACACATTCTGATTATCAAGATGAAGTTAGAATAAGAGTTAGTGACCATGGTATTACAAATCATAATAGACTTCAAAGTACTTTTTGCTTTAGCTTTGATACTGCTAAAAGTCCATTCTATTCTTTTAAAAGTGCTAAGAAAATAAATACAATAATGGCTAAGAATTACAAATTAATTAAATAAATATTACTAACAACTAAAAAATATAATTATGAACTCAACACAATTAAAAGAACTTTTACAAAAAGAAGACAAAACAGAAGCTTTAAAGGTTTTAAATCCAGTTATTCAATATTTATCTGACATGATAAATACAGGTGTTTTATTAAAGAATGTTAAAAGACATTTAGAGAACAAAGGTATAACAGGTGGAGCTTGTGATAATTTAATAGAATTAGCTAAATTAAGAGCTGATAAATTTAGACATTATGCAATCAAATAGAATAAAAGATATCATATTAAAAAATTTAAAAGATAAAGATGTAGGAGTAGGAATAATTCATTGTATTTCTGAGCCTGAACAAATTGAAAATCTGCAAAATGACATTAAGACATTACTACATGATTATCATAATTATTTAGTTGAGTATCTAAATGTTGATTTATATAGTGTTTGGGTAGATGAATTTATAAAAAAATAAAAATATGGAATTTATATTAGGATTTATAACAGGAGCTGTAACAATACACGTAATAGAGTTAATAAAAGTTTATAGAGAGTATAGACATGTTTACTCTCAATGTATCAGAACTGAAACAATAGAGGATTAAAAAGCTTAAAAATAATCAAAACTAAGACGTTATGAAGAGATAAAAGAATAAAAGTGTAACACACTATAACACGGCAAAGTTGGCGAACTGATACGCACCTACAAATAATTAAATAATCAAATCAAATTAAAAAATCTAACTTGTAGGGCTTTGAAAAATCGTGAAAAATGCAGAAAATTAAACTTTTTTGCATTTTTTTTGTTTTAATGTTTTGTGAATTGCAAATAATGTTTAACTTTGTAATAACAAAACAATTAAAACTTAGAATTATGACGACTGTAACTTTAAATATGTGGGATGAATTAAACGAAGTAAATATAGATAGAACTATTGATGGGTCAAACCTTATGGTAAATAATGTTAATGCTTCAATAGGTTGGGAATGTCATATTAAAGGAAATGACGAGCAGATAAAAAATAATTTAGAAAAGTGGATAGAAGATAGAGGTAACGACCAACATGATACTATATTAACTTTAATTGATTGGAAAATAAACAAATAACATCTACCAACAACAAAATATAAAAGCGGTCTATTTGTTTAGTCCGCTTTTTTTATTATATTTGCGTATGAAGTTTTTTAAAGACATAAGAAAAAAGAACTTATTATCTGATTATAAAGAATTATGTGAACGTATGTGTTCAGTAGATAGTGCTTTAATTGATGGAGCTATTGAATGGATAGTATGGTTTAACATCAAAGAAGAGTTAACGAATAGAATGGATAAAATAAGAAAAGAATATAAAAGCTTATGACTAGAGAATACTATTTAATTTCTGTTAACTCTGGTTATCCTAATGTTATGGAGTTGCTAGATGTTTATATTGATGAGATTTTAAAAAAGCCTAGTTTAAAGAGTGTAAAGCCTTTTATTTATCGAGCTGTTAATATTAATCAATTAATAAAGTTATTGAATGTACACTTTAACGTTAATTATGTTTTTAAAGGAGACAATATAATAAAATACTACTAATGAATTATAAAGAATTAGCGACAAATAAAAGTAATTGTGTAGAATCTATTAGAACTCAATTAAAAAGTCTTAGAAAGGATAAGGGACGTTTTAAAGGTAAGTTACACGAGATAGAACAACAACAAATAGAATTTTGCAAAGATTCTCAAAAGATAATCAAAGATACTTGTTTTGTTTTTGAATGCAATGAAAGTGATATTAACTCCATATTACAAATATATGATTTGGGAGTAATTAATTACGATTTGTTAAAGTTAAATTTAAACTATGATTAATTTTTTTAAAGTTTTTTATTGAATTGTTTGGTAAATTAAAAAAGTTCTTTAACTTTGTAATAACAAAAAGAAATAATTATGAAACTTACAAAAGAACAACACAAGG
>Ga0193960_1000445_pt1 | contig 17261 bp, 17 predicted proteins | sample FB_3_MG_FD_140338 | JGI IMG/M metagenome (GOLD analysis project Ga0193960, IMG submission 140338) | Microbial mat bacterial communities from the Broadkill River, Lewes, Delaware, United States - FB_3_MG | ecosystem: Environmental > Aquatic > Freshwater > River > Microbial mats | place: USA... | reverse complement strand
TAGCGGCTATAACGCGCACTCCCATAATTTAATCGGCAAAGAGGCTCAGCCTACTATCCCAGTTAAATTACCAATATCGGCAGATCACCAATGATTTATTTATACCAATATTTATCTAGTTATCTGCCATGTGATATCTAACGCTTTTAAAGCATTCAGATATTCATTATAAGAAATAAAACCGACACAGGGATAAGCCCCTCGCTCGACTATTTGTTTATTAGCCAGTTTTTTGGCCAGAAGAATAGCAGGCATACAGGGGATATAAGGGCCGTCACCAGAGTGAGCGACCAGCTCAAAGAGTATAGACTTTTCGCTACCATTATTACCCTTACCAAATAATTGCATATAGAAACCACTGTTGGCTGTACCTAATCCATCAAATAAAAAAGACAAACGCAGTAATAAAGGCGCTGACTTTTTCAAATTATGAATCAGGCCAATACGCACCAACCAAGATAGTGCCCATAGTATTAAATGAATACATTTAATTTCTAAGCCTGCATAAAAACGCAATGTCTTAATACTTGGGTAACGCTCGGGAAACAGTGCTAAATCGGGTATATCACAATGCCCCAATAACCTGAAGCCCAACTTATGGAACTTGCGCGCCTTTAGCCCTTGCCAACCGTAAATATTCGTCAGTGCCCCATTGATCAAGGTATTAAATGCCTTACCTGTATAACCTAAAATTGCCGCTGTTGTCGCCAAGCCTCGCGTAGTTTTTTGAGCGGTCGTAATGCCGTAATCAAGACTTTCCAGCACACTAAACTCATCAATATAATGGTCAACAATAGCCGAGGTTAAACACGGGACTGAACTGGCACCACTGATAATAGAGACTCCGGCCTGTTTTGCTTTTTCATGTAAGGCAGTAATACCTGCAACAAACTCACGACCATCAGCAAGATCAATATAATGAGTACCATAATCGATACAGGTATTGGCAACATCATAGCTTTGCGCTTGAAATGGGCCAGAGGTATGAATCACGATATCGGGCTTTATATGTTGTAAAGCCTTGGGGAAATCTTTATGAATATCAACTTGAGCTGCTTCTGGTTGATGGTGAGCCTCTATTTCGTCTTTAACTATACTGACAATCAACTGATTGGCTTTTTCCAGCGATCGTCCTGCAATAATAACTTGAATATTTTTATCTTTGGCAAGTTCTTTCACAATAAAACTGCCGAAATTTCCGTAACCGCCAATAACCAAAATACGTTTCACTTTCAATCCTCTACAATCATAAATTGCCCTTTATATTCATAGAGCTTACCCCACCAAGGATGGGTAATATTCGTTATCATTGAAAAAGTCTTATCATCTATCGGTATTTCTTCAGCATAGCCTTTACCCATTAACAGAGTTAAGGGTACAGGAATAAAATGCCCAAACAGGCTGAGGGCATAGCCATCATGCTTTAGTATCACTTTTTGACCATCCCAGGTGTAACGCATTTTCCAGCCCAAACCAAAGCGCATAAGTTCAATCACTTGATTATCTTTGAGTTGTAGCATACGGGAATAAAACAAGTAAGGCTTTTGGTCTTTAAATCGAAAACGTCTACTAAAATGAAAATATTTAGTGTGCTCATCACTGTCAAAACACACGGTAACAGGCACCGATTGTTCATTACGGATAGGAATTTGCCCCATCACTTTCATCAACAGAGATAAATACTTTAAAGGCGACTTACACATCACATCGAGTGTACCCTCAACCTTTGTTACATCATTCGTATAGGGATGATTGGCATAATGCTTTTTAATTACCGGAGGTAAATCGCTCCAGGAATCACCAAAAATAGATTTAAAGATAGGCTCATTTTTAAGTGCTAAATTATCAATGCGTTCCACCTTATTAAAACGCAACAGTGCATTGCGTACACCACGTAACCAGGGATAGATTACCTTGGTAAGCGTACCTGACCAAAAAAGTGCTTTATTCGCGAGGTTAAATACACCTCGACTATCACCATAACGCGCCATAAATTGCAAAGCATCTTTGCCATGAAAAAAGTCACTACCATCATAAATGATCATGCCTTCATCCAAATCAAAAGCGCGTTCATTAATTTTATCCATAAGGGGGTGACCTTGCTCATGCCTGGCATTTAATATATTCAGCGAGCCGTAATCTTCCTTGATGCGTAAAGCTAAGGCAGCATTTTTACACAATAGGCATTCACCATCATAGACAAACCAGATTTCCTTGTGTTGGAATTTATGTGTCATATTGGTTTCATCACCATTAAGAAAAAGATAGCTACCAATCCAATAAACGCAGGCCCCCCTAACAACAACCAAATTTTAAAAAGGTTATTGTAACGTTCAGGCAATTCAGATTGTTGCTCCAAGCTATTAATAATAAGCTTTTTGAGTTGAATTTGTATCCATACTACCGGTATCCAACACAAACCCGCAATACCATAAAGGCTATAAGTCGCCACTAGCCAAAAATCAGTCCAATTGTACCCACTGCGTGCAACCAACCATACCCCTGTGAGTGGTTGAATAATCACAGCAGGAAACGTGAAGCAATAGTCCGCAAGCACTGTATTGCGTACTGCGTAGAACTTCTCGTGGATATTCTGCGTAAAATAAGAGCGGAGCATAAAGAAGGCAATACCTATTCCTGTTCCAAAGAGTATGGTTGAACTTAATATATGAAGTGTCTTGACAATAAAATAGGCGTCCATTGTATTGCTATCCTATTCGGTGTATTTACCGGGAAAAATCTATTGATCAACATCAATAGTGTATCTAGCTGAGCATTTTCACCGGTAACGTTAAACTGCACAGCGTAGTGCATGATCCAGATGCACTAATGCACTAATCTGTTATAAGTCGTAGCGGCTCATCAATCGCCGATAGATTATATACCGTATTGGTAAATGCAGCTATATCTTCTGCCAAACTACCTCGCTCGTCAAACGAAAGAGCGTTAGCATTTGAAAAATCAATGCCGTAATTTACGTAAGAATCGCCCCCTGCGATATCAATTACAGGCAAAATGCTTGTAGAGACCGAAGCAAAAAGCCCATCCCCCGCTAATTGGGTAGAGCCCGGCGTTCTAGGTCGGGTAGGTTTACAGCTGGTTAAGCGCGTTGATCAGCTTGTAGTGGTTTAATAGATTCATACACATAAGTGTGTTAACACCAAGCGATTCTGTCGTAATCGCTAATTACCAAGGGAAACTGTCGGTCTCTTTTTTACATGTTTGTTAGTGTTCTTATTTTGAATACTAGAGGCATGTTGGGGATGATTGTGATGGATTCTAAAGCTCAACTCACCGTTGATATAATTGCTAAAGTTGTCGAAGGCAGAATAATAGTTGCCAATGCAGCTAAATTACTTAGTAAATCTCGACGTACCATTGAACGTTATGTGAAGCGATATCAGCAAGTCGGTATTCAATTTGTTGTACATGGTAACCGTGGTAAGTCACCACCGAATAAAACACCAACGTCGATTAAAAAAATGGTGCAAGCCTTAATAAAAGACAAGTATTTTGATTTGAATTTGCTACACCTTGCCGAACAGCTAGAGGTTAACGAGCACATTGTAGTGAAGCGTGAGACGCTACGTGGTTGGGCGCATGCTATCCATCATGTCAAACGAGCTAAGCGCAGACGCAGCAAAGCGCGTAAACGTAGAGAGCGTATGGAAGCGCCAGGCTTAATGATGCAGATGGATGGTAGTCCGCATCGCTGGTTTGGTGATAAAAAACACTGCTTAATTGCCATGATTGATGATGCCACCAGTGAAGTGCATGCAGAGTTCTTCCCCTCTGAAACCACCGTGGGTTGCTTAAAAGTCATGCGAGATTGCATTGAAACGAAGGGGATATTTAAAACACGTTACGTGGATAGAGCGGGTATCTTCGGTGGTCCTAAGCGTTGCAACTTCTCACAGATGCAGAGAGCCTGTGAGGAATTAGGCATTGAAGTTATCTTTGCTAATTCACCGCAAGGAAAAGGACGTATTGAACGTGCCTTCGATACCTTTCAAGATCGTTTAGTGCCTGAGTTGCGATTGAACAACATTAAAGACATATCTGCTGCTAACGCGTACCTGAAGCATGTATTTATCCCACAGTTCTGGCAATCTCAAATCCAAGTAAAATCAAAAGGCTCATCATCGGAGTTTACGCCACTATCGACACACATCAATCTGGATGATATTTGCGTCATCAAAGACCACCGCAAAATACGTAACGACCATACCTTCAGCTATGGCAACAAATTCTACCTGATTGATTCACCGCTTAAACACTCAATTGCTAACCAAAAAATAGAAATCAGAAATACCAGCAAGAAAGGTTTCACTGCCCACTTCGCCGGTCGCAAACTTAAGGTGTCAGAGATCATTGAACTAGGTAAACTGGCGGTAGAAGACTTGGAGACTCAAAAGAAGTTAGAGGTGCTGGCCTTGGTAGAAAAACTAGGGAATGTGAGCGAAGCATCGCGCCAAAGTGGCGTGTTGTGTGACACAATTTACCGTCATTTAACATTAGTGAAGCAAGGCGGTGCTGCTGCACTAAAGCGGCAAGAAACACCTAACCTATGACATAAAAACTGTGTGGATATGGCAATCGAAGAAGCGGTTATCCAGTTCTCTATTGAGCATCCTCATCTTGATCAACAGAAAGTCGCCATGAAGCTAACTGAAGTGCTCGGAGTCGATATTAGCCCGAATGGTGTACGCAGTATGTGGCTCAGAAACAACATGAATACCACTCATTGCGAGTTGAAAAATCACAAAGCTTAAAAGAGTCAGCATGAAAAACATAGCCAGCTTAATAACTGGCTGATATGATCTTTACGACAAAGTCGCTCGGTAATTAGACCGACACAATCCCTTGGTAATCACACTAATACACATAAGTGCATTTGCCGTGCACCCTGACTATCAGGATAAAAATTTATTACTCGGCAATAAGACTATTGTTTTTTAATGTATGCAAACCTCAGCTGTAGAGGAAAAAACACAGTAAATGTCTTTTCCCCTTTCGGCTAAAGGCTAGTTAACAACACAACCACACACCGGACCAGAGGACGCATTAACATTAGTCCATTGACCATTCCATTTTAAATAGCTTCTGGTATTCAAACAAGTGCCTTTATTTTCTTTCGAGCCCCGTGTAGCACTTGGGTCACCGTCACACACTTTTTTCGCTTGACTGTTGTAATCAATTTGACTAATTGCATTAACATCCGCCGCTTTACCTTGGCCGGTAATAACATCAATAAAGCTATGACTCAAATTTTGCGTAGTAATGTTGTTATTCAAGAATTGGCCCTTTCCCGTAAAGTGATGACAGCCAAAGCAATTACTCGCAAACTCACCAGAATTATGCGTATAGTTTAAATTCACATGTTGAAAATCAGTTTCTGCTACAGTATTGGCCAAACGTAGCGAGCCACGCTGGTTTGGCACACCAATACCATCAGAATTTAAATCAGTATCGCTAAGCCAAATTGCACCAACATTAAAATAATTCTTTAAAACTTGCATTGATGGCGCATCATGAATTGTTTTGAGGTTTTGGTATACCGATGCATTCTGTGAGGCAATGTTAGCTAAATTTTCACCCGCCTTAAGATCTCCTGATGCAGTACCAAAAGGATAGACAGCACAAATATTAGTAGAAGTACCCGTCGCTGGGCCATTTTTGACAGTAGGCTGATTAAACTTACAAGTAGTGTCAGTTGCACTAGAACTAATCGGCAACTTAGCGGTGCAAGCAGCATCAGCAAAAGACCACGTAGTATCAGCCTGAGTGCCTTGGGCGTCACAATTTGGTGTATTGCTATTGTGCTCGTATGTCGCCCAGACAAATTCAGGGTGGTCACTCGTAGCTACAGCAATATGCATACCCACTAAACCCAGATTTTGCACTTGGCCATCTATATTTTGCTGAACCGTAACATAGCGGGTATTCACTATCTCATCATTACCTAATACTTTCCACGCAAACTTAAGCTCGGTAGTGCCAGAGGGAAAATTGATGATATTATTATTGGCTAATTCAACAGCACTTGCGGACAAACCACACAACGATTTATTAAAGCGCACATCGTAATATACAACATTACCATTCTGGTCATAGATACTAGCGCCACCACCCGCCTGACCAGTACCTAGTGGGCTAACCGATTTATTCAAACTACGACGTAAAGTGTGTGCAACGATAACATTATCACAAGAATTGGCAGGTGTGCCGTCACTATTGAATTCAAGCAATGGGTATTTATCACTTATTTGAAAATTACGCAATGCAGGGTCTTGTACCGACGGTGACATCAGATATAAATAAGTTTGAGTCGAAAATTGATAAAAGTCACAAAAATTTGAAGAGCCATCAGGTGCACTTTTCTTCACTTCCGTTGGTAAAGAAGGGGCGGTGATCCATGTGGGATCGGCTGGACAATCATAGGTATTTGAAGGCAGGCTCGCGGTATAGTGTGCAGATTTACTAAGACCGCGTTCGTGTTTTGTATTACTCGACGTATTACATGCAGTTAGCTGAACAACGACTAACGAAAAAAAGCCAGCCAGTATTAGCTTGTTAAATGGTGTTTTCATTTCGATACCCTTTATTTTATACGTGGCATCTACCAACAACCGGCGACCCCACATTTTTATTGTAAGAGCAAAATCTAGCTCTTATGTTATAAATCGCGCCATAAAGTATGTAACCAACAAGTCAGTTTAACAATGCGTAGATTGGTCACTTTTTCTAGTAATAGGGGTAGGTATTTTTCTACATTCAAATGAACCATTATAGAGTAGACCAATAACAACCCATGCGCTATAACACCTTATATTATTTTGAAATTTATCAAGTAGGTGGGTGCTGCCAAAATCCAAGCCACTATATTTAAAGCTTAGTGCAAAACTATTTTTACAACGCTAAGAGTTATAATGAGGCTCTACTAGAAAGTTACGTTAAATTAAGTTACGTTGAATTTTGCGTCGCATTTTCGATGTAGACATTTGCAGTATCTCGGGCTACCCTTGACCCTCATTTATTGCACAACAACGAGAAGGGTTCGCATGAATGTAGAGGACATAGCGACGGACTCCGTGTTGTGTTTATATACAGAATTTGCCTCTGCGGTGAGGAAGTCAATAGGATTGTCATATTGAATAAGTTGTTGAATTTGAAAAATTATTTAAATCATTGGTGAAATATGATTTACTAGGTATAAATCACAGTGACGCACTTGGCTGCGTCACTGTGATATGGCATAGTACTGTTAAGGATGAATAGATGAATTGCAAAAAATGTAATCATTTAATAAAATCAAGTCGTATTGCAGGCTCTTGGCCTAGCTACATAACTTGTAACCAGTGTACAAAGCAAACCATAGAAATTTGATCGGCATTATATATGTACCTGTTCTGATGTTTTGGTTGTTTCTTTCGGCGATTTTGTAGACAGCTATGTTCGGGTTGTTTGCTGCCTTTCAAATTCTACGGGTGATTGATAGTTATTGAAACTGTGACGGCGTTTTCGATTATAAAAAACTTCGATATAGTCAAAAATATCTCGCCGAGTTTGTTCCCTCGTCGCATAAGTTTGTCGTTTGATCCTCTCTGTTTTTAGTGAGTGAAAGAAGCTCTCTGCAACAGCATTATCGTAGCAGTTACCTCGGCGGCTCATACTAGATACTAGGTTATGTTGACGCATAAAACGCTGACATTCATCGCTAGTATATTGAATACCTTGATCAGAGTGCACAATCACTTCCTGTGTCGGGTGGCGCCGCCATAACGCCATCAATAGCGTGTTCAGGACAATATCCGTCTTCATTCTTGATGACATCGACCAGACAATCACTTGTCGAGAGTAGAGATCAACCACAACCGATAGGTACAGCCATCCTTCATGAGTGCGCACATAGGTAATATCCGTTACCCAGCACTGGTCAGCTGCCGAAGCAATAAACACTTGCTGTAAACGGTTAGGAACAACGACAGAAGGCTTATCTGTTTGCCGATAACGTCGCTTATAGCCCAACACCGCAGCAAGACCATTGGCTTTCATTAATCGAGCCACCCTATGCTTGCTGCACGTTTCACCTAACTCACGTAAATCAGCATGTACTCGTGGGCTACCATACACACAGCCACTCTCCAACCAACTTTGCTTAATGAGCCCAACCAATCGTTTATTGTCTTTTGATCTTTGCGATTGAGGTGATTTAAGCCAATGGTAAAAACCACTACGATGAACCTTCAATACACGGCAGAGCACGCTGATGGGATAGCCCTCTCGCTGTGAACGGATAAACGCGTACTTTACCCGGACTCCTTGGCAAAGAACGCGGCGGCCTTTTTTAAAATATCACGTTCCATGCGTAGCTCTCGATTCTCTCGACGAAGACGTTTGAGTTCTTCCTGATCACTGGCAGTCAGTCCATGACCTTCCGCCTTACTACGTTGTACCCACTTCCCTAAGGTGGTACTTCCCACACCTAATCGTTGAGCTGCCTTGGTAATGATATAGCCTTCTTCACTCACTAATTTAACAGCTTCTTGTTTAAATTCTTCAGTGTATTTTGTTTGGTTATTCATCAGTGATTCCTACGGGTTAACGTTAAGTGTAACCCGAACCAAAGTGTCTACGATATAAGGGGAAGATCATGTCAGATCTAGTCGGAACTAATACACATGGGGGTATCACCAACGCCACACATTCGGGCATCACACCGCCCTGCTCACCGTGGCCTATGGGCATTCAAGTGAGGCGCAGACACTAGATTATCTGTGCATTCAATCAGAAGAAATTAATGATCTCTATGCAGGCGCTTTGTGATCATTGCGCTTAAACCGCTTATAAAACCATTTGTGCTTGATATGTAAGTGTTATCGTTTCTTACGAGACAATATTGATTTTGCTTTTTGCATTGCTAAAAACACACCCACACGAACGGTTTTAGGGTCTATTTCATTGGGCATCGCTTGAACTTGTTTGTCTTGATCCGTCAACAATTGTGCTTTTTTATCCTCAGTCTCGATCATCTTTTTCTTCCTTTTCACGCTCTTTCTGATCATAAGCGTCTGGGTCTTTCGCAAATTCGTTCATATCACCACCTGAGGCAAACCCTTCTGGCTCTTTCAGGTCTTCGGCACCAACATTACGAATATGCTGTCTGGCATATTTAATGGCATCCTTAATCACTTCTTGCGTTGATTGAGGCTTTGCCTTTCGGCGCTGTTCGTTTAAGTTTTTTATTTTATCGCTCATAAACCTATCTTATATCTTAATGAACAAATAGTCACCATTTGCTATGTACTGCAAGCCAAAACCCTCATAATGCTGTCGGACAGTCAAATTAATGGGGTGCATGATACGCAGTTCATTTGCACCAATGGCTTTCGCGTAGGTAATCATAGCTGTGAGTGTTGGTTCAAAGACTTTAACATTTTCAGATTTTTCAGGATTCCCCTCAATATAATCAAGGCGCAAGCTGTGCCCGTTATAGGTAGGGCGTCCGAGGCTTAGGCTGGCAAGTTTATTTTTATACCATAGCGCCATTTCAAATCGTTTGGGGTATCGAAACTTAAACGTACTGTAACCATTGATCCAATCCCAATCAACACGGCGCTTGGGAGATTGCTCCCATCGCACCGATTTGATCAGGGCTTCATTATCAATGAGTGTGACTTTATAGAGGCTTTCTTTTCGACTGATAAAGTCTTTATTCACCTCATCAATCACTGCTTTTCGATATGTCGTATAGCGCTGTTCCGCATCCCTATGTGTCGCGTTCATAATCTTAGAGTCTTATTGTAGAAAAAGGTAAATGCTAACCAAGTTCAGCACAAATGAGTGCTATATTTCACGCCAAACAAGCATTATTTAAAACGCTATTTTTATATTTGTGATTAGTATCTCAAAAATATTCTATATAGGCTTTCATTGCCTGCTTATAAATATCACTCTCCATATGCTTTGCAGTAATATTTTCATTGTCACCTTGCGCAAAGCATAGGGATATCACCAACGTTATACCTTCGGCCACCATACCGCTCTCCTCACCACAGCATACGACCATTCAAGTGAGGCGCAGACACTAGATTATCTATGTATTCAACCCAACGAAATCAATGAACTATATACAGGTGCTTTGTGATCTTCATTTCCTTCATTACCGATGAACAGGCGATAAATTATTTTCACTGCGAGTAAGCTGCGAGAAGCCCTTTACCGTTACAGAATTAACATGAATGCCATAAGCGTTATTCCTTATGAAGGGGACTGGTATCCATGGCGTTGCAATATCCCCCTCGATTAATTCGAATGCGTGATGCCCCGATTTATGTCGGGATGGGTCGTCATCGGTTTAGTGAAATCGTAAGACCGTATCTAACAGAAGTGCCTATTGGTTCCCAAGGAATTGCGTTTGACAGAATTGAAATTGATGCGCGGGTCGAGGATCATATAAAGTGCAACGGACGCCGTTCTCGACTTGATTTAGAGGAAAACGACGTATGTCTCAATCAAAGCAATATACGATTAAACGAGAAATACCAGGGCTTCGCCTTAAAGGTGATATCTGGCATATCGAAAAACGATGTCAACATGCCCCCAACGGCTGGCTCCGTGAAAGCACGGGACAAGCTAGCCGCACTGAGGCAGAAAAAGTCTTAATTCGCCGCTTGGCGATCATTGAGCAAGAGGCTGATCGAATAGAAGAGAATATCTTTTTATTCGAGAAAGCCGCCATGCAGTATCTTGAGGATAATGCCCATAAGCCATCGGCAACGTCTTACGCATATCATATGGATCAGGTATTGCCCTTCATCGGGAATTTGCCATTGGAACAGATTCACGACGGGACGTTAAAGCCCTATGTGGATCATGCGCTAAAACGCGGCTTGTCGGCCAAGACCATCAATAATACGCTTGTGGTGGTGGGTGCCATCCTCACGAGAGCATCACGTGTGTGGCGAACGAGAGAGGGAAAGCCGTGGTTGCGGTATGCACCACCCAAATTGACGAAACGGTCAATGGTGGGGCAACAGGCCAAAGCCTATCCTCTTTCGTGGAAAGAGCAAGACCGCTTAATTGCCGGGCTTGCATCACATTTGCGTGACCCGGTGCTGTTTGCACTCAATACCGGATGCAGAGAACAGGAAATCTGTAATCTGCGATGGGATTGGGAGATTGAAGTTTTAGAGTTAAATGTTTCTGTGTTTGTTTTACCTGAGACTTTTACTAAAACCCAAACGGAACGGATTGTGGTGCTGAATTCCATTGCCAATACCGTGATTAATCGGCAACGTGGCAACCATAATGAGTTTGTTTTTAGCAATGAAGGCAAACCCATGAGGTATCTGCATAGCAATGGATGGAAAGGTGCATGGCGCAGAGCGGGTTTACCCGCTGATGACAAAATGATCCGCAAAGGTGTTCATAATCTGCGACATACTTTTGGACGACGCCTAAGAGCCGCTCGCGTTCCACTGGAGACCCGTAAAGCATTACTGGGGCATTCCAATGGGGATATTACAACGCATTACTCAGCGGCAGAATTAGGGGAGTTATTGGAGTCGATAGAGCGTATTGTTAACCGTGGTATTGCCCAGACACCCACCTTGGGATTAGTCAAAAGCACGGCCAAAAGCAGGGTGCAAAATGCTGCCACTGTCGGAAAAAACCAACGCGAAAAAGGGGTGTCGGAAGCGTGTCGGAAATAAAAAAGGCCTAGCGGTTATTAACGCGCTAAGCCTTTAAATTGGTGGGTCGTACTGGATTCGAACCAGTGACCAATTGGTTAAAAGCCACACCATCTTTTGTAAGTTATTGATTTTATTAGCCCTATTGGGTACGTTCGTTGCTCATTTTGTCGGAAGAAGTACTACAAAGTCGTACTGATGTCGGAAAAGTGTCGGAAAGAAAATAGCCTATAGATAGCCCCCCAAATGACAACCCCTGATAGGGCTACCAGCCCTCGTGGTTAGTTGGCCCTCCGCTACCTTTTCCATCAGAGGGTTTGTCGGTTATCATCGCTTCGGTTGTGAGCATCAACCCCGCGATTGAGCCTGCATGTTGCAACGCTGAACGAGTAACTTTCGCTGGATCGAGGATACCCATTTCGAGCAAATCACCATACTCTCCTGTCTGTGCATCGTAACCGTAGGAGCCATTTTTTGAACGAATATGATCTAACACCACACTGCCTTCAATACCTGCATTGGCGACAATTTGTCGGAACGGTTCTTCCATTGCACGTAGAGCGATCTTGACACCTACCTGCTGGTCGCTATTGGTAATGTTTAAACCCTTCTCTTTCAGAGCATCAGCAACCCGTATTAAACTAACACCGCCACCGGGTACAACACCTTCTTCCACTGCCGCACGGGTAGCATGTAGGGCGTCGTCAACCAAGTCCTTTTTTTCTTTCATTTCAACTTCTGTGGCCGCTCCAACTTTAATAACAGCCACGCCACCAGCCAGCTTGGCTACGCGCTCCTGCAACTTTTCCTTGTCGTAGTCAGAAGTCGAGTGTTCAATCTCTGTTCTCAGTTGCTTGATACGCGCATCAATATCGAGTTTGCTGCCAGTACCTTCAACAATGATGGTATTGTCTTTTGTGATGAGTACTTTTTTGGCAGACCCTAACTGATTGATTTCAACACTTTCCAAACTGAGACCAACGTCCTCTGAAATCACATTACCTCCAGTTAATACAGCAATATCCTGTAACATTGCTTTACGGCGATCACCAAATCCAGGGGCTTTAACGGTTGCTACTTTCAAAATCCCGCGCAAGCTATTAACAACTAGCGTTGCCAGTGCCTCTCCATCAACATCTTCAGCGATAATGAATAGTGGACGCCCTTCTTTAGCAACACTTTCCAGTAAACCAAGCAAATCGCGGATGTTGCTAATTTTTTTATCGAACAACAGGATATAAGGCGTATCCAGTTCCACCTGCATTTTCTCTTGGTTGTTAACAAAATACGGCGATAAATAACCACGATCAAACTGCATACCTTCCACAAAATCCAGTTCATTGTCGAGAGATTTACCTTCCTCAACAGTGATAACACCATCGCGTCCAACCTTATCCATCGCTTTAGCAAGAATGTCTCCGATATCGCTATTCCAGTTAGCAGATACGGTTGCCACTTGTCCAATCGCTGTGCTGTCTTTACAAGGCTTAGCCAAAACTTTCAACTCCTCTACGGCTGAGGTAACAGCAGCGTCTATCCCACGTTTAAGATCCATTGGGTTCATGCCGGCAGTAATAGCTTTATTACCTTCACGCAATATAGCCTGAGCCAATACCGTTGCGGTGGTGGTTCCATCACCTGCCACATCCGCTGTTTTTGAAGCCACCTGTTTAAGCATTTGTGCGCCCATATTTTGAAATTTATCTTTCAATTCAATTTCTTTGGCTACAGACACACCATCCTTGGTTACTCGTGGGGCACCGAAACTTTTATCTAGTATGACATTCCGCCCTTTAGGGCCAAGGGTAACTTTGACAGCATCTGCCAAAGTATTAACGCCCTCCATCATTTTTTCACGTGCATCATTGGAAAATTTAATCTCTTTCGCACTCATGCTGCACTCTCCTGCTTATCACAGTCATCAACAATGATTGCCAAGATATCGGACTCATTCATAACCAATAGTGTTTCATTGTCGATAGTGATTTCGGTGCCTGAATACTTACCAAATAAGATGTGATCACCGACAGTAACAGCCAAAGCACGAAGCTCTCCTTTATCGGTCAAGGCTCCATTACCCACTGCGACAATTTCCCCTTGATTAGGTTTTTCTGTCGCAGAATCGGGGATAATAATACCCGTTTTTGTAGTGGTTTCTGCCTCCAAACGGCGCACAACCACTCGATCATAGAGGGGTCTAAGGTTCATATTTTTTCCTCATACAATGATTGATTACCTAAAAATTTAAATTAGAGCAATGATGCTCTAACTCTGCATATATAGGATTTAAAAAACACTTTTCAACAGATTTTTTAAAACTATTTAAACAGGGACAACAAATATACTTCCTGACAGGCACCTAATTTTTCAGGTGATACCAACCACTTACCGAATAACGATCCCGCTTGCTAGGCAAGACCTCGTGAGGAAACTCCTTGCTGAGAAAAACAACGATAGTTCCCCAAGAAGGCTGTACACTGATACCTTGTGTGTCATCTTCACATCGATAGAGAATCAGTTCACCACCATCACCCACTGACCATTCTCGATTAAGGTAAACCACGATTGATAATAGACGGTTGGCCTCACCACGAAAGGCATCCCTATGCTTGCGGTAAAATGTGCCCGGGGCATAGTGAGAAAAGTGACTCTCAAAAGAAAACAACCCAAGGTATAAACGTCGATTGAGATACTGTTGTAATTGTGCAGCCCACTTTAACCACTGGCGCCCAGCTAATGATTCACCCGTAATCCAGCAAATTTCATCACCTCGAATATTGTCATCGCGAAGATAATCCTGCACTCGACCAATACCGGCAGTTTTGAAATCACTCTTTTCCATGTGGCTTTGGTGATGCCACAAACTACTTGTTAATTTCTCCGGTAATGCACCGGATTGAATACTGAAGCCCCGAGCATCAACATCTTTGGCAATACGTTCAAACAGGCTATCATCTGAAAAGCCATCACTACATTTTACGGGTCGGATTAAATCTGCCATCAATAACGTACTTAACAATAAGCGGCCCAATACGACATTTGATTTGGCCGCCTATATTCTCCCTTTCTTTATCAATCAAGCGCTTCTACGGGTAAGTAGTCTTGTGCTTCCAGCTCTTGATTAACACAGTTTAAAAGATAACCATCCAAATCTGCTTCAGGAACACCATCTTCTTTTGCCCAACTTTTACATTGCTCGATAGCGGCTTGGACAGTATCTTGAGGTACTTCTGTCAGTGTTCGTTCAACGGATGGGTCGTTAGCGCCTTGTGCGAGCGCATTCATGGATGCCGACAATGCCATAGTAAATAATAGGATTTTCTTCATAATTGCCTCATTATTAAATAAGTATATTGGTAAAAAACGGGGCTATCATGAAATTGTTTTTAGAATTAGAAAATCAATATATTTTGATCCTCTTGATTAATTTTTTTTCTGGTAAACAGGCTAATATTTAACTCTTGGCATCATGATTTTTCAGAAAAGTGTGACTTAACCAGCATTCTTTCTGTTAACGCTATCTTGATGATACTTACTGAATGACATTTAATCGTAGTCACTGACTACTCGACCCAATCAAAGATTCGTTTCTTTTGAAAAAGTGGTCAACATTTGTTCGCCCAGCTTGCGTATATCTTTGGCATTATCCATTGCAAATGCTTTTGTTATTAACTGTTCTGTATCCTTGGTATTTACCTGTTGGATTAACCACTTAATGGTGGGGATATGTGCCGCACTGATACTGATTCGGCGTATACCCATGCCTAATAAAAACAGAGCTGCCACTGAATCTGATGCCATCTCCCCGCACACACTCAATGGCAAGCCACACTGAGCCGCTGTTTTTACAATACGAGAAAGCTCATGTAATACACCGGGATGTAGAGGGTCATAGTAAAGCGCAACCTGTGGATTATTTCGGTCAATAGCCAACAAGTATTGGGATAAGTCGTTACTGCCGATAGAAATAAAATCAATCCGGCTCTTCCACAGGGGTAACATAGATATAATGCCGGGCACCTCGACCATGACACCCAAGGGAGGTCTGTGAGCATTAATGCCTAGCTGGTTCAGCCCTTGCACTTCGCTATCAAGCAAATAGATTAATCGATCCAACTCTTGAGTGGCTGTTATCATCGGTAACAATAATTGCGTGTGATTGGTATCCAAGGATGCCCGTAAGATGGCGCGGATTTGTGTTTTTAAAATTAATTCATTGCCCAAGAGAAATCGGATTCCACGCAAACCCAATGCAGGGTTTTCTTCACGAAGGGATGGCAGGTAAGGCAAAGGTTTATCACCACCAATATCCAGCAAGCGAAAACAAACCGGCTTATCACCGTAGGCCTCGATAACCTGCCGATAAATAGATACCTGTTCATCTTCTGTTGGCAAATTGGTGCGCACCATAAAGGGTAGCTCAGTTCGATAAAGCCCAATACCCTCTGCACCATTATTCAAGCCAGGCAAAATATCGGCTTGCAAACCCGAGTTAGCCATTACGATGACTCGATGGCCATCCTGTGTGACAGCAGGAAGATGACACGTTTGTTCAGTCTCTCGTTTGAAAAGCTGCCGTCCCTTAATCAAGTCACGATATTCTTTAATCAATGAATCCGCAGGGTTAAGGTAAACCTCTCCGCGATCGCCATCAACAATCAGTTTGTCATTATTCTGAATAACTAACTCACCAACCCCCATCACTGCCGGAATACCCAATGCATTGGCAAATACAGCGACATGAGAGAGCGCTGCACCACCACTGCATACAATGCCTTTTAGTTTTTCCGCTGGCAAGCTGGCAATATCAGACACACTAATGGTATCCCCACACAAAACAAAAGGCTGCTCTATGTCCACGGATTTATGTTCAGCCGGTTTTATATGTTGCCCTTGTGTACGGTTCCAGACTTGATAAAGCTTATCACCTAAATGAAAAATATCTTCATGTCTTGCCCGAAGGTAGGGATCATCCATCGCAAGGAATACATCCGCAAAGTAATTGACAGCTTGTTTAAGCGCCCAAGGTAAAGTGCTGCCTGCAGCGATATGATTGTCAACTTGAGAAATAAATAAAGGATCAAGTAGTAATTGCTTATAAGCATCTAATACTGACGCAAGGCTTTCGCCGATGCTTTTTTCAACCTGTTCTCTCTCTTGATGTAATTCATTAAGAGTATTCTTTTGTAATATTTTCCACGCCTGTAGTTCCTCATTAACATCCTGGCTATGCTGCACATTCACTGCCTCCAAGGTTTCACTTTGACATAAGAAGGCATGTCCAATGGCTAGACCCTTGGCACCACTCACCCCTTTAATAAGCCGGTGATGAATATCCCCTGAAGACACAGGCAAATTATTCAGTAATAACGCCAAGTGGGCAGCCAGAGTTAATAAGATCGCTTCATCTTCAACACTGATGACTACTGGCTGTTTTCTCTGAACAACCAGCACACCGACAACACAAGCTTGTTGAACAAGAGGGATACCACAAAAACTCTTAAAACGAGCTTCATCGGTGTCAGGAATATAAAAATAATCCGGCTGCTGTTCTGGGTTGATAATATT
>Ga0193960_1000443_pt1 | contig 17342 bp, 16 predicted proteins | sample FB_3_MG_FD_140338 | JGI IMG/M metagenome (GOLD analysis project Ga0193960, IMG submission 140338) | Microbial mat bacterial communities from the Broadkill River, Lewes, Delaware, United States - FB_3_MG | ecosystem: Environmental > Aquatic > Freshwater > River > Microbial mats | place: USA... | reverse complement strand
GATAGATTTGATTTCGCTTTTATCCATTTGAGCAATTAAGAAAGCCATTTTTTGAGTTAACTCTAAATATGGTTTTACAAATGAAGGAATTTTACTTTCATCTATTGGTAAATTTAAAGCATGAGGATAACCAATTCCTCGTGCAGATTTAATAGCATTATTAGCAGCTTGAGTAGCAATCTTATACTGAGATTCAACAGTATTAGCACCTAAATGTGCAGTTACTGTAACATTGTCTAAGTCTAACAAAGGATGATCTGTTGCAGGCTCTTTGTTAAATACATCAATACCAGCCATAGCAATTTTACCAGTTTTTAAATTATTAAAAAGTGCCTCTTCATTATATAAACCACCTCTTGCACAGTTGATAAGAATAACACCATCTTTCATCTTTGCAATCTCTTTTTCATCAATCATATTTAATGTTTCAGAATTCTTTGGTGTGTGGATAGTAATGATATCACACGCTAATATATCATCGAAATTTGTAGTGTACTTAACACCTAAATCAGTAGCTTTTGTAGATGGGATATACGGATCGTAAGCAAGTACATCCATCTCAAAGCCTTTACATCTTAGACCAACTCTATGTCCAATATTACCAAATCCAATAATACCAATCTTTTTACCATATAGCTCTTGACCGTACCAGTCTTCTCTTTTCCAAACTCTTTGATCTTTTAATTGTGAATGAGCATAAGGCATTTTTCTCATACAAGAAAGTAAATGTGTCATAGTTAATTCTGTTGCTGCAATTGTATTTGCAGTTGGTACATTCATAGCTATTACACCACGTTTACTACAACCATCTATATCAACATTATCTACACCAACCCCAGCACGAACTACGGCTTTAAGATTTGGTGCAGCATTTAAAAATTTTTCATCAACATCAGTTGAACTTCTTGTGATACAAACATTTGCATCTTTGATTACGTCTAAAAGGGCAGTTTTATCAATATCAGCTGCATAAACATAATTTATATCACTAGTATTTTTTAATATTTCTAAACCACTTTCATGTATGTGGTCACAAACTACTACTGTAGGTTTATTCATTATTTTCTCCATTATAACAACTAAAGTAAGATTACTTTAATTGTCCTGCTAGTGCATCACCAAGTGTCATTGTTGAGTCATCATTAACAGACTTTAACATATCTCTATCTTTTTGAGAAGCAAGTCTTTTAATAGATAATCTAACTCTGTTTCTTTGTTTATCAATATTAACAACAACAGCTTCGATCTCATCACCAATTTTTACTTCTTCTTCACCCTCTTCAGGTTTCATCATATCTTCTTTTCTAATTAACCCATCAAGATTGTTTTCTAATTTAACAAAAATACCAAAATCTTTAATGTCTTTTACTGTAGATTTAATGATATCTCCATTATTATGCTCTTTTTCAAATTTTTGAGCAGGTGAGTCTTGTAAAGCTCTTACACTTAAAGAGATGTTTTCTTTTTCAGTGTCAATTTTGATAATTTTAACTTCAATCTCATCACCTTTTTTATAAACATCTTTACATTTTGTTGCAGAATCCCAATTAGCTTCTTCATTATGTAAAAGACCATCAACAGCACCAAGGTTAATGAATGCACCAAAATCTGTTAATGTTGCAACTGTACCAGTAATAACATCACCAACTTTATTTTCTTTAATAAATGTTTGGAATGGTTTTGGTTGTAAAGATTTTAAACTTACTCTTAATCTTCTTTTATCACAGTCTAAATCAATAACTTCAACATTGATCTCTTGACCAATTTCTAAGTAATCTTTTGGATTTTTAACGTTTTTATTATGACTAATTTCAGAGATATGTAATAAACCTTCGATATCATTTCCTAAATCAACAAATGCACCATAAGATTCAAAGTTAGATACAGTTACTGTAATAGTATCACCAACTTCAAGTGCATCTCTCATCTCTTCCCATGGATTTGCTAATGCCTCTTTAATAGATAAAGATAAGTGACCTTTTTCTTTGTCATAAGATTTCATAACAGCAATAACTTCATCACCTTCTTTGTAATAAGCTGATGGATTAACTGGACCTTTGTAAGAGATTTCATTGTAGTTTACTAAACCATCAATTCCACCTAAATCTACAAACATACCATAACTAGTGATTTTTTTAACGATACCTGTTTTTGGTTCATTATTTTCCATTAGTTCAGTTATTTTTTCTTCTTTATGTTTTTGTGCTTCTTCGATTAGTTTTCTTCTAGAGATAACAATACTTGATGTTTCTGGTTTAGCTTTAAGTACGACAGCTTTGATTTTTTTACCAACTGCACCAACAGCTTTTAAGAAACCTTGTGCCATTGGCATAAAATATTCCATACCTTCGTCATCTTGAACAATAAAACCTGCTCTTGGTTTTACAGATGTTACTACACCTTCAACGATAACATTTTCTGGCTCTTCACCATATTTTGCAAAAAATTCATCAAACTTAGCTTTTTGTAATACTTTTTTGTAAGAAAGAGATAAGTTTTCTCCTCTTGTACCAACAATCATAACTGTGATTTTATCACCTATTGCATATTTAATTGTACCATCAGTATTAGTAATCTCACTTAAAGGAATTCTACCCTCTTTACCTGCTATACTTACTACAAAGTTATCATCATTGATAATTACTATTTCACCCTCAGTTACTGAGTTTGTTTCAGTGTTCTTTTCGCTTTCCTCCAACATTGCTGCGAAGTCTTCACCCTCTATTTCAAAATCTTCAAATTTCATTTACTTGCCTACCCTTTTGTTTTAATTGAGCTTATTGTATCGAAATTTGACTTAATTTTTTTTGTAGCTAGATTTTTTCTATCTTTTCAATCACTTTTTGAATAATCCAATCAGGTGTAGAAGCACCTGCAGTTACTCCACAAAGTTCCTTATTTTCGAACCATTTATCTTCTAATTCGCTTTCATCTTCTATAAGATAACTTACACAATTTTCTTCAGAAATATTAAAAAGTTGCTTAGTATTTGAAGAGTTTTTTCCCCCAATAATAATCATAATATCAACAGTATCTGATAGTTCTCTTGTTGCTGCTTGATTTTCAAATGTAGCATCACAAATTGTATTAAAAACTCTTACTTCTTTACATCTTAAAATTAAAGTATTGATAATATCTAAATATTTTTCTTTTTGTTTTGTAGTTTGTGCAACGGTTGCAATTTTATCATATTTGAAAATTAGATTATCAATTTGGTCAGGGCTTGGTACAACATGAACATCATCTCCATAACTTTTTACCCCTTTGACTTCAGGATGATCTTCATCTCCAAAGATTACAATACTATATTTATCTTCAGACATATTTTTTACGATTTGCTGAGGAGTTGTCACAAAAGGACAAGTTGCATTAATAACTTTTGTATTGTTTTCTTTGAGCTTTTGTAGGTCATTTTTAGGAATACCATGTGTTCTTATAATTACTGTTTCATTTTCTTTTGCTTCTTCTATTGATGAATAAAGTCCTACATTAAAGTCTTTTTTTAATCTATCAATCTCTTTTTGATTGTGAATTAAAGGCCCCATGGTTGCTGCATTTTTATGTTCTTCTGCTATTTTAATGGCTCTTTTTACACCAAAACAAAACCCGTAATTAGAGGCTACTTTAACTTTCAATTTTTATCCTTTTAATGAATCTAGTATCTCTGCAAAATTGGGGAATGATGTTTCAATACATTGGGTATCTTTTATATCCATACCGCATAAAAGACCTGCTATAGCAAAACTCATTGCTATTCTATGATCTCCATGTGAATTTATAGTTGCTTTTTGAAGTGTAGCGTCACCATCTATCTCATACCCATCTTCAAATTCAGTATAAGTAACACCACATAATTTTAAGTTATTTACTACTGAATTTATTCTATCACTCTCTTTTACTCGTAACTCTTTAGCATTTTTTACAATACTTTTCCCTTTTGCAATGGACATAGCGATACTTAAACATGGCAATTCATCTATGAGCCATGCAATATTAGAATCAACCGTAACACCATTTAGAACATGATGCTCAACAATGATATCTCCAATAGGTTCATAAATATCTTCTGTTTTAATATAACTAACTTTCGCACCCATCTTTTCTAATATTTTATATGCTTCAATTCGGGTAGGGTTTAATGTTACATTTTTTAAAGTCACTTTAGATTTTGGTGTAATAGCAGCAGCAACCGCAAAGAAAAATGCAGATGAAGGATCTGTAGGTACGGTTATATTTAAAGGTTTTAATTTCCCTTTCAAAGGTTCTATCTCTATCCACCCATCATCGTTTGTATGAATATTGGCACCCATCCCATTTAACATCCGTTCTGTATGATCTCTACTTAAAAGATCCTCTTTATAGTAAGATGATTCACCACTTTGAATCCCTGCTAGTATAAGTGCTGATTTAATTTGTGCTGAATCAATGGGACTATGGTATTTAAATGAAGATAATTTAGCACCTCTAATGTGTAGTGGCGCTTTATTGCCATTTTCTCTTCCATCAATACTAGCACCTATGTCTCTTAAAGGATTAGCAACTCTGCTCATTGGACGACTTCTGAGATACTTATCTCCTGTTAATACAAAACTTCCTTCAATCCCAGCTAATAAACCAGCATACAGTCTCATACCAGTTCCTGCATTTCCACAATCTAAGATATCATCTGGTTCAGATAATTTTTCAGGTGGAGTTATAATGATCGTATTAGTCTCTCTATTATCTTCTACCGTTGCTCCAAGTTTTTGAGCAATTTTGAGTGAATCCATCGTATCTTCACCACGAAGATAATTTTTTATAATTGAGGGTTTATCACTAAATAAACTAAACATAGCACATCTATGTGAGATAGATTTGTCACTAGCAATATTATCAATTACGATATCAAAAGAATTTTTTAGTGGTGTTATGTTTAAATTTTGCATTATCTTAAACCTATTTTTAAATCTTTTTCTAATTTTTGTAGAACTTTATCCATAATATCATTTATATCACTTTCTTCAAAAGTTTTAGTTTCAGATTGTAAGATAAATTTTATAGTTAAACTTTCACAGTCTCCTAGTTTTTCATCATTATAGATATCTACAAGATTAAATTGTTTTATTTCGTTTATTTTTAAAGAATTAATAGCTTTTTTAATCTCTTTGTATTCGAGGTTTTTAGGTGCAACGATACTTAAATCTCTTTTAGAAGCTTGAAATTTAGATATATTTGTAGCGATAATAATCTCATCATTTAATAAATCAAAATCAATTTGAGCAATAAAAGTATCACTTGAAATATCAAAATCTTGTGCTACATTAGGATGAACTTTATAAATACAACCTATATTTTTACCATTTACAATGATAGATGCACTTTGATATGGATGGATAAAGTCATTGCTGATTTTTTTGAGAACTTCTAGCTCAAATTCACCAATTACACTAGAAATCTTTTGTGCAAAACCAAAAAAATCTATAGTTTTAGGTTTTGCTTTGTTAGCAACTGATTCAGTTTCACAATCTCCACTAAAAATAAATCCTATGCTTTTACTCTCATCTCTATTTTTATTGAATATAGTTCCTATCTCAAATAAACCAATTGTTTTATAACCTTGTTTTACATTATGCGATACTGCTTGTACTAAATTTAAAGCCATAGTTGTTCTAAATGTGTTGAGTTCATTTACTATTGGATTTAAGATATCTTTCTTTTTAACTACTGTAGGAAATTTATATTTTTCAAGTAACTCTTTATTTGTAAAAACATAGGTGAGTGTTTCAAAAAAACCATTTGTAACAGCTTTGTTACGAATATTATTTTTAAGAACAAGTTTTTTTGAAGTTTCATTTATATTATTTAACTCTTGTATCTCTAAAGGTTTAGCTTTAATCTTATCAATACCTATTATTCTCACAATCTCTTCAGTTACATCAGCGATATTTTTAATATCATGTCTAAATGAAGGGATAGTTACGTTAATTGTATTTTGACCATCTTGTTTAACAAAAAAACCAAGAGAGGTTAAAATTTGACTTACTTTACTTGGAGTAATATTTTGACCAATAATCTCGTTTAATCTTTTGTTGTTAATATTAATAGTTGTTAATGCTACTTCATTTATAAAGTTTTTACTTCCATTATAAATCGTTGCTCCATTTTGAGATAAAAGTGTGATAATTGTATCGATACCACTTTCTAAGTTCGGTTCACTACCTCGTGATGCTTTGTAGTAAATATCTCCAGTTTTTTTATTTTTATCAAAAACATTTTGAGCTAAATGTTCAGGATTTGTATAACTAGCCTCTATGATAACTTCATCATTTAAATCAGTAATAGTACCTGTTTCAATACCAATTGTACTTAATAAAACTTTTCCTGTTACTGTATCAAAACCATCTTTGTCTTTTTTTACACTTAATGTAAATAGTTTACTATCATCCTCTTTGAGGTTGCCGATAGATTTTGTATAAACATTCATCAAAACACCAGAAGAGTGTGTAGCATAAGCAGCTGCTGTTTCTATTGAAGTTTCTTTTAATTGTGAGATTGTTGCAGCTCGTAAAATATGAAGTAGATCTAAATCAAAATCTTTTATTGAAGCGGCTTTATAGATTAAATTTGATTCACAATTCATATCATAATTGATTTCAAAAATTTGTCCTATCCCTTTATTATTACTATTGACAACAGTATCAATATTTTTCATTGGAATATTAAAGTAAGTACTTAACTCTCTAGCAACACCATTGATACTTAAACAATCACCTCTATTTGCAGTTAATTCAATCTCAATAATCTCATCATTTAAAAGAGAGTACTCGTTTAATTCTTTTCCTATAATTAACTTTCCTATAGATTCATCTAACTCCATAATCCCATCATTTGTTTTTGGAAGATCAAGCTCTGTTGAACTACAAAGCATACCGTTAGATTCTACACCTCTGAGTTTTGCTTTTTTAATTTTAAAATCTTCACCCAAAATTGCACCTACAGTTGCAACTGCTACATAAAGTCCTTCTCTAACATTTTTAGCACCACAAACAATTTGCTCTATTTTTGTACCAATATCAATCTGACAAACTGAAAGTTTATCTGCATCAGGATGTTTTTCACATGCTTTTACATAACCAACAACAATATGATTTGGTAAAAGTATACGTTTTGTACTATCTACTTCTAATCCAATAGAGTTTAAAGCTTTACACATCGATTGTGTACTAATTTTTGAAATATCTACATATTCTTGTAACCATTGTCTTGTAACTATCATCTGAACTGTCCTAAAAGTCTAATATCACTCTCAAAAAGAGAACGTAAATCACCTATTTTATGTATAAGCATCGCAAATCTTTCGATCCCTAAACCAAATGCATAACCACTAACATTTTCATATCCTACTGCTTTAAATACATTTTCATCTACTATCCCACACCCAAGAACTTCTAACCATCCTGTATGTGAACATACTCGACAACCACAACTTTTTCCTGTTGTTTCATCTTTACAAAAAATACATGAGATATCTACTTCTGCTGATGGTTCAGTAAAAGGGAAAAAACTTGGTCTAAATCGTACTTCAACATCGCCAAACATATGTTGTAAAAACTCTTCCATAACAAATTTTAAATTTGCAAAAGAAACAACGCCAGCTTTTTCTACTACTAATCCCTCTATTTGATGAAACATTGGAGTATGAGTAATATCAAAATCCTTTCTAAAAACAGTACCAGGGGCAATCATTCTAATAGGTGGTTTTGTATTCATCATGGTTCGTATTTGAACAGGACTTGTATGTGTTCTTAATACTGCTCCATCGTTACAATAGAAAGTATCTTGCATATCTCTTGCTGGATGATATTTAGGAAGATTTAAAGCTTCAAAATTATGGAAGTCATCTTCTACTAATGGACCCTCTTCAACACTAAAATTTAAATTTTGAAAATATGTAGTAATTTGATTCATAGTGTCTGCAACAGGGTGTGTAGCAGCGTTATTTAAGTTGGGTGTGAACTTTGTTACATCAATTTTTTCAGCTTCTAGCTGTATCTCTAATTCTTTAGCCATTAAAATTGTTTTTTGTGATTCTAAAGCTTCACTAATTTCTGTTTTTTGAGTATTTAAATTTTGAGCAAAAGCTTTTTTTTCTTCATTTGGTACAGTTTTCATTTTAGCAAACTCAAGTGTTAATACACCTTTTTTCCCTAAAATATCAACTCGTAATTGTTCTAATTGTTCTAAAGATTCACTACTGTTTATCTTCTCTATCCAATCTTGCAAAGGTATCTCCTGTTATTGATTATCTCTTATAGTTAATCTGTAATATTTTGCGATTATACTCAAATTCTTATTACAGTTTGGTAAGTAAGAACTTTTATCTCTTCTTATGAAAAAAAATGAGATAATAAACCTATTACATAATTAAAGCAAATTAAATTGTGTAAAAATTTGTATATCGATTGGTTTCATGTGAATATTATAGAAAATTTAAAAGAGCAAATAAAACTATCAACATCACGAATAGAGTTAGCTCAAAAACAACTAGAAAGTTATAAGTCAGGCTTGACCAAACTCTCATTAATGTCAGCTGCTTCAGTAGAATTAAGTATAGAAAAAAATCAATTTCTTTTGCATAAGTGCCAACAAAAATTAAAAAAATTAGAGTTGAAAGATATTAAAGAATTAGAAGAAAAAGAGAAACAAAAAGAATATATAAGAGAAAATAATTATTATAAATATCAGTCATTAAGAATAAAACATGACAAAACACAAACAACAAAAAAAATCAAAGGTGCATTGTCACTTTTAGAGGAAGTGCCTTCAAAAATAAAGTTAAAAGATGAAGAAATTTATGCAATTTCACATAAGAGTGATGAAGTATTTTTATCAATACACGCAGATTTAGATGATGAATTAATCGAGATTAAAAGTGAATTTATGGAATTAGTAGAAAATAGTTTTAATGAAACAAATAATGAATTAAAATTATTAAACTATAGAATACCAATAATTATTCTGCAGTTAAAAGTTTTATTAGAAAATATTAAAGAAAATTTAGAAGATGATAATCTGAATACAAATACATTTACTACTTTACCTAGGTTTCAAGATTGGTGGATACATGAATTATGGACAACACATCTTGCATATATGGGCCTTTATGAATGGAAAGAAATTGTTTTAAGTTTATGTATAAGTACCGAGCAAAAAAGAGCTTTTGAAGTAATTTTTAAAAACTGGATTCTTATCAAAAAAATATTAAATGCTAAAGGTGGATATGCTTATCTTTATAACCAAGCATTCGATGACATGATTTGTAAATATGCACAATTAGAAGATGAGTACGATAAAACAAATTTAAATGAGAATGAAACTTTAATTTTAGAGTTAACCAAAAATGAAGATTTTAGTAGTGTTTCAAAAAAACATGAAGTGCTCACTTCATATATGCAATTTAAAATAGAGAAAGAACGAGAAAAAGAAAATTCTAAGGAAAAGAAACTATGAAGTTAATGGTAGCTTTAGAACTCATCATAAAAGATTTAGAAGTACGAATTGCAATAGCAAAAGGACAATTAGCACGACATAATTCAGGAGAAGAAAAACTATCTTTACTTGCAGCATCTTCTGCTGAAAATAGTTTAGATGAACATGCTCCTCTTTTAGATAAATATAAAAAAATGTTAAAAGAACTTGAACAATATGAAAAATTAGATTGTTATGAACATAGAAGGTTAAGAGCTGCTATACAGAGAAAGAAATATTATAAATTTAATAAAATACAAAATAGATCATTATCCAAAAAAATTAAATTTAGAGAAAATGATGAGCGAATAGAAGCTGCGATGATTATTGATGAGTTGCCAGAAGATTTTGTATTTGATGGTAAAGAACTTTTTGAAATGTCATATAAAAATTTAAAAAGATATTTAGTATTTGATAAAAATGCGGAATCAGAACTCAAAAATATACAAGATGAGTTTAATAATCTTATTAAAAACTTTACAGATGAAAATATAAAAAGTTTGGAGTTGTTAAATTATATGATACCTATAGTTATTTTTCATTTTCATATATTCAAAAAAAGTATTTTAGAATATAAAAACGAACTTTCAGAAGTAACTATAACAGATTTAGAGCTTTTCCCTAAATATCATGATTGGTGGATAGAAGAGTTGTGGGAAAGCCATCTTGCTTATTTTTCTTTATATAAATGGAAAAATACAATACGAACATTATGTGAGGATGAAGGGCATAAAAAAGCTTGGAAGGTACTTTTTAATAATTGGATTTTTGTAAAAACAATAGTAAATGAAAAATCAGAACTAGCTTATGAATACCAATATATTTTTGATACATTAATTGAAAAATATGTAGGTTTAAAATCAGAACTTGATAAAGGGATAGTTGATACGATGAAAAAAGATATTATAGAATCTTTAAAAGAAGAGGATATTCTCTCCTTACCTTCCAATCATAAAGTTTTAACCCATTATTTAACGTATAAATTATCAAATAAAAAAATAGACAAAAATACCTTAATTGAAAAATAACTTTTACCTTATCATACTTTAGCTATACTTATAAGTATAAAATAGTAAGGAAAAATATATGTGTATATTTTGTAAAATAATAGATGGTGAAATTCCAAATAAAACGGTTCTAGAAAATGATAATTTTTTAGCTTTTGAAGATATAAATCCTCAAGCTAAAATTCATGTACTTATTATCCCTAAAGTGCATATTGAATCATTTAACGAAATGACACCAAATATAATGGCAGAGATGACTACTTTTATACAAGAAGTAGCTTTATCTGTAGGTGTTAAAAGTGATGGCTATAGACTTATTACAAACATAGGACAACATGGAAATCAAGAAGTAAAACACATACATTTTCATCTTTTAGCAGGTGAACAGTTAGGAAAGTTAGTTTAATGCAAGTTTTTGGAAAATTTAAAGAGGTTCATGATTTAGAGTATGTCGTTAAAAGTTATTTATATATACCTCTAAAAGATGAAGAGAATGAAGATATCGAAATAGATACAGAACAATTAAAACTTTTATTAAAAAAGAAAAATAAAAATGTAGCAGGAACAGTTTTTTTATATAATCCCTCTACAGCACCATTAAATTTAAAGGTTGGTGAGAAACTTTTAAATCAAAATTTTCGATTTGATGATAACTTTCATGAATTGCATGTAGAAAATGAAGTACGAATCTTAGGAAGATCTTTTAAAAGATATAGAGGTAAACTCATTGAGATTAAATATTTGTTTAACTATAACAAAGAAAATATAGAACCTACCTCTGTGTTAGAAGTATTTAATATGGATTTAGAAAAACTGCAAACAAATCAGCTGACAGTTTTTGCAAAAAATGATAATTTTCATGATGTGAGAAATATAAGCTACAATGGAAAATTTATCTTTTTTGCATGGGGTCATAAAATAGATAGACACCATAATGAGATAGCATTATATGCTTCAAATATAGCTCAATGGGCAAAAAAATCTGGAAAAGAGATAGGATTTATTTACGATAAAGTAAAAGATGAACAAGATAGTTTTGAGTATACTCGATTTTTCAAACCAACAAGTTTTGGAAGATTAAAAACAATAATACCTCCAGCAATAGAAGCAGTTTTTTCAAAAGAAAAAATTGAACCTTATAGAATCTAGACGTTAGGTTGGTAGAGTATATATGAAATGGCAAATATCCAAACAGTTTGACTTTTGTTATGGACATAGAGTTTGGTCTCAAGAACTGAATACAGAATATTCTTTGGATGACTGTTTGATGTGTAGACACCTCCATGGACATCAAGGAAAGATAATAGTACACTTAGAAAGTGAGAGTTTAAAAAATGGGATGGTGACAGACTTTAAACATTTAAACTGGTTTAAAAAATTTTTAGATGACACGATAGATCATAAATTTATCATTGATATAAATGATCCTTTATTTGAAACATTATTACCACATTATAAAGATAAAAATAATTTTACAGCTATGCCAGAAAATTATCAAATTCCTGACTTAACTTTAGTAAAAAATGAAGCTATTCATATTATAGAGATGTATGAAGGTTTTATAATCGTAGATTTTGTTCCTACTAGTGAAAATTTATCTGCTTGGCTTTTAAAAATAGTACAGAAAAAAATGGCAAAAATTGATATAAAAGTTTCTCATCTAGAATATTTTGAGACACCAAAGAGTAGAAGTGTTGTTTACTCTTAAGTATAAATCATAGAAGATTAGATGTTAGAGATAAATGAAATTTTTGGACCCACTATTCAAGGTGAGGGAAAATATACAGGAAATCCTTCTGTATTTGTGCGCTTTGGAAAATGTAATATGCAATGTCCAGGATATGAAGTAGAATATGAAACCCCAAGTGGTATTAAGAAGTGCAGTTGTGATAGTTTTTATGCTTCAGATAGTGCTTTTAGGGATGAGTGGAAAAAATACAATACGGCAAAAGAGCTAATAGCTGAGGTTTCTAAAATAATTCCAAACTATAAAGTTGATATAGTAATAACAGGTGGGGAACCATTATTATATTGGAAAGAGAAAGCATTTCAAGAGTTTTTAAAATATTATGCGGATAAAAATTATTTAGTTACACTTGAAACAAATGCATCAATAGATATAGAACTTACTGAACCATGGCATAAGAAACTGATTTTTTCAATGAGTGTAAAACTAAGTAACAGTGGTGAAAAACTCTCTAAAAGGGTAAATATTGCAACATTAAAAAATGTTTTAAATAAAACAAATGAAAGTTATCTAAAATTTGTTTTAGATAAAAGTTTTATACCAAATGCAACAGAAGAGATAGATGCAATAGTATCACAAATACCAGTTTGTGAAGTATATCTTATGCCTTTAGGGGATACTTCAGAAATTATAGATAAAAATAGTTTGAGTGTGATAGAATTTGCTTTGAAAAAAGGGTATAAATATTCAGATAGACTTCACATTAGAGTTTGGAATAATCAAAGAGGGGTATAGTTTATGAAAAGTGCAATTATAGTCATTTTATTTGTTACATCTCTTTTTTCAAAAGAGTGTTATTTTAATAAAGTAAAAAAAATTTGTTATTATAAGTATTTTGATAAAGCAAATATTTATAAAGCAAAAGCATTCGAAAATTATTATGTAGATAGTAATAAAAGAATTTACACATTTGATAGAGTTATAGAGGTGAAATTTAATAGTATAGGGGCTATTTTTACTATTTTAAATGATTTTGAATTAGAGTTTGTAGATAAAATAAATAAAGAAACATATCTTTTTAAAGTTTCAGATAGACGAGACTTATTCCCTACAATATCTAAATTAAACAGATTAGAAACAGTGATGAAAGCACAACCTCATAAAACAAGAAAATATACAAATACTTATATAAATAGAAAACAAGCAGCAAAAAGAGAAAGATTAGAAGCTGTCTTAGAAGAAGCACAAGAACGTTTAGACAACAAAGGTAAAGCAAAAGTAGAAAAAAAAGTAATAAAAAATTCACAAATTAAAGGAACATTTTTAAACCCAAATGGAAAATAAACTATACTTACCAGCAGAATGGGAACACCAAGAGTTTGTACAACTTGTTTTCCCACATGAAGAAACAGATTGGAGTGATTATTTAGACGATGCGATAACAACATTTGTAAATATTGCAAATGCGATAGCAAAATATGAAAAATGTCTTATAGTTGCAAAAAATTTAACATATGTAAAGTCATTATTTCCAAAAAAAAGAAATATGACTTTTATAAAATTAGATAGCAATGATACTTGGTCAAGAGATTTTGGAGGAATCACTGTAAATAATAATGATGAATTAACAGTATTAGATTTTAGATTTAATGCTTGGGGTAAAAAATTTGCTTATAACTTAGACGATCAGATTACAAAAAAACTGAAATTAAAAGGGGTCTTAAAAAAATATAAACATCAAACTGTTCCTTTAGTATTAGAAGGTGGTGCTATAGAGAGTAATGGAGAGGGTATTATACTTACTACTTCAAGATGTTTAATGGAAAAAAACAGAAATCCTATGTTAACCCAAAGAGGTGTGGAGAAAAAATTAGTGAGTTATTTAGGGGCTAAAAAAATACTGTGGTTAAATCACGGATATTTAGAAGGTGATGATACAGATAGTCATATCGATACATTAGCACGGTTTGTAAATAGTGATACAATTGTATATCAAAGTTGTGATGATAAAACCGATGTACATTATGAAGAGTTACAAAAGATGAAAAAAGAGCTTTCCTCTTTTAAAAACTTCAATGGAAAATCTTTTAATTTAGTAGCATTACCATGGATAGAAGCACAATATGATGAGGAAGATAGACTACCTGCTACTTATGCAAATTTTTTGATTATAAATGGTGCAGTTTTAGTACCAACATATGATGATAAAAATGATTCTGTTGCATTACAAATTTTTAAAAAATTATTTCCAAAGAGGGAAATTATAGCTATAGATTGCCAAACACTTATAAGACAACATGGGAGTTTGCATTGTGTAACGATGCAATATCCAGCATAAGGATTAAAATGAAAACAGCATTAATACAACAAAAATATTATAGTACAAAAGAAGAAACAGTTAATATGACTGTTTTGAAGATAAAAGAAGCTTCTATTAATGGAGCTGATTTAGTGGTACTTCAAGAACTTCACCAAACACATTATTTTTGTCAAAATGAAAATGTAGAAGTTTTTGATTTGGCAAATTCATGGGAAGAAGATATCTCCTTTTGGTCGAATGTAGCAAAAAAATACAAAGTTGTTTTAGTTACCTCCTTATTTGAAAAAAGAGCAGCTGGCTTATATCATAATACAGCAGTAGTTTTTGAAAAAGATGGTGAAATAGCAGGAAAATATAGAAAAATGCATATACCTGATGATCCTGGTTTTTATGAAAAATTTTATTTTACACCTGGAGACTTAGGATTTGAACCTATACAAACAAGTGTCGGAAAACTTGGAGTTTTAATTTGTTGGGATCAATGGTATCCAGAAGCTGCTAGGTTAATGGCTCTAAAAGGTGCTGATTTATTGATATATCCTACTGCTATAGGTTGGTTTGATGACGATGCAAATGATGAAAAACAAAGACAACTTGATGCTTGGATTGCAGTACAAAGGGGACATGCCGTTGCAAACGGACTACCAGTTTTAACTGTAAATAGAGTAGGTTTTGAATCTGATGATAGCGGTATTTTAAAAGGAACAAATTTTTGGGGAAATTCGTTCATTTTTGGTCCACAAGGTGAATATTTAGCACATGCAAATCATCAAAAAGAAGAGATATTGTATACGGTTCTAGACTTAAAGAAAAATGAAAATGTAAGAAGATGGTGGCCTTTTTTACGAGATAGAAGAATAGAATGTTATAATGGTATTACTCAAAGATATATAGATTAAATAAAAAAGAGGAAATTAAATGAAATTTACAGGAACAAATGTATTAATAACAGGTGCTAGCAAAGGTATCGGTGCACAGATTGCCGAAGAGTTAGCTACATATGGTTTAAAAGTTTGGATTAATTATAGAAGTAAACCAGAAATTGCAGATGCTTTAAAAGAAAAAATTGAAACTGCTGGAGGAACAGCTGCTGTTATTAAAGGTGATGTTTCAGTTGAAGAAGATTGGGCTAATATCATAAAAACTATTGTTGAAGCTGATGGGGCGATTAGTTATCTTGTAAATAACGCAGGTATTACTAAAGATAAATTAGCATTAAGAATGAGTGTTTCAGACTTTGATGATGTAATAAATGCAAACCTAAAGTCTACATTTATAGGATGTAGAGATGCATTAAAAGCAATGAGTAAGAAAAAGTTTGGTTCAGTTGTAAATATCTCTTCAATCGTTGGAGAGATGGGAAATCCTGGACAAACAAACTACAGTGCAAGTAAAGGTGGAGTTAACAGTATGACAAAATCGTTTGCAAAAGAGGGTGCTACTAGAGGAATTAGATTCAATAGTGTTACTCCTGGTTTCATTAGAACAGATATGACAGATGAGTTAAAAGATGAAGTTAAAGAAGAATATACTAGAAATATTCCTTTAAAAAGATTCGGTGAAGCTAAGGATGTAGCTGATGCTGTAGCATTTTTATTAAGTGATCATTCTGCTTATATTACAGGTGAAATTTTAAAAGTTAATGGTGGGTTATACGTTTAATAACCAAACGAAACACTTTGAAAGCATGATTTCAAAAAAATTATGCTACAATTTCAAGAATTTTAATTAAAAAAGGAACAAGAATGTTAGAAAAAGTAAAAGCAGTTGTAGTTGAACAACTAGATTGTAACGCTGATGAAGTAAAAGAAGAATCAAGATTTATTGAAGATTTAGGTGCAGATTCTCTAGATGTAGTTGAACTTGTAATGGCATTAGAAGAAGAGTTTGATATCGAAATTCCAGATGAAGATGCAGAAGGAATTTTAACTGTTGCAGATGCTATAAAATACATCGAAGACAATAAATAATTTTTTAATATTATTATAGATAAGAACTTAGTTCTTGTCTGTGATAAGTCAAAATGAGATAATTTAAATAAAGTTAAAATTTTTTAATTTTATTTAGTTTATAAATATGGAGATGTAAAATATGCAAAGAGTTGTAGTAACTGGAATAGGTATGATAAATTCACTTGGATCTAATGTAGAAGATTCATTTAAGGCTATTGTTGACGGACAAACAGGTATTGATAAAATAACAATTTTTGATGCAAGTGAATTCTCAGCACAAATTGCAGGTGAAGTAAAAAACTTTGATCCTACTGCAATTTTAGGTAAAAAAGAAGCGAAAAAAGCAGATAGATTTATTTTATTAGGTATTCATGCTGCTCAAGAAGCTATGGAAGATGCTAATTTAGTTACAGAGAATAAAGTAAGTGAAGATATTGCAGAATCATTTGGTATAGTTGCGGCTTCTGGTATAGGTGGTATGACAAATATTGAAAAAAATTCAGTAATTTGTGCAAATAGAGGACCAAGTAAAATATCTCCATTTTTTATACCATCTTCTTTAGTAAATATGCTTGGTGGTTTTATTACTATTCAACATAATTTAAAAGGACCAAATATTTCAGCTGTTACAGCATGTGCAGCTAGTACTCATGCAATTGCAGATGCTTATAAAACGATAGCGCTTGGTGGTGCTGATAAAATGTTAGTAGTTGGTGCAGAGTCAGCTGTTTGTGCTGCTGGTGTTGGTGGATTTGCATCAATGAAAGCTTTAAGTACAAGAAATGATGATCCTAAAACAGCTTCTAGACCATTTGATAAAAATAGAGATGGTTTTGTTATGGGTGAGGGTGCTGGTGCTTTAGTTCTTG
>Ga0193960_1000439_pt1 | contig 17388 bp, 11 predicted proteins | sample FB_3_MG_FD_140338 | JGI IMG/M metagenome (GOLD analysis project Ga0193960, IMG submission 140338) | Microbial mat bacterial communities from the Broadkill River, Lewes, Delaware, United States - FB_3_MG | ecosystem: Environmental > Aquatic > Freshwater > River > Microbial mats | place: USA... | reverse complement strand
TCAATGTTAATTAAAGCATATAAACAAAAAAATCGTCACCGGATGAAGGGTGACGATTTCTTAGCTTAGAAGGGTGGAAGCCCCTATAGTCTAAACAAGCTCTTTAATGTGAACACGGAGGGACTTGAACGAAAACTCAAAATGACTGTATTTATTGATATTTTAGAAGTGTGAATTTTGGTTGTTCACCTGAGAGTTCAACTGTGTGTACAAATTTTATCATTTGTTAATATTTGATCTTATTTGGTGATCGAATTGTGTCCCCGCCTTGGGCACTTTTATTAAGTACAATAAAAACAAAATGCGCTTATTTTCAACGAAATAACCGCATTTTTGGTTTTTGAAAATGTCAATTAAAAGCATTTAAATGCATATTTAGGAGGGACCATAAAGGGACCACACCAAAATTTTACATTTTTGGTCTCTCCTGTTTAACTGATTGATTGTTAGTGTTAATTGGTTCGTATTGGTCTTGTTTGATCTTCTCTAAATAAAACATATTGCGTAATTTTTATATGCGAATTTGCATGTGATTGAGTGTTAAATTCAAATTTATAATTGATTATGAGGATGTTTGTGAGTTTTATTTTGAGAAAAAATAGAGGAAATAAAGAAGGAATAGCTCCTGTTTATGTGCGTTTTACTATGAATGATAGTAGAGTTCAGTTATCAACTGAAATAAGTGTTGATACATCAAAATGGGATCCAAAACAACAAAAATGTATTGGAAAAAGTCGAGAAGGTCAAGTTTTGAATAATAAAATTCTAAAAGTGAAAGCGGATTTGTATGATATTTATAATCAGTTATCTGCTGTTGAGGAGGATTTTGATATTTCTGATATAAAGAGTAGAATGCTCAAGGTTAATGAAGGAAAATATATAGGTGTCATAAGTGTTTTCGATTATTATCTGAATAGTATGAAAGCCAAACTGCACAAAAGCTTTTCCATTGAAACATACAAGCATTATAAGTCATCGAAAGGTAGTGTTGAGGAATTTATTAAATCACAATACAAAATTAAAGATTATCCGGTGGGGAAAGTAGATTACAATTTCCTGGATAAATTTGATCGTTATTTAAAGTCAAAGTATAAAGTTCATCAAAATACCGCTTGGAACTATCACAAGCATCTAAGGCGAATTTTAAATTTAGCGATTTCATTGGAGTATATTGAAAAGAATCCTTATGGCAAGTATAAAGTGCCACAGAATCCTACTAACAGAGAATTTCTAACTCTAGATGAGTTAAGAAGGATAGAGGATAAATTATTTACACTTGAAAGGCTTAATTTGGTTAAAAACATTTTTGTTTTTGCTTGTTACACGGGATTGTCATATTCGGATAGTTCCAAACTATATCAAAGGCATCTAGCAATAGGTAAAGATGGAAATGAATGGTTGGTTATTGATCGAACCAAGACAAACAATCGATGTAGAATTCCTTTGCTTCCAAAGGCAAAGGAAATATTAGTTTCCTTTAGGGATTACCCTTCTATCTCTTGAACAGGGAAACTGTTACCTGTTTTATCAAATCAAAGGTTGAACAGTTATTTAAAAGAAATAGCTGATGCTTGTAAAATCAGTAAAAATTTATCCATGCATATGGCGCGTCACACATTTGCAACTTCTGTAACTTTATCAAATGGAGTTCCAATTGAAACTGTATCAAAAATTTTAGACCATACTTCATTACAGACTACTCAGATTTATGCTAAAATCCTAGATAAGAAGATTTCTGATGATATGAGTGATTTGCGTATAAAATTGGAACAAAAAACACTATAATTTTAATAAAGATATAGAATAATGTCTTGTAGGAACAGCAAGATTGGTATTTTTAAAACTTTTATTTATATTTTTGAAGCATAACAGAACAGGACACTTTAATTAAAGCTATTGCATGAAAGCATTTCAATTTTCACCAGACAGTACTTCTTCAGTTCCAAAATTTCAGCAGTTAATACAGGCATTTCAGGATGCAATCAGTCAGAAAAAATTGAAACCTGGTGATGTGCTTCCTTCGGTAAATCAAATGTGTAAGGAATGTAATCTTTCAAGGGATACAGTATTTAAAGCATATGCAGAATTGAAAAAGCGCAATGTAATCGAATCGGTTCCAAATAAAGGATATTTCGTAGCAGGGGAAATTACCAGGGTCTTTTTATTTTTAGATACCTTCAAAGCGTATAAAGAGGTTTTGTACGATAGTTTTAGAAAGAGCCTTCCTGATCATGTAACAGTAGATCTACATTTTCATCATTATTATATCGATGTTTTTAAAAATCAAATTCGTGAAAGTGCTGGGAAGTACAGCAAATATTTAATCATGAATTTTGATCATGAGGAAGTATCAGAATGCCTGAAACAATTGGATCCAAAGAAAGTTTTAATTATCGACTGGAATATTAACGCTAAAGATCAGCATTCTCAAATATTTCAGGATTTTGGTCAATCGGTTCAGGATGCATTACAGTCTGGAATTGAGCGGATAAAAGCATATCAGCACTTCTGTTTTGTGTATCCCGACTACACCTATCATCCATACGAGTCAGTTGAATTTTTTCTCCGATTTTGTAAGCAGAATGGCATAAAGCATTCAATTTTTACAGATCCTGACAACATTGAAGTTAAAAAAGGCACAGTTTACCTTTCGGTGAGCGATAGAGCCATGGTAAAACTATTGGACAAGGCCAGGGCTCAAAAAATGGAGTTTGGCAAAGATGTTGGATTGATCTCTTACAATGAAACACCAATGAAGAAATACATTGATAAGGGCATTACTGTTCTGTCAACAGATTTTGAGTTGATGGGAAAAAAAATGGCAAAATTTGTACAAGGTTCAAAGGCGGAGTTTTACTGCGTTCCTACCAATTTGATCACGAGAAATTCTCTGTAGAACTAAAATTTATTTTTTTTAAGATCAAAAACATTTTTAAATTTGCCTCAGAATAGAACAGAGCAGAACGGAATGATATAACAAAATTCACAATGTATTTACTAGGATTAGATATAGGAAGTTCATCGGTTAAAGCATCATTGTTAGATGCAAAATTAAGCAAATGTGTTGCCACCGATTTTTTTCCAAAACAAGAGATGGATATTACAGCCCATGAAATTGGCTGGGCCGAACAAGACCCGCAAATGTGGTGGGTTAACTTGCAAAAGGCAATCAAGCATGTAATGGCTGAAGCCGATGTTGATAAGGAACAAGTTAAGGCCATAGGAATTTCATATCAAATGCATGGTTTGGTTTGCATCGATAAAAATTTAGAGCCAGTGCGTTCTTCTATTATTTGGTGCGATAGTAGAGCTGTTGCTATTGGTGATAAAGCTTTCCAGGAAATTGGAAAGGACAAATGCTTATCTCATCTTTTGAATTCTCCAGGAAATTTTACAGCAAGCAAACTGGCATGGGTTAAGGAAAATGAACCTGAGACTTACAGTAAAATAGATAAAATCATGCTTCCTGGTGATTATATCGCAATGAAGCTAACAGGTGAAGTTTGTACTACGATTTCTGGTTTATCAGAAGGAATTTTCTGGGATTTTAAAAACCAATGCATTTCTGAAGATATTTTAAATGCCTATGGAATAAGTAAGGAATTACTTCCCAATATTGCGGATACATTTTCGAATCAAGGAGTTGTACTGCCCGAAATTGCAGAAGAGTTTGGGATATCAAAAGATGCACTTGTTTCATACAGGGCAGGCGATCAACCCAATAATGCACTATCATTAAATGTATTGAAGCCAGGGGAGATAGCTACTACTGCCGGTACTTCAGGAGTTGTATATGGAGTTAGCGATGAGGTGAAATTTGATCCTTATTCACGTGTAAATTCATTTGCTCACGTGAACCATGACAATGAAAATACGCGACTCGGAATTCTATTGTGTATTAATGGAACCGGAATTATGAATTCCTGGTTGCATAAGCATGTTGCCAAAGGAATGTCTTACCCGGAAATGAACGACCTGGCCAATACTGCACCCATAGGAGCTGATGGTGTTTCAATCTTACCTTTTGGCAATGGAGCCGAGCGAGTTATAAACAATAAAGAAGTAGGAGCTAAAATAGCCAACCTGAATTTAAATAGACATACTGATGCTCATCTGTTGAGAGCTGCCCAGGAAGGAATTGCCTTTTCATTCTATTACGGAATGGAGGTGATGAAGGAAATTGGTGTAAAACCAGATGTAATTCGTGCAGGACATGCCAATATGTTTTTAAGTCCATTGTTTAGAGAAACATTGGCCAATGTGTCGGGAGCAGTAATTGAGTTGTACGATACGGATGGTTCATTGGGTGCGGCAAGAGGTGCTGGTTATGGAGTTGGACATTATTCTTCATTGGAGGAAGCATTTGCTGGTTTGGAGAAAATAGACACGGTAAGGCCGGATGAGTCTGCCAAAGAAGATACCTTAAAGGCTTACGCCAGATGGACTGAGGAATTAGAGAAAAATTTATAAAGAGAATAAGTCTATGAACTAAAAAATAAAATACAGATCATGAGTATTGTAAAAGGAGATAAAGAGTACTTTCCAGGGATTGGAAAAATAGCTTACGAAGGACCGGAATCGAAAAATCCAATGGCCTTTAAATGGTACGATGAAAACAAGGTGGTAGCTGGTAAAACCATGAAGGAACATTTGCGTTTTGCAGTTGCTTATTGGCATACTTTCTGTGGCGATGGAGGAGATCCTTTTGGGCCGGGAACGCAAAAATTCCCATGGGGAACAGAGGTAAATGCTATCGATGCTGCCAAATCAAAAATGGATGCAGCATTTGAATTTTTCACAAAATTGGGTGTTCCATATTATTGTTTTCATGATGTTGATGTTGTTGGTGATGGATCTGTTTTTGAGATTGAGAAACGATTGGCAACAATGGTAGAGTACGCAAGGAAAAAGCAATCTGAGTCGGGTGTTAAATTACTTTGGGGTACTGCAAATGTTTTTTCGAACGCTCGTTACATGAATGGTGCATCAACCAATCCAGATTTTAATGTAATTGCCAATGCCGGTACCCAAGTGAAAAATGCATTAGATGCAACTATCGCTTTGGGTGGAACAGGTTATGTATTTTGGGGTGGCCGCGAAGGTTATATGTCCCTTTTGAATACAGATATGAAACAGGAGTTAGATCATATGGCAAGATTCCTGACCATGGCTCGCGATTACGGACGAAAAAATGGATTCGAGGGAACATTTTTTATTGAGCCTAAACCTATGGAACCATCAAAACATCAGTACGATTTCGATTCGGCAACCGTAATGGGATTCCTGAACAAGTACGGTTTGGCTGATGATTTCAAAATCAATGTAGAAGTAAATCATGCGACATTAGCTGGTCATACTTTTGCTCATGAATTGCAAACTTGCGTTGATAATAACATGTTGGGTAGTATCGATGCCAATAAAGGTGATTACCAAAATGGTTGGGATACCGATGAGTTCCCTACAAGCATTTATGAAACGGTTGAAGCCATGTTGCCAATTTTGGAAAATGATGGATTTACACATGGTGGAATTAATTTTGATGCAAAAACCCGACGTAATTCAACTGATTTAGAAGATATTTTTATTTCTCATATTGGGGGTATGGATGTTTTTGCTCGTGCACTGGTTATTGCCGATAAAATCAGAACTGAATCTGTATACATGCAAATGAGAAAAGATCGTTATGCCTCATTTGAATCGGGAAATGGAAAAGCATTTGCTAATGGTGATCTTTCATTGGAAGACCTTAGAAAAATTGCGAAAGAAGCTGGTGAACCAAATCAAACTAGTGGTAAACAAGAATTGTTTGAGCAATTGATCAACTGGTATATTTAAATAAATACTCTTAAGCTCCCGCTTGTTAGGTTGCGGGAGCTTATTTAAAATTCAAACCCATGACTCAAATTCCAACCCAAGGAAGTAAATCATTTATTCTAACCATTACTTTAGTAGCCACATTAGGAGGTTTACTATTTGGCTATGATACTGCAGTAATAAATGGTGCTATTGAAGCACTTAAAGTATTTTTTGTAACTCCTCTGCAAACTGATAATGCATTGGCATTACAAGTTCTGAGCGAATACAAGATTATTGTTTCAATGTGTTTTGTAATCATATCTCTTTTGGTTTCTAGCTTTATGTTTCGGATGTTTGGCAAGCAAAAGGGAATTGTATACAGCGTAATTATTGTGTTATTAGGTGCAATCGTTTGGTATACACAATTTTGGATATCAGTAAACGAAATATCAGAGAATACCCTAAACTCCATCAATGGTTTTACCATTTCAAGTGCTTTAATTGGTTGTATTATTGGCGGTTCTGTTGGAGGTTATATCAGCCAGAATATTGGAAGAAAAAAAGGATTGATGTTAGCTGGTATTTTATTTACAATTTCAGCAATTGGTTCGGCATTGCCTGAACTCATGAATATTTTCGGTACCGGAACCATTACATCCTTTATTTTTTATCGAATAATTGGAGGTATAGGAGTTGGAATCGCTTCCATGTTATCGCCCATGTACATCGCCGAAATTGCTCCTGCAAATATTAGGGGGAAATTGGTTTCCTTGAATCAGTTTGCAATCATTTTTGGAATGTTGGTAGTTTATTTTGTGAATTACACCATTGCCTTAAGCGGTGATGATGGATGGTTAAACGAAGTTGGCTGGAGATACATGTTTGCTTCCGAAACAATTCCTGCAATTATTTTCCTGGGATTATTAACAATTGTTCCGGAAACACCTCGATACTTGATTCTGAAGTCTCAAGATGAAAAAGCTGAGCAACTATTGAATAAAATTGTAGGTAAAGTGAAGACTCCTGAGATGATGAGTGACATTAGGGAATCTTTAAAAAGTAAAAATGCTCCCTGGCTTACCTATGGTGGTTTAATCATAATTATTGGTGTTCTGCTTTCCGTTTTTCAGCAGTTTGTGGGAATTAATGTAGTACTTTACTATGCATCCGAAATTTTTAGAAATATGGGTAGCGATACCGATACTTCCTTGCTCCAAACCATAATAGTGGGTGCCATCAATTTGACATTTACAATTTTGGCCATTTTTACCGTCGATCGTTTCGGACGTAAGCCATTAATGATTATTGGAGGATTGGGAATGGCAGTTTGTATGTTTGCTCTTGGGCTGGCTTTTTACTTGGATCAATTGGGACTGGTTGCCTTATTCGCAATGCTTGGGTATGTTGCATTTTTCGCCATGTCGTGGGGACCGGTTACCTGGGTACTTCTTTCAGAGATATTTCCCAATTCTATTCGCAGTGCCATGTCGATGGCTGTAGCAGCACAATGGATAGCCAACCTGATCATTTCCTGGACTTTTCCTATGATGAATGACAATACTTGGTTAACCAATCAATTTAACCATGGTTTTTCATATTGGATATATGGAATCATGGGTATTCTAGCCGCATGGTTTGTATGGAAAATTATACCTGAAACCAAAGGGAAATCTTTAGAAGATATGGAGAAGTTGTGGGAGAAATAGCAAATATATTTTATTTCGTTATAGGTAATAGAAATTTAAGACCTTGAATTACTGACAGGAATTATTTAATCTATTGGACAAATCTTTTAGTTTGCGTATTTTATTAACAAGAATAATATAGAAAAAATAGATATATGAAGATTGCGGTAATAGCACATGATGGAAAAAAAGCGGAAATGGTTGCTTTTCTTAATCGCAACTATAAAATTTTGCATTCTGCTAATATTTCGATAATTGCTACAGGTACAACTGGAAGTCATGCTGTTGAAGCAGGATTGGATGTAGAACGTGTTTTGTCTGGCCCCAAAGGAGGAGACGCTCAAATTGCAGCACAGGTTGCCGAAGGTAAAGTAAAGGCTGTCTTATTTTTTAGAGATCCTTTGGACAAACATCCTCACGAACCGGATATCAATATGCTAATGCGCATTTGTGACGTTCATGATGTTCCGTTGGCTACAAATCCGGCTACAGCTAAATTATTAGTAAAGGGATTAATGTTTGACGAGAATTAAATAACAACTTTATTATTGGATATAGTTAATTTGAGAAATGAAAATTTCCAATTTTAAAGAGCAACATTGAAGTAAGGATTGTTATAACGATTGCAGTTTTATGAATGTAAAATCCAAAGTCTTACAATTGTTTTTCTAGATAAGTTGCCTTAAATGAGTCTGATATGTGTTGTGGTGGTTTTTTTTAGTGATAAAATACTCCCCTTTTTGTGAACTTTTTTAAGGAGTATTAAGTGCATTGTTACTGTAGATTTGTAGCAAATGCAAATTAAAAATAAAGTGATATGAAAAAGCAAATTATTGTATTATTAATGATGATGACGGGATTAATTTCCATTGCAAATGCGGCAAATAGTAGTGCATTGTCAAAAGATTCTATTGGAGATAAATTTATTGGTGTATGGGATATGGTATTTAAAGATCTTCCTGATGGAGATTGGGAGTGTCAGTTAGTATTAAAAAATGTTGATGGAGAACTGAAGGGAGAGCTTACAAGTCAAGAAGTAATCAATAAATATGGAAAAGGAATTGAGGTTTATGATCTCGAAATCGATGGAGAGGAATTAAGTTGTATGTATACTGCTGAAGGTTATGATGTTTCAATTGTTGTTGAAATGGTTGATGAAAAAACACTGGAAGGGTATATGATGGACATGTTTGAAGTGTTTGCAACAAAATCAGATAAGAAATAAGAAAACTGATAGTCTGTTCATAAAAATGGTTACTTGTAGTAACCATTTTTTGTTTGTATCAAATAGTAAAAAAAAATGTAACTTATAATTGAAATAAAGGGATTTAGAGATATGGGATTTCGAGTTGTTACACTTCTTATTTTATTATTTACATCAATAAATATTTTTGCAAAGCCTTACGATGGAGTCAAGTTTAATATTGAAAAAGTTAAACTGGGAAATCATCTTGTTTTACCACAATTAGGTGTTATTAAACAGGATGATCTTGGCTATATTTGGTTTAGTTCAAGTTACAATCTTTATCGCTTTGATGGAAATAACTTGAAGGAATTCAAAATGGACTTTCCAATTCACAAGCTCCCTTATGAGGAAAAAACAATAAACGACTTTGAATTTGATTCCTACGGAAATATATGGTTAGCGACTGCTCGAGGATTGGTGTACTTCCTTGTTGAAGAGGAACGTTTCTGTTTTTTTGAGAATACAGATTTACACCTTTCTGATTTTAGCATGAAGGTGTTATCTGTTGAAGAAATAAATCCTGGAAATATAGTTTTTAATACTACAGATGAACTTTATCATTTGCGATTTGCAGATCAGAAAAGATTAATTGAAGGGAGTGGATTAGACTTAACTAATATAAAGGACAGTACCTTAGGCAAAATTACTTGCATTGAAAAAGTAAACTCAAATCATATCTGGTTGGGAGGTCAAGCAGGCATTTGTAAATTATCCGGTAATTTACAATTCGAGTCGGTGATTAAATGGCCAACAGAGAAATATCCTAAATCAAATATTTCATCGATTTTTGAAGACTCAGATGGAACAATATGGATTGGAACTAAAGGTAATGGTTTATGGATACACAAACCAGATACTGAAATCCTAACAAAAATAGACTTACACAATTCGTTAAATATTGTGTATCAAATTACGGAAAGTAATCACAAAATTTTCTACGCAACATTGGGAGGCATTGGGGTTATAAATAAAAAGGATTTAAAAAAGGATCGCGAAAACACAGCACTAAAATCAAAAAAATTACTTCAGGAGAAAATGATGATTTCTGTTTTCACAGATAAATCTGGAGTAGTCTGGTGTGGATCCATTTTGAAAGGAATTTATAAACTGTATGCGGATAGTCCGTTTTATAAAATATCATATCCCGAAAACGTTGTAAACTTAATGCCTTTCTTTAACAATCTGGCAATTATCGAGAAAGATGCAAAAGGCGACATTTGGAGTTTTGATAAAGGATATTTTAGAAAGAGAAAAAAGCAAGACTTAAAAAATGTCGAAAAAATTGATTTTGGACTTGGTATTCTATCTTGCCGATATTTTAAAGTATACGATAATAAACTGTTTGTGGCCTTAAATAAAGGGCTTGAGGTATTCGACTTAAATAGCTTGAAACCTGATAAGGATAAATACATCAGTTTGCTTAAGTCTTATTCCAACAATCGTACCTATTCCGAATTTGTTAGGGATAGTAATGGCAATTTCTGGTTTTTGGAAAAAACAGGTGAGTTGAGTGTTGTTTACAAGCATGAAACTGATGCTCCAAAAACCATTTTGAAAAAAAATACATCCTTTGTTGAATCATCAAATGTACTTTTTACTTCTTCGGATGGTAAGGTTTGGTTGTCAATGATTCATTCGGGTTTGCTATGCTATGATCCGGAAACCAAATTATTGCAAAAATTTAATTTGACCGAAAAAACAATTGATACCGATGAATTTTTAGTTAGTTGTATGCTGGAAGATTCGGATAAGAATATTTGGTTCGGAACTCACAATGGTATTTTAAAATGGTCCGAAAAAAATAAGCTGGAATGGATTAAAGAGAGTAAACAACTTATGGTGTTTAGTCTGGACGAGGACTTAAACGGGAATATTTTGGGTACATCGCAATCGCATATTTTTCGTTTAAACAAGCAAACTAAAATCATTGAAAATTTTGAATTGGAAGGGGTAAATGAGGATGTTGGCTTCTTTACTGAATCACATGTAAAGATGAGTGATAATCAATTCATCTATCCTTTAACCAATGGAGGTTTGATTGAAATTAATCCAAGTTTAATTCCGCTTAAATCAACCATACCGGAAGTGATAATTTCCGAAATAAAAATCCACAACATCAATTTAGAAAAAGATAAAGCAATCTATGGTAAAAAGATTCTTAGCAAAGACATTCCTTACCTTACGATGCTAAATCTAAAATATTACCAGAAAAACTTAAGCTTTGGTTTTATTGGTTTGGATTACCACAAACAGGATGAGATTATTTATGAATTCAAACTAGATGGAATTGATACAGAATGGAACAGGAGAGAATCTGGGGTTCAGTTTGTGAATTATTCAAATCTTGATCCTGGTGAGTATAACTTTAAAGTTCGGGCTTCTTATAATGGCGATTTTACGAATAGTCCTGTTAGAGAATTAAAGGTTTTTATTTCGCAGGCATGGTGGAAAACTGCTCCTGCTTACATGGTATATCTTGTTATCATTTTAATTGTGATATATTACATCTGGCGCTATACTTTGGAAAGAGTATTATTGAAAGAACAACTTAAATTAGAGCGTTTTCAAAGCAAAAAAGAAAAAGAACTTAATCAAGCCAAATTAGAGTTTTTTACAAATATTTCACATGAATTTAAAACTCCATTGAGTTTGCTGATTGGTCCTTTGAATAAATTGATACGGAACAATATGGAAGAGACGGAGAGAAAAAAACTGTATTCTCTCATGTTTCGAAATGCCGATCGATTATTGAGGTTAATTAACCAAATCATGGATTTTAGAAAGGTGGCCAAGGGAAGTCTAAAATTGAAAGTGATTCATGATAACTTATCCTTTTATATTCAAAACATCTTCAATTATTTTATTGATGCAGCTTCGCAGAAAAATATTGATTTTAAATTGAACTGCGATCCTGAAATATCAGTTTGGTTCGATCCTGATATCATTGAAAAAATAACCAGTAATTTGATATTTAATGCCATTAAATATACCAATGCAGAAGGATATGTAACGGTGACGATAAATAGGTTTGAAAACGAAATTCAAATTACCATTGAAGACAGTGGTATAGGTATTCATGCAGAGGATCTGGAAAATATTTTTGATCGATTTTATAGAGTTGATAATAAGAAAACTGCAGGAGAAAAAGCTGGTGGCACCGGTATCGGGTTGGCTCTTACAAAACAGTTGGTTGAATTGCATAAAGGTAGAATAGAAGTTGAAAGTAAACCTGGTAAAGGTTCTAAATTCACAGTGTATATTGGCTGTCAAAAAGAACTATTCAATCATGACCAGTTGGTGTTAGATAAAATCAAATCATTTGTTCAAGAAGATGTGGATCTTGGAATTTTAACAAGTGAAGCAAATTTAACCGAAAAGATCGAACAATTAAACGAAGCGGAAATTACAACTTCAAAAGCAAAACTTTTGCTAGTTGAAGATGATTATGATTTGCGTAAGTTTTTACGAGAGTTTTTCAAAACCAATTATAATGTTTTTGAAGCCGATAATGGTGAAAAAGGATTAAAGTTGGCCTTGGAAAAAGCTCCTGATATTATTGTGTCAGATGTTATGATGCCTATCATGAATGGATTGGAGTTTTGTAAAAATGTAAAAGAAAATATGGCTATTTCTCACTTGCCTGTTGTTCTTTTAACAGCAAAAACAAAAATAGAACATCAAATTGAAGGTTTAGAAACTGGTGCGGATGCATACGTAGCTAAACCATTTGATCCCCATTATCTTGAGGTTGTCATTAGAAAACTAATTGATACCAGAATACACTTACGTGAAAAGTTTGATAGAAAATTCGTAGAGCTCACAACCGACGAGATGAAACTTACGAATGCTGATCAACACTTTTTGGATAAGGTGATTAAAATTATTGAAGATAATATATCCAATACTGAATTTAGAATGGAAGACGTGTATACCCAATTAGGATTAGGTAGAACACATTTCCACAATAAAATGAAAGCCATTACCAATCAAACTGGAGGTGATTTTATTAGAACAGTTAGGTTGAAAAGAGCAGCTTATTTGTTAAAAAATCACAAAATAAGAGTAAGTGACGTGTGCTATGATGTAGGTTTTAGTGACCCAAAGTATTTTGGAAAGGTTTTCCGAAAGTATTTTGGCGTGTCACCAAGAGAATATTCTAAAACACAGGGTGAGAATACCACAGAGTAAATGCATCTAAGTTGTAAGTAAAATTGAAAGTGCTAAAGCCCCATTAGGGGCTTTTTTAGTTTTTGTAAACAAGATTTTAATATTTTATGCAATTAGAGTTTAAATTCGAACTTAAAATATTAGCCTTTTTGTAACTGGCATCATACCAGGGATCTCCAGTAGTGATGCTTCTATACCTATGGTATTTTTTCCCCCATTTGAAGAATTTTTTTACAGATTATTATTCTACAGAGAAAGTACTTTCATCCAGAATTTCAACAGCCTTGTTTTTAAGTGTGCAGGATATGAATTCCTCATAATTCAAGAGCAAATAATTACTGAAATTCTAATAATCGATTACCCGATAATTAATAATAAGATGAAAAAAGAAGCTTACTTCGGTGTGGTTGTATTGATGCTGGTTGTAAATGTACTTTGTGCACAGCAATCCCAAAAAATTACAATCTCTGAAATTTTGTCTGTAGCGATTGAAAATAGTTACAGAATAAAAGAACAAAAGTTGAATCAGGAAAATAGTTTACAAGTCAAAAGAGAAGCTTTGAGTTCTGGTTTACCTCAATTAAATGGTTATGTAGATTACAAGAATTATTTAAACAAACCTAAACTTGTAATCCCTGGAGCACTAACTGGTAATGCCGTAGCTCCAGATATTGTAACTTCATTTAGTAAGCAACACAATCTCGATTATGGAGTGGAAGCATCTCAATTGCTATTTTCCCTTGAATTTATTTATGGTGTTAAAATCGCCGGAAAAGGGAAGGAAATTTCTGATTTAAATGTTGAGTTGAGTGAGCTGGAACTTGTTCATCAAGTTTATATGGAGTATTATAATTTGCTGGCAATTTATAAGAACCTTGAGATCATTAGAAGCAACATTAACTCATTAAAGCAAATCAGGACCAAGACAGATGCTTTACAAAAAGCAGATTTGGCATTGAAAACTGACCTGGATCGAATTGATATCAATATTTCTAACCTCAAAACAAATGAGCGGCAAGTATACAATGCAATTGCCATTCAGACTAATAATCTGAAATTAATTTCTGGAATGAATCAGAATGTAAATTGGGCAGTTGATACCACGGGTATTGCAAATCTGTTTTCCAAAATATTACCAAAGCATAATATCTCAAGTGATCCCAGTTTTACGAATCGATTAGAATTACAAATGCTTGAAAAGCAAATCGAATTGAACGATTTGCAGATTAAATCGGCAAAAGGTTCTTTTGCTCCAAATATTGCAGCCTATGCAACTTATTTTAAGCAATATTTTAAGGATGAATTAAAGCCTTTTAGTAGTGGCGATGATTGGTTCAAAACAAGCTTGGTTGGTGTAAAAATGAATATCCCTCTTTTTACAGGAAATAAATCAAGAGCAAAAATTTCGCAAGCTAAAATTCAGAAAGAGATAAATCGTAACAAAAAGAATGAATTTCTTCATGGACTTGCAATTAAGCATATGAATATCTTGAATAATTATGCTGTAAACCTGGAGAATTGTACCAACCAACAAAGAAGCATTGAACTTGCTGATAAGGTAAGGGAACAGGAGGAACTGAAATATAAAGAAGGTCTATCAACTCTCACAGATTTATTGATTTCGGAACAAGAACTCCGAAGTGCGGAAATTAACTATGTAAAGAATATACTTCAGCTAAAAATTACTGAATTAGACTTGCTGAAGTCAGAAGGGAAATTGTCTCAACTAAAAAATAATTTATAAAACCTAACTCAATGAAAAAAGTAATTAGACATACTCTGTCGGTGTTAGTGCTAATTGTGATTGTTGTTCTAATGTTTCTGAAACTGCAAGGCAATAAAGCTGAAAATGCTAAAGTGATTGAATTGTCGAATGTTAAAGGGCGGTTTTATCCCGTTAGAAAATTCACTCTAAAAAAGGAAAACTTGTCATTTATAATCAATGTGAATGGTTTCTTAAAACCCTTTACCGATTTAAATGTAGTGTCAGAAACTCAGGGAAGAATCATTGAAATTTATAAAGAGAGAGGTGATTACGTAAAAGTAGGAGATGTAATTGCGAAAGTCGATGATTTACTTTTAAAAGCTAAACTTGATGCAACAGAGGCAGCAATTAGACAATTGGAAAAGGATGAAAAGAGATTCATCAGGTTACATGAACAACATGCTGTTACTTTTCATCAGTTGGAAGAAATTCAATTGAATCTTGAAAGTACAAGAGCCAAATATATTGCCGCAAAAAGACAACTGGAAGATACTGAAATTAAAGCTCCGGTATCCGGATTGATTAATGATGATTTTATTGAACAAGGACAACTAATTGCTGGAGGAATGACCATTTGCAATATTATTGATAATTCTTTGTTGAAACTTAATGTTAAACTGGCTGAGCACGAATTAAAGCGTGTAAAAGAGGGACAAAAAGTGAAGGTTCAATCAGATGTTTATCCGGGTTATGAATTTGTCGGAAAGGTAAATGTTATTTCAAAAAAAGCGGGTATTGGAAACAGTTTTGATGTCGAAATTAGGGTTGTAAATACAAAGGAGCATCCTTTGCGGGCTGGGATGTTTGTTTCTGTTGAATTGAAAGAACAAAGCGAATCAAATAGAATTTTTATTCCAAGGCGAAGTATAATCGGATCATTAAAAGATCCATTTGTTTATTTAATCAATGAAAATATTGTAAAATCTCAAAAAATATTGGTTGGTGAGATTCTTGGCGATTATGTGGAAGTATTGGAAGGACTACAATCTAGTGATGAAATAGTACTTTCAGGTACCTATAGTATTTATGATGGAGCTAGCGTAAAAGTAATGAACTAATCAAAAGTTTACAGTGCAAAGAGTAGAAAATAAGTTGATTGTATGAGCTCTAAAAAGCTGTAAGATGAAAATAAACACCAGATGAAAATAACAAGTATATCCATAAAAAGGAGCACCGTTCCTATCGTATTGTTTACAATACTTATGATGCTGGGAATGTTCTTTTCAACCAAAATAAAATATGCACTAATGCCGGAAATTACTACAGCTACTATTGTAGTAAGTACTGTGTATCCGGGTGCAGGACCTGATGAGGTGGAAAAATCAGTTACCATCCCTATTGAAGATGCTTTGGCTTCACTCGAAGGGATAGAAGAGATCAATTCAAAATCAATGGAAAACCTATCAGTTATTCAAATTAGCTTAAATTTGGATGCTGATGTTAATATTGCGATTCAGGATGCAACTCAAAAAGTAAATCAAATTGTAAAGGATTTGCCTAAAGATATATATGCACCTTCCATTGAAAAATTTGACTTAAGTGCATTGCCTATCTTTATTGCAGGTGTCAATTCTAATCTAAGTGAAGCTGAGTTTTTTGATTTGGTAGATGATAAAATTAGGCCTGAGCTATCTAATATACCGGGTGTTTCAAAAGTAGATTTGATAGGAGGGATTGAACGAGAAATTAAAGTGATGATAGATCCTGTTAAATTGGAATCGTATCATTTAAGTCTGTTGCAAGTTAATCAAATGATTGCCTATGCAAATATGGAAATACCAACTGGTAAGCTTAAAACAGCCACAAACGAAATAACAATACGTTTGGCGGGTAAATTAAGAACATTGAACGACTTGAGAGAGGTGATTGTTGGCGGTTCTTCCGATGGAACTACCGTGAAATTAAAAGACATTGCTGATGTTTATGATGGTACTGCTCAGGTAGAAAAAATTACTCGTATTGATGGACTGGAAACGATCGGGATTGAGATAAGTAAACAGAAAGATGCCAATGCAGTTGAATTAAGCGAAAAAATAAAGTTAAAGTTTGCAGAACTAGGAGAAAGGTTTGCAATTAACGATGTGAAATTTAAGATCGCAGATGATCAATCTCGCTTTACGGTTCAAGCTGCCGATGCTGTGAAACATGACCTGTTTATGGCTATTATTCTGGTGTCGGCCATTATGGTATTCTTCTTGCAAAGTCTTCGAAATTCCATTTTTGTATTAATAGCCATTCCGGCTTCATTGATTTCGACCTTTACTGTAATGTATTTGTTTGGGTTTTCCTTTGACCTTATTAGTTTGACTTCACTATCCCTGGTCGTAGGTTCTCTGGTAGATGATGCAATTGTTGTGATTGAAAACATCTACAGGCATATGGAGCTTGGGAAAAATCGTGTGCAGGCTTCTTTTGATGGGGTGAAAGAGTTGGGAATGACCGTAACTGCAATTACATTGGTATTGGTGGCAGTGTTTCTTCCAATTGCATTTGTGCAGGGTATTGTGGGAGATATTTTGAGAGAATATGCGGTTACCATTGTGGTATCAATGATGTTTAGTCTATTGGTTTCATTTACCTTGGTTCCATGGATGACATCAAGGTGGGCACAACTCTATGTTCCTAAGAAAAATGTATTGGGAAAATTATTGAATGCCTTCGAAGGACTAATCGATTCAACAAACAAAGGCATTCTGGCTTCCATGTACTGGGCTTTAAGAAATAAAACG
>Ga0193960_1000438_pt1 | contig 17388 bp, 16 predicted proteins | sample FB_3_MG_FD_140338 | JGI IMG/M metagenome (GOLD analysis project Ga0193960, IMG submission 140338) | Microbial mat bacterial communities from the Broadkill River, Lewes, Delaware, United States - FB_3_MG | ecosystem: Environmental > Aquatic > Freshwater > River > Microbial mats | place: USA... | reverse complement strand
TACAGCAAAGAAAATAAAAATTGCAACTCGTTTCATTTTGTGATAAATTAATGATTGTTAAAAATTATTAGTGGTAAATATAATTATTCGAAACATAATAATATGTAATATGAATGAGGATGTTAAAGTTGATAGAATTAAAGTTAAAATTGCCGATTTTTTAACAATAGTTGATCAGTGTGCGGCAGCTTATAAAGAGGCTGTTAGTAAATATTTAAAGGGTGACAAGTCAGGATTTAGAGAGAATATGAATCAAATAATAAATTTGGAGCGAAGAGCAGATCAGATTCAGTGTGATATTGAAAAAGAGGCTGTTTTGGTTGAGTCTTCGAGGAGTAAAAATTTACCAATTTTGATTGATAAGCTTGATGATGTTGTTGATTTACTAAAGAAAAATATTGTTGAATTTGATATTGAACAGCCCCTGTTTTATGAAGAATTGAGAGTAAGAATGCTAAAAGTGGTAGACATGACTTTTGTTACTATCGACTCGTTGATAGGTCTTTTTAGAGTGTATTATATATTTAATAGAGAAATAAAAGGTGCTATTTTTAATGTTATTCGAGGAGAGCGTAATTCAGATAAAATATCAATTGATTTAAAACGAATAATTTTCAGTAATCCGGAAATAACATTCTCGCAAAAAATGCATCTTAAGTATTTTGTCGAGAGTATCGATAATATTTCGGACGTGGCAAAAAATATTGCCGATTCTATAGGTTTTCTACAAATACAACCAAACTAAATAGAAGCTGTTTGAAAAGCGTATAATAGCGTAGTTAATAACTTAGTTGAGCTAATTTGGACTTGTTAATTATATTTAATATAGGCTGTATGCTTTGCTAAATTCTAGATTAGACTTCTGTTTTTCATTTTGTTATCGCTATTATAATGGTATATTTAGCCTTAATTAATTATATATTAACTATAAATATGTTGTTGGAAATAGAGCGTAAATTCTTGGTTTCGGGTGAGTTTAAGGATGCTGCTTTTAAAAGTAAGCATATTATTCAGGGGTATTTGTGCGATCAAGAAAACCGACAGGTTAGGATAAGGATAATAGATAATAAGAGTTTTATTACAATTAAAGGAGGGCTTGAATTGGATGGCATTTCTCGTTTCGAATGGGAGAAGGAAATTCCAAACGATGAGGCATTGCAATTGATAAAGCTTTGTGAAGGACGTATAATAGAGAAAATTCGCTATTATATTAATCACCAAGGGAAGGTGTTTGAAGTAGATGAGTTTAAGGGTAAGAACTTGGGTTTAACATTATGCGAAGTTGAGCTAGACTCTTCAGATGAAAGTATTGATCTGCCAAAGTGGATTGGTAAGGAAGTAACAGGCGATAAAAGGTATTACAATATTTCTCTTATATAATTATGTATTAATAATAGAGTGCTTTTATTGTCTGAATTAATATTTGTGTTGGTTAGTCTTATGTTTTGTTATTAAAATAACAGAATATTAACAATGCTTCTAAACAATTAGAGATAGGTTAAAAAACATATATTTTACTATTATTCCTTATTTATATTAGAAATAAATAACCATTTTACTGGTCAATTAACTCTGTTCTGGATGTTAATTTTTTGCGCGAAAAATTACTTTTATGCGACTTAAAGAGGAATTTTTATGCAAAATAAAGGTGAAGTAATTGAACATGCGGGGTTTATAACTTCAATTGATGGCGATCAGGTGAAGGTTACAATAGGGACTGTCTCGGCCTGTTCTGCTTGTCATGCTAAAGGGGCTTGTGGTGCATCTGATATGCAAGATAAAGTAATTGATGTTAAAAAGCCTGAGTTTGAAATTTCCGTTGGCGATGCGGTTACAGTTGTAATAAGTAAATCGTTGGGCTATTTGGCTCTTTTTCTAGGATACTTATTACCTTTAATATTAATAATAACCTTCTTAATTGTTTTATCAGAGTTAGGTTATAGCGAACTTATTGCAGGAGTGGTCTCTCTTGGTATTGTAGTTCCTTATTATTTTATATTGTATTTGTTTCGCAATAGGCTGAAAAAAACCTATGCTTTTTCAATTAAAAAAAACTAAATAAATAAACAATAAATCAATGAGTTCAATTGTATTGTACACGCTATTAACTTTAAGTTCTGTTGGAGCCCTGGCTGCAATAATACTTTACTTTGTAGCGCAAAAATTTAAAGTTTATGAGGATCCTCGAATAGACGAAGTAGAGGCTGCTCTACCCGCTGCTAATTGTGGTGGTTGTGGATTTGCAGGTTGTAGAAACTTTGCTGAGGCACTTGTGAAAGCCGATGAATTTGGTTCGCTTTATTGCCCTGTTGGTGGTAACGAAACAATGGAAGCGGCAGCTAAGATTCTTGGAAAAGAAGCTGTAGCAATGGCACCAATGGTTGCTGTTGTTCGTTGTGGCGGATCGTGTGATGTTCGTCCAGTAATTAATAAGTATGATGGCGCAGCCTCGTGTACTGTTGCTTCGGCATTGTATAGTGGGCAAACAGGTTGTCAGTATGGCTGTCTAGGTTTAGGCGAGTGTGTTGATGCTTGTTCATTTGACGCTATTGTTATGAATCCAGAAACGGGTCTTCCCGAGGTTATCGACGATAAATGTACTGCTTGTGGTGCTTGTGTTGATGCTTGTCCTAAAGACATTATCGAAATTCGTAAGAAGAACAAGAACGACCGTAAGATTTTTGTTAGCTGTGTTAACAAAGATAAAGGTGCTGTTGCAAAAAAATCGTGTGAGGTAGCTTGTATTGGTTGTAAAAAATGTGTGAAGGCTTGTAATTTCGATGCCATTGTTGTTGAGAATTTCTTAGCATATATAGATCACGAGAAATGTAAGCTGTGCAGAAAATGTGTTGCTGAGTGTCCTACAGGAGCTATTCAGGAAGTGAATTTTCCAGAGCGAAAAGTAAAGAAAGAAGAAGAAAAAGTAGTTACCGAAACTTCTGAAAAGAATAAAGAGGAGGGGGCATGTTAAAGACATTTTCTATAGGAGGAGTTCATCCAGCCGAAAATAAATTATCGGCAAATTCGGCCATCGAAGTATTGGCTATACCACAAAAAGTTGTAATTCCCGTATCTCAACATATTGGAGCTCCAGCCAAAGCTGTTGTTGCAAAAGGAGATGTTGTTAAGGTAGGTCAGGTAATAGCTCAAAGCGGTGGTTTTGTATCTGCTAATATTCATTCTTCGGTATCGGGCATTGTTACCAAAATTGAAGATACTTTAGATAGCTCTGGCTATCGTAAAATGGCTATTTTAATTGATGTTGAAGGCGACGAGTGGTTGGAGTCTATTGACAGAACAGATAATTTAGTTGTAGATATTACAATGAGTGCCGAAGAGATAAAGCAACGTGTTGCCGAAGCTGGTATTGTTGGTTTGGGCGGAGCAACTTTTCCGTCGCACGTTAAATTGGCTGTTCCTGAGGGTAAAAAAGTAGAGGTGCTAATTCTTAATGGTGTTGAGTGTGAGCCTTATCTTACTTCTGACGATAGATTAATGCTTGAGAAGGGTGACCAGATAATGGTTGGAATCCAAATTTTAATGAAAGCTCTAAATGTAAACAGAGCAATTATTGGAGTTGAGAAGAACAAACCTGAGTCGATTGCAAATCTTGAAAAACTATCGGCTAAATATAAAGGGATAGAAATTTGTCCACTAAAGGTTAAATATCCACAAGGGGGCGAGAAGCAGCTTATAAAAGCAACAATTAATAGAGAGGTTCCTTCGGGACAACTTCCTTTAAATGTTGGTGCTGTAGTTCATAATGTAGGAACTGCTTTTGCTGTTTACGAAGCTGTACAGAAGAATAAACCTCTTTTTGAGCGTGTTGTAACAGTTACAGGTAAAACTCTTGCCAAACCATCGAACTTTATGGTTAGAGTTGGTACTCCTGTTAGTTCTCTTATTGATGCTGCTGGTGGATTGCCTGAGGATACAGGTAAAGTCATAAATGGTGGACCAATGATGGGTAAGGCTCTTAGTAGTATCGATGTACCTGTTGTTAAAGGAACTTCGGGGATTGTTATTATGCCCGAGGAGCAAGCTTCGCGTCGTCAGGCAACTAATTGTATTAAGTGCGCTAAGTGTGTTTCTGTTTGTCCAATGGGGCTAGAGCCTCATTTACTTTCGAAAATGGCTATTCGTCAGATGCACGATAAGTTAGAGGCAGAAAAGGTAATGGATTGTATGGAGTGTGGATCGTGCTCGTTTGAGTGCCCTGCAAGTATTCCGCTGCTTGATTATATACGCCTTGGAAAAGGGAGAGTGGGGAATATTATACGTTCGCGTAATTAAGAATTGTTAATAGATAAAACTTATTAATAAGATGAATTTACTAAAAATTGCACCGTCGCCTCACGTAGCAGGAAAGCACACAACACAAAACCTTATGGTTGGTGTTCTGCTTGCTTTGTTGCCTGCATGGGCAGCCTCGGTATATTATTTTGGTTGGGGAGCCATTTTAATTTCTCTGGTTTCAATTGCATCGTGTATGATGTTTGAGTTCTTTATTCAGAAATATTTATTGAAACAACAACCTACACTAAACGATGGTTCAGCAATATTAACAGGATTGCTTTTGGCATTTAACTTACCTAGTAATTTGCCAATAGGATTAATTATTCTTGGAGCTTTTGTTGCTGTTGGTGTAGGAAAGATGACCTTCGGAGGTTTGGGGAATAATCCTTTCAATCCAGCATTAGTTGGTCGTGTATTTCTTCTTATATCGTTTCCTGTACAGATGACTTCGTGGCCTAAGCCAACAGGTTTTACTGCCGATGTTGTTACTGGAGCTACTCCTCTTGGCCTTATGAAAGAGGGTCTTAAAAATGGTGAATCGGTAAATGCTATTATGGCTAAATTACCTTCGCATATGGAGATGTTTTATGGTCACATGGGTGGATCGATGGGAGAGGTTGCTGCGGTACTTCTTATTCTTGGAGGTCTGTATATGATTGTACGTAAAATTATTACTTGGCATATTCCGGTATTTACTCTTGGAACAGTTGCTGTTTTTACAGGAATTCTAAATTATGTTAGTCCCGAAATGTATGCTGGTCCAGTGTTTCATCTTCTTACAGGAGGAGTAATGCTTGGCGCTATATATATGGCTACCGACTATGTTACTTCGCCAATGTCTAAAAAAGGTATGGCAATATTTGGTATTGGTATTGGTGTTATTACTGTTGTGATTCGCGTTTTTGGTGCTTATCCCGAAGGAATATCATTTGCTATTCTTATAATGAATGCTTTTGTGCCACTTATTAATGCTTACATTAAACCTAAACGTTTTGGAGAGGAGGTAAAAAATGGCTAAGACAGAAAGTACATTTATAAATATGCTTCTTACACTTGTTATTATTACGGGTGTGTCGGCAACTATTTTGGGTTTTGTTTACGAAGCTACAAAAGGCCCTATTGAAGTTAGTAAAATGAAAAAGAAAAATGCAGCTATTGAAGCTGTTGTCCCTGCTTTTACAAATAACCCTGGTCAAGAGTCTTATGATGTTGAGGTTGAAGGAGGGAAAGTAACCTTTTATCCTGCAAAGAATGGCGACGAAATTGTTGGTTATGCAGCTGAGACATACACAATGAAAGGTTTTGCTGGATTAATAAAACTGATGGTTGGTTTTTTACCTGATGGAACTATTAATAATATTGCGGTTTTGGAACACAAAGAGACTCCTGGATTGGGAGATAAGATGGAGAAATCGAAGTCTAATTTCAGTGTTCAGTTTAATGGTAAGAATCCAGAGACTTTTAAATTATCGGTAACTAAAGACGGCGGTAATGTTGATGCAATAACTGCTTCAACAATTAGCTCGCGTGCATATTGCGATGCTGTTAAGCGTGCTTACGATGCATTAATGAAAGGAGGGAAGAAATAATGAATCAACTTCAAAATTTCACCAAAGGATTTATTAAAGAAAATCCTGTGTTTGTACTTATTTTAGGAATGTGTCCTACATTAGGAGTTACTACATCAGCATTGAATGGATTGGGAATGGGATTGGCAACTGCTTTTGTGTTAATAATGAGTAATATTGTTGTTGCTGCTGTTAAAGGCTTTATACCAGATAAGGTTCGTATTCCTTCGTTTATTGTTATTATTGCTTCGTTTGTGACTATTGTAGAGCTTACAATGCAGGCTTATTTACCCGACTTGTTTGCTCAGTTAGGTCTGTTTATTCCTTTGATTGTTGTAAACTGTTTGGTTCTTGGTCGTGCTGAGGCTTTTGCATCGAAAAATAATATTTTATCGTCGGCTATTGATGGTGCTGGTATGGGTTTAGGTTTTGCTTTTGCATTGACTCTTTTAGGAGGTGTTCGCGAAATTCTTGGTAGTGGTGCAATTTTCGGTAACAAGTTTATTGAAGGTGATGGAATGCTTGTTTTTGTTCTTGCTCCGGGAGCTTTCTTAGCGTTAGGATACCTAATTGTTATTATTAAGAAACTTAGAAAAACAGCCTAAAGGGCATAATTATTAATATTCAAAAAATAGAATTATGGAATATATACTGATTATTATCTCGGCACTGTTTGTTAACAATATTGTGTTAGCACAGTTTTTGGGTATCTGTCCTTTTATTGGTGTATCTAACAAAGTTGGTACATCGTTAGGAATGGCTGGAGCTGTTACATTTGTTATGGTTATAGCAACTATGGTAACTTATCTGGTGCAGACATATGTGTTAGCTAGATTAGGCATAGAATATATGCAGACTATAACTTTTATTCTTATTATAGCTTCGTTAGTTCAACTTGTTGAAATTATATTAAAGAAAGTTAGTCCTCCATTATATCAGGCTTTAGGTATTTTCTTGCCACTTATCACAACTAACTGTGCGGTTCTTGGTATTGCCATTCTTGCAGTTCAGAAAGATTACGATCTTATCCACAGTGTTGTATTTGCAGGCGCTAATGCTATTGGTTTTGGTTTGGCACTTGTTATTTTTGCCGGAATACGTGAAAGTCTTGAGTTAGCTGATATTCCAAAACCTTTCAAAGGAGTTCCTATTGCTTTTATTGTGGCAGGTTTGCTAGCTATGGCCTTTATGGGTTTCTCTGGAGTTGTATAATGTAAGATCTCATATTTAAGATGTGAACTTTAGAGTTATTATTTTAGATTTTGCATTTGTAATTAATATAAAGGATGTTGGCGTTGGCTGGCATCTTTTTTTTTATTGAAAGGCTGTATAAATACTGTTGCAAAGTAGCAGATGCTCAAATATTAATACGGGTACTTAAAAAAAAATTGGCTGTTTTGTACAGTTATTTGTGAAGAAATATAAATCACTAGCCTTAAACTATATTATAGCCTTTTTTTTGGTATCATTTTTGAATAAAACAGAGCAAAAGTCATGCTCTTTATTTCTTCTTTAGTAAATTTGTAGCTTTATTTACGTCTGTTTTTTTATTATTAGGGAATTACAAAATATCTGTATATGAAATTATTTAGCAAAACATTAATAATACTTTCGGTTTTTATATTTGGTTTTACTGCCGTTTATGGGCAAACGGATTTAGAGTCGAAAAGATCGAAAAGTATGGTGACAATTGAAGGCTTGTCATACTATATTCATTTCGTGACCGATAATCAGACTTTATCCGATATCAATAAAATTTATAATATTCCTGTTGAGATTATTATAGCCGAGAATCCAACTGCTTCGAAGGGGATTTTTAGCGGAATGACATTGAAAATTCCTTATGTGAATGTAAACGAAAGTTTTAAAAAAGAGGATCGTATTTATATTATAGTAAAACCTAAAGAGACCTTATTTTCTCTTTCTAGACAGTATCAGGTTAGCGTAGATCAGATAAAAAAAGCTAATAATCTTACCGAGAATGCATTAAATATAAATCAATATTTGGTTATTCCTATTTTACAAGATAAGATTGACGCTAAGTATATATATCACACTATTCGTCCTAACGAAAGCCTAGATGATTTACAAACTAAATTTGGAGTTAAGGGGAAAACCATAAAAAAGCTTAATAAAGATATTATTAAAGAACATGGTTATAAGGCTGGTATTGTGCTTAGAATTCCATTAACAGAAGAGATGGAGCAATCTATTAAAGACGATGCTGCTGCTAGGGTAGATACTAATGTATTGGCTGATAGTGTTGAGTTGGTAAAAATACCAGATGGATGTATAGATGATAAGTTATTGGCAAATAATGCGGAATATAAAGTTGTTGTATTTATGCCTTTTTATTTAGACAGTAATTTTCCTTCTGATACAGTTGTTATTGATACAGATAATCCGAATGACCCAAAAATATTTGGTAAATATGAGATAAACAGGCGATCGGAAATATTTTTAGATTTTTATAAAGGCTTTTTATTGTCAGTTAACAATATGCGTAAGCAGGGAATGAAAGTTAATATTCAGGTTTATGATACTAGCAAAGGAGAAGCTGCTTTATACGACTTTATGCATACTAACGACTTTACTGATGTATCGCTTTTTGTTGGTCCTGTTGATAACGATAATTTAGATGTGGTAGCCGAATTTGCTAATTTTTATGAGATAAATTTAATTTCACCTTTTCGTGAGTTATCGCCTAAATTAGGATCGAGCCAATTCTTTTTTCAAGTGAAAAACGATGATAATTATACCGATAAAGCCTTTGCTAATTTGTTAAACGAATATAAAGGGAAAGATGTCTTTGTAGTTTACGATAGCGTTGCCGATTCTGTAATTATTAAAAAAATGAAGCTTGTTAAGCCTAATTATGTTTATGATACGCTTAATATCAATGCGCTTTGTGTTGATTCAACTATTGCTACAACTACTTTGCCAGAATATAGGGTTAGATATTTAGATTATGCTAATTATAAGCAGACAAAAGCCGATACTATTCACCCTTTAGAGGCATTGTTGGTTCCTTATTTGGAGAATATCGTGTTTGTTCCGTCAACAAATCCAGGATTTGTTAGCGAGATAGTGTCTAAATATAGTTCGTTTAATGCATTTAACCATCCAACAAAATTAGTTGGACCATCGAATTGGTTGTTTCAAAAAGCATTTAAGTCATTTGATGTTAATTTGCTATATACTCTTGAATATAGAACATTGATATCTAATTATATTGATTATGAAAAGCCTGATGTGAAATCATTTGTATATGATTATCGTGGCTTTTTTAAAGAGGAACCTACAAAATTTGCTTTTCATGGGTACGATGTAGGTGTCTATTTCTTAAATGCCATCTATAATTATGGTAAAGACTTTGCTAGTTGTTTACCTGATAATGATGCTGTATTGCTCCGCAATAAATTTAATTTTATTAAAAATGATTCTTTACCAGGTTATGTAAATGTTGGATTGTTTGATTTGAGATATCAGAAGGATTATACTATACTTAATAAGTAAAATTATTATTGGTTATAGTTTAGTTGTCGTTTTTTTTTGTGCTATCCTAGCAGGCTAAGTTGACTAATTTGGTTTTGTACTAGATATGAAAATAACTCTAATGCTGTATATGGGAAATAGAAAAGCTTCGTTAAGAGGCTTTTCTATTTTCTATTTAATGAGTTTGCAGGTTTTGTTTTGGCCGCAATATATGCTTTCCAGGCAGATATTGATAAGGCTAAAGAAATTACTATTATTGCAGATAATGCAAAGAAAATCCAATTTATGGGTGTGTGCGAATTAAAAGTTTCTAACCATTGTTTAACTAGATAATACGATACTGGCCAACTTAAAATATTTCCTATCAAGGCAATTATCACAAATTCTTTTGATATAAGTTTAATAATGCTAAACATAGATGCCCCAATTGTTTTTCTAATTCCTATTTCGTTTCGTTTCTGATAACAAGTGTAGGTTGTTAAACCCATAAGTCCTATGATGGCAATTATTATAGCCAAAAGGGTGAATGGAACAACAAAGTTGGCTATCTTATATTCGTTTTTATAAAGTTCTTTAAGTTCCTTTTTTAAGTATTTAAATTCGAAGGTTTTGTTTGTATTATACTTGTTCCAAGTACTTTCTATATAATCTATAACACTTTGATTCTCTTCGTTAAATCTTATAGCAACATATTTTGTTATATAATTAATGTATTTTTTGTCGGGAGCCATAGTTAGAATAAAAGGAACAGTTGGAGAGAGTACCGACGAGTTGTAAAAGTTTTGGTATACGCCAATAACTTTTGTTTTAATATTTTCTTGTGTCATTTGACGACCAATAGCATTTTTAATAGTCCAACCTTTATGCTTTACCATCTCTTCATTTATCAAAATTCCATCGATATAGTTATTGTTGTATTCTGAGAAATCTTGACCTTCAATAATTTTTATCTTGAAAGTTTTAATAAAATCGAAGTTTACACTATTATATGGGTATAGTTCATTATTTTTTACATTACCCGATGTGTCGGTATTAAAAATTGTTGTATTGTGGCTTATTCCAATTGGATATTGCATTCCTGTAACGTAGGCGATATTTGGGTTTTTTAATAAATCGGATTTAAAGCTTTCGAAGTTTTTTGGAATGTATGTATCATTTACTTCAAGAAGAATAATATTCTCTTTTTCAAATCCTAAATCGAGGTTTTGAATATGCTTAATCTGATTATAAACAAATAATGAAGCTATAATAAGTACCGATGAAATAAAAAACTGTACAAATACAAGAAATACCCTTGCTCTTAAAATGTGATTACGACTTTTTACAATTCCTTTAATAGCGTTTAATGGATTAAATGACGATAAATATATTGATGGATAAATACCTGAAGAAAGTCCAATAATTAATCCAATACACGAAAATGTTATTATGCTAAATATAGAATAGTTTAAGTGAACCCTGAAGTTAGAGTCGACATAGAATCTAAAGAAAGGAAGAAATAGTTCTATGATTGCCAACGCAAAAATTAACGAAATAAAAGTAAGTATTAATGACTCTACTATAAATTGAGTGAATATTTGTCGTTTCGAAGCTCCAATAGTTTTTCTAATTCCAATTTCTTTTGCTCTGTAAATGGCATTTGCAGTAGATAGGTTTACAAAATTTGTAGCAGCTAAGACTATAATCAATAAGGCTATCCAAAAAAGTATATTTACATAATATTGTTTTCCGTTTTGTTCTATTTCAAATTGTAAATGAGAATTCAAATGAATGTCCGCCAGAGGTTGCATGTAAATTATAAAATCATCATATATATTGTTGTTATAGTCTGTTAGCTTGTGTAATTGTGTTTCTAACTGGTCTGGATTTATTCCTTTTTTTAGTAAAACATAAGTCCAAAAAGGATTCCAAAGCATGTTGTCTTTTATTTGATCTCCATATACATTAATGAAGTTGTTTAAATTAATTAATACACTTGGATGCCAATGACTTTGGTTTGGAAGGTCTTTGTAAGTACCAGTGATTTTTAGGTATGTTTTTGTTTGAAAGAAGTATATTGAATCACCAACATAATTTCCTTTAGGAAAGTTTTTATTAGCAAAAGATTGCGAAATAATAACCGAATTATCGTTTTGAAACAATTGTTTTTTTTGAGATTCCTCCATTCTCAGGTCGAAGAATGAGAATATAGTAGTGTCGCATAAAAATACATTTTTCTGGTGAATAGTTTCACCATTAATCTTTAGAGGAAGTGAGGGCGAATTTAAATTAAAAAGGCGAAGTGTTTTCTCAACATATTCGGGGAATTGTTTCTCAATTTTTTCTGCTAATGGAAAAGGGCAGCTTGCCGATCGCTCTCCAACACCATCTTTTTCGGTTATTGTTGCTATTCGATATATTCTATAAGCATTAGTATTAAAAAGATCGTAACTAATTTCATTAAAAATATAGAATATGATAAGTAAAAAAGCTGCCAACCCAAGTGATAAACCAGTTACACTTAGTATGGAATGGTATTTATGGTTTCGTATATTTCTTATAGCTATTTTTATGTATGATTTTAGCATAATTCTGTATTGTTTACGAGTTATTTAGCCTTAATTAGACTAGTCATAAAAGTAATTAGAATAGTTGGTTGCTCAAAATATTTATTTGTCTGATGGCTTTGACAAATGAAAGAGAAAATAGTTGAAAGTAGAGAGCAAAAAAAAGACGCTACATGCGTCTTTTTTATATTGGTTGAAAGCGATTACTTTGTTAATGCACTAAGTTTTTCGAACTGTTGATCCATTTTAGAAAGTAAGTCATTATAAATATTTCTGTAATGAGCTTTAACTAATTTAGGATTGTTTTTTCCATCTGGGTGATTAACTCTGGCCATTAAGTCGTTTCTAATAGCTGTTGTATCGTTAATAATCTCAATTGCTTTCTCTTTTCCTTTTTCTGGAAAAAAAGCCATAAAAGTAAAGCAGTCCGAAATAACTTCAAATGTTACGTAATCAATATCTTTTTTAATGTCTTTTCTCTTTGCCATAGCTTGTAAAATATTAAATTTTCAGGTGGTAAAGATAGTAAAATTATTTTTTAATTATAAGATTAATTATTAGCGAAAAAGCACAAATGTTATTTGTGTGAACTTACCGTTAAATTACGTCGTTTTTTACACATGATAAGTGTTGGTAATATCTGAATTATTATATTTGAACAAAAAATATAAATATGGGTGTAATTGTACCATTGTTATTGATTATAATTTCGGGTTGGGTAATCTGGAAAGCAAGTGATGGATTTGAGTCGGCTTCGGCTTATATTGGAAGAAATTTGTCAAACGGTGTTCGTGGTGCTACTATAAATGCTATAGCCAGTTCCATGCCCGAATTTTTTCTTACTCTTTTCTTCTTATTTGTTCTAAACGATAAAGATGGTTTTGCTGGTGGAATGGGAACTACTGCAGGATCGTCGTTATTTAATGGAATGATTATTCCTGCCTGTGTTATTATTGCTGTGCATTTGTCTAAAATGGGACGTGATATTATTGTTTCCAGAAAATTAATGATTCGTGATGGTATCTTTTTGTTAATAGAGATTCTTGTTTTGATTTTTATTGTAAGCAAACAAGAGCTTTATTGGTATCATGGAATGGCATTAATGTCATTGTATTTGGTATATATTGTTTTTCTTTTTTTCTCTGGAGCTATTGATAAAAGCCACTCCAATGGGGAGACATACGAGAAGTTGGGCAAGAAAGATTCTTTTATTAAGGATGCAATGCAGATTGATTTGTATGCTTTGGTAATAGGAAATAAGAAGTTTAATACGTTCAATGCTTGGGTATTACTTTCTGTTTCAACAATAGTAATGGGAGCTTCGTGTATGTTATTGGTTCACGCCAGCGAAATGTTGGGTCAGGATAAGTATACATTACCTTTATTAGGTGAAGTACAAGGTTTAAAAATGCCAATTCTTTTTGTAGCACTAATTATTGCTGCTGCAGCTTCAAGCTTGCCAGATACTATTATCTCTATTAAAGATGCTAAAAAGGGAAATTTTAACGACGCTATTTCGTGTGCCCTAGGAAGTAATATTTTTGATATAGGTTTTGCTCTTGGTTTTCCATTGTTTATATATGGTGTTTTGCGAGGATCACTCGATTTAGGAGAAAAAATGGTTAGTGTCATTGTTCCTATTCTTTGGGTTTTGTTTGCACTTACTGTTCTGTCTTTTTTAATATATGTTGTTGGAAAGCGCATGTCGCGAACAAAGGCTATAATGTTAATATTTTCGTATTTAATTTTTGTAGCTTATGCTGCTGCAAAAAGTTTATCGTTAATATAAAATTGGATTAAATGTTTAGTAAAGAAGAATCGGTACGATTACAAAAAGAGTTCTGGGATGCTTTTGATCAGCGAACAGCGAAGATACCTGTTAAAGGACGAGGAAAGAAGAGATGGGTTTTATCTAGAACTGGCATAAAAGGCATGGTTCTGAAATTTGATGCAGATAAAAAATCGGCTTCTGTTATTTGGGAAATATACTACAAAAAGCCTGAGAAAATTGATCAGGTATTTGAATTGTTGGTATCATATAAAGCTGTCATTAACGAATTTCTAGACCCTAGTTTTGTATGGGAAGAAGATTATAGAATAGAAACTTTTGATGCCCTCTATAGTTGTGCCAGAATCTATAAAACTATCGATAATGTTTCGATGTTTAAAGATGGAGATAGAAATGTTATTTTCGATTTTTTTATCGAAAATATGACTAAAATTGAAGCAGCTTTTAACGAGTTGCAAGATATCTTAAAAGAAAAAATATAGATGCTTAGAGTTTTCCTTTTAACATTTGTTTGTTCGCTGTATAGTATGTTTGCTTTATCGCAGATAGATTCAGTAAATGTGATTAAAACTGACGTTAGGAAAACTCCCAAAATAGGGCTTGTGCTAAGTGGTGGAGGTGCCAAAGGAATTGCGCATGTAGGTGTTTTAAAGGTTCTTGAAGAGCTTGGTATAAAGCCCGATTTTATTGCAGGAACAAGTATGGGGAGTATTGTTGGTGGATTATATGCAATAGGTTATTCGGCAGATAGTTTAGCAACAATGATGTCTACCCAAAATTGGGCTGAAATACTTACTAATTATGTCCCTCTTTCGGAAATTAACATCGAAGAGAAGGATGAATATAATCGATTTCTTGCCGATTTTAAATTGAAAAAAGATGGCATAGGATTGCCTTCTGGAATTATCGAGGGACAGAAACTTTCACTATTGCTTTCGAAATATTGTTGGCCATCATACAGTTATAATTCGTTTAGCGATTTTCCTATTCCGTTTTTTTGTGTAGCAACTGATTTAGCAAATGGTGATGCGGTTGTTATGGATAATGGTTATTTAGCCGAGGCTATGCGTGCAAGTATGGCAATACCTTCTGTTTTTACTGCTGTAAAAGTGGACGATAAATATTTGGTTGATGGAGGTTTGGTTAGTAATTTTCCTGTTAAAGAAATGTTGGCTCGTGGTGCTGATATTATTATTGGTTGTAACGTTAGTGGAGGCTACAAAAAGAAAGAAGATTTGAGTTCAATTTTTTCGGTTCTTATGCAGAGTACTATGTTGCTTAGTATTCAGGATTCTGAAGAAAATAAAGCCTTCTGCGATGTGCTTATTGAGCCTGATCTTAAAGGTTATTCTACCTCCGATTTTGTTTATGCCGATTCTATAATTATTTTCGGCAAAGAGGCTGCTAATAAGAAAAGAGAAGAACTTATAAAGCTTTTAGAGAATTATAATGTACATAGAACAGCTGTAAATCATGAGTCATCAGTTATTGATGTTCAGTCTGTGAAGATAAATCAGCTTAATGTTATAGGTCTCTCGCATGTTTCGAAATCGATTGTTACGGGTAAGCTTGGTATTAAACCTGGCGATTGGGTTACAGTTAGCGAGATTGAAGAGGGGGTGACAAGAGTTTTCGGAACAAGTAACTTTATTAAGGCTACATACAAAATTCAGAATAGCGATTTAGGTGCTATTCTTACAATTCAGGTTGAGGAGAAGCCTAAATATTCGGCTAAAGTTGCTATAAATTATAATAATTACAGTAATGGTGGATTGTTGTTAAATTACACAATGCTTAATTCTGTTTTAAAATCGTCTAAATGGACATCAAATATTCATGTTAGCGAGAATTTTTCAGCAAACTCTAAACTTTCGAAGTTTTTTGGAGAGGGTCAGAATTGGTGCTGGGCTTCTGATTTTGACTTTTATTCGTATAAGTTAAACGATTATAAAACCGAGGCTAAGGGTTCTATCACACGTTTTTTGGAAACCGATATTCGCTCGGGTGTCGATATATTCCCAAACTCATTTACTTCATTAGGGATGAGAATTGGATATCATAGATTTTATGCTCGTCCGCGTAACTTTGGTGATTTTAAATCTATATCGGTGCGAAATTTATTTGCTAGTGTAAATCTTTCAATGAACACATTAAATCAGCGATACTGGCCAAAGAGAGGTTTTTTTGTTGATGCTAATTTATCGTATAATTTTGCCGACAAGTATAATATTACTACAAATATATATTCTCCTTTGGGAGATTCAAATTCTCAGTTGTTTGTTGTAAATAGAGATTATCACGTTAATATGTCTGTACGCGGTAGTTACAATATACCAGTTGTCGAGAATTTATTTACTGCTCGATTTGATGGATTTATTGGCATAAGTACTTTGGAAGACTCTTTTATTCCTGTATATAAAATGGGAGGTGCAAATTTTTATTCAAAAAGGGTGATTCCTTTTGTTGGTGCTAAAGAGAATTCAATTTATAATAACAATGTTTCAATGGCACAATTTACTGGTCAGTTTAATGTAAAGGATTATTACTGTTCTGTAATTATAAATGCTGGGTATAATTCTGTAAAGCGAAGTGATTTTTATTCTAGGTTTTTAAAACCCGCGAATTGGGATTTAGGAGCGGCCATATCGTTAGGTTACGATGCTGTTTTAGGTCCTATTGAAGTTACTGTTTCTAGAGGATTTGATTCTGGCGATAAGGTTAATGTGTATTTCTCGTTTGGATATAGATTTTGGTAAGGCAAGGAGTTAAATAATATTTTTAGATACAATTTAATTGTAATAAATCTGTAGTTTATGCCTTTTGCTTCCTTAACAGAAGGATTTTTCAGGAATGCTTACTTTCTCTAGTTTAGCCCATATAATTAGAATATTTTATTTGAGTAGTATGCTTCGATTATATGTTAATATGGTTTGTTATTTTAGTCTCTTTTTTAGTGATCGGATAATTTTGTTATTCTGTGTTAATGTAGTTATTCTAAACGAAGTAAAATTTGCTAATTCAGGAACTTTAGTAACGAAAGCATCAAGTGTAATTGTTAATTTTTGACCTTGTTTTTCGGGAATGTACAAAGGGTAAATATTCTGATTTGCAATGCTTGTAATCTTAAATTTTCTGATTTCGTTACCTTTCATAAATTCAATAACAGGAGCATTAATACTAATTCCTTTTTTACTGAAGTTGTATACGATAATTGTTAGGAGTTGTTTTCCTTCTTTCTTCCTTGTCGAAATTTTAATAAAACCTAAATCTGTTTTTTTACGATAATTATTAAAGTAGTAAAAGGCAACACCAAAAATAGCAATCCAAACAACCAGCCCAATTAATGAGCTAAGGTTGTTGTTTGTTGAATCTTTTTCTGTAACACTATTGTCAATTATTGTGTCGTTATTCTCTATTATGCTTTGTTCAATCTTCGGTTCTTCTTTTCTCTTTTCCGAATTGTTGTTGTTAAGTTTTGGTGCGATGTACGACAATGTCAATAATATTACAATCAGTAAAATCATTGTCACCTCTTTTCTAGGTTTGTTAATCTTCATATCAAATATTTTTATTGCAAATCTAAATAATACGAATGCTTTTACAATACAATTTCGCTTAAACCACTATATTTATGCTTTAATAATTGTTTTCGATAGGTTTGATTGTTTTGTTTGGCAAAACTATTAAACCTTTT
>Ga0193960_1000436_pt1 | contig 17401 bp, 17 predicted proteins | sample FB_3_MG_FD_140338 | JGI IMG/M metagenome (GOLD analysis project Ga0193960, IMG submission 140338) | Microbial mat bacterial communities from the Broadkill River, Lewes, Delaware, United States - FB_3_MG | ecosystem: Environmental > Aquatic > Freshwater > River > Microbial mats | place: USA... | reverse complement strand
CATGTGCTTTCTGATAGGTTTTAGCATCAAAGCTAACCAGTGGAAATTTATTTAAATACGGACTTTTGCGAAACATTTTTTTTGCTTCTCGCCAGCTACCATCAAGCATAATAAATAATGGTTTTCTTCCTTTTTCACAAACAACCTTATTCGTTTGTACTTCTCTTTCCGCACTTGCATATTCACTCGGAAATATAATCATAGGCTGCCACTTTTCATCACTCAATAATGCTACAAGCTCTTTGTTCTCTTGAGTTCTAGACCACAAATAGGCATATGTATCTGGGATAATATCAGCAATGAGTTTACCAGTATTACTCGGTTTCAGTACTTCCGTATCATACATTAGCAATAAAAAACCGGCATTAGACTGCAGAGCATTACAAGCTTGCCTTGGCGCCAGAGAACATATACAAAACCGCTCTGCTAATCGGCAATACTCACAACGGATGACTCTTTGCCCTCTTGCTTTGTATGTGGTTGTACTTAAACTTTTACGATATTGATATAAATGATGAACTGCGTGCATAAAAATAGTGAAATAAAAAAAGGCCTATCAATTATATCAGTGATAGGCCTTAAAGTTGAGTTTAGTTAGGTTAGAAAAAACTTTGCTTCTTTCAGATTACATTAATTGTTCATCTTTTTTATCATGTGCATCATGGTTATTTGAGTTGGTCGAAATAACATTTATTGCTGATAGTTCATCAATACTTAGCTTCATTTTCTCTTCTAACATATCTATTGCTAAAGCTGACTCACATAATGCATCTGCTTTTTCCTCTATCTTTTCTGCACGCGCTTCCATTTGATGCTCAATATTTTCACCGAAGTTTTCCATACGGGCTTCAAAGGCATCTGTATCACCACCTGAGAATAGCATTTCCTGTCCTACCGCAACCAATAATGTTCCCATTGAGTTCATCACGGCTTTTTCAACTACCGATTCAATCCGCTCTTCAAATTCTTCACCAAAAAACTCACCATCATTGATGCCATTTTCTCCAATTGTAAAACCGTGATCCTCGGAAAACTTGGTTGAGACATCTTCACGTACTAAGGTTAATTCACGTGTTAATTCTGTCGCAATATCATTACCTTCACCTAGTAATTCATTAAACGCTAAGTTTACTCCCGTTACCGCTAAATCAACGCCTTCAATCGCAATAGATTGTATTTCAGGCACCATAGCTCTAATGCTGGTTGAGTATTCATTGACTAATTGCTGCTGTGAATCATTTAAATCTACCACTTCACCTTGAACAATTAACTCTTCGTTATCCACTATTTTATAAATTGTTTCATCATGCTTATCTAAAAAAGCAATAGTGCTTTTATCAATACTAAAACCTGTATCTAGTTCAACATTACATGAAGAGTCATGTGCTAATACTGCACCTGAAGTTAATGTGGCTGCTAAAGTCGCTGCTACAATCGATTTATTAAATAATGTACGGCCGTTTGTTAAAGTCTTCATATGATAATCCTAGCTTGTTTAGCATTTATAAATTGTTAGTTAATTATTGCTATTAACTTAATTGCCTTTAATTACAATCAAAAGTGATGCCAAAATTTAAAACATAATAAAATCAACATGATAATTAAAACTCCGTATAACCTATTGAAACGAGAATAAAAGTAATTAGTCAAAAAGACTAAATACTGGTCAATAATTTATTGATTGCATTTCGTATAAACGAGATTGACAGCGCGCAAATTCAAAAGCAAGTTCTTGCCCTTTATATAATTGGTCAATAGATACTGCGGCGCTAACTACAAGCTGAATATTTCTATCGTAAAACTCATCAACTAAAGCGATAAAGCGTCTTGCTTCATCATCAAGTGCCTGTAATTGATTCAAGAAATGACCTTTTCTTTGATAACCATCTTCTACGCCTGAAGCCACTTTAGAGAGTATTTCGCCACTAAATTGTGGGATATTACTGATGAAAACACTCTGATATGTATTAGCAATATTGATATAGTCGAGCTGACTTCTTGGGCCTGAGCATAAATCAAAAAAATCAAACCAAATTAGCTTTTCTGTACGACGTAAACATTTTATCTCACGATTGTTTATTGCAATACAGTCGCTGTGCTCAACATTATCTTCACTCGACAATAATGAACTAAAAAACTTCGCTAACGCTTGATTACCTTGCTCCGCCACTAAAAAGTATCTTTTGTCGATATCAGCCTTATCATGAGTTAAACGATGATCGGTTTCACCATCAATTGAAATGATATGGCAATGTTTTTGAATTTGTTCGATTGTCGGGATAAAGCGCTCTCGTTGAAGTCCGTTTTTATAAAGTTTCGCTGGATGACAATTTGATGTGGCAACAATAATAACGCCATTATTGAATAAGGCTTCAAACAGACCTGCTAAAATCATAGCATCACCAATATCAGCAACAAAAAACTCATCAAAGCACAGCACTTGCACTTCTCGCGCCCAGCGTTTAGCGATTTTTTCGAGAGGGTTTGCTTTATGCTTTTCTCTGGCTGAAATTATTGCCAACTGTTGATGGACATCAGCCATAAAGCGATAAAAGTGAATACGTCTTTTTCGAGGGGCTATTAATTTTTGGTAAAACAAATCCATTAACATAGTTTTACCTCGCCCTACACGGCCATGAAGATATATCCCTTTTACTGGGGGGTTCACTTCAGGATAAATGCCGTGGCGATAAAAATAATTTTTTAAACGGTTTTTTAACGATGGAAAGGGTAAAAGAGACAAAAGAGGCATTTGGACAGCTTTATCATGCCGTTCAATATCATGAGATAAATTATCTAATGCCTCAATAGCAATGAGCTGTGCCGTATCAATATCGAGCTCACCTTCGTCAATTTTTTGTTGATAAGCGGCTTTCATAGAAAGTAGATTAACTGACTAAATGTCTCACTTTAAAGCTCTTCCCTTTCATTTTGCCATTAGCTAGTTTTTTTAGCGCCGGTTTTATAACATTTTTCCTAACCGCAACATAAGCTTTGTTATCAAAGACATTGATTTTACCGACTTGATTGCCATTAATGCCTTTATCACCTGTCAATGCCCCTAAAATGTCACCAGGACGAACCTTTTGCTTTTTACCGCCATCAATTTGAATAGTTGCCATATTTGCGCTTGGTCTTGGCAAAGATAGTACCTCATTTGAAGGCAGTAACTCAGGTTGAATAACTTTCTCTAAATAATCTTCTAACAACGCAACTTTATAGCTTTCTTTATCACTATACAGTGAAAAAGCCAAACCTTTATTGCCAGCTCTACCTGTGCGACCAATTCGATGAACATGAACTTCACTATCTCTTGCAATATGATAATTTACCACTAAATCTAAATTATCAATATCTAACCCTCTCGCCGCTACATCGGTTGCAACCAGTATCGCCGCACTTTTATTGGCAAAACGTAATAAGGTTTGATCTCTATCTCGTTGTTCTAAATCACCATGTAAGGCAAGTACACTAAAGCCATCACTATGAAGCATGCTAGCAACGAGCTGGGTTTCTTTCTTGGTATTACAAAATATAACACTTGAATCAACTTGATTATCAAGTAGTAATAACCTTAATGCATCTAAACGATGTTCGTCATCTTCTACTTTGAAAAATTTCTGCTCAATATTTGACTGTTCATCTGTTGAAGTAACTTCAACCATAACAGGATCAGTCATAATGCTGTCACTAATAGCTTTGATTTGCTTTGGATAAGTTGCACTAAATAATAATGTTTGTCTTTGTGTAGGGCTTCTATCAATTATATTATCTAAGGCTGCTTGAAAACCCATTTCAAGCATTCTGTCGGCTTCATCTAATACAAGTAAATTCAAATCATCAAGGTTTAATGTCCCTTTAATCACATGCTCTTCTATTCTGCCTGGTGTACCAACAATAATATGTGCGCCATGCTCTAATGAACCTATTTGTGGACCAAAGGGTGTACCGCCACATAAAGTCAGAACTTTTATATTATGAATAGCTCTGGCAAGCTTTCTAATTTCTTTAGCAACTTGATCGGCAAGCTCTCTTGTTGGGCATAACACCATAGACTGAATACGAAAACGTTTCACATTTAATTTATTTAACAATGCTAAACCAAACGCTGCTGTTTTTCCTGAGCCTGTTTTACCTTGGCCAATAACATCTTTACCTGCCAACATATCTGGTAATGACTGAGCCTGAATAGGAGTCATCTCATGATATGCTAATGACTTTAGGTTACTAACCAATGCATTATCTAAGGCTAATGATGAAAATGACTTAATATTGTTGGCGGTATTGCTCATGGATATTCCTAAGTTTTTTAGCTCATGACTTTTATGAGCAACTATTTGCGCGCATAATAGCAGCAAAGTGCTATATACTCTAATGAATTAAGTTTAAAAGCGTTACTGCTTTATCGTAATGGTGCCTAGAAAATATTTATCAAGAAATACGTTGAATATAGTTATCTGAAAAACCAAGAGAATAAAATGAACAGAAAGAAAAAAATTAAAAATACTTTGAAATTAAAAGCTAAAAAAGCCAACGCCAAATTGCACAAAAGCAACAAGCCAAAATATATTTCAAAAGCTGAGCGCGCTAGATTCGCAGAAGAACAGCAAAATGAGTTGTCCGCTGAGTTGTCAGATCAGCCTATTACCGAGGAAAAGGTTTAAAAATATAGCCATTTACAAAGCTCAGATAATAAAAAACGCTTAGCTCTCGCTAAGCGTTTTTTTAGCAATGAAGCATAATTAAGCTTCTGCTTGCCCTTTTAATTTTTCACGCATTCGTTGCACTAACATATAAAAGTACGGAACCAGTAGAGTACCTAGAATAGTCGCCGAAATCATACCAGCTAATACCGTAATACCAAGTGAAACTCGACTTCCTGCACCTGCGCCCGTTGCGAACACTAACGGTAAAACCCCAAGAATGAAAGAGAAGGCCGTCATTAATACCGCTCTAAAACGCATTTTAGCTGCAATTAATGCCGCATTAAATATGGTTTCTCCAGCAGCGCGCTGTTCCATGGCAAACTCAACAATTAGTATTGCTGTTTTCGTCGAGAGCCCTATAAGTAAGACTAAACCTACTTGAGCATAAATATTGTTAGCTAAACCAACTGTATAAAGTGCTAACATAGCGCCAAACAATGCTAAAGGCACAGCTGAAATTACAGAAAACGGTATACTCCAACTTTCATATTGTGCTACTAAAAACAAGTACACAAATATGATAGCTAAACCGAAAATCACTGGCGCTAAATCACCCGCTTCAATTTCTTGCTTCGTTTGCCCAGCCCATTCATAAATAAAACCTTGAGGTAACTTATCTGCTAACTCTTCCATAACTTGAATAGCTTGACCTGATGAATAACCTTCAATTGCTTGACCAGTAATACTCGCACTACGATATAAATTAAAGTGACTTATCGTCGTTGGCCCTAAAATAGGCGTCAGCTTAGCTAAAGTCGTTAATGGCACCATTTCATTATCATTGTTACGAACATAATAGTAACGTAAGTCTGAAGGCTCTTTACGATATTTAGTTTCTGCTTGAATAGTCACACGATACGTTCTACCAAACTGACTAAAGTCGTTTATATATAAAGAGCCTAGTTGTGCTTGTAAAGTAACAAAAATATCTGACAAAGCAACACCTTGCGCCTTAGCCTTATTCCTATCAACATCTAAAAAGTATTGCGGTACATTGGCGCGATATGTACTAAAAACTCTGGTTAATTCTGGGCGCTGGTTCGCTTCATAAATCAAGCCGTTCATCACTTGTGCAAGTTGAGCAGGATCGCGTCCTTCACTGTCTTGAAGTTTAAATTCAAAACCTGAGCTATTCCCAAGTCCAGGAATTGGCGGTGGATTAAACACCATAATTTGCGCATCAGGCATTGTCCATAGCTGCCCCATTAATCTAGGTATTAACTGCCTTAAGCCAAGCTCTGGTGTCGTTCTGTCTTCCCAGTCTTTCAGGGTAATAATTGCTAAACCATTATTAGAGCCAGCGCCACCTAAAAGTGAAAAACCTGACACAGTTATTAAATCTTCAACAGCTTCGTCATTAGTAATAATTGGGGTAATTTTATCTAAAACTGCTTGCGTTCTGTTACTCGAAGAAGCATCTGGTAATTGAATGTCAACAAACAAGAAGCCTTGATCTTCATCTGGTAGGAAAGCTGTTGGTACTGTCTTGGTTAATAAACCAGCCCCTACAAAAACGATAACAGCAAAAATACCAACGCGAGCTACTCGCTTGAGTAAAAATGATACAACTTTACTGTAGCCTGCTGTTGAATTAATAATGATTCGTTCAAAAGGCTGCAACCACTTGATTGGCTTCATTGTCTCAGCACTAAGCAATACACTACATAGTGCAGGACTTAATGTCAGTGCATTAATTGAAGAAATTATTACAGCAAAAGATATTGTTACTGAGAACTGCTTATATAACTCACCTGTAATGCCTGGCATAAACCCTACAGGAACAAACACGGCAAGTAACACTAAGGTTGTAGCTATGATTGGCCCTGAGACTTGCTCCATAGCTTTTGTCACAGCCTCTTTAATCGGCAGTTTTTCTTCTTTTAAGATACGTTCAACATTTTCAATAACAATGATAGCGTCATCAACCACTATACCGATAGCAAGCACTAAACCAAATAAAGTAATGGTGTTAATTGAATATCCCATTAATAGCATAAAGGCAAAGGTACCAATTAACGATACCGGTATTGCCAATGTCGGAATAATTGTTGCTCGCCAATTTTGCAAAAATAAAAAAACGACAAGAACAACGAGTGCTACCGCTTGATATAATGTTACTTTTACTTCCTCAATAGAGCGATCAATAAACTCTGTTGTATCATAGGGAATTACGTATTCTAAACCATCAGGAAAACGCTCTGAAAGCTTTGCCATTTCCTGCTTAACTAAATCTGCAACTTCTGTCGCATTAGCATCAGGCAATTGATAGATAACCAAGAAAGCTGTTTCTTTTCCATTCAGTCTTGCTTGTGTTGAATAATCTTCAGCACCGAGCTCTAATCGAGCAATATCAATTAATCGAACGAAATTACCATTTTTTTGCGCTCTAATAATAGTTTGCCCAAATTCTTCAGGTGTTTTTAAGCGCCCTCTTGCTTGTATAGAATATTCAAACTGTTGGTTTGGCAGAGAAGGGCTAGAGCCCAATTTACCCGCAGCAACAATCATATTCTGCTCTTGTAAAGCTTGTTGTACTTCGGCAACGGTCACATTTAATGATGACATTCGTTCAGGGTTCAACCATGCTCTCATGCTGTAGGTCATTTCCCCCATAACTTCAGCAGAAGCAACACCGTTAATCCGTCCTAATGGCTCAACCAAATAATTTGTTGCATAGTTACTTAAAAAGAGTTGATTGATCCCTGGTTGATCAGAATATAAATTTACCCCAAGCAACATACTGCTAGATTTTTTCTTTACGTCGACACCTTGGCGGGTAACTTCGGATGGCAATGAACTCGTTGCTAGCGCAACCCTGTTCTGCACATTAACTTGAGCAATATCACCATCAGTTCCCACTTTAAAATATACTGTAATAATAGCTGCACCATTATTACTGGCTGAAGATTCGATATAGAGCATATCTTCAACACCATTAACTTGCTCTTCAATAGGTCTAATAACAGACTCTTCAACCACTTGAGCACTTGCTCCAGGATAGACTGCAGCTATTTGTACTTGCGGAGGAGTAATTTCAGGGTACATATTAACAGGCAATACGCCCATCGCAATCAGACCTGCAATAGAAATAACAATAGAAATTACAAAAGCAAACTTAGGACGATGTATAAAGGTTTTACTAATCATCAAATTATCCTTTACTCATTAGTATCTGACGATAAATCAGATGGTTTTTCATCACTTATAGTCCCAGTAATCGCATCAACATATTTTTCAATGCCTTGCACTTCTACGCCTGGTCTTACTTTCTGTAAACCTTCAATGATAACTTTTTCACCGGCTTTCAACCCTTCTTCTACTACCCACATAGCATTGATTCGGCGACCTAAAACGACATGTCTCTGCTTCACAGTATTTTGTTCATCAACAATTAAGACAAATTTACCTTGTTGCCCTTCTTGAACTGAAGCTTGTGGAATTAACGCCATAGTTTCCTTTTGCTTACTTTCAGCAATGAGTGTTACGAATAAACCAGGTAGGATAATGCCATTGGGGTTATCAAAAACAGCTCTTAATTCCACGGTTCCCATCCCTTGTTCAATACTTGTATCAGCAAAATCTAACTGGCCTTGATGAGGGTATTCTGAGTTATTTGGCAATCGAATTGATATGTTTAGTTCAACATCCTCTGCGGTTCTAGTTTTTTGATGGGACTGTAAGTATGAGATGTAAAGACTCTCCTCAACCTGAAAACTAACATACATAGGATCTGTCAGCGTTAATGTTGCTAATGCATCGCTTGTAGGACCAACCACATTACCTACGTTATAGTTAACCTTGCCTATTCGACCTGTAAAAGGAGCTTTAATCGTTGTGTAACTTAAATTAAGTTCAGCTTTTTCTAATGCCGCTCTGGCAGATTTGACTCCAGCTTTAGCTTGAGATTCTTCAGTGGTTAGCCTATCAAAATCCGATTGTGAGATATAACCATCTTCAATTAATTCTTTAGCTCGCTTTAGGTTTCTAACTGCATTATCTTCACCCGATAGTTTGCTATTCAAGTCAGCTTTAGCTGATGCTAATGCAGCCTTATATTCTGCAGGGTCAATTTTTAACAGTACTTGCCCTTCTTTAACTAAAGTGCCTTCTCTGAAATGACGTTCAAGTAACTCACCTTCAACCCTAGCGCGTAAGTTTGCCTCTTTTGAAGCCTCTGTTCTTGCAACAAACTCACGGTAAGAACCAATCTCATCAGTATGAACTTGATAAACAGATACTGCTGGTGCTGGCATTGCTACTTTTTCTTGTGCTTCTCCACAAGAAAACAAGTTTAGTGTTAAAAAACCAACAAAGAGTGTTGAAGCGATGTTTGCCTGCTTAAATGAATGCTTAAACATCAATATTTTTCCTTTTAATGATACAGTGTCGAACTTGTATGATTATGACACAACTATTTAACAATAGAGTCTTTTTTATCAAAATTAATGTGTAGAAAATGTAAGGTGACTATGATTTAAAAACAAAAAAAAACTGCAGATCAACTGCAGTTTTTCTTAGATTTCACTCAATGATTAAACTAAGTTCATTTCTTGAACTTTTTCATGGGCGATATCTGGGCTTGTCGGATCAGGTTTAGTATGTAAATTTGCTTTTAATTGCCCCTTCCTATGCTTTAGTGCCGCATCAAGTTTTTTAGCTGCTAAAGAGATAGCTGGGTACATAACATCATCACTTCCTGTTGCTGATATTCGACCGCCTTCGTAATTTGTGGTTAGCTCTACTTGGTGCTTATTATGAACTTTCGAAATAATTACATCTAATGTAATTAGTGTTGGGAAATGGCTAGCTATTTTTGAAAATTTTTCCTCGATATGCTCTTTGATTGAATCAGTAACTTCTACATGATGACCAGAAAGATTTATTTTCATAGGTATTCCTTTTAAACGGTTACTTATAGTTCTTTTACTATTTAAGCAAGCGGTATTAACCACTTACTATAGAACTGAGGGCAGAGTAGAAAAAATCAATATAAATTTTTAACTTTTTTCACCAATGCTCTGTAATAAAAATAGCGTATAAACATCAGGATTACTATTGATCTGATTCAATAATAGCAATTTAAAATTAATTATTTTTAGTTCGATGATAAAAAAGCTTAAAAAACAAACTGCATCACTATTAAAGCAAATAACCCAGCGATAATATCGTCAAACATAATCCCAAAGCCACCTTGAAGTTTTTTATCAATAAATGATATCGGCCACGGTTTAATAATGTCGAAGAAACGGAAAAGTAAAAAGCCTAAAACAAGGCTTTCCATAGAAAAAGGAATCATGAACATAGTAATAAGAAAGCCTGCAATTTCATCCCAAACTATCGCTGGATGATCATGCACACCTAACTGCTCTGCCGCTTTACCACATATGTAAACACCAGCGATACAAACAAAAATTGTCGCCATGGCATAGAACACCGTAGAAAAATTTATAAGCACTAAATACAAAGGGATTGCGGCAAGCGTTCCAAAAGTACCCGGCGCTTTTGGTGATAAACCACTGCCAAACCCCAATGCTAAAAACTGTATCGGGTTCGCTAAATTAAACAGGTTCTTTTTATTATTTGATGTCATGCGAATTCAGTTTTAAAGTTTAAACAGAACCCAATTAAGAGAAGTGTTCAAATCCTGTTGAGTTGATAGGAACAGCTTTATTATTTAACGTTGTGGTAATAGTTTGCATGGCATTCAGTTGCCCTATACACGTTAAACGTACCCCAGCGTTGGATAACGCAGTTTCTACGCCAACTTTATTTGCTTCTGACACAGTAAAGAGCAACTCATAATCATCACCGCCAGCAATAGCAAGGTGAATAGCATCTTCCTCTAGTAAACTATCTGTTAGTTTTTCAGATAATGGCAATGCATCTAGAACTATATTTGCTCCCACATTTGATGCTTGACAGATATGTCCTAGATCGGAAATAAGTCCATCAGATAAATCTATAGCAGCAGAAGCATATTCTCTAATTATTTCTCCTGCAAGTACTCTAGGTTTGGGATAATTAAGCTTTTCAAGTAAAGGTGCAACAAGGTGCTCTTCTATAGAAACTTTACCTTGTATATGTTGCAAAGCGAGTGCAGCTTCTCCTAGCTCACCTGTAACATATAACCAATCCCCTGCTTTAGCCCCTGCTCTTGATAAGTATTGATTCTCAGGAATTAGCCCTTGAGCAGTAATTGTGACACTCAAAGGGCCTTGAGTAGTATCACCACCAATTAATTCAACATTAAAGAATTCACACAGTTCAAACACACCAGCACAAAACTCTGAAATCCAAGCTTCATCAACACTGGGTAAAGTTATAGCGAGAGAAATCCAACTTGGCTTCGCCCCCATAGCAGCTAAATCTGAAAGATTAACCGCAACAGACTTATGACCAATAGCCCTAGCTTCAGTGTTATTGGGAAAGTGTACGCCCTCAACAAGGGTATCTGTTGTAACAACAATATGCTGATTGTCGCTTGGCGCAACAACAGCACAATCATCACCGATTCCCATAACAACATCTTTTCGCTTAACAGACTGTTCTGCAAAAAAATGCTTTATTAATTCAAACTCTTTCATAAATATTTAATCTTGAGGACGAATTAACTTAACTGCTTTATCTAATACGCCATTAACAAATTTATGACTATCATCTGCTGCAAAAGCTTTGGCTAATTCTATCGCTTCATTAATTACTACACGATAAGGTACATCCGTGCAGTCTGTCAGTTCAAAAATAGCAACACGAAGGATCGCTTTTTCCACTTGATCAATATCATCAAGTGGACGATCAACATGAGGTGAAATTAATGCATCAATCTCACTAATATTACTTGTTACACCGCGCAACAATAACTGAAAATATTCAATATCAAAACGTCGTTTGCTGTTATCCGTTATAAAGTTAACTTCAACATCCGATACTGAATTTTGACTAAGTTGCCATGAATAAGTAGCTTGTACAGCTAATTCACGTGCTTTTCTTCTTGGGGATGGTTTCACAATAGATTCCAGTTAATTTTAAAATTAAATTTTAGCGAGTACATTTACCATTTCAAGAGCACCAAGTGCAGCTTCTGCACCTTTGTTGCCTGCTTTGGTCCCTGCTCTTTCAATTGCTTGCTCAATTGAATCAGTGGTAATAACACCAAAAGAAACAGGAATTTCAGACTCTAAACACACCTGAGCTAAGCCTTTATTACATTCACCCGCTACAAAATCAAAATGCGGTGTTCCACCCCTAATCACTGCACCAATAGCAATAATTGCATCATAGCTACCTTTATTTGCAGCTTTCTTAGCAACTAATGGCAACTCATAAGCACCAGGAACTTTCACTACAGTGATATCTTCATCTTGAACATTTCCGTGACGCTTTAATGCATCAACAGCGCCATCTAATAAACTGTCTACAATAAAGTGATTAAAACGTGATACGACGATAGCAAACTTCTTTCCCTTTGCTTCGAATGAACCTTCAATAATATTCATTTATGTATTTCCAATAAGATTGTAAAAAAATTTTGCGCAATTCTATCAAATTGCGACTTGATTAGGTACTCGTTTATCAAAATTGAGATATTTAATTATAAACCTAAAATCTATTCATCAAATTCATCAAGCAATGCATCAATTTCTGCTTCTTGATCTTCATCAATTATAATAGGAGGGTTACCATCATATAGTCGGTAATTCATATTTTGAAAATATGCATTTTTAATAAATTCATATGGATCTGCAGACTCTAATAATATCTGCTCTTGGTCTCTAACAGCGGCACGCTTCTCTAATGCTAAAATACTTAATCGCGCGATATTTGGCCAAAAATCGATTACCGCCATAGGCCAATATAAGCCATCAACATAATCACCAACTTCTTCTCTAACCGAACTTGGCCCAAGACCAGGAATGACCAAAAAAGGGCCATCACCTACTCCATAACTTCCCAAGACTTCACCAAACTCTTCTTGTTCTCCGCTCCAGCCAAAATCACTCGCTGGATCATAAAACCCGAGTAATCCAATGGTGGAATTTAAAGTAAAACGACCTGTACTTTTAGCAGCCTCTTTAAATTTCAATTGCAATAAATTATTAATAATACTGGCAGGTTCATTTAAATTGAGCGCCATATTGTACAAACCAGTGCGTACAAAAGGTGGTGTATAAGTTACGTATAGCTCTGATGCTGGCTTAGCTAAATATTTATCGACATAATCCCATGTAAAAGTCCACAACGGGCGATTTATCACCTCTAAGGGATCACGGCTGTCATCATAGCTTACTGTTACTTTTTCATCAGATACTTGTTCTTCTTCTATTGCCGAAGTTGATGAACATGCTGATAAAGATAATAAAAAAACACATAAAGAAAGCCGAATAAAAAATGTCATCATGGTATTCACTAAGCTTAAATCCTTGCCTTAGTCTATTAGGAGGTTCAAATGTAATGAGATACCCTCATCACAGAATAAAAATTTTGCAGAGTTTAACATGGAATGCTGTTCACTGCTAAAGGCAGTTTAAAGATTTATACTGTGCGATTTCGTTGAAGATAGACGGAGAGTAACATTTCGGCTTCCGCACGAGGAAGTTCGCATTCAGCCATAATTTCTTCTATATCAGCACCTTTTTCAGCCAATTTAAATGCTCTAGTATAAAACTTGTCTTGACCTTCGCCTTCTTGTAACTGCTGTACTTGTTGCTGATTTGACTGTAACTGAGCCTGTATTGTTTTTATTCGATGCTCTAATTGTTTTGATACTTGGGTTGATTCAAGTAAATCATGTTCGCTTTTGCTGGCAATATTATTGACTTGTAACTGTAATGTATTCACCACACCTTGCAACTCATTAACCATTAAATCATTTGCTTGTTGCTGAGCATGCAAAAGCTTAACGCTTTTATTTAGCTTTTTAAATGCAAAAACACAATATATAACAACAAGTAGTGAAGCCAATAAGCCACATACTGCGATGATAGGAACAGCCAATAAAGACATTAAAGTTAATACCCAGCTTGAGGAAAAGTTGATGATTTTACCTTTAAAAAAATAAATTCATCAACTTTAGGCAAATGAAGTGACGTTTTAAAACTGTTTTAACTCATCCCACTCGTCATCAGAGAGTAGTTTATCTAAATCCACAAGGATTAATAACTCTCCATCTCTGTTTGAAACACCTTGAATAAATTGTGCACTTTCTTCATTACCAACATTTGGTGCAATATCTATTTCAGAAGCCTTTAAATAAACAACCTCAGCCACACTATCGACTAATATACCTATCACTTGCTTTTCCGACTCAATAACAACAACTCTGGTATTATCAGTAACATCGCACGGTTCGAGGCCAAAGCGTGAGCGCGTATCAATAACGGTTACAACATTTCCTCGTAAATTAATAATCCCTAATACGTACAAAGGAGCGCCTGGAACAGGGGCAATTTCACTGTAGCGCAATACTTCTTGTACTTGCATAACATTGATGCCATAAGTTTCATTCTCTAACTTAAAAGTGACCCACTGCAATACTTCGTCGTTTACGTCGATATTCTCATTGGAAATTCGTCTTTCATCAGACATAACATTTGCCTCTTATTTAATCAAAACCACTAAATCTATTTGTCTTGATGGATACCACTACCATCATCTAATAATTTTATTAACGCATTCACATCTAAAAGTGCACACATTTTTTCTTTTACCAATCCCGCTAACCATGGTCGCTTACTTGATGAATCAAGCCACTTTACTTCGTCTTGTGTTAACGTCACTGTATCTACTAAATGTTCAGCCATCAATCCCCAATGGCTCTCATTCAACATTATAACATATTGATAGTTCAATGAATTAATAAGTTGCTCATCACATTTCTCAGGCATGACCCAACGAGCAGTATCTACAACATTTATTTTCTCATCACGGTGCAGCATTACACCTTTAAACCAATCAGGTTTTCCCATTAAACTATTGGTTTTATGAACTTTATGTATTCCACCGAGTTCAATTAACGGAACAGCAATCATCAAACCTGCCACATCAAAAAACATCGCCTGAAAATCACCTTCTCTATATGTTTTCTCTTTTACCTTCGCTTGTTGATTACTTGCCAGACTTTTCTGTGTTGTAATAGTCTCTGCCACTTTATGAGGTTTTGCCGTTACAGGGACTTGCTCAACTGGCTCAACTGGCTCAACTGGCTCAATAGAGGGCTGAACATTATCAAGTAGTTTTTCTAAAGATTTATCTTTAACTTTTTCTGTTCGAGCAACCCTATTTGATATTATAGATTGCTGTTTTGAAGGCTGGATTTCATTTTTTTCAGGTAAGTCAACATCTGTCAATAATTCTGACAAATAATTTTTCATTACTTTTTTACTGGCAGATAACGATTTAGCCATTTAACTGCTCGCCTTTTTTCTATTTTTCATTTGACTCATTAAATAATCCAATAAGCTCTTATAAGCAAATGTACCTCGTGAGTTTGAGGCATAGTCTGATGGTACTTGCTGGGCTACACTTGCGTTTCTAAAGTTAGTGTCAATTGGCACCACACCTGGCCATACTTTATCAGTATAGACTTCCTGCAATTTTTTATACGCTAAAATGGATGCTTTTGTCCGCTTATCAAACATAGTTGGCACTATGGTAAATTGAAATGGCTCATCTTGTTCGCCTTGCATAATCTCCATGGTTTTAATCATTCGATCTAAGCCTTTTAATGCAAGAAATTCTGTTTGAACAGGAACAATAATTCGATCGGCTGCCGCTAATGCATTGACCATTAACACTCCTAATACAGGAGGGCAATCCATCAGCACGTAATCATAATCACCTTCTAGCTTCTGAATTGCTTTCTTCAAAACTAAGCCCATACCACCTTTAGTTCCTAATGAGCGGTCCAATGTTGCAAGCCCCATTGTTGCAGGTAATATATCTATATTATTATATTTACTAGGGCAAAGACTTTGAAGGATTTGCTCTTTTGACGACACTTGTACAAATAAGTCATATACACTTAAATCTAAATCTTCTGACTCAATGCCAAAATAGTAACTTAATGATGCATGAGGATCAGTATCTACTAGCAATACCCGATGACCACGCTCAGCTAATAAGCCAGCTAAGGCAATAGTGGTCGTTGTTTTTCCAACGCCACCTTTTTGATTTGCTACAGTCCAAACTATCAAGAGAACATCCTAATTATTATCATTATCTTGTTTTATTTTATTTTCTTCTTTCTTCTGCGCGCTTTTTTCAGTAGCGTCATCGTTTCTTGTAGTAATTCTAATCCCGCCATTATCTAATCGAATCACTTTTATCGAATTATCAACTTCTGGTAATTCATTATCTTGCTTTATATTTTCAACTTCAGTTAAGCTTATAGTGGGCGCATTAAGTAAATTTGACTTTTCTAAACCATATTTAGATATGGCTACTACAACTTTTCTATTTTGAGCTCTGCCTGCAACAGTTTGATTATTAGCACTGGGATAGTATTGTCCATAACCTTCGATAGCCATTCTGGCTGAATTTAACTCAAGGTCTTCAAATAATCTCAAAATAGCCGTAGCTCGATGGACTGACAACTCCCAATTTGATGAATATATTTCATTATTGATCGGTTGATTATCTGTATAACCTCTCACTCTAATAAAGTTACTGACATCACCAATAACATCGTTTATTACGCTAATGATTGCTTTTGCCGAATTTGTTGGCGATGAAGACCCACTGGGGAAAAGGAGACCACTATTCAGTTCAATTTCTAGCCAATCCCCGTCTATTTGTAATTGTGCATAGCCAGACTCAACAATGTCATATAAGGCAGTACTTAACTCTTCTTGTAATGAATCTAGATTTGAACCTGTAACTGCATCTGAGATATTTGATAAGTCTTGCTTACCCGAGACTAATTCAGGTCCAGCCACATCAAGAATATTATCACCGTATAAGCGTTTATTGGTTTTGCTACTATTTACCATAAGTAAATCATCGCCATGCCCCACATTTTTTGGCAATACTTCATTTGCTTGAAAAATTCTACCTATCGACTCTGTTATCGTCTCAAATGGTTTTTCGTTAACCATCGCCATGGCATATAACACAACAAATAAAGCAAAAAGTAATGTCATATAATCAGCATAAGAAATAAGCCAACGATGGACATTGTCATGCTCTACTGAATGACGTCTACGCCTGAGACGATTCATTAGCTCAACCTAAAAGCCGATAATTTATTTTCAATGGCATGAGGATTTTCGCCATTTGCAATCGAAACTAGACCTTCACAGATCATTTCTCTATACATAGTTTGCTGATGAATAATCGCCCTAATTTTATTTGCTATAGGCAAATATAGTAAGTTCGCAAACCCGACACCATATATCGTCGCTATAAACGCAGTTGCAATTCCTTGGCCTAAAAGTTCAGGCTCAGTTAAATTTGACATAGCATGAACTAAGCCTAAAACAGCACCTAAAATACCAATAGTAGGGCTATACCCCCCCATTGATTCATATACATTTGCAGAACGAAGGTTATGTTCACGGTATAAATCTAAATCTAATTCAAGAGAAGTACGAAAGTTATCTAGCTCAACACCATCTACCAACAAATTCAACCCTTTTTGTGTATATGGCTCTTCTACATCGAATGCAATATCTTCAAGTGCTAAATAGCCTGATTCTCTT
>Ga0193960_1000435_pt1 | contig 17408 bp, 14 predicted proteins | sample FB_3_MG_FD_140338 | JGI IMG/M metagenome (GOLD analysis project Ga0193960, IMG submission 140338) | Microbial mat bacterial communities from the Broadkill River, Lewes, Delaware, United States - FB_3_MG | ecosystem: Environmental > Aquatic > Freshwater > River > Microbial mats | place: USA... | reverse complement strand
GCGTCTGGCCACTATCAAGGCGAACCTGACCGATGAGCAACTTCAGCAACTGATGCAGCAAACAGAAGACCTGAAGCAGCGTCAGGCCAGTGAAGACGACCCCGGCTTGTTGCCGCAAGTGACACTGGAAGATGTGGCACCTGACGTGCGTCCAGTGGTGCCGGCGTCCACGCCTGCAGCGGGTGCCTTGCCACTAACGACCTATCAGGGCGGCACCAATGGCATTATCTATCAGCAACTGATTGCCGATTTACCCGCCCTCGACCGGGAGCAATTGGGCTGGTTGCCGTTCTTTGCCAATGCCTGGAGTGAAGTGGGTGCGGCAGGCAATGACTATCTTCAACAGCAACAGAAACAAACCGCGCTGGTGGGCAGCCTGACGGCGTATCACAGCATTCGCAGCCAGGTTGATACGGTGGATCAACTGCAAGGCTACACCGTATTGACGGGCAAGGCGCTGGGCAGCAAGGCACAACCGTTTGCTGAGCTGATGCAGCAGACCTGGCAGGAAGCCCGTTTTGATGAGCCGGGCCGTTTGTTGGATTTGCTGACGCAATCGAAATCGCGCAAGGAGCAAGGCATTACTGGCGGTGGACACAGCTACGCCATGGCAGCCGCCGCAGCGTCTCTGAATGCCTCCGCCAATATTGCCAATACATTGGGAGGCATGCCGCAACTGGCCCGGTTGAAGCAACAGTATCAGCAAGCCACAGCCGATGGTGGCGTTTCCTTGTCGAATGCACTGACGCAGTTATCCCAAACACTGGTATCAGCCCCGAGTGATGTGCTGCTGGTGCACGACGAGCCTCATGCCCAGGCTCATTTAGATGCTGTTAACCGGTGTTGGTCTGCCTCTGTGCCATCCCCGGCAGTCGCCTTGCCATGGGAAATGGAAACCCAGCCATCTTACTGGATGGTGGATTCGCAGGTGAATTTCTGTGCCTGGGCATTGCCAACCGTCACGCAAAACCACCCGGATTCAGCGGCTCTGTCGATCCTGGCGGGCATGTTGCGTAATGGCTATCTGCACACCGCGATCCGTGAAAAAGGCGGTGCTTACGGTGCGGGAGCCACCCACGACGCAGCGAACGCCTGCTTCAAGTTTTACTCCTACCGTGATCCGCGAGTGGAAGGCACCTTTGACGACTTCCGCCAATCTGTCGACTGGTTGCTGAGTCAGAGCCAGAACGAGGCGCTGGTTGAACAAGCCATTCTGGGCCTGATTGGCAGTCTGGATCGTCCGGGCTCCCCAGCGGGTGAAGCCAAGCAAACCTACCACATGGAAAGAGCCGGTCGCACACTGGCCATGCGCCAGCAGTACCGTGAGCGCCTGTTGGCCACCACCTGGGCTGATGTGCAACGAGTGGCCGACACATACTTGCGGGAACAAACCGGCAGCCAAGCCGTCATAGCCCCGCGCGGAACACAAGCCACAGCCGACAAATTGGGCTTGACCGCCATCGACTTCTGAATACCATGGCACCATCTGTCAGCGAGCACGTTGCTCGCTGACGCTACCTCAGGCCTGGACACTATGCCCCGTTTGTTACTTCCTATCCGCATTCTCCTCGTGATTGCATTGGCGATTGTTGTATGGGCTTCCCTGTCTCAAACGGTCGCTATTTCTGGCCCGCAGCACTCTGACAAAGTCGCGCATTTTATTGCCTACTTCGGCCTGACCTTTTTGGGCCTGACGGGATTTCGAACGCCACGCAATGAAATCCTGTTTGTGGGGTTCTGCTTGCTGCTGGGTGCAGCGATGGAATACGGACAATCCTTTGTGCCTGGGCGCTCCATGTCGTGGGCCGATATGGTAGCCAACAGCCTGGGGATTCTGGGCGCAGTATTGCTGTACTGGCCGCTGCGTAACTGGATTGGACGGATACTGGGGCGTGGGGAGAGTGTACCGACGGTTGATGATGCCTCTGGTGCTCAGATCGTAGACGACAAAGGCTGAACGGTTGGTGCTGAGCGGCCTTTGTTTACAGGTTGTCCAAATACAGCAACCCCTGTGAGTGTGTTACTTTGAAATAACACCAACTTTCAGGGATGACCTATCATGGACGACTTCACGCCTTCCGAACTCAAAACCATTCTCCATTCCAAACGAGCCAACCTTTATTACCTTCAATACTGTCGTGTGTTAGTCAACGGCGGTCGCGTTGAATACGTCACCGAAGCTGGTAAAGAATCGCTTTACTGGAATATTCCCATTGCCAATACCACGGTGATTTTGCTCGGAACCGGCACCTCGATTACTCAGGCTGCAGTGCGTGAACTGGCTAAGGCTGGGGTTTTGATTGGCTTTTGTGGTGGCGGTGGTACGCCACTGTTTGCCTCGAACGACGTGCAAGTCGATGTCGAATGGCTGACCTCCCAAAGTGAATACCGGCCCACCGAATACCTTCGGCAATGGTGTCAGTTCTGGTTCGATGACCAGCAACGACTGGAAGCCGCGATCCGCTTTCAGGATTACCGACTGCAAAACCTGCGAGAGATCTGGAGCAAGCTCTCGAACAACCGCGAACTGGATTTTGCAGTCTCAGCCAATCAGCTTGAGGGCGTGATTCAGTCGTTTGAACGGCGTTTGGCCGATGCCAACAGCACTCAGGAGGTACTCACGACTGAAGCCATCATGACCAAGGCGCTGTACAAGCTGGTGTGCAACGCCACGGACTACGGTGACTTTACCCGCGCCAAACAGGGCGGCGGCACTGATTTGGCCAATCGTTATCTCGATCATGGCAATTATCTGGCTTACGGCCTCGCGGCAACCGCCTGCTGGGTATTAGGTCTGCCGCATGGATTGGCGGTTCTGCACGGAAAAACTCGCCGGGGCGGCTTGGTATTTGATGTTGCTGATTTAATTAAAGACGCTGTGGTTCTGCCGACGGCGTTTACTTCGGCCATGGCGGGCCACGACGAAACTGAATTTCGCCAGCAACTCATCAGCCAATTCCAGAAGTTTGAAGTGCTTGACCGTATGATCGACGCGATCAAAGCCGTGGCCGAACAGACAGGCAACTCAGAGCAAGGAACAGCCGCCCCATGATCGTTACCATCAAATCCCAATGCGGTAAAAAAGCCCTGATCGAAACCCGCCGTATTCTCGACCAATTCTTTGAACGGGCCGGGGATCGTTGCTGGGAAGGTGCCATCACCCACGATGGCTTGATCATGGTGCGCAAGCTGCTGCGCAAAACTGCCCGGCGTAATACCGCCGTGGTGTGTCATCGAATACGCGGTGCGCGCCAGTTGGAACTGGAATGGATCGTGGGCAATGCTCGGCTATTTAACGCCCAGGGCAAGATTCCGACCAATCGAACTGGGAGGGATGTGCTGAGAAGTTCCGATGAAAACGACTGGCATACTGGCGAAATTATTCGGCTGTTTGCAGCCTTGGCGGCTTTATTTCATGACTTTGGCAAGGCCAATAAAATCTTTCAGAAGAAGCTGAAAGGCAATGGTAAAACTGCTGATCCCTATCGCCATGAGTGGGTATCGCTTCGTCTTTTTGAAGCTTTTGTTGGCACTGATTCCGACAGTGATTGGCTGGAGCGATTGGCTAGCGTCGATAAGTCTGCCACCAAGTTATGTCTTGAGAGTTTGAATAAGGATGGACTGGATAAAACCGTCAGCCCTTTCAAAAATCTGCCTCCCATTGCGGCAGCGATTGGCTGGTTGATCGTTTCTCATCACCGTATGCCCTGTGAAAAGACACTCAAAAAAGAATTGTCGATTCGTATGCCTGCCTTGCAAAAGCTGCCAGCGGGCATTCGCAGTGATTGGTGCGGAGAGCGTGGGGAGGCTAGTGCAAAAGACAAAACAGCGTGTTGGTCGATGGAAAAGAAAACACTGCCGTTCAGCAGCGCCAAATGGTGTGAGCACGCCCAGAAGATCGCCCAAAATATGTTGGCGCAACCAGCACTTCAACAAGAGACCCGATGGTGCGCGAACAGCTATGTGATGCACACGGCGCGTATGGCGCTGATACTGGCGGATCATCATTATTCTGGGCAGCCTCCACACAAATACTATGGTTCAAAAAGCTTCCCTCTTTATGCCAATAGTGAAAACGGCGAGTTAAAGCAAAAGTTGGATGAGCACCTGGTCGGTGTTGAGAAAACGTCGTCGCGAGTGTTTCGTTCTTTGATGGCATTGGGTGGTGCTTTACCGACCATTGCCCGTCACAAAGGCTTTCGAAAACGCAGCAAAGACCGCCGTTTTGCCTGGCAAGACAAAGCCTTTGATCTGGCGGAAGGCTTGCAGCCACTATCGGATGAGCAGGGCTTCTTTGGTATCAATATGGCATCCACCGGATGCGGTAAAACACTGGCCAATGGCCGCATTATGTACGCGTTGGCCAGGCCAGATACCGGTGCCAGATTCACCATTGCTCTGGGCTTGCGAACCCTGACGCTGCAAACCGGTGCGGCTTTGCGTGAACGACTGGGGTTCGGTGCGGAAGATCTGGCCGTGCTGGTGGGGGATGGCTCCGTGCGTCAGTTGTTTGAAATGCAGCAGTCCGATGAGGGCGAAAGCAAGGTTCAAGGTTCGGACTCTGCTGAAGAGTTGATGCTAGAGAACGAATTTGTTCACTACGATGGCGGCATTGATGATGGTGCGCTCAAGCAGTGGCTGGATAAATCCCCTGGTGCCCTGAAGCTGCTTAATGCCCCTGTCGTTACCTGCACCATCGATCATCTGATGCCTGCAACGGAGCGCTTGAAAGGCCCCCGATTTATCCCACCTATGCTGAGGCTGATGACCTCGGATCTGGTGCTGGATGAGCCGGATGATTTCTCTCAAGAGGATTTTCCGGCGTTATGTCGTTTGGTGAATTGGGCCGGATTGCTGGGCAGTAAGGTCTTGCTGTCTTCTGCGACCTTGCCGCCGGATTTGATGGAAGGTTTGTTCGATGCCTATCTGGCAGGTCGAACCCAATATCAAAAAAATCGCGGTCGGGCAGAGAATCGTGCTCCCAATGTTGTTTGCGCCTGGTTTGATGAGTTTGATCGGCGTAGCCTGCAATGTACCGATGTTTGCTCTTTTACCTCTGCCCATGACGAATTCACTCAGGCGCGTTCAAGTACGCTGGCTAAAAAGGCGGATCAGCAGCGTCGAGTCCCACGGTTAGTGGCGCTCCCGGAATTGGAAAATATCGAAGGTGAAGATCGCTATCAGCCCGTGGCTGCACAGCTACTGGAGCTGATTCAACAGCATCATGATGATTCCTCCGAGAAGGACGCCAAAACCGGGAAGCGAATAAGCACGGGGCTGGTGCGACTGGCCAATATCGACCCGATTACCGATATTGCCTGCTGCTTGATGAAAACAGCTTTGCCTGAAAATTATCGGATTCACCTGTGTGTTTATCATTCTCAGCATCCACTGATTATCCGCTCGGCTATGGAGCGTTCGCTGGATGCCGTGTTGACTCGACACAATGAAAAGGACTGGTTTGCCTCAAGCCGTATTCGGCATTTACTGGATAGCTATGAAGAGCAAAACCAGATACTGGTGGTTCTTGCCAGTCCTGTATGCGAAACGGGCAGGGATTGGGATGCGGACTGGGCGATCTGTGAGCCATCTTCCATGCGTTCGATTATTCAACTCGCGGGGCGGGTTAGGCGGCATAGGTTTGAACCTGTCAGCTCTCCTAATCTCAGCATCTTTGAAACCAATCTTCGCAGCCGCCGTTATCGCGGGACTCAGCCAACGTTTTGTCGACCTGGTTTTGAGACCGATGAGTTTCGGCTTAACAGCCATGATTTGAATCAGATCCTGACATCTGAGCAATGGCAGTCTATCGACTCCCGTGTTCGTATCCGTAAACGCTTGGAGTTTACTCCGGCCAGTAATCTGGTGGATTTTGAACACCATGTGACCCGCAATTATGTATTGGGCAGTGATTCAGCAGGCTTAAACGTTATCCCGGCGAGTCACTGGTGGCGGTCACAGGCCAGTCTAAGTGGCCAGTTGCAGCGCAAGCAGCCATTTCGTTACGACCCGCAGGGTAGGCAGCGTTACTGGTTTAAACGCCTGGATGACGGTCAGGAAAAAGCAAACTGGAATTTTATTACCCGTGACGACTACTGGCAGGTGAGAGAGATGCCGCAGTTGCGAGTACCTCGAACCCTTGAAGAGAACCCAAAAATCAGTTTTTGGGGAACGCCAGATTTGCAAGAGGTGATCGACGATCTTGGTGAAAAGCTCAAGCTTGAAGATGATGTGATAGAAGATCGATTTGTGTACCTCGACTTGCAAGCCAAAGGCGCAGACAACGGCTGGCTATACCACCCGAAACTAGGGTTTTCTCATGCCAATCTGAGGAAAAAGTAATCCCGAAGCGTCCTGCCGGGATTACGGAGCTACCTGTGCGGTAGTGAAGGAAGAGAGTCGTTTGTGTAAACGAACCACTCTTTTTCTGAACCACCTTATCGGTGGAGTCACTGAGTTTAGCACTAAGCTGTTATAAAGTTTCTTTGTGTTTTTTTAATTTAATAAATGAACCTCTCTTGGTTATTGACAGGGTGTTTATATGAGACCATGATGTGAAAAGGTTGGTGAGGATGTGTCGGCAAACACTCCTCACCACGCAACGTCAGTCTCGCTGGCACCCGAATCGGTTCGGGGCAGAAACCGAAAGGAGGGGAATCGATGTTTGGCACTCATCAGGTTAGAAGAGGCTGAAAATCGAAGTCTCCGAGCGGCTCCGCCATGGCGTCGCTTGGAGCAGTGTACCTGAAAGCTTTGTATGACCAAACTTTTCTACAGGATACCGATATGGATATATCCCATCACAGCCCAGACGAAATTAGGGCTGTCATCTTGCAGTTTATAAATCAGCGACTGCAAGAAAAACTCAGCAAGCTTAAAACAAGCGATGCTGACTATGAGCAAAAACGCGACAAGCTGCTAGCCGATTATGAATATTCAACTTGGCTTGAAAGTGCGGCCCTTCGTGTTAACCAGATTCAGCAAATCACCCATGCAGCCAAGTACACCCATCCTTATTCATTGGGAACCAGTCTTTACAACACCGGTAATCAGAGTGCTGGCGACGAGTACCTAGGAACTCACAGTATTGGGCAGATTCGCCCAGATGTCGTTGGCAATGCCGCTGCTCTTGATGTCTTTAAATTCTTGAAACTACCCATTGGGCAGACGACAATTTTCGAACTGGCAGCTGCGGATTCTGTTGAGTTAAAAGCAGCACTGACTCAGGACTCGAAAAAAGCCGATGACTGGAGCAAGGCCTTTGCCAGTCTGCCGGATGAAAAGAAATCAACTTCTTCTCATACCTTGGCTAAGCAGCTCTACTGGCCGTTAGAAGCTGATGATGCTGATCCAAACTACCATCTGATTTCCCCTTTGTTCTCCAGTGCGCTGGCGCAAGAAATCTGGACGCATATCCGTGAGCATCGTTTTTCCGAAGAGGCCAAAGCGGCCCGTGATGCTCGCTTTAACAAAGCCTGGTTTGACCACGACTCGTTTGAATACCCAAACATGGTGGTACAGAAATTTGGCGGCAGTAACCAGCAAAACGTCAGTCAGTTAAACAGCAATCGATATGGTGAAAACTATCTGCTGGCTTCTTTGCCTCCGCACTGGAATACCGATCTGATTCGCCCACCTCTGAAAGTTGATAGCGTTTTTCCTAATGTGTTTGGGCGTCGTGCTGCAGTCCAGGACGTAGTTAAAGATCTGGTTCTGTTTCTGGAAGTTCACTATCACCCGGAACGCCCGGTACTGGATCCCAATAATATGGAAATCCGGGAGCTGGCCAGGGAGAAAGTCCGGGCGGTGATTGATGAGTTTTTCCATTTCTCTGCATCGGTTTGGGATCTTGAACCCTGCTGGTCTGCTGAGGAAGACTGCAACCTGCCGGAGGAAGAATGCTGCTGGCTTGACCAGGGGCGTGTACTAACCGATGAGGAGTTTGCCAAAAGCTATCGCAGGGGAAAATGGAAAGAGCAGGTAGCCGTACGCTTTGCTAACTGGCTAAACGCCCGACTGGCGAGCGGTAAGAAAAAGTTGCCGGTGGGCAAAGCCGAATTCGACGAATGGAAGAAACTGGTGGAAAAGGAAATCAATCTGTTTCGAGGAGTAGAAGGCTAATGACTATTCATACCGTTTGTTTACTTCCTCGAATTGAGTTAACCGCAGCCAACGCTGTGTCTGGACCAATGAGCTGGGGCTTTCCGGCACCGACCGCTTTTACTGGCTTTGCTCATGCCTTGCAGTTGCAACTGAAGGACTGGATTCAGGAAGGCGTAGCCGGTGTTGGCATCGTTTGCCATCGCTTTGATCCTCAGGTTTCACAGCCCTCTGGAAGCCGGACTTTTGTTTTCTGCCTGAACCGCCATCCGGTTGGTAAAGATGGCAAACCGCTATCCATCGTCGAAGAGGGCAAGGCCAATCTGGAAATCAGTCTGGTCATTGCTTTGAAGGACGATATAGACACGGACGATAAAGACGATTTTCTGGAAGCTTTAATGCATACCGTCGCCCGGATGCGCATCGCTGGTGGCAGTATTCGCTTGCCTGAGAACAGCTGGCGCAATCGCCCTGAGTTACTGCATTGGGCTGATGATCTGAAAACCCAAAAAGAGCAGTTTCGAGCCTTGTCGCGTAAATTGCTGCCGGGGTTTGCCTTGGTGTTACGGAATGATCGTATGCAGCAAACACTGGAAATCTTGAGGCAACAAGATGACAGCGCAACGGCTCTGGATGTTGTGCTGGAGCACGGTCGAATGCGATTTTTTGCAGAGCGAGTCGTGGATCCCAAAGACGAATCGCAAGACAAAGCAAATTGGTCTGTCAAGCGCAAGCAGGGATGGACTGTTCCTCTACCGGTTGGCTATGCCTCCATATCAGAACTGTACGAGCCGGGTGTGGTGCGCAATGTTCGCGATAAAACGGTGCCTTTCCAGTTCGTCGAAAGCCTTTACTCCATTGGCGAATGGCTTGGCCCGCACCGTATTGACCGGCTTGAGCAATTGCTCTGGACGCATCAGCACGACGCGGAAAAGGGGCTTTACCTGTGCCAGAACGACTACGTACGTTACCTGGCGGCTGAATCAACCGAATCTACTGTTTCTGAATAAGGAATTTCATCATGGCTAAAAAAAATACCCTCAGTGCCTCTGTATTGGCTTTTGAACGCAAACTGGACCCATCCGATGCTGTTTTCAGCGCCGGACGTTGGCAAGAACGTGATTTGGGCAGTCGCTGGCAGTTCATTGAAAAACGGGAAAAGGCCGTACGTGGCACCATTTCCAATCGTCCAAAGAATGCCAAAGACCAAGATCCTGCTGCATTGAATGGAAAAATCTCTGATCCCAACTTGCAACGTGTCGATGTCGCTATGCTGCCTAACGACTGCGACACCTTGCGTGTACGTTTTACGCTGCGGGTTCTCGGTGGTGCTGGTAAACCTTCTGCCTGTAATAACAGTGAATATCAGCAAGCGCTGGCGGGCTTGGTTAGCGGTTATAAAGAACAGCATGGCTATGGCGAGCTAGCAGGGCGTTATGCCAGTAATCTGGCCAATGGACGTTTTCTGTGGCGCAACCGTGTAGGAGCTGAAGAAATCGAAGTCCGCGTCAGTCATCTGGTGAAAGGCGAAGCGGTACAGAGCTGGATCTTCAATGCCCATGATTACTCATTGCGCGATTTTGACTGTGCATCGCAAGAAAACATCAAAGCCATCACTCAGGTAATTGAAGCTGCGCTGGCGGATGATAACGGCTACGCACTGCTCGATGTTCAGGCATACGCTCGTATGGGCGAAGGACAAGAGGTCTATCCCTCTCAGGAACTGATTCTGGATAAAGGCGACAAGAAGGGGCAAAAAAGCAAAACCCTATATGGCGTCGGAGAAGACAAGCTGACCGCCGCCATGCACAGCCAGAAAATTGGCAATGCTCTGCGTACCATTGACACCTGGTACCCGGCAGAGCAAGGCGGTGTTGGCCCGATTGCTGTTGAACCCTATGGATCCGTCACCACCGAAGGCAAGGCCTATCGTCAACCCAAGCCCAAGAATGATTTCTACAGCTTGCTAGACGGTTGGGTAGCACAAGGAAAAGTACCGGAAACAGGCAATCAGCACTTTGTGATGGCGACTCTGATCAGGGGTGGTGTATTCGGTGCTTCAGATAAGGATTAGGCTATGGACTATTACGTGGAAATAACCGTACTACCTGACCCTGAATTTGAAGAGCAAGTGCTGCTGAATGCCTTGTTCTCCAAGTTCCATCGCGGTATGAGCCAAACCGTAGCAGGAGCCGTTGGCGTCAGCTTTCCGGCTGTTGGTAAGCGCTCAGATGGTCAGATACGGCTGGGTAGATGTATGCGGTTGCATGGCAGCGCCGAATCTCTAGACAAATTGATGTCTGCAGGCTGGATGAAAGGAATGAGGGATTACACCCAAGTCTCCGATATCCAGACTGTACCAGCAAACTGCCAATATCGAACTGTGCGACGGGTACAAGCCAAAAGCGCCTGGAACAAACGCAAACGCTCCATCGCTAAAGGCTGGTTAACCGAAGAAGAAGCGCAAGCCAAAATCCCCGATAGCCAGCAAAAAAGCATGAAGCATGTGCCATTTTTGCAGATTAAAAGCCTGTCCAATGGCAACCCTATGCGGATCTATATCGAACATGGAGTGTTGGAAGATGAGCCGGTTACTGGAACATTCAACAGCTACGGCCTGAGCGCCACAGCGACCATACCCTGGTTTTAACCCTTTTTTCTGACCAATCTGTAAGTCATTGATTTTTAACGGCTTGCAGATTGAGCCAAAAAAAGGGTTTTTACAGCGAAAACCCAAAAGCTCTTTAACAAACGGATAGTTAGCGTTACTTTGCAACAGTTCGCTGCCGCACAGGCAGCTCAGAAAAGTAACACCAGGGCAATGAACACCAGGGCAATGTTCGCTGCCGCACAGGCAGCTCAGAAAACATGGAAACCAGAAGAAATAAAAGGAAATAAGTTCGCTGCCGCACAGGCAGCTCAGAAAGTGACACTGGAAAGGAAATTGAGTGGTTCCGAGTTCGCTGCCGCACAGGCAGCTCAGAAAATCCCGGTTTTCTACGGTGGCAACCAATACTCGTTCGCTGCCGCACAGGCAGCTCAGAAAAAGGAGACGCACGTTCCTGGTCGCCTGCTTCTGTTCGCTGCCGCACAGGCAGCTCAGAAATAAGTACACCAGGGCTTACACGCCCCTCCTTGGTTCGCTGCCGCACAGGCAGCTCAGAAAATGGATGACGGGATGGCGTTTTACATCAGCCAGTTCGCTGCCGCACAGGCAGCTCAGAAAAGGGCAATGAACGCCCGCCCTGGTGATCTACAGTTCGCTGCCGCACAGGCAGCTCAGAAAGGCCAATGCGCCGACGGGCCAGACAGACTACGGTTCGCTGCCGCACAGGCAGCTCAGAAATCACCGGCTCTGAGATCGGCCAGCACTACATCGTTCGCTGCCGCACAGGCAGCTCAGAAACGACTCAGAGCGGACTAAAACCACAATGTCAGGTTCGCTGCCGCACAGGCAGCTCAGAAAATGGCCACTTATGAAAACAAATCCATGAACCGGTTCGCTGCCGCACAGGCAGCTCAGAAACCAGTTCGCTGGCCAGGTACTGCTGTATTCCAGTTCGCTGCCGCACAGGCAGCTCAGAAATGTCGCGCCAACTCGAAAATAGACGGGCGCATGTTCGCTGCCGCACAGGCAGCTCAGAAACACACCAATGGCCGTCCAGTTGATACCGCCGGGTTCGCTGCCGCACAGGCAGCTCAGAAAGACGCGCTGCTGGCGAAGATGCGGGCCAAGAAGTTCGCTGCCGCACAGGCAGCTCAGAAAAGTCGCATCCGCCGCATTCCGACTTACTTCACGTTCGCTGCCGCACAGGCAGCTTAGAAAAAGGAGACAAGGATATATGGGTGATATCGCACGTTCGCTGCCGCACAGGCAGCTTAGAAACAGTACCTTCACCATTCGATTAAGCGCCTGCAGTTCGCTGCCGCACAGGCAGCTTAGAAAAACGAAAACGGCATCCCAAAGACGATCTTGACGTTCGCTGCCGCACAGGCAGCTTAGAAACGTTGCCGGATTGACTTGGCTGGTGATCCCTCGTTCGCTGCCGCACAGGCAGCTTAGAAATCGCAAATTTGCGCCGGATTCAGAGCGCACTGGTTCGCTGCCGCACAGGCAGCTTAGAAACTAAGCATCACTTCCGCCAGACTGTAAGCCCCGTTCGCTGCCGCACAGGCAGCTTAGAAATCATCGTCAGGATAATTAAAACCGTGAAGGCTGTTCGCTGCCGCACAGGCAGCTTAGAAATGGAGGGAACCACAATGGCAACATACGAAAACGTTCGCTGCCGCACAGGCAGCTTAGAAAAGGGTGAACACCTGCCCTGGTGATCTACACAAGTTCGCTGCCGCACAGGCAGCTTAGAAAGATCGGTGAAAACCATCGACATGCACATCGACGTTCGCTGCCGCACAGGCAGCTTAGAAAGCTGGCGGCAAAATCAAAACCCTGCCGTACGGGTTCGCTGCCGCACAGGCAGCTTAGAAAAAGAACTTGCGACACTGACGACGGCTATTTCTGTTCGCTGCCGCACAGGCAGCTTAGAAAAGCACCTCCAGTCAGGGCACCAATGAAATCGGGTTCGCTGCCGCACAGGCAGCTTAGAAATCATGATCGCGTCAGAGCGTCCGCTAGCTGTCGTTCGCTGCCGCACAGGCAGCTTAGAAAGCACGGTAGAAGGTATGTACGGAATTGATTGCGTTCGCTGCCGCACAGGCAGCTCAGAAACAGGTCAACGCTGCAAGTGCTCGAAGTGCTGGGTTCGCTGCCGCACAGGCAGCTCAGAAAGGTTTTCATCAGCGGACTATCACCGCTATCAGGTTCGCTGCCGCACAGGCAGCTCAGAAATTGCCGTGACTCAACTCCGTCGTATCCCGACTGTTCGCTGCCGCACAGGCAGCTCAGAAACGGATAATCAGCAACCGCTGAATGCACCGCGTGTTCGCTGCCGCACAGGCAGCTCAGAAAAGATTGATCCTGTGTCAGGGCGCTGGGTTCTGGTTCGCTGCCGCACAGGCAGCTCAGAAATAGCCAATATAAAGGCGTGGTCGGGAGGTGATGTTCGCTGCCGCACAGGCAGCTCAGAAACCCACGCTTAACCATGTACCAGGCACCTGCAGGTTCGCTGCCGCACAGGCAGCTCAGAAATCAAGCGCAATACTGCGCTGTGAAACGCCCCAGTTCGCTGCCGCACAGGCAGCTCAGAAAGAACCGGAAAGCGCTATGTGCTGCTGAGCTGCGTTCGCTGCCGCACAGGCAGCTCAGAAAATGTCAGAAAACCGAACGCTTCTGGATACCAGGTTCGCTGCCGCACAGGCAGCTCAGAAAGGTATAAATTTGCACAAGGCCAGAAGCTACCAGTTCGCTGCCGCACAGGCAGCTCAGAAACTGTGGCGTTTCTGGCGATGTTGCCATTGAACGTTCGCTGCCGCACAGGCAGCTCAGAAACGCTTCATTTTAGCGCCGTACGAATCCAAGCTGTTCGCTGCCGCACAGGCAGCTTAGAAATGCTGTAATTCGATCATATCGACTGGTGGGAAGTTCGCTGCCGCACAGGCAGCTTAGAAAGCAATGGACGAAGTTACCGCCTGAATCGAAGCGTTCGCTGCCGCACAGGCAGCTTAGAAAGTTCGTCAGACTTTTAAGGGTTTGTATGAACAGTTCGCTGCCGCACAGGCAGCTTAGAAACGAATCATCACCGAAATTGACATCATCGGCGAGTTCGCTGCCGCACAGGCAGTTTGAAGAATAGGGAAGGGGTAGAACGAAAAAAGGCTCTCAGATTTCCCTGAGAGCCTTTTTAGAATCTGGTAGCTATGGGCAGACTTGAACTGCCGACCCCAGCATTATGAATGCTGTGCTCTAACCAGCTGAGCTACATAGCCAGAACTTGATGAGTTGCTTGCGCTGTCTCGTTCAAGTGGCGCGTATTATGCCACCGGATTTTCAGCTGTCAAACTTTTTTTACGATTTATTTCAACGAGTTAACAAGGGCTTGTTTGGAGTGGTGGCTGGTGTGGATTGATGGGAACTTTTACCGCTGTTCTGGCTTCTGTAGCCGTTGTTTGGTACTGGTGGGGTTGGGTTCAGCTTGAATTGGCAGGGCCTTCGTGTAGTGTAGCGGCCACCTTCATTTACTTAGTTGTGAGAACCGGAAATGAAATTATTGAAGACTGCTCCTGTTGTTCTGGCAGGTGCTTTGTTGTTGGCCGCGTGCGGTCAAGAGGAGAAAAAAGTAGTGACGTTTGAGAATCATATTGATCAGGCAAGTTATGGCGTTGGCTTGAACATTGGCCGTCAGTTGAGCCAGGAAGGCGTTGAAATGAACTCTGACGCTGTGGCGGCAGGTATCAAGGATGCATTGGCTAATGCTGAGCAGCGCCTTGATGATGAGACGATCAAGGCAGCTTTTGAGAAGATTCGTGAAGAGCAGACGCGTAAGCAGCAAGCTCTGAATGACGCTGCATCTCAGGCTAGCACGGATTATCTGGCTGAAAATGCCAAGAAAGATGGCGTAACCGCTACCGATTCCGGTTTGCAGTACGAAGTGATGACCGCTGTTGAAGGTGATGGCGCGAAGCCAACGCCTGAAAACGTTGTGCGCGTTCATTATCACGGCACGCTGATCGACGGCACTGTTTTTGACAGCTCTGTTGAGCGTGGCGACCCTGCACAGTTCCCTCTGAATGGTGTTATTCCAGGTTGGACGGAAGGTCTGCAGTTGATGAAAGTGGGCGAGAAGTTCAAGTTCACCATCCCGGCTGATCTGGCCTATGGTGCGCGTAGCCCAAGCCCGAAAATTCCTGCGAACTCTGCTCTGGTATTTGAAGTAGAGTTGTTGGAAATTGTTCAGGAATCCTGATTCCTGATGCCCACTTCGGTGGGCATTGTTCCTTCCGGCTGACTGTTCTTGTGGGCCGTGTTCCTGCCTTGTCTTATCCGTTCGCCATTGAAGGTTGTCGGTTCTTGCGTTTTGAGCGACGGTGATGCTTGGCGGGAGTGTGTGGGGCGTCTGGTGTGTTGGTACTTGTCTGATTGCTGGATGTATTGCCGCCACCAGGTTGCTGTTCTTCAGATGTCTTCTGTTGTGGCTGCTCGGATGGCGTCTCTTGCGGTGGTTCCGCGAAGGGGTCGGGGAAGCTGTCGGCTATGGCGTCCTTTTTATCAACATAGTCGGCCATGCTATGGAGTGTGCGTTCAATATCGCGCATGACTTTGGGGTCGATGGGAAAATGCGCTTGGCAATGGCGACACGTGGATTTCTTCTCCCGTAGCAGTTGGGCGATGGAGTAGGCGGTCATGCGCGTGCACTTGGGGCAGCGAACCGGGTATTGCGTAGCATTAGCGATAGACTTCACAGGGAAACAACTTCAAAAGCTTCGAATGAGCAATAGGCTAAAACAAAAAAGAGAATATCAAAAGCAACAAATTCAGCTTGATTGGAATAATTTGAAGAATTTCAAAACAGGAGGGAATAAGAAAAGAAGTGGTCGGGGTAGAGAGATTCGAACTCCCGACATCCTGCTCCCAAAGCAGGCGCGCTACCAGACTGCGCTATACCCCGAACTTGTTATTGAGTGGCTCCCCGAGTTGGACTTGAACCAACGACCAATAGATTAACAGTCTACTGCTCTACCGACTGAGCTATCGGGGAATGTCTCTCAACAACGGGGCGTATATTACGCCGGAGGTTTTTTTCTGTCAAACAGTTTTTTGAAGAAATTCTAAAAAAGTTTAAAGCAGGGGAAATCGAGGGGAAAAGTGACCTGCAATCACCGGGGAGACTGCAGGTACAGGCGGGCGCTTACTTGAAGAAACGCTCGTAAACGTAGTTGGTGGCTTCTACAAATCCGTCCAGGGAGCCGCAGTCAAAACGCTTGCCACGGAATTTGTACGCGATGACCTTGCCTTCTTTGGCTTGTTTCATCAGTGCGTCAGTGATCTGGATTTCACCGTTAACGCCAGCGCCGGTTTCCGCAATTTTAGGGAACACGTCTGGTGTCAGGATGTAACGGCCAATAATGGCCAGGTTGCTGGGCGCATCTTCACGAGCGGGTTTTTCAACCATGTCGCTGACACGGTATACGCCGTCTTCTTCCAGCTCACCTGCGATGACGCCGTATTTGTGAATGGACTCTTCTGGCACTTCTTGTACGGCAACGACAGAACAGCCGTATTTCTCATGGATCTTGACCATCTGGGCCAGAACGCCTTCGTCGTTGTCATCGGCAACGCACAGGTCATCTGCCAGAACAACACCAAAGGCTTCGTCGCCCATCAGAACTTCACCGCAGTGAATGGCGTGGCCGAGACCTTTCATTTCGTTCTGACGCTTGAAGGCAAATTCATTGTCTTCGATCAGGTTACGAATAGGAGTAATCAGCTCTTCCTTGCTACCACCGGCAATGGCGGTTTCAACTTCGAACGCCTTGTCAAAGTGGTCTTCGATGGAGCCTTTGTTTCGTCCGGTGATGAAACCCATAAAGCTGATACCAGCTTCGGCTGCTTCTTCAACGCCGTACTGAACCAGTGGCTTGTTGACCAGTGGCAGCATTTCTTTGGGTACGGCTTTGGTTGCGGGCAGGAAACGAGTGCCATAACCGGCAACGGGGAACAAACACTTACGAACCATGAATCTGGATCCTTTCGGTTGAATAAAACAATATGCAGGCTGAGCCTAGGTCAGCCGTGTTGCAGTTGTGAGTCATTTCACGATTTGCGCCCAAAGCATGTCGAATGTGATTGCCTTTGTAAATCTTTCTTAATTGATCTGGTTTAACAACGACCCGCTTTGTGCCGGTTTATTGAGTGAATGAAGAGTAAATGTCCGCTTGGTCAAGCTCTGTTGTCAAATGCCCAGGTAAAAAGGGGCCGATCCCGCTGTGGTCGAGCTGGCTGGCACGAATTCATTGTATGGTGCGGCCTTGACAGAGGGCTGCACTGGTTGGGGCGGTTCCACCCGAGAGGACTACTGAAGGCAGGAAGAGAGAATGGCTGAGAGTTTTGAAACACGATTGCTGGATCGTCTGGCTCACATATATTCACTGGAACAGGCCAGCTCTGTGGTGGCGGAGCTGGAGCGCATGTGTTGCCAGCATCGTCAGGAGACTGCCGCTTCTGCAGAGCTGGAGAGCGCTGAGCGTTGGTCAGAACAGGATGTGATCCTGATTACCTACGCCAACAGCGTGCAACAGGCGGAAGAAATTCCACTGGATACCTTGCAACGGTTTTTGCTGGAATACGTCGGTGATGCTTTCAATGCGGTGCATATCCTGCCGCTGTTTCCGTACAGTTCGGACGATGGCTTTTC
>Ga0193960_1000429_pt1 | contig 17487 bp, 24 predicted proteins | sample FB_3_MG_FD_140338 | JGI IMG/M metagenome (GOLD analysis project Ga0193960, IMG submission 140338) | Microbial mat bacterial communities from the Broadkill River, Lewes, Delaware, United States - FB_3_MG | ecosystem: Environmental > Aquatic > Freshwater > River > Microbial mats | place: USA... | reverse complement strand
GTCATCTTTTTACATGCACAGAAAAACATTTTAGGAGCTTGACAATGGAAAAATTAACAAACGAGCAAATGGCATGGGCTTTGGAGTGGTCGGCCATGCACTTAATCGAGCACGATACGCAAACGAAGGCAGCAGAAGAGCTTACGCATTGCGCAAAGCATTTTAGAATTGCAGCAGATAAAGAGAGAGCAGGCTCACACATAAAACAACATGAGTGTAGATATGAAGATTACACGATAATCGCAATCGATCTGAAAGAAGGAGGATGTAATAATGAGTTTAAATAACAGAAAGGGAAAATTTAAGATATACTTTGATAATTCAAAAGAAGGCTTTGCCAGTTGGTACGATGTTGCCCAGGCTATCACTGAGGGATGTGTAATAGTAATGGCCGAATCAGATGCAATATCCAACACAATAGAATATAGCGCTTACAGTTCGTATTTTGACGAGATTGGTTGCGCATGTGAGATACCAGAATACACAGCTGTAATTAAAACTAATGACAATGGTCATCCTGAGCTAGTCGAATTTCAGAGGCAGTAATAATGGGAGCACCTAGAAAGCCAACAGCATTGAAGCAAATCGAAGGCACAGACAAGCGCAATAAAACGCGCATGAATCCAGACGAGCCTACACCTGCACGCGGCATCGGGCCTAGCCATGACTCGCTTACAGAATACGAGCGAGAAATCTGGGATGAGGTTGTTGGTATTTCATACCGTGGCGTACTTGGTGAGGCTGACCGTATCGCCTTGGAAATGATGTGTCGATTAATTGCAGAGATGCGTTTAGACTTCACTGAAATGACGGCGGCAAAGATTACACAGCTTTCACAGCTACTAGGTCGATTTGGTATGACACCTAGTGACCGCACCAAGATTGTTATACCTAAAGAGCAAAACGTTAATCCGTTTGATGGGATGTAATTTAAAACCACTTAATACAAGGGGGCGCGATGACAAACAAGCATAAGGCACAGTTAGTTTTTGTTTCAATTCTTTTGGGGTATGCCTTGCATGGATTAATTGATGCGGTGTTTATCTAATTGAAAAACTACACAGAAATCTCAACGCAATACGCAAAGGATGTACTAGCTGGTGAAGTGCTGGCGGCTAAGTATATCCAGCTTGCGTGCGCCCAGTATATGGACGCATTGGAAGATCAATCAAAATACTACTACGACGAATCCAAAGCGCACAAAGCGTGCAAGTTCATCGAGGCTCAATTTCATACAAAAGGTAAGTGGGCCAGCAAGAAGAAGAACCTAATCCTTGAGCCTTGGCAGATATTCTTTATCTGTAATGTATTCGGCTGGTTATCCGTGGCCACTGGTTTTAGGCGTTATCGTGAAGTGCTTCTACTCGTTCCACGTAAGAACGGCAAGTCTGCACTGGCTGCGGCCATAGGACTGTACATGTTGTGTGCTGATGGAGAACACGGAGCAGAGGTTTACACAGGCGCAACCAGCGAGAAGCAAGCCAAAGAGGTGTTCGTACCAGCTCAAGCCATGGTGAGAATGAACGCGCCACTGAAAGAGCACTTTGAACTACAGAATAACGCCTCTAATATTTGCATCCTAAAGAACGGCTCAAAGATGGAGCCAATCATAGGGAACCCACCGGACGGCTCTAGCCCGTCTTGCGCTATTGTGGATGAGGTTCACGAGCACAAAGACTCTCGCCTGATAGACACAATGGTTACAGGTATGCTAGCCCGTGAGCAGCCGCTGATGCTGTATATAACTACTGCTGGCGACAATTTGGCTGGCCCTTGCTATCAATTGCAGCTTGAAGCACAGAAGGTGCTAGAGAAAGTACAGGAAAATGAGCAATTATTTTCACTTATCTACGGCATAGATAAAGAAGATGATTGGTCTACAGTCGAATCTGCTAAGAAAGCAAATCCAAATTTCGGCGTGTCAGTTAGCGAGGAGGCTATTTTAGCCAGGCTACAGGACGCAAAAAACAACGCACGCAAGCAATCCACATACAAAACCAAGCACTTAAACGTATGGGTTGGCTCTCGCGAGGCTTACTTTAACGTCGATAAGTGGAGAAACTGTGAGTCTGGTATCAACATCGATGACTATTTTGGCCACCGTGCTTTTATTGGATTGGACTTGGCAAGCCGTGTGGATATTGCGGCGCTTGAGTTGCTCATACCCGATGGCGATGATTACATAAGATTCGGCAAGTACTACCTTCCTGAATCCGCACTAGAAAACGGCAATGATATGTATAAAGCATGGGCGCAAGAAGGCTGGCTCACTATCACTGATGGCGAGATCATAGACTTCAACGAGATCAAGGCCGACATACTTGGAATGTGCAGTCACTTTGAGATAGCTGAGCTTGCCTATGACCCATTTCAAGCAACCATGCTTATAACTGAGCTAATGGAAGAAGGCGTTCCGGTTGTAGAGATGCGCCCAACTGTGTTAAACTTCTCTGAGCCGATGAAAATACTTGACTCAGTTATCCGTGCCGGAAAGATTCAGCACAACGGCGACCCAGTTATGACTTGGATGATCTCAAATACAGTAGCCAAAGCGGATGCTAAAGACAATGTTTATCCAAGAAAAGAACGAGATGAAAACAAAATTGATGGAGTCGTCGCTTTGATTATGGCACTAGGTAGAGCACAGCAAGAAGCTGAAACAGTGGTAGACTTTGACGACCTTCTAACGGTGGATATTTAATGGGCTGGATCAGCAACTTCTTTGGGCGTGGCGGCGATACTATCACCAACGGTACACAAAGCCCACTACCAAGCAAAGCTACCGAGGTTAAAGACTTCGACACGGCTATGACACAAAGTGCATTCTGGGCTTGTGTTCGCTTACTCACTGAAACCGTTTCAGCTATGCCGCTTGTTTGTTATGAGCGCGACATTGAAACAGGTGTAAAGCGTGCCACGGCTAATAACGACCTATGGCGCTTACTCAACTATCAACCTAACCGATACCAAACCAGAACCGAGTTCTTTGAAAGCATGATGCTCAATCTAACCGTGTGGGGCAATGCTTACATGGTTATCGAGCGCACACGAGGTGGTGCCGGACGCATTATATCTATTCAGGTATATCCATCAGCACAAATGGAGACTGAATTACTGCGAGATGGTTCAGTTATTTACAAATACACCACGCCAGATGGTAATGTTAACGTGTTTTCAGAGCAATCTGTCTGGCATGTTCGCCTATTTGGCAATGGTATTGTAGGCCTTTCGCCACTTGGATACGCTGGAAACGCACTAGGACTAAGCAAAAATTTAGGCGATAGACAGAATAAACTAGCATCAAACGGCGGCAAAACTAACGGAATCCTAACAATTGACAAGGCATTAAAACCAGAACAGAAAGAAGCTATCCGAAAAAGCTTCAAAGGATTGCAGGAAGGCAACAACGACCAACTTTTTGTGCTAGAAGCTGGGTTTAACTATCAGCAAGCAAGTCTATCACCAACTGATCAGCAACTTTTAGAAAGCCGCAAATTCAGCATCGAAGACATCGCACGATTCATGGGTGTGCCGTCTGTTCTGATCAACGACACAGCAGCCTCAACAACATGGGGAAGCGGTATTGAACAAATCAACCAAGGTTTCTATAAACTAAACCTTAAACCGTACCTAGAGCGCATTGAGTCGAGTATCAAACGCCACTTGATGGACCGCAAAGACTGGGAAACGGTAGACATCGAATTTAATTTTGACTCACTACTACGCGCAGACAAAACGACACGACTAGATGCGCAGAGCAAAGCAGTGAATGCTGGTATAATGACACCTAACGAAGCTCGTGCAGAAGAAGGCCTTAAGCCTGAGCAGGGCGGCGACAAGATTTACCTGAACGGATCATTAGTGCCAGCAGGTACACAACCAAAACAAACACAGGCAATTAATAATGGAACATAAGCAACTCGACCTCGCTCAATGTGAGGTAAAAATGGGCGCGGAAGGTACGCTAAAGTTTAGCGGGTATGCTTCTGTATTTAATGGCTTGGATTCGTACGGCGATTCGATCATGCCAGGTGCTTACAAGGCCACAATCACAGACCGTGACCGCCCAATTCAGTTACGCTGGAATCATTCAGGCCCTGTTATCGGTAAATTCACCGAGATTTACGAAGACGAAAAAGGTCTTTTTGTATCCGGCGAGCTAACGAAAGGACATTCAGTTGCAGAAGATACCGCGGCATTGCTTCGTCATGGAGCTATTAGCGGCCTATCTATCGGCTATGCAGTTAAGGATTCAGAACAAAATGGTGTTGTGCGAGTGCTGAAAGATATTGAACTTTTTGAAATCTCTGTTGTAGAGACACCAGCTGACAACAACGCACACATTGAAAGCGTTAAGAGCGCAAAAAAATTGAGCGACGTAGAAAAGTTTCTACGCTCTAAAGGACTTTCACAGTCTGAGGCTACGGCGACCGTGGCAGCAGTCAAAAACATTCACGGAGAGCGTGAAGAAGATGAAAGCAAAGCAGTACTTGAACTATTAAAAACCTTTAAATTTTAGGATGGATATTATGCTAGATGAAGTTAAAAACGCTCTCTCTGAGATGCAAAAAAACGTAGAGTTAAAAATGGAAGCGGTCGAACAGGCTGTTGAAAAGAAAGGCACCGAGTCTGACGCTGAATACAAAGCTAAAATCGGCGAGCTAGACACTGCCATTAAAGCGCTGAATGATGAAATCGTGGCAATTGCACAGAAACAGGCTGTTGCGCCTGAAATCATCGAGAAGAAAACCTTTGGCCAGTCCGTAATGGAATCGGACGCTATTAAGTCATTTATTGGCGGTGAAACAAACAAAGCTCGCGTAGAGATTAAGAACACTATTCTTAATAGCGGCAACGCTACAAGTGTTCACGATCAATTGGCTGGCGCTGTTGGCGGTGCATTCCGTCAATTAACTGTTATGCCTACCGTAATGCAGGGCAGCACTAACTCTAATTCAATCTTTTACTCGAAAGAGTCAAGCTGGGTTAATGGTGCGGCGTCTCAGGTTGAAGGCAACGCAAAAGCAGAAAGCACACTTACTTTTGAAGAAGTAAATACTCCTGTGCGCACAATTGCCCACCTGATTAAAGTATCTAAGCAAGCATTAGATGATTCAACTTTTCTTGCTTCTTACATTGAGCGTCGTCTACGCCACGGTGTGAACAACAAAGTTGAATCTCAGATCATTAATGGCGATGGCACTGGTACCAACCTTAGCGGCTGGTTGGCAACTGGTAACAACACTGTTATTAGCCCGCTTCTAACTGTTGATTTCTTCGGTTTAGCGAACAAGCTAAAAATGGCGGTTATTGCTAACGATTACGAGCCTAGCTACTTCTATGCAAATCCTGCTGACTGGGGAACTGCTGAAACAGCTCGTCGCGCTTCTGGCGATAATGCTTTTGTTGCGGCTTCTGGTGCTGTTAGCTACGTTAACAACGGTTTAACTCCATTACTATGGGGCTTGCCTGTTGTTCTTTCTAATAACGTACCAGAAGGCACGTTGATCTGTAAGTCTGCTGATGCAGACATGTACGCAAGCCGTGACGGTACAGTCGTAGAAATGTTCGAGCAAGACGGCGACAATGTTCAGAAAAACCTTGTTACCGTTCGTGCCGAGACTCGTGGTGCAGAGCTTGTATTTACTGCTGCAGCTATCTGTACTGGTGACATCACTGCAATTACAGCACCAGCGTAATTGATACCGGGGCGGCTTACATAGCGCCCCTTTATTTAAGGACTGATTATGTACATAGCAACAAAAGACTTTAAATCGTACAAGCTTGGCCTTAAAAAGAAAGGCGAAGCGGTAGAATTCAATCAGTTTTGGCTAGATGCTGGTCTAATTGCAGAAGGCAAGCCAGAACCAAAAGCGAAAATTGAAACAAAACCAGAACCAAAGAAAAAGAAAGAGACTAAATGAAAACAGTTATAGTCACGCCTCCAGTTACAGAGCCGGTTTCATTAAGTGAAGCCAAGGCACAACTACGTATTGAAGATGCGTTTACATTGGATGACGACTATATTAGTGCTTTGATTAGCGCGGCCCGTGATCGCTGCGAGAGTTATTGCAACCAGTTTTTCACACAGCAATCCCTTGAGATTGTTTTTGAAACAAAAGCAGATGGTACAGTTGATTTGCCATACCCTGGATTGACAGTAAATAATATCATTTATGTCAATCAGGATAATATCCCAACCATAATTGATCCGTCTGATTATGTTTATAGCACTATCGGACAAAAACTTGAGTTTTTAAGTAGTTTTGACTCAAAAGGCTGGCTTATGCAGGTAGATACAACCGCGCCTGCTTCCATCTATGGCGTGCAAATGGCTATCAAGATGATTGTAACCGACTTATACGAGCTTAGAACGGAAACGGCTGTTGGCGTATCACTATCTGATAACCCTGCTGTTAAAGCGCTTCTGTATCCTTACAGATTGAGTTTAGGCGTATGACGTACCGCACTGGCGAGCTAGATCAGCGCATCACGTTTCAAGAGCGCGTCAATACACCTGATGGAATGGGTGGAAGTAGCTTTGAATGGGTAAATATAGCCGCACTTTCGTCTGTATGGGCGCACGCTAGAGTTAAAAGCGGTCGTGAAGTGACAGAGTTTGACCGTGTAAACGCTGAGGCTAGCTATTTGTTTGTTGTTCGCAACCGTCCAGATATAAAACCAGAATATCGAATAGTTTGGGATGGGGAAGTATTTAATATTAAGCACCCAGCAAAACCGAAGAAAAGAGCTTTGTACCTTGAAATCGAAGGTGAAAGAGGCGTCGCTCAATGAGGAGTCTTGAGGTTATCGGCCTAGAAGACATCCAAAAAGTGCTCGAGCAGCTAATGCCAAAGCACGCGCGCAACCTATCGCGTGCATTAGTGCATAGCCTAGCCTCGACAACAGCGAAAGAAGCAAAGCAAAAGGTGCCGGTTGATAAAGGCACATTGAAAAAAGCAATCAAAGCCAAGCGTAAGCGAGGAACACCGGACAAGCCTGTAAGTGACGTGATAGTAGAGCAAGGCAAGAACGCAAAAGCGGACGGCTTCTATTGGCATATGGTAGAATACGGAACAGGCGGGCCAGTACCGCAGCCAGAGCAGCCATTCTTGAGGCCAGCTAGGGATTATGTGCAAGCAAACATGCCCGACATAGTAGAAGACCAATTTACAAAAAAACTAGCTGCGGCAGTTAAGCGCGAACAGAAAAAGGCGGCTAAAAAATGAGTCAGTTTGAAACGGTAGTTCAGCAGGAAATATACGCAGCTTTAACGAATGGCGTAGACGGTTTAAACGTCTCTGTTTATGACTCAGTTCCGCAGGTAAATAGCGGTTCTTATACTGCATTCCCCTATGTTACAATTGGGGAAGATATTGTGACGGATATGAGCACGGATACCGAGCTTATTAATCTTGTCAGTATAACAATACACACATGGTCGAGATATTCAGGCCGCAGTGAAGTGAAAGAGATTCAGGGCCAGATATACAGCCTATTGAATCGAAGACGAATTGAAAACGCAAGCTATAAGTTTGTGAATATTAATCAAGTGACCTCGCAGTCACAGCTAGAATCTGACGGCGAAACTCGCCACGGGATACAAACCTTTAACTTGATAATCGAGGAATTATAACCATGGCCGCAGCATCGCGCGACATAATCGTAAACAAAGGTGCCACGCGAATCGCTGGCATTACTTCCAAGTCAATCGCCATCGGTAAAGAGGCAATTGATATCACAACTGATGAAGACAATGGTTATCGTACATTATTAGACGTCGCCGGCACCAAGACACTAGATATTAGTTTCTCTGGTGTGCTAAAGGATAGTGTTATTCTTAACATTGCAGGCGCAGAAGTATCACAGCTTTTAACCGACATTGATTTAGAGCTTGCACCTATCGCAGGCGAAACAACTGGCGCGACTTTCTCAGGTGATTTTTGGCTTAACGGATACACTGTGAACGGCGGCGGTTCTGACGGTGCAATCGAATTTGACGGCACCCTGCAATCAAGCGGCGCTTGGACTTTCACCCCTGGCGCGTAATTTAACTAAGGAGCACATATGGCTGTTTTTGAAGACGTAACTTTTGGCTTTAAGGGAACCGAGTACAAGGTTCCCGCCAATAAAATCATGCGCTTAATTGCGAATGTAGAAGATATTGTTTCAATGCAAGACTTGACGAGCGGCAAAGGGCCAAAGCTATCTAAGCTAGCAGAAGCCTATGCAGCTTGCCTGAATTACGCAGGCGCAAAGGTAGAGATTGAACAGGTTTACGAGACAATGTTCGGAGAGAACGGCGGCTCAAATATCACTGAGTCGGTTTCATCTTTGCTTATGCTAATGCTCCCACCTTCAAGCTATCATCCGCCTGAAAGTGAAGAAGCGGGAAAGGATCAAGCGGCGGAATAGTAAAAAACCTTTACATAACCGCCATTAACAGCTTTGGATTAGCCCCTAGTGAATTCTGGGGGCTTCATCCACAAGAATTTTGGTGGATTGCAGAAGCAAAAGCGCCACATGCTTTCCAAGAGCCGCAAAAAACACGTTTATTAAGACTACTAGAGAAGGGCTGGAATGGCTGATTCAGATATTTTTGTAAGGTTTGGAGCAGACATTGAGCCACTCAAAAAGGGTGCAAAACAAGCATCCAATGCACTAGCTGACGTTGGCGAAAAGTCACGTCAAACCGCTAACCTGATGGGTAAAATGGCCGTTGCAGCAGCCGCAGCAGGGGCCGCCATTGGTGTTAAATTTGTCAAAGATTCCCTCGGTGCAATTGACGCACAAGCCAAGCTTGCAAAACAGCTTGGCACTTCCAGCTCATCCCTTGCAACACTAAACCGCGCAGCAGATATGTCTGGAATCTCTATGAAAAATATAGAGATGGGCGCTAAGAATTTAGAGGTTGCACTAGGCGAGGCTGCCCAAGGCACCGGCATTGCAGTAGACACACTTGAGCGGTTGAACCTTACTGCTCAAGATCTTCAAGGCTTAACGCTTGACGAAAAAATCCTAAAGGTAAACAAAGCCCTTAAAGAAAATATCCCCGCAGCAGAACGCGCAGCAGCAGCCAGCGATCTATTTGGCAAGCGTGCTGGTTTCGCAATAATGCAGCTAGACCCGTCAACCATTGCAGAAGCCACTAGGCAAGTGCAAGGAATGGGCTTAGCTATATCTGATTTTGATGCAGCTAAGATAGAAGCGGCAAACGATGCCATGGCTACAGTTGGACTTGCTGTAGAAGGTGTATCACAACAGTTTACGGTAGCACTTGCACCAATCCTTGAAGACATAGCTTTGCGCTTCCAAGAGGCTGCCATCGAATCAGGCGGGTTTAAGACTCAGGCTATTGAGGCTGTTAATGGTGTGGCCGCGGCGGTTGGTTTCCTTGGCAATGCCTTTAGAGGCATTGAGGTTGCAATAGCTGCGCTGGATGTTGGCTTTCAAACCCTAAAAACCGGCGCGTTGGGAATTGGCGCTATATTCTCTGATAGCATGGCCCAAGCTGCTGACGAAGCAACGGCTTCTATGGCCACGTCTATCGCTGAAATGAATGCACTTCTAATGGAGCCGCTACCAAGTGAAACCATAGAGGCGTACATATCCAGTTTTACCGACCCTGCAATACTTGAGGCTAAGCAAGCTCAAGTCAATCAGTTCAAGGCTATTGACGAGCAAGACGCAATGGAGCGCATTGCACGCGAAGAACAAACCCAGAGCGCCATGGCACAGATTAGGCAAGCATGGGGCAAACAGCAAACAAGTGCTGTGTCTCAAATGTTTGGCGACCTTGCTACACTAATGCAAAGCGGAAGCAAAAAGCAATTTGAAATAGGCAAAGCTGCGGCTCGTGCTCAAACAGTTATGAGTACTTATGAAGGCGCGCAAAAAGCATACACGGCATTGGCTGGAATCCCAATAGTTGGCCCAGGCTTAGGTGCTGCTGCTGCGGCCGCGGCAATAGCTGCGGGTGGCATTAGATTGCAGGCGATTAACAGCACAAGTTTTGGCGGTGGCGGTTCTGTTAGCGCAGGTGGTGCAGGTGGTGCGGTATCTGCTGACTCGGGTGGTCAAGCTCAAGCACAGGCTCCTGCCCAAGATAGAACAATCAGAATTGAAGGCTTCGACAGTGGCCAGCTATTTACAGGTGATCAATTGAACTCATTGGCCGAAAAACTGGTAGAATACCAAGATGACGGTTTTAGGTTGGTGGTATAAATGGCAACAATAATTAGTTCAAACTTCTATTTAACTAACACGCAAATGGAAGACAACGCGGGCCTTATTGGGTATCAAAACCTTGTAACACCTAGCACTATTTCAGCGACAAGCCAGATAAGCACGAACCCTATTACTAATGCGGCCAATCCTGCTACGGCGTGGGGCTGGATTGCAGGTGATCAGCCAGCCTCTGCTGATTCGATTGCGTACACTGGCACTAACTTGATGCCTAGTCCGTTTGACCCTGAGGGGTGGCTAAAAAATGCAAATGGAACGATAACCAACACAACTTCATTGAATCCAAGCGGCTCGCCTTTTGTGGGGTTGGCGGAGGCTAATGCATCTGCAAATTTTATTTTAAACCAAGCTGACGAGGTTAGCGTAGATGCTGGTGATAGCGTTTATTTCAGTATAATTATAAAGGAGATAACGCCATTATCAGAAATAGAGATACAAATAAAAGACAATAATTCAATAAATGCAGATGAATTTATTAGATTCTCGTCCGATGGCTCTGTGTCTTTTGCTAATCCAGATCTTTCTTATATGGTTACAAATCTTTCAGATGGTTATATTTTAATACAGGTTGAATATGCAAATCTGGCAGCGTCCACAGGGATGGATTCGCTTGTATTTTTGAGGGCACCAACAACCGGCGATCAACTCTACGTCCAAGCCGCCTATTTCGGTAAAGCAGACGACTACCCAGCTGTGATAGCCACGCAAGGCGTAATCAAAGACCAAACAATCACAATCAACACAGCTAGGCAAGAAGTCGACTACATTGGCATTGCCAAGCACAACCTAAACCAGATAGGCTTAACCGTTACGATAAAATACAATGGAATCACCGTGGTGCCCGCTCAATCGGTATCGGATAAACAGGCGCTATTGTTTCTTAATAATATCGCCTCTCCTGATACGGTTGAGATTATTATTAGCGGTGCAACAAGTCCGCCACGGATAGCGGTTTTATATGTCGGCAAGGCTTTGCGATTACAGCGAAACATTTATGTTGGCCATACGCCTATCAGCTACGGACGCAAACGCACTGCAATAAATGGCGTATCTGAAAACGGCCAGTACCTAGGCGAGATCGTCGTTCGTGAAATGAACATGACAAGCGTGAACCTGCAAAACCTAACTCCGGACTGGTATCGACAAAACCTCGATCCGTTCTTTGCACTAAGCCCGCGAGTACCTTGTTTCTGGGCATGGCGCCCAAGTAAATATGAAGACGAAGTTGGCTACTGCTGGGTTGAAGGTGATCCGCAAATGAGCAACCAAAGAAGCAACGGCATGGTAGAATGTAGCTGGAATTTTAAGGGGATTGTTTAATGCCAGAACGCATTCAGATTGTAGAATTAGACCTAGACCGGTGCTCGCTTACTTATGGCGAGGCGCCTTGTACCGCTTCTGTGCCAACCACTGGCGAACAGAAGTGCTTCAATTGTCTAGCTTCATGCCAAGACCGCACGAATTACGCCAGTGAGACCGTGACTGTTCGTTACAGTTCGGCCACTGGTAATATGATGCCACAAGAAATCGAGCTTATACCGAACCTTGAGTCTGTCGGACAGCGCCCCGCCAAGCTTGAGTTAGGCGAATCAATCGGCATACGTGCGAATATTGACCTTAGTTTTAGCGACAGCAGAAGCCCCGACACCGGCCCTGATGGTGATTATTATCTAGCAGAACGCAATTATGACCCTTACAAGCAAGGCTCATACTGGGGAAAATTCCGTGCTCGCTATCCATACTTAAAAGGTTCTGATATTCGCCTATTGCAAGGCACGACTGACCAGACGCTTGAGCAAATGGAAGTTCGTCATTTTATTGTCGATAAAGTGGCAGGGCCAGACAGTGGCGGCAGATTTGTAATTCAATGCAAAGATGCGCTACAGCTAGCCAATGGTAAGCAGGCACAGGCACCTCGTATTAGTAATGGCTTGCTCGCGATAGACATAACAAGTGGGGCTACCAGTGTTACACTTTTGCCTAATGGCATTGGTGCTGAGTACCCAGCGAGCGGCACTGCTCAGATAGGCGGAAAAGAGGTTGTCACATTCACTCGATCAGGTGACACATTTACCATCACCAGGGCACAAAACAACACGGAAGCCGTTGACCATAAGCAAGATGACCGCTTTCAATTATGCCTTGTATATGCTGGGCAGCGAAGTGTAAATATAATTCAGGACTTGCTTGAGAATTACGCCAATGTACCAACCAGCTACATACCTTTTGGCGACTGGACAAGCGAGTGGCAGAACTACATTGACCGCCTATATAGTGCGGTTATAGCTGAGCCTACACCTGTAGACGACCTAATCAACGAACTACTACAGCAGACAGCCTCTACGCTTTGGTGGGACGACTCTACACGACTACTACGCTTCAGGGTGTTGCGTGAAGTATCGAGCACAGCAGCTCTTTACAATGACGACCTGATAAAAGCTGGCACATTTAGTGTTAAAGACCAGCCTGAAAAGCGTGTGTCTCAGGTGTGGACGTATTACGGCCAGTTAAACCCGCTTGAAAAGCTAGATGAAACAAGCAACTACACTAACTCACTCGCTACGGTAGCTAGCGAGTCTGAGTCTGATTACGGCTCGCCATCAATTAAACGCATATACAGTCGATGGATAGCAAGCAACTCACGAGATGCAGCAAGTCGATTAAATGACTTAATACTGAGCAGATACACTACGCCACCTAGATTATTTACATGGGGATTGCAGCGCTCTGACTTGCTTATTCAGCCATCTCTGGGGGGAGGGTATCGTTTAGAAAACAGAAGTGTTCAATCGTTTGACGGCTCAACAGATGTGCGTCCAATTCAAGTTATTCAGGTTAAAACAACCGAATCAGGTCATAGTGTATTAGCCGAGGAAGTACTTTACAATCAAACGATTGCACCTGTTGATCCAACTACTAAACCGGTCTATGTTGATACGGATGAGATTAATTACAACTTATACGAAGCCACTACTGCGCAATACGAAGTAAATACCGGCGACACGATAAACTGCGAGGTTGCCCAAGGCATTATTATTGGCAGCTCATCCGTATCACTACCAGCATTCACAACTGGCAGCGGTTGGCCTGCTGGGGTTACGATTAATATTATTAATCGGGGGACGATTGTGGGGCGCGGTGGGGATGGCGGAAGAGGCGGGGCCGTGCAAAGAGCTGGTGAGGTGATTAGGTTAGCAGGTAACGGTTTTTCAGGTGGCGATTGTCTTGATTTTACTGTAGACGCAAACATTACAAATGAAGGTATTATAGGAGGCGGCGGTGGGGGTGGCGCTGGAAGTATTGGCGACATAGAATCTAAAACAATAACAGGTGTTGGAACTATAGTCATAGGTCTTTCTGGAAATGGTGGAGGAGCAGGCGCTGGTACTATACCGTCTAGCGGTGGGCAGAGTGGTGAAGTGATAGGGCTGTTTACAGTATCTGAGAATGGTAATAGCGGACTAGGATCAAGCTTGACCATTGGTGGGCAAGGCGGTGCAGCAAAAGCATTCACTTCTTCTGGTATGACCGTTTCATCAGCAAAAGCAGGAAACGGCGGTTCATTAGGCCAGCCAGGCTCTAGCCCTGCATCGGGCGGCGGTGCAGCAGTAGGCGGCACAGCAGGTGCAGCAATAAATAAAAACGGCAATACCGTGACCATTACAAACAATGGTACAATTGCAGGCAATATAAACGCATAGGTGATTTAAATGGCTTTATCAGCATGGCAAGCAACAATAGTTAATGAGTCTGGGGATGTTATTCCATCGGCTCAGATTCAGGTAATAGACGACGCTACAGGCTTGAATGCGGATATTTTCGCTAATTCAGGTGGTACGCCAGCAGCTAACCCGTTTACGGCAACCGCAGGCGGGTTTGCACAATTCTATGCTAACGCTGGCACCTATCGAGTAATTGCAAGTGATAGCGGAACTGGCTTCTCTGAAACGTGGGAAGATCAAAGACTAGGCGATGCACAGGCTAGGGATACCGGTACGGGCGCGGATCAGGTGCCTACTAATGGAGACTTACCAACGTTTGGCACAGCTGCGACTAAAGACACAGGCACTGATTCTGGGCAAGTTCCAACTGCTGACGACCTTGGCGTAGTAGGGAAGACAAACTATCATAGCGGGAACTTAAATGTTGTCGAATTTGGCGGGGTTGCTGCTGGGCAAGACTTAATAATTGGTTTCGCTAATTCTTCTACGTCTGCGCGGTTTTACGCTCCAATTTTTTCTAATACCGCACCAACCGGTATTACTACCGTAGGTACTTTTGCCGCCTTAATAATGACTTCTTATGCCGCTGCGGGATCAGGTGTTGCGCCCACGGTGCTGCTGGGTTCATCTAGCAATAGAATGATTTCATTTCAAATATCAGGATTAACAGGGCTATCACCTGGTGATCCTGTAATGCTTAGATCTGAATCAGCTTCTTCAAAAATAACAGTGAACTTCTAGTGTCCATCCTACTTCGCATTCTAGAATGGACAGCCATTGCGCTGTTTGTTCTGTTTGCGGTGTGCGCTTGTGCTTGCTGGATGATTGGAGCTAAGACAGAACAGCTACGGCGAGCGCTACAAGGCCGGAAGAAAGCAGGCCGCCGACCCAGAAAACGCCCTTCCAATAAACCTTGGTATTAGATGAATGCATTTCTAGCGCTCGAATTCTTGGTTCTGTATTTGTAACAAATGACTGTATGGTTGTGGCTATATGCTGCGTACTGGCTGTGCTTTTTGAGACTTCTGCTATTAAATTCTTGATATCCCTATTAATCGGTTCTATATGCTCTTTTAATTGCGTGTGTGTCACGTGTTCGCCAGCCATTGGTTTGCCTTAGAGAATGGTGTATATTGTACTAGTGATTATAACTTAAACAATACGGCAATGGTACGGGTGTGACATGGGCGACATAAGCAAAAACTTCAATAGGAGTGAGTTTGAATGCAAGTGCGAAGACTGCGGCCTAGATACGGTGGACGCTGAATTACTGGTTGCATTGCAAGATATACGCGATAAATTTGGGCCGTTAGAAATAAAAAGCGGCCACAGGTGCGAAGACCATAATAAGGCAATAGGCGGAAAACCAAGTAGTTACCACTTACATGGGCGAGCTGCTGACTTCCAACCACTAAAAGCTGATATAATCGAAGTGGCAAATTATATCGAATCACTAGACTGGCAGCATGGGCTAGGGGTTTATGACTCATTCATTCACTTAGACACAAGATCATATAAAGCCCGCTGGAGGGGTTAATTATGGAATACATCGAACTAGCATTACAAATCGTGGGCGGCGCATCGCTTATCGTGGCCGGACTGACTAAAATCGCGGGAATTACAGCAACGACCAAAGACGATGCCATCGTCGGCACTATCAGCAAATACCTGAGTTATGCTGTTATTGTGCTTGAGAAACTGGCACTTAATCCGAAGAAATGAACACCCTAGCCCGCTTAATACTTGAACTGCTCTCGATATGGGAGCGGTACAAGGCTGATCAGAAAAGGATAAAACGAGATGCAGTTATCAAAAAGGCTCGCAATAATCCCGCTGGTGCTTTTAATGATCACTTTGGCGGGCTGCCTGACGATGCCACAAAAGCCGATCAAACCGATAAAGCCGAACATTAGGGCCGACTACCAAATAGAAAACGTCTGCTTTTCAAAGGCAGACGCTTCAAGCTTGTTCCAATACATCATTGAACTAGAATCTGGCTACGAGTGAGACGCCCACACCCTCAGTGACTTCCCTTCCAACGCTTTTGCTAATCTTGGTGTAATACATGTTATACGATGCCTTTACGCTGATATCGCTGCTTAGGCGGTATTTAAAGCCGTATGTCTCGCCACTTCCTGTGTCCGCCTTTGGCACGCCGCCCACAACCTCTTTGTATTCACTATAAGCGTAGCCAGCGAACACGCTGAGGTTTTGAGTGATGTCGACTTCTTGGGCAAATGAGAATGTGAAGAAGTTCTTTAGTTCAACCGGCAACTGCCATGGACCACGACTGTCGCGCTTGTCTGATTCGCCTGTAATGATGCCGAAAGACTGGCCATTATCTGTGACGTAGTTCACGCCAGCTTGATACAGGGTTAATGGAAAATCCGCCTTCTCGCCCCATGTGTAATACAGGTCAGTTACACGAACCTCTGCCTCGAAATCAGCATGAGATAGGCTTGAGATAAGTAATAGTGAGATAAGTAGTGTTTTCATTTTGTTACGCTCCGTGTGTTTGTGTAACTAAATATACACTACACAAGAGCGATAACAAATTAATCTTTCGATAGGTTTTGCGGGTTATTTATCGGCTAGGGCGATTAATACTAGGCACTCGCAGATTGCGCGGAGTGGGTTGTCATGTGGATAAGATACACTCAAATGTTTGTCACCAATAGAACAAGACGCAACTATATCTGCTTTATAGCAATTAATATCAATTTGATTCTTTATAGCCATCGGCATCGTTAGGTTGTAGTCTTCTAAGTAGTTTAGCTTACCGCTTGTGTAAGCCTTTCTTAAGTCATTGTCCTTTTGCCAGTCTTTACCGAAAACTATTGATACCATTTTTAGGTTTAATTGTGTGCCACTTAGCGCGCTTACTTGTTCTGGTGTCATTTGTTTACTCCTATCAATGTCTCGCCTTCTTTTGGCTCGTATGGCTTTAGACTTCCGTCCTCGTTAAATCGTTCGGCTGGCGTGCTTATCACAGCCTGTGATTGCATATCAAAGACACTTTTTATGCCTGCAATCTGTGCCTCCTTAATCCATGATGGCAAGCCGCTTGCCATTATTTCTGCCGCAGCTTTGAAATAAGCACTAGACGCACGCGCAAGCACGATGTTTAATGCCTTCTTTTTGCCTTCTATCGACATAATAATCTCTCCAACTCTTCACGCGTCATCTTCACGCCGTTAATGTAATATGCCCAGGTGCCGTTTATGCGGGTGGCTTTCATTATCCAAACCTATTAAAAGTAACTGTTTTGCCATAATCATTAGACGGCAATGCGATGTTTTCACGAGTCGTGCGCGCTTTTGGCTTCTCTCGCAACTGGGCAGACATAAACGCCGCCTTCAAGTCTGTGTCATTACCTGGCGTTTGCATAATCACTCGCCCGGTGCCAACTAAGCCAAAACCTGCAAGCTCTTTGCCGCAATGGATAACTTGTACTGTATAGCTAGGCTCAGTTAATCCGTGTTCTGCCTGTAGCGTTTGTGAGAAGTCGCTCAGGTGCATT
>Ga0193960_1000428_pt1 | contig 17565 bp, 15 predicted proteins | sample FB_3_MG_FD_140338 | JGI IMG/M metagenome (GOLD analysis project Ga0193960, IMG submission 140338) | Microbial mat bacterial communities from the Broadkill River, Lewes, Delaware, United States - FB_3_MG | ecosystem: Environmental > Aquatic > Freshwater > River > Microbial mats | place: USA... | reverse complement strand
CATAGAGTAGTTTATAGCTTTTAAAAGAGGAGAGAAGGATTCGTGACATGTGTCAGGTCCTCCAAAAGCATCGAAATGTTCTTTTTGCTGAACTTTCTCTATCTCACTAAGCCAATTAGAAGGGAACATACAATCAGAGTCTACAAAGATGAAGTATTCAGCTTGTGAGTTTTCCATACCATAGTTTCTTGCAGCACCTGGTCCTTTGTTTTCTTGGAAGATAGCACGAATATTTAAGCCACTTTTAGACTTGTAGTTTTCTATGTATTCTTTGAAGCCATCATTTGATCCATCATCAACGAATAGGAACTCAAAAGAATCACGTGAGCCTTCTAAGTTCTCAGCGCTAGCTAGTAGTTCATGAACTTCGTTAAGTCTATTGTAAACGGCTATTATTATTGAATATTTCATTAATTGTAGTAATTCCTTAAGTTAAAATCTTTCTTTTCAATGTCTCCTTCAATAAACATCTTCTCCCACATAGCCATACCTAATACAATCCATATGTAGTTGTAGTGCCATCTCAATTTTGGGTGTGCTGGATAATCAAGTATCCTTTTTATGTATTTATAATTGAAAATCCCTTGCTGTGCAACAAAATCAGGAGTAAGAATGTTCTCTGCAACATCCTTTAAGTCCTTCTTGAATTGAAGGTATGGATTGACTGTGAAACCCCATTTCTTCTTTGATATTATCTTAGGAGGTAACTTGTCTTTCATCGCTTCTCTGAAGAGATATTTTGTTGTATTGTGTTTTATTTTCATTTCTACAGGAAGAGAGAATCCAAATTCAACTAGGTCTCTATCTAAAAAAGGAACTCTCTCTTCAACGCTATGTGCCATTGACATTCTGTCATCAGTTAGTAGATAGTCATTTACCATCTTAGAATTGAACTCTACATGTAATACTTTGTTCAATGCATCTTGACCTTTACATTGTGAGAATATCTTCTCAAATTCATTAAAGGTCTTTTCAGAGCACATGTTGTTATTGCTTATAAAATCTTGAGAATAGATATTATCGTAAGCTCCTTTGTCAAGGTCCCAAGTGTTTCTAATTATTAGATAGAATCGCTCGATCTGACCAATCGACATAAGCATTTGTACACCACGACGATATTCGTCAAAACGAAGTGTGTGGGACGCATTTTGTATCTTGTATATAATGTTAGATTTTATGCGTAAAACTTTCTGCATCCAATGGGGGATGTGAGAGTGTATATTATTAAATGGATATATGAATTTGTGTATATCGTAGCCGGCAAAGAGTTCATCTCCACCTAATCCACCAAGTACAACAGAAGCATGTGGTTTTATAAATTGCGACATGTTAAAACCTTGCAATAGATTTATCTTTGGTTCTTCTGCGTGCCACAGTACCTCTGGAAATTGTTCTAGAGGATTCATTGATAGTGATTTCGTGTGATGATTTGTGCCAAAGTAATCAGCTATCCTTTGGGCATCAGGAAATTCATCTGTTGGTTCATTAAAACCAAGAGTAAAAGTGTTTATATTTTCAACACCTAATTCATGCATCTTTTGAACAACAGCAGATGAATCAAGTCCTCCAGAAAGATATACACCAACAGGAACATCACTAGCCAGTTGTCTTTTCACAGCCTGTTTGAGAAGTGAGTTTAGCTTATCTTTAGCCTCATTCTCAGAAATTCCTCTGTTGATATTCGTTTCGAGTTGCCAGTATTTTTTTATTTCAAGATTACCATCTTTAAAGATTGCATAATGTGCAGGTGCCAGTCTTTTTATTCCTTCAAAAAGAGTATCTTCTCCTTGTGTATACCTTAAGTTAAGATGTAAGTGAAGAGCTTTTTTGTTCATTGCTCTTGGTACATCAGGATGTAGTAGAATAGATTTCTGTTCAGAGCCAAAGATGAATGCATTACTACCTTTATAGTAGTGCATTGGTTTAATACCGAAGTGATCTCTAGCAAGCATTAATGAATTATTCCTTTTATCTAATAATGCAAAGGCAAAAATACCATTTAGCTTGTTTAGGAAGTCTGTCCCATATTCTTCGTAAAGATGTACAAGAATCTCAGTATCTGAAGAAGTGGAGAAGACATGTCCTTTATCTTTTAGCTCCTTTGTAATTTCTTTATAGTTGTATATTTCTCCGTTTAGAATAACGCAAATACTCTTATCTTCATTGAAAACAGGTTGTTGGCCAGTTGAAAGATCAATGATAGATAGTCTTCTATGTCCTAGAGTGAAATAATCATGCTCATATACCGTCTTGTCATCAGGACCACGATGCTCAATAATATTAAGCATTCTGTCCATAAGGGCTTTGTTGTCATGATGTTTCTGATATATACCTGCTATTCCACACATATTATAGTCGTTGAAGTTTCTTTAGAGCCTTAAATTTAGCAAAATACATTCTAATAATGTTAGCTAACTTGTCGTATTTCTTAAAACGTAGAGAATAATCATTTAGTTCTTTTATACCAGTTATCTCATGTAGGATGTATAATTGTTTAATAATCAAACGAAGATATCCTATTGTGCATGGATCATTTTTAGGATATGATTCCAGTTCACAAAGATTAAATCTTACCCAGTAATTCATATCATATTCAGGAAGCAAATTGAGTAGTGCACTTACACCATTGTTAAAAAGTGTAAGAGCTTGTTTATGACTCTCAGAATTACTACTTTTTGTTGCTCTAACAAAGTCGTAAAGTCCAAATAATGAGAAGATATGACCATCTAACACCCTTGTTGCTTTCTCTGCTACATATTCTTCGTAGAAGGGTAACTTTTGAGCCTTATTAACCCACTTATTAACAGTTACGCCACCATTATTAACATCTGTTGAAAACGGTATTAATGATTTTTCACAAACTCTTAAATATTTATCATCTCCAGTTAATTGCCAAGCTCTTGAAAGGATAGATAATGCTCTTGATTGAGTAAAGGCTGATTTCCATGGCTCGAAGACTTTATACTCTGGTTTATCTACTTCTGTCAACCAGTAGCAACCAAGTCTATCATCTTCAATTCTGTTGTTGTAGAACCAATCAGCAATACGTAAGAAATGTTCTTTCTTCTCTTTTGATCCAGTAGTTTTATAAGCATGAAATACTGAAAGAGCAAATTGTCCAATGCTAATAGGGTAGTAGTGTAATTTCTTGTCCTCCACATCTATATATGCAGAATTAAGAGGTACTCCATCTTTATCGAAAGAGTGAATCAAACGATTAAGTTTGGATGTGTCTTCTCCGAATTTGATATAGTAATATGATAGATCTTCACTCATGAAGTCATCAGCCAGATCAATGTGCTTATTGGCACTAAAGTCTCGGAGAAATTTCTTAAACATGAAGATTATTTTATTAACATTCATATTGTTTTTCTATAAGTATTTACATAATTCCTTTGTTAGACCCTCTCGCGAGTAGTCTTCTTTCTTTTTACAAGTATTAATATGTCTAGATTTATTAACATTGTTGATAAATGAAGCTATTCCTAATGTATCAGAATAATCATAAGTTGTTCCTGCTTCTGCATGAGTAATAATTTCTGCTGCATCTCCATGAGTAGGTCCAAGGCAAAGAATAGGAACTCCTGATCCAATATATTCAAATAACTTACCTGTAAGTATTCCTTCGTTGTCTTTAATTACTGGAATAACGAGTAATAAAATATCAGAAGAAAGTAGTGTGTTTATTGATTCTGAATGAGGAACGAAGCCTTTGAATATAGCTCTATGACCTAATTCCTTAGAAATATCTTTTTGCACATTTGCATCTACTTTCCCTACGAATTGTAGTGTGTAATCTCCTTCAAATGACTTTAATACTTCAATGAAAGATGACAAGTTGTAATTTGCAGCAAGTGTACCGGTATAGCTTATTGTTAATGAATCATTCTTCTTGTTTCCTGTACTTGGGAAATCAGATGTGTCATAGCCGTTAGGGATAACAAGTATTTTGTCCTTATCAATCTTTGATGACTTAGCAGCAAATTGTTTCTTTATGAATTCAGAAACTGAAATAACATGGTCTGCTGTTTCTAAAACTTGTCTTTCATACCTTTTATCTATTGACTTAGCTAGTGTAGTAGGATAGAAGTTGTTGTAGTAATATATGTCAGTCCAGGGATCGCGCATGTCTGCTATCCATTTTATATTTAATTTCTTCTTTAATTTTAGACCAATTAGTTGAGTTGAATGTGGAGGACTGGTAGTGATTACAGTCTTAATATCATGTTTTTCAATCAATTCTAAAGCCTTCTCATAAGCATATTTGTTCCATCCTTTCCTTGAATCAGGAAGAAAGAAATTACCTCTAATAAATCTAGAAATCTTTTGCTTAAGTGATGGGTTTGCATCATTAGCGAATCCACTATATGGAGCAGCTTTAGCCTTTGTGAATTTCTTATATGTGTCGTAGAAACTCTTGTTATCAGTATGGTGTACTTCAATATCCTCAGATATATCATCTAAAAGAGACTCATCACGTATTGGATATTCTGCTTTCTCTGGATGAGGGCAGATAATTATAGGTTCAATATTGTTATCAGGAAGATACTTCGCAAATTTTAACCAACGTTGAACACCTGGGCCTCCTGCTGGTGGCCAGTAATATGTTATAATAAGTACTTTTTTCTTTTGCATGAAGTTGTGTCTTTCTACAAATATACAACAATATGTGTTTTAATTTTATTATTTATGTTTCTAGTGTATTCTATTCATTTAGTAAGCATAAACTCATGTCTGATATAATAATAAATTGAGCAAGTGCGGTTTTTTATAGCTTCTGCTATTGTATTACCAACGTAAATTGGTCAGATGCATATTGCTTGCTAAACAGTTCTTAACTAATTATTGTACATCTTTAGTATAAAAAAGGGGCTATTCATAACGAATAGCCCCTTTCTATTTATTTTGTATGAATTACAATTGCTTAAGCAATGCTTTCATATCTGTTTGTCCTTTAATGATGTCTCTTAATTGTTCAATAGAAACACGTTCTTGTTCCATTGAGTCACGGTGACGTATAGTCACTGTATTATCTTCAAGAGACTCGTGGTCAATTGTTACACAGAAAGGAGTACCAATAGCATCCTGACGACGGTAACGCTTACCAATAGAATCTTTCTCATCGTATTGACAGTTAAAGTCGAACTTAAGCTCGTTCATAATCTCTCTTGCTTTATCAGGAAGACCACCTTTCTTAGTAAGAGGCATAAGAGCTAGTTTTACTGGAGCTAATGCTGCAGGAAGACGTAAAACAATTCTTGAGTCGGCTTTTCCACCTTCTTTTGTTAGATCCTCTTCGCAATAAGCTGCAGACATAATCTGTAGGAACATACGGTCAACTCCAATAGAAGTCTCAACAACGTATGGTACGTACGATTCATTTCTCTCCGGATCGAAGTATTGAATCTTCTTACCAGAGTGCTCTTGATGTTGTTTAAGGTCGAAATCTGTACGTGAGTGAATACCCTCAACCTCTTTAAATCCAAATGGGAAACGGTACTCAATATCAGTTGCTGCGTTAGCATAGTGAGCAAGTTTCTCGTGATCGTGGAAACGGTAGTTATTTTCACCGAAACCTAGAGCTTGGTGCCAGTTCATACGTGTCTCTTTCCACTTGTTAAAGAATTCCATCTCGTTACCAGGTTGAACAAAGAATTGCATCTCCATTTGTTCGAACTCACGCATACGGAAGATGAATTGACGAGCAACAATCTCGTTACGGAATGCCTTACCAATCTGTGCAATACCGAATGGAAGTTTCATACGACCAGTCTTTTGAACATTAAGGTAGTTTACGAAAATACCTTGAGCTGTCTCTGGACGTAAATATATTGTGTTTGCTCCATCAGCAGTAGACCCCATCTCAGTAGAGAACATAAGGTTGAACTGACGAACATCAGTCCAGTTACTTGAACCAGATACTGGGCAAACAATCTTATTATCAATAATAATCTGACGAACCTCGTCAAAATCTTCAGCGTTAAGTGCTGTAGAGAATCTCTCTGTTATAGCTTTTATCTTCTCAAGATTAGCAAGTACACGTGGGTTAGTAGCTTTAAATTGCTCTTCGTCAAATGACTCTCCAAACTTCTTAGCTGCCTTTGCGCATTCTTTCTCTATTTTACCCTCTATCTTAAGGATAAGATCTTCAATAAGCACATCTGCTCTATATCTTTTCTTAGAATCTTTATTGTCAATCAATGGATCGCTAAAAGCATCAACGTGACCAGAAGCTTTCCAAGTCTTAGGATGCATGAAGATAGCAGAGTCAAGTCCTACTACATTCTCATTAAGAAGAACCATAGATTCCCACCAGTATTTTTTGATGTTGTTCTTAAGCTCAACTCCCATCTGACCGTAGTCATATACCGCACCTAATCCATCGTATATTTCTGATGATTGAAATACATATCCGTACTCTTTACAGTGAGCAACTAGCTTCTTAAAAATATCTTCTTGAGCCATTTCTTATATAATTAAAAATTAAAAATTATGAATTTAAAAATGTACTAATTCATAATGACTTATTTACATCACAAAAGTAACAAAAATATAGCAAAAAAAAAGCTGTCCTTTTGGACAGCTTTTAGTATTTTTTCTAATGATAGTATTAGTGAATTACTCTAATATATAATTATAGATTAATCTTTAATCTCGTGAATTGCTTCTGAAACGTTAATTGCAAAGTCAGCAACTTTCTCACACTCTTCGAAGATGTCTGTGTAGATAACTCCTGTAGCGTAATCGTATTTCTTATCTTGAACGTAAGCAATATGTTCTTGTCTTAGAGTAGCTCTAAAATTATTAACATTATTTTCAAGTTCGTAAGCTTTCTTAAGAGTTACTACTTCATAATCTAGCTTAGTATTTCTACACATCTCATCAAGAGCTTCTAATACAACAGTAAACATTTCTTTAAGTCTAGCTTTAAGGTCATCAGGAATCATGGCTTTTTGCTCATACTGACGGTTTATTGCTTTCGTTACGTTATAAGCAGAATCAGCAAGGCTTTCCATATCAGAAACCATTTTGAATCCTGCACGAACACGTTTAGAGTTTGTAGTACTTAGTTTTGTCTCAGAGACTTTTGTAAGATAATTTGCAATCTCAACCTCAACATCGTCACTTTCATCCTCTAGCTTAGCTAGTTTCTTGAATGCTTTATCAAAGTCTTTCTTGTTCATATCTAAAGACTCTCCTGCTAATTTAAACATCTTAGTGGCATTCTCTGCATAATGAGCAAGTTCCTGTTTTGCTTGAAAGATAGAAGCATCTGGAGTTGATAATAATCCTATATTGATATGTTGTAGGCTAAATGAATCATCCTCCTCTTCTTTAGAAGGAACAAGTCTTGTAACAACTTTAGCAATGAATTTAGCAAACCAAATCATTATGCATACATTCATAATATTGAATGTTGTATGGAATATTGATAATGCAACTGGTACCGCAGAAGAGTTAGTAGTAGGGTCACCTCCTCCAAGGAAGATATTCATCTTTGCAATCATATCAATGAAAAATGGGAATATCGCTAGAACCCAAAGAACTCCAAAAACATTAAAGATTAAGTGGGCTCGAGCTGCTCGTCTTGCTGATGTATTTGCTATCATTGCAGCTAGATTAGCTGTTATAGTAGTACCTATATTTTCTCCAAGAACCATTGCAGCAGCCATCTCAAAAGAGATAAGTCCATTGGCACACATTACTAATGTAAGGGCCATAGTAGCTGATGAAGATTGAATAAGTACAGTTAAAACAGTACCAATAAGCAAGAATATGAAATATGATGCATAACCTAAATCTGTATAATTAGATAAAAAGTTTAGTATCTCAGGATTACTTTTTATGTCTGGCATTGATTCTTTAAGGAATTGAAGTCCAATGAAAAGAAGTGCAAATCCCATAATCAATTCACCCCAAGATTTACTTGAGCGTTTGCTAGAGAACATAAATGGCAGTCCAATACCTATGATAGGAAGTGCTAATTTAGCCATACTCACTTTGAATCCAAGTATAGAGATTAGCCAAGCGGTAACTGTAGTACCAATATTCGCTCCCATGATAACACCAATAGATTCAATAAGAGAAAGAAGTCCTGCATTAACAAAACTCACTACCATCACGGTTGTTGCCGAAGATGATTGAATAAGTGCAGTAATAAGAATACCTGTAAAAACACCTTTTACTCTATTAGATGTCATTGCTGATAAAATACTTCTCATTTTATCACCAGCAACCTTTTGAAGAGCCTCACTCATTAGCTTCATTCCGTAAAGGAACAAACCTAGAGAACCTAATAATTTAAGGAAATCGGCCAACCCATACTCCATAGTACTTGATTTTTAGTTGTTTATATTATCTTTTCGTTATTATCTTACAGCAAACAAAAATAGTATTCTCCACTTACAAACAAAATTCTTTTCAATTAAAAGATGTTACGTTTTAGTTAAGGACAAAGTTGTGTCTTTTTATATGTTCTTATTGTTTTATGTCATAGGTGAGTATCACACTATTAAATATGTGTTTATTTTTATGAAATTGCAGTTTAGTAATTTTCTGGAAGGTTTAATGAATATTAAAAAACAGGATATATATCTTTGAATATAAAGTATATGATATGGAATATATATTAGCAGGAATGGGTTTAATTATTATTGGGATAGCTAATAATAGGTTGAAATTATATAAGGGTTCTATTTATTCTCTTCTTTCAAGATCGGATAGAATGAAGGAGTTTGATAGTAAAAAGGCGAAAGAAGTAGAGATATTACTTTTGATAGCTGGAGGTGTAACAGTCTTATTGGGATTGATATTAGAACTATATTCATTATTATTGACTTAATAAAATACAGCTTTAACAGCCAATTATAGTGTTTCATCGAAAATCTAATTTATAGTATCTTAACTCTATTGGTATTGTTTAATTTTATACTCAATATTTTATGAATTGATTAAAACATTTACATTGAGAAAGATATTATTAATAACACTATTATTTGTTGTTCAGAACACCTTTGCACAGGTAGATTCACTAAGTAGTAGTGATTCACTAAGCTATGAAAGATTAGCAAAATTTCCTTTAGCGACTGTTACATATACTTCATATAGTAATTCTAAGATTAATAAAGATGGAATCAAACGCTATGTAGGTATGTCGGAAGTAAATGCTAATCTGCAATTTGCTATTCCTTTAAAAAATAGACGAACAATTCTTTTGAATAAATTTAATTTTAATCAATCAGATGTGCTGATAGATAGTGACGGAGAGCAATCTCATGTCCATAATCAGTATTATTCTTTTGCATACAGTTTTGGTTTGATTAAAATATTGAATAAAAGGTGGAAAATAATAGGAGTGCTAACTCCTACCTTAGCTTCTGATTTTGATGCCTCTATAGGTAAGAATGATTTTATACTTCAAAGCTCTATTTTAGTGAGCAAGAGATCTTCTCCATATTTTGAGTATGGATTTGGTTTTGCTTATAATACTCGTTTCGGGCAAGAAATAGCCATTCCACTAATTAGTCTAACATATAAAAAAGGAGATTGGGGAGTGTTTGCAGTACTTCCTGCTTATATTTCTAGTTATTATCATTTAAGTAACAGCAAAATAGGATTAAGTCTTGCTGCTTATGGAAATGTTTATAATGCAGAGATGAATGTACCTTCAAGCTTAGATTTAGATAAATTGGGCTATTCTAGGATAAATTTTGGGCCTGAGTATCAAGTTAAAATGTTCAATGATGTATATTTAAATCTTAAAGCAGGAATAACCTTTAGAAATAGGCTAGAAGCAATTAATAGTGATGGTGATTTAGAGCTTGATTTGTCTGCAAAAACGAAGTATTTCTTTAGTGTAGGGATAAGAATATTGAAATAAATAAAGGTTGCTCGTAAGACCAACCTTTATTGTATTATTGAGAATTTTGTATTTGTTAAATTACAATCGAAACATCTATAATAAAGATGTCATTGATTACTTTGTCTCCTAGATTATCAAAGAAAGAATCTGAACCGTATCTTACGTCAAATTTTGATCTATCTATCTCTATTCTTGCTGTGTAAATGTTATTGTTCCTATTTATCTCAAAAGTAATATCTTGCGTTATTCCTTTTATAGTGATCTTCCCATAAACAAAAGCTTTGTCATTTGTGAAATTTGAGATGTTATTAATCATTAACTCTGCTGTTGGGTATTTATCTACACTAAAGAAATCTTCAGATTTTAAGTGATTTACTAATTTAGCATTGTATATCTTGTTCTTTAGGTCATTATTGGTAATGGAATTCATATCTAAAATAAAATGAGCCTTAACAATTTTATCTTTCTCGAACTTTACAACGCCAATTTTTAATTGAATTTCTCCATTGTGTGAACCGCCCACCTTCTTACTTGCTGTCCATTTAATGTTTGCTTTATTAGTATCAATAATTGTTTCTTGTCCATTTACTATTTGGACTGAGGTGAGTATTATTAATATTAAAAATAGTCTAAATGTTTTCATCTTTGTATAGTTTTAAAATGTGAGTAAATAAGTTCTATTGTTTAAAACTCTCATGTTAATATTTAAATGTAAGAGAGTCTGTGTCAATCGAATATCTATTTATGTTATTTAATAACTCAATTATATGTGATACGTTTAGATTGTGAGGTAAGTTTGTTTATTTATAGACATAAGTATAAATTTTAATATCTTTAGGTGAAATTACATAACACTTTAGCTTTATGGTTGTAATAGGTTTGGTAATGTTAGTAATAGGGATGCTAATTAGTAAATTTAGGCTATATGATTTAGTTGCTACTTCTATGCATCTAAATAAAGGAGAGGAGTTTAAAGGAAATGTTAGAGAGCTAGTAAAGAACAGTGCAAGAGTCTTACCTGGATTAGGATTTTTGTTTATTCTTATGAACTATGCTTTTATGTATTTTAATATTATGCATTATGATTCTTTGTTTATCTATTGTGTAGTAATACTTGCTATCGTTGCTAGTTTATTCTATTGGTATAAGTTAAATGGAGTAGTCTATTCAAGGAAAGTATATATAACAGTTTTTATTCTTGCAGTATGTATTGTGATGGTTTTCACAAGTGCAATGAGTCCTAAGATATCTTTGGAAGAGAGGCAATTAACGTGTAAGGGGTTTTATGGTTTTAATATTTGCGTTAATAATATTGACTCTTTGGCTCTAACAAAGGAATTACCTACCGTAAAGTATAGAGCAAATGGATCTAGCTTTATGGGTATTAAGAAGGGATATTTTCAAACAAAAGAGCATGGACTGTGTAAATTCCAACTAGATTTGGTTAATGGACAATATATATTTATAGAGACTAAGGAACACAAGGTTTTCTATCTAAGTATGGGTGAGAAAAAAGAGACTAAATCTCTATTTGAGTCTATAAAAGGAGCTATGAAATAAAAAAAAGGCCTTTCATTATGAAAGGCCTTTTTTTTATTTTAGCATACTTTGTATTCTTTAAGAAGTCTTTCCATCTCTTGTTGAAGTTTTTTAGCTTCACGTGCTGCTACTTCTGCAAAAGCTTCGTCTTGACATGCATAGATAATGCCTCTTGAAGAGTTAACGATAAGCCCACAGTGTGAGTTGATACCATATTTAACAACCTCTTCTAAGCTACCGCCTTGAGCTCCTACACCTGGCACTAATAAGAAATGGTTAGGGATGATATCTCTAATCCCTTTAAGCATTTCAGCTTTGGTAGCACCAACAACATACATCATGTTATTTTCATCTCCCCATTCTTGTGATTTCTCAAGAACTTTCTCGTATAGATGTTTATTTTCTTCTTCGCTCTTGAAGAATTGAAGATCGAATGCTCCCTTGTTTGATGTAAGTGCAAGTAAAATAACCCACTTGTCTTTGTATCCAAGGAAAGGAGTAACAGAATCCTCGCCCATATAAGGAGCTACTGTGATAGAGTCAAAATTCATTGTCTCTAAGAATGCTTTAGCATACATTTTAGAAGTATTTCCAATATCACCTCTTTTAGCATCAGCAATAACAAATACTTCTGGGTATTTTTCTTTGATGTAATTAACAGTTTTTTCTAAAGCAATCCATCCCTTAGTACCTAAGCTTTCATAGAAAGCGATATTTGGTTTGTATGCAATAGTGTATTTCTCTGTTGAATCAACGATTGCTTTATTGAATTCGAATATTGGATCTTCTTTAGATTTTAGATGTTCTGGTATTTTCTCAATATCAGTATCCAGTCCAACACATAGGAAAGAATTTTTCTTCTTAATTTGTTCAAAAAGTTGCTTGTAGTTCATGTTGAATTTATTTTTGAGTTGTTATTTTAATAATATTTGAGCTTTTTTAAATTTTCCTTGTCGAGAATGACAAGCAAGGTTTATTACGTACTAAACATTATATTGTTATAGCATTGAGCTCGCTTTGTTAGTTTATGGATTTTGTAATTAGGCATAAAAAAAGGAGATAATAAACATATCTCCTTTAATATATTAAAGTCCACTTTCTTTAAGTCTTTCCGTATTCTCTTCAAATTGAAGTTTAGAGATTATTTCACCAATCTCACCATCCATGATAGCACTCAAATTATAAAGAGTAAGGTTAATTCTGTGATCGGTAACACGACCTTGCGGGAAGTTGTAAGTTCTAATCTTCGCCGAACGGTCACCAGTAGAGACCATAGTCTTTCTCTTTCCTGCTATCTCATCAAGATATTTTTGATGCTCAATAGCATAGATACGAGAACGAAGCTCAATCATTGCTTTAGCAAGGTTTTTTATTTGAGACTTTTGGTCTTGACAAGTAACTACAATACCAGAAGGGATATGAGTTAATCGAACAGCAGAGTATGTTGTGTTTACTGACTGACCTCCAGGACCAGAAGAACAGTAAGTATCTTTTCTAATATCAGCAGGATTAAGAGTTATATCAAATTCTTCTGCTTCAGGAAGAATAGCAACAGATGCTGCTGAAGTATGAACACGTCCTTGAGTTTCTGTAGAAGGAACTCGTTGAACACGGTGAACACCCGATTCATATTTCATTGTACCATAGACATTCTCACCAGTAATAGTTGCAACAATTTCTTTATATCCTCCAGAAGTTCCTTCGTTAGCATTTGAAACAGAAAGTTTCCATCCTTTAGATTCGCAGTATTTAGTATACATGCGGAAAAGGTCTCCAGCAAAAAGAGCTGCTTCATCACCACCTGCTCCACCTCTAATCTCAAGAATTGCATTCTTAGAATCTTCAGGATCAGCAGGAACAAGTAAAAATTTAATATCTTGCTCAAGATCAGGAAGGATCTCTTCAAGTTCTTCAAGTTCCATTTTAGCCATCTCACGCATCTCCTCGTCTTTCTCGTTAGCTAAAATATCTTTAGATTCTTCAAGGTTAGCAACAGCATTTTTGAATTTGTCAGCAGCTGCAACAACTTTCTCAAGATCTTTATATTCTTTGTTAAGCTTAACGTAACGCTTCATATCTTGCATTACTTCAGGGTCAGTGATTAATTCACTAACCTCTCTGAATCGGATATATACCGTTTCAAGCTTTTCTATTAGTATATTATGGCTCATGTCAATCTGTGTTATAATTTGACTGCAAAAGTAGTTATTTTTTTTTAATTCTTAGATTTTGATTTCTTAATCATTGAATTCTTGCACCTTATAAGCTTTGCAGATATCCATTATTGTCTGCTCGAATGGGGTGTAGGAAAAGTTTTTTATGAAGTTTGTTATCTTACTTCCATCATATTTAGATATATTATGCGAACTTCTTGCTGTTTCCTTTGTGAGACTTGCTTTTTTTCCGCTAAGTTTAGTTTTTAATTTTGCAATTCTCCATCCAATACCTGTTAGTAGAGGTGATGCATAATATTTAGGAGCATCTAAGTTTAGCCCTTTTGCTATTTGAGAAAATAGTTCTTGGTATGTAAAATTCCCTCCGTTAATAATAAATCTTTCAGATTTAATATCTGAATCAGCCAACAAATGCATTGCTCTGCATAAATCTCTAACATCGATATAACCAGTCATTCCTTTTGTGTAGAAAGCAAGTCCATTTGCTACTGTCGTAATTAATTTTGAACTGCCTGTATTCCAGTGACCAAAGCCTAGAATTATAGATGGGTTTACAATGACAGTATTTAATCCTCTATCAACTCCTTTCCAGATTATTTCTTCTGATAGGAATTTAGAATATGAATATTCTGAATGAGGAGTGTTTTTGTTAAAATGTGAATTCTCGTTAATAGGGCTTGAAGTGAAATTCCCAAGTGTTGCAATTGAACTTACAAAGCATAATCTAATACTGTTTTCTATGCATAGATTAACAATATTTGATGTTCCCTCAATGTTTATATTGTGAATTTTTTCTTTGTCTTCTGGATTGAATGATACAATTGCTGCACAGTGATAAATAGTCTTTACTCCTTTACACGCCTCTCTAAGAGATTCTGTATTTGATACATCACCATCTATCCACTCTATCTTATTTAATAATTCTTTATAATTTGAATTGTATATTTTAAACGTTTTTTTGAGATTGCTAAGATCGCTGGTAGATCTTTTTAGTGCTTTGACTTTAAAACCAGAGCTTGTTAGTTCATACAAAAGATGTGAACCAACAAGCCCTGAGCCTCCTGTGACAAGTATCATAGATTATTTTTTCCAGTTGAAAGTGAAGTTCTGTTGTATGTCTGGATGAAGACTCATATGTACAGGACATGCTTTTGCAGTACGTTCAATTATAGTTTTTTCTTTCTTAGAGTATTCTCTATCAGGCATGTTGAAAATAATATTTAACTCACCAATTCTTCTAGGGGTTGAGCTCATTACTTTCTCAATTTCAAGCTCTGTACCAGTAATATCTATATCATTTTCTTGGCAGTACATCCCTGCAATTGTCATTATGCAAGAGCCAAGGGCAGTAGCGCATAAGTCAGTAGGAGAGAATGATTCTCCTTTTCCATTATTGTCTGTAGGAGCATCTGTGATTATTTTAGTTCCTGATTGTTCGTGAGTGCATTCCATTCTTAGGTTTCCTAAGTATTTTGCTTTTATTGTTGCCATAATATGTGTTTTTTAGTGATTACATTTATATCAAATATAGAAATTATTACCAAAGAGGAGAAGAGAATGCATCTTTTATGTGCTCTAGTTTACAGGTTTTCTCTTCTTTGATTATGCATATAGTATCGAATCTAACTGGTATGTCGATGTTTTTATACTTCAGATACGCATCTGCAGTCTTCACTATTGATCGGATTTTTTTATTGTTAATAGCTTTATGAGCAAGTTCAAAGTTATTATCTGTGCGAGTTTTTACTTCAATAACAACTATTTCATCTCCATCTTTTGCAATTATATCTATCTCATTCCTTCTATGTCTCCAATTTGTCTCAAGTATAGTGTATCCCTTTTGTTTTAGGTATGTACAGGCAATCTTTTCTCCCTTATTTCCAGTGATATTGTGGTCAGACATATAATTTTTTACTATAAAAATAGTAAAATAACTTCTGTTTACGTAAATGATTGACAGCTTTATACTTGCTGTCTTTCTTAAAAAATTTGAAAAGCTAGTTTAAATAATTACCTTTGCAAGGTACATAAAGAAGAAAGATAGAATATCATGGAAAAGACCAGAATTTTATTTATTTCACAAGAAATAACACCTTATCTGCCAGAAACAGAGATGTCTAAGACAGGTAGATTTTTACCTCAAGGAATTCAAGAAAAAGGTAGAGAGATTAGAACCTTTATGCCTCGTTTTGGGTGCATAAATGAGAGAAGAAATCAATTGCATGAGGTAATTAGATTATCGGGAATGAACTTAATCATCGATGATACTGATCACCCTTTGATTATCAAAGTAGCTTCAATCCAAGCAGCAAGAATGCAGGTATACTTCATTGATAATGAGGATTACTTTCATCGTAAGGCGATCTTAAATGATGCTGAGGGTAAGTTTTTTGAGGATAATGATGAGAGAGCAATTTTCTTTGCAAGAGGGGTGTTTGAGACGGTTAAGAAACTAAGATGGTCTCCAGATATAATCGTTTGTCAAGGATGGTTGGCTAGTTTGGTTCCATTGTATTTAAAGAAAGCTTATAATGATGATCCATTATTTGCTGATACTAAGGTTATTTATTCTGTAGAAGATGATTCTTTTGAGGGAGAGCTAGACTCTAGCTACTCTGATAAACTATTGTTTGAGAGTATACAGAAGTCAGATGTTCCTGATTTAGAGAAGCCTAACTTCTTTAATGTAACAAAGACAGCAGTTGATTACTCTGATGGAGTAATTCTAGGAAGTAGTAATGTTAATTCAGATATTGTTGATTATCTTAAGAAAGATGACATAATGTCTCTAGACTATCAAGATAGAGAAGGAGAATATGTTGCAGCATATGATGAGTTTTTTGATAAGGTATTGGGGAAATAGTACATATATTTTGTAGAGAATGAGAAGAAATAGCGTTTTATGTGTTTTTATTGCGATAGTATCGCTGTGGGCTTGTAATAAAGAAGATTCAGAAATTTCATCTGAATTATTTAAAGGAGATATTCCAGAAGTTATACCTGATGCCGTTTATTCTGTTTCAGGAGAAGTGAATTTAGATTCTGAGTCTGCCACAGATAATATTACAACAGCCTTTCTAGGAATACATAATGACCCTATTTTTGGAAAGACATCTGCTGCTTGTGCTTTTGAATTACGAACACCATTGTCGTGGCAGTTTAAAGATGTTTCTGATATAGTAATTGATTCTGTAGATTTTCATCTTAGTTACTCTAGAAAAAGTTCAATGTATGATACTATTACTAAGCAAAAGATTAATGTATATCGCTTAGATAAGTCGTTAGTTTCTCCAGATGGCAATGTGCTGAAGAAGTTTTCAGATTTAGGAGATAGCTACAAAGGTGATTTATTAGCATCAAAATATATAAATCATCAATCGATTGATACAACAATAATTAAAACTAAAGATGCTGATGGAACAATTACCAAAATAGATACATTGACTTCTGGAACGATTAAATTTAAATTTAATAATCCAAGTACTTTTGGTAGACCTTTTGTAGAGAATACAAATATTTATACGAGCCAAGAATCGTTCTTAGAGTTCTTTAAAGGTATATATGTTGAGGCTGAAGACTCTCCTAATAATGGAGGTTTATTTGCATTTAACTTGATTAGTGAAAGATCTTTACGTATTTGGTATCATTTGAAGTCTGAGGAGGGTGAACTAGATGATTATGGTAATAAGAAGAAATACTATTTTTGGTTTAATGTTAATAAAAATTCGAGAAGACTAAGTAATTTTACTCACACTCATGAGGATAATGTTGTTGGTTCAACAGATAAAATTTACGTACAGGGAGCTGCAGGTCTTCGAGCTAATCTGAAAGTAAATAATTTTGACGAGATAGCTGCTTGGGCAGGCTTAAAGGATAAAGAAATCAATAGAGCAGAAATGGTTTTTAAATTGGACGAATCTGTTGATACAGATAAGTTTCCAGTACCAGAGAAGCTAGTTATGGTTGGTTTTAATAAAGACAATGAGATTG
>Ga0193960_1000427_pt1 | contig 17580 bp, 12 predicted proteins | sample FB_3_MG_FD_140338 | JGI IMG/M metagenome (GOLD analysis project Ga0193960, IMG submission 140338) | Microbial mat bacterial communities from the Broadkill River, Lewes, Delaware, United States - FB_3_MG | ecosystem: Environmental > Aquatic > Freshwater > River > Microbial mats | place: USA... | reverse complement strand
TAATTTGAATTTTGGGTCATTAGTTCCAATTCCCACATTTGATTGTAGAATAGCATCACCAGTTATTTTCAATTCACTCATATTTTTTCGGGTATCGCAAAAAGGAGGAAGTGTACTACAGGCAATCCACCACTGAGTTCCTTTGTCTTTATATTTATCAAACTCTTCCTGGTTTAATACAACCGAACTGTAATGATTGAAATCAGTTCCATCAAAACCTTGAGAAAAATAATTTCCTTTAACAGCAGCCTGTGCATGCCAACCTGAATTGATTTGTGTGTTTGCATTATGCTCTAATGTATTTTTTCCATCCCATGGAATCATCAAGATGGAAAATTTCATCCCTGGATTTCGCGCTGCTACAACAGCAAATCCTGTTGCTCTAGCATTTTGCATTTGTGTTTCGGACAAGCTTTGTCCAACAACTGCACTTGATAGCAAAAGCAGAAAAATTAGTAGGTAGTTTTTCATTATTGATTACTTTGTTGATTTGATTTTTCTAATTGTTTGATCCTCTTATCCTGCTCAAGAATATAGAGAGTCAACTCCTCAATTTTCTGCAATAGCTTTTGATTCATTTCAGATTGATTGACTCCATTTTCCTGCATTTTTTTCGCAGGTGCAACATCAGGTAGGTGTTTGTTGGTTGTTATGAATTCCTCCAGCTCATCCAAACTTCGAAGCTGGTAGTCCTCTTCAAAAACAAAATCGGCTCCTTGCATGTCTACTTTTAGTTCTTGAGTGCGGATCGTTCCTTCCACATCTAATTTATAATCGGGAGAAGTTGTTCCAATTCCAACATTACCATTTGGGAGAAGACTCATTATGATATCATGAATACCAGCAAGGTTTTCATTGGTAATAGATCTTCTATAACCAATATCAAATCGATTATTTACTGCCGATGTTTTTTGATGCAGGGTCCAACTAGAATTTAAATTGGTTAATGATAAAGAAGATCCATTACTTCCGTCATCACTCGAAATAATCTGAAGCCTTGCATCAACTCCTTCGATAAGAGCCAATGCATATGGATCAATAAACTGGGCATGAGAACCCGATTGAAGATGAAATTTTCGTTTCGGATTACTAACTCCAATCCCAATTTTACCATCTTTAAAATAAATTGGGCTAGATGAATTTTCAGGTACTTGCGTTTGAGCAAATAGAGAACCACACACAATAGTTAATATTGTGCCTAAAACTAATTTTGTTTTTAGCATGTATTAGGTATTATTTGTTGGTGTTACTTTGGTTCATTAATAATTGAATTGCTGACTCCAATTGGTTTATTTTTTCCTCATTTGCTTTTAGTTGTACAATTTCTTTTTGCTGTTCGATTACATAAAGAGTCAACTCCTCCACCTTCTGCAACAATAACTTGTTCATTTCAGCCAAACCAACACCTTTTTCTTCCATTTGTTTAGCTGATGGAATGTCAGGCAAGTGATTGTTTTCTTCTACAAATTGCTCTACTTCCTCCAAGGATTTTAATTGATAATCGTCTTCAAAAACGAAATCGGCACCTCCTGTAGATTCTACTTTGATTTCGGTAGCGCGAATTGCACCATTTACAGCCAATTTAAAACCAGACACAGCCTCACAACCTATTGATAGTCTTTGAATAAATTGAATATTTCCATCCTGATGAATATTATATACCTGCAAATCTGTTCCACTTTGGTTATTAGTCCACAATTCTAAATCATTATTATTTCCAGAATCCTCTCCTTTATATCTCCAATAGTATCCATGTGAAGAACCCGTATGCCCCAAGTGCATTTCTACATTCTTATTTTCACCAATCAACTGTAATCCCTTACCACTCTCACTTAATTTTATCTCAACTTTTGCATTAGGCTGTAGGGTACCAATACCAACATTACCATTTTCTGGAAATGCATTAGTTTGTCCAAAAACAGTCATACTTGTTAATGCAACAAGGATAACAATCAATAGTTTTTTCATAGTTTATTGAGTTAATTTAATATGTATTGTATTTACTTAAGTTCTTTTACACAAATAGTATTATTTCAATTTCCTTTCGATTTCATCCAATCTTTCAGTTATATTTTTAGCTTCATTTCTCAATTCTTTAATTTCCTCATCCTTCTTTTTTAGCTTAAATTCCTGTGAAATAGCATACAATGTCAATTCCTCTACCTTCTGCAACAGTAACTTATTCATCTGAGCCAAACCAACACCTTCTTCTTCCATTTGCTTAGCTGATGGAATGTCAGGCAAGTGATTGTTTTCTTCTACAAATTGCTCTACCTCCTCCAAGGATCTTAATTGGTAATCCTCTTCGAAAACGAAATCGGCACCTCCTGTAGATTCTACTTTAATTTCAGTTGCACGAATAGTCCCTGCAACATCAAGCTTATAAGCAGGTTTTGTAATGCCCAAGCCTAAATTCCCCATTCCTGTGAGAGTCATTTTGGGAATCCATTCGGTTCCTTCTTTGTGACTAATACCAAACAAAACCATGTTTATATTACTACTCACATCTCCAAGAATTAAAGCTTCATTAATACTACCCTGTTCATTAATTAGCACTGAAGCATTATTATGCTCAAAATCATATCCGTATCCATCAGCAGTTAATTGCGCTAGCCGCAACCAATTATCTGCACTTTGGTCACCAATACCAACCTGTCCATCTTCAACATGAAGTTTCTGTAATGGAGTTTCGGTTCCCACTCCCACATTACTACCCTTATAGTAAATAGGACTAGAATCTATTTGTTGTGAGAAACAAATAATACTACCAAATAGAAAACTAAGGGTTAGAGTTATTTTTTTCATTTTTCCTGATTATTTAATAGTTGGTTTATCAAAACGCCTTGCTTATTCAATTGTTTCTGTTGTTGAATTAAATGTAACGTCAGTTCCTCCACCTTCTGCAACAACAACTTGTTCATCTCAGCCAAACCAACACCTTCTTCTTCCATTTGCTTGGCTGATGGTATATCAGGTAAGTGATTATTTTCATTTACAAACTGCTCTACTTCCTCCAAGGATTTTAATTGGTAATCGTCTTCAAAAACAAAATCTGCAGTTTGAGCTTCTACTTTGATTTCAGTTGCTCGAATAGTTCCTGCAACATCCAATAAATGATTAGAATCGATTGTTTCTGATCCTATTGCTACTTGTCTTTTAAAACTTACTAAATCATTAAAATTTTGAGTTGGTTTAGCATATTGAGTATTATCCGTTGTATAAATTTCAGAACAAGTCATATTCAATACATTGTCTGCATATGACGAACCATTTGTTAGACCTTTTATGTGTATCGTCATTCGATTTTTTTTCCCCGATATACATGCAACACTTACCTTGTACATTAATTTATCTGCATCCCAACTAAAATCAGAAATAGCAAAACCATTTCTTGTATTTCCCATTACTTCTGAATAACGAGATGAATTTTCATAAACTTTATTTTCCGGATTTAATCCCAGTGAAAATTTCTTAGTAATCACCCCCACTACATTCTGAGACCAATATGACCCAGTTACAGATATCTCTAATATTCCCCAATATTTGGGAATGAATAAATCCACTTTCTGATTTTCAACATTATCAAATAACACTTGAAAACTCTTACTGACACTATACTTTCCAACTATAATGCTTTCTGTTTTAAGAGTACCATTTACGTCCAAATCCTTTTCGGGAGTAAGTGTATTAATTCCTACATTACCACTTTCACCAATTTTATTTTGTGCGATTACAAAATGAAAATTGAATAGCATTATCACGAATAATAAAAATTTCTTCATTTTAGTTTTTCTTTAATTTCTTGTATCTCTTTTTCCAGTTGATTTACTTTTTTATCCTTTTCAATTAAATACAATGTCAACTCCTCAACCTTCTGCAACAACAACTTATTCATCTCAGCCAAACCAACACCCTCTTCTTCCATTTGTTTTGCTGATGGGATGTCTGGTAAGTGTTTATTGGTTGTAATGAATTGTTCGACTTCGGAAAGTTCTTTTAATTGGTAATCCTCTTCAAAAACAAAGTCGGCACCTCCAGTGGATTCTACTTTAATTTCGGTGGCTTTAATCATGCCTTTAACATCTAACTTAGAATTTGGATGTGGCGATCCTATTCCTATCACCACATTTGAAGTACTTCCATCCACCATTAAAACACTTTGACCTTTTCCATTACCCACGTAAAAATCCCGAAACTGATCCTTATTATCAGTTCCCCTATAATTGATCCACCAGCCCTCATTCTGTTCTGAATAATATTTGTAATTCAACTCATTAGATGCATGAAATATGAAATTCCCTGATGTACCTAAAAAAGTCGTTCCTCTAACATCCAGAACACTTCTTGGAGTAATAGTGCCCAGACCAACATTTTTACCAAATGAAATTGGAACATAAAATTCCATTCTATCTGAAGCCTCTTCGCCCTTAATTTCAAAAACAGCATCCTGACGAGGAGCTGATATACTGGTACCTGCATTGCTTACGATCGGTCCCATCATAATAAAGTTGTTTGTTTCTGATCTTAAACCATACCAATATTTTGCAGTAGCACTTCCTACATACCCATCCCGATGCAAAACTGTGCCGACCCAACGATTGTTGTTGTTATATAGAACTAAACCATCATCCCACGCTCCAGGTGCGGTAGATTCAATTATAGCATTATTCAAAACATGTAATCCTTTTTGAGGAGTAGAAATACCAATTCCAACATTGCCATTTTGAAGAATACTCATTACAGATTTTCCATTTCCTCCACCTAAATTCCAGAAATGTGTTGCACCGGCATTTCCTCTATAATTAAAATACAAACTAGCAGCATCAGTCCATACTTCATTACTAGCTCCAACACTTAAATGTCCTCCAATTTTTGTTACTCCTGATGGCAAAGGAGCAGTATTGGTTTGTGCTTTTGCTATACCTCCAAGGCATATCATTATTACTAAAAGAAATTGTATTCTTTTCATCATTTTTTAAGTATTATATTTTTAATCAATAGTAGTTCTTCTTTGAGAATTTCTAGTTGCTTAGCTTTTACCCTATCTCTTTTTTCCAATTCTATGGCGTAAAGTGTCAACTCCTCCACCTTTTGCAGCAACAACTTGTTCATCTCAGCCAAACCAACACCTTCTTCTTCCATTTGCTTGGCTGATGGTATATCTGGTAAGTGATTGTTTTCTTGGACAAATTGCTCTACTTCTTCCAATGATTTTAATTTGTAATCATCTTCAAAAACAAAGTCGGCACCTCCGGTGGATTCTACTTTAATTTCGGTGGCTGTAATTGTACCTTTCACATCAAAATTTTCAGCTACACTTCCATTTTTCATCGAAAAATTCTCATCGGAATGATCGATTTTAGGAGAAGCAAAAGTTGATATATTGACAGCCGATGGTCTATCATAGATTTTAATTTGATTTATACCTGATAATTGATCAACCTTACTCAACGTGTAAGTTAACTTTGCTTTATATCTTGAATAGTTTTTTGTGTCTACATAAATTGGAACGATTACATTTTCATATCCTCCATAATTTGTATTAGCAGAATATGGTTCTCCCAATTCCAATGCAACATGATGTTCTTTACAATGAGATTCCAATAACTTACATTTAATCTTACTTGACTGTGTACCGAACCCATACCCTAATTCTATTTTATATTTTTCATAACCTGGATATGGATACATGCAATAAAATTCGACATACATAAAACCACCATATTGCCAATGATGAGAATTCATACAAATTTCAGCCACCTTATACCTTCTAGCTTGCAAAGCATTTGCATTCAAACCACTAATCACTGACTCCCTTATCCCATCCTGATCCAAATGTGCTTCCTGACTCATACCACAATATCCAATCATGATAAAAACCAATACCATTAATATTCTTTTCATATCTTCTAATATTTTGAATTTATTAAGGAATCAATCCTCTGATTGCACTTTTGATTTTCTTTCTTTAATTCGATTACATATAGGGTAAGTTCTTCAATCTTCTGGAGAAGTTTAGCATTCATTTCTCCCACCGAGATTCCTTCTTTATAAACCTCTTCTTCTGAGGGAATTTCTGGTAGGTGATTGTTCTTTTGAATAAAAGCTTCCAAATCACATAAGCTTCGTAACTCATAATTGTCATCAAATACAAAATCTGCCCATCCGTTACTTTCTACTTTAATTTCTCTTGCTGCAATTGTGCCTTCCACAGCCAACTTATGAGTCCCTGTTACTTCGGTTCCAATTCCTACCGATCCATTTCTAGCAATACAAAATCCATTGGTACTGCTAGCGCCTTTTGTGAGATACATTAAATCTTTTGCAGCATCAATCCATAATCGTGCTGTCATGTCTTCTCCCGCAGTCCAAAGCGTTATTCCATGATCAGCTCCACTCGCATTAATTTGTATCGTTCCATGTCGTTCATTTGTGCCAGCTCCCAAATACAAACCATTAGCAACTGCCAATTGAAATGTAGTATTGTTTATGTAACCCAAGCCTACATAACCTTTTGGTGTAAAGCTAAATCCTCTATCATTTTGTCCTGCTCTGGTTAAATATGCTATATCACCTATTCGGTACATTCTATATGTTGATCCTATACCATTATATATTGAAAGACCATTATCAACACCTTCTCCTCTTATTTCAATGTTACCATAGGAAGGGGTATTAATACCGACTCCCATCTTCCCATCTTTAAAATAAATTGGACTTTCAGACCCACCAACTTGGGTTTGTGCCCAAAGAGTTAGTGTTAGCATCATAACAACTCCTAAGCTTATCAGTTTTTTCATATTTACACGTTTAACCATATTTAATTTCAACTCAAACAGTTACCATCACTTTTTATTGATCTATTCTTCACAAAAAACTACCATATTTGACATTAATTATCATATTACCTTAATTTTAATAATCCTCTGATAACCAATAAAATATTTCAAATGCTATTATTCGATTAGTAATAGTCAAAGATTAGCTTGTAATCTTAATTCCATTTATGAACAAAAAGTAACCCTTGTTATGAAAATATTTTTTCATAAAAGAGTCTTTTTTATTTATTCTAATTAAAAGATTAATAAGTAACAGAGAAGGAAAAATCTGTTGCCTGATTATCTATAAAACTAATCAAGCAGCAATTCAAAAATCATCTAAAAATGTTAATAATTGAAAATCAGAACATTTAAATACATAATCTATAAACATATGAATAACTAATTATCATTTCACATTTAATCAACACGCTTATATTGATGAAAAACAGGTGTGAATTATTGATTTTTGTGTTATAAAAGGAGGGTCACTAAAAGTTAAGTGAACTTAAAACCACAAATTTTATAGCAATTGGAGTTTTATTATTATTTCAGTTTACAAAGCTGACAACAACAAAATGGTTTTAAAAAGCAGAGGCAATTACTACGAACTTTGTTAATTGGAATTAAAAATATTGGCTGGCTCAAATGAAAGCAGATAGTCTTAATAAGAGCTACCGCAAGTTTTCTGCTTGCAACTTCGATATAATTGCCTTACATTTTAAAATTACTCTTAATAACTTATTACCAACCATAAAGCCCAATACATTTTAATTATGTACTGGGCTTTATTTTTTAAACTATTACTTCAAATCGAAGACTTACGACATTTAGAAGCTGAATTTAACAAAACCAAGTTCCTGCTAAAAACCTGCTGTGCTTTGACACGAAACCACCTTAGGTTTCAATCAAAAGCATGCGTGGTTTTTGGCAAAAGCATGTGTGGTTTTAAGTAATATCAAGCGTGCTTTCACAAAGAATTTTACCTTGATCTGTAATAAGCAGAGAATTATAGAGATTTCTAACTATAAAAGGAAACCCACTTACATTTTACTACAAGTGGGTTGTTACTAAATTATTTTCTTTGAAAATAGTTACGAGTGAAACGCTTGAATTAGAATTACAAATTTGAACTAGTAGAGTCTAAAAGCTAGCGCAAGTGTCTTTCGCTCGTGTTCTGCGTAGCAGACAATAATCTAAAGCAACACAACTTCTATTTGTCCTTTCTCTCCCGCATAATTTTTGGCACTACTATATTTCCAGTGATGTGACTCTTCAACAAAACCAGCTTCTATAGGGTTATTATGAATATAGTTCAACTTTTTAGTTATTACTTTATTGCTCCACAATTCTATAGGATGATTATTTTGCTGCCAAAATTGCCGATGTGTTATATTACTATTTTTTTTACCTGCCCTTTTCATTATCCAAAACAGCCACTCTTTTCTACTTTCTTGATGATTTTCTTGAATCATTTTTTGAATTTGCTTTGACGAATAAACTTTAAATTCCTTCAATAATTTTCCCGGATTAGAATCTTCATCATTAAAAATTAAATGCAAATGACTGAGCATAATACAGTAAGCAAAAAGACACATTCCTTTTTTCTTGCAACAATATTCCAAACTCTCAATAATGACTGAAAAATATTGCTCTCGCACAAATACATCAATCCAGTAAAACGTAGCAAAACTAACAAAGTACAGTCCTTCTTTATTATAGAATTTATATTTCCGACTCAAAACATTCTTAATTAATTTTCCAATTAAAGTAAGGATTGTTTGTATAAGTTTGAAATTATTGTTGGCTGCTTTTGCATGAAAAACCCACTTACATTTTACTGCAAGTGGGTTGTATTTTATTTTCTAGCTTCCTGCTACGCAGAGTCCGAGTCACAGACTCGAACTAGCGGTCACTCGGACCATCAAGGGACACATCCCCTACACATTGGATACACTGATTAAAAATGTTAAACTTAAAAACATTTTAAAACCCACTCACATTTTTACATGCAAGTGGGTTGTATTTTATTACCTGATTTTCTGCTTACGCAGAATCCGAGCGAAACGCTCGAACTAGCGGTCAGCATATACTCGCACCATCTGGGGGTTATTTAAGATATTCTAATTGTTACTTGCCACTTCTCAGGGAAACTAGAAGTAAAAGAGAATTCCAACTCTAATTAAATTGAGATATTAACACTTCTTATAAAAGGTGTTATTTTAAAATAATCTTCAGGATTATTTTCCCTTGGAACAGACCAATAAACTATTAATTCCTTAAATAATTTTTTATCTTCATTCAATAACTTAAAAATATCATTTTCAAACCTAACATTATTACTATTTTTTTCATTTAAATAATCATCATATGAAGCAATAATCAAAGCCATCAAAGCTTTCTTTTCTTCTTCATTCAATAAACTACCTCTATAGAATAATATAAATTCTTCAATTCTATTTAAGTTTGCCAATTCAATTTCCCAATCTTGCTCCATTCCTGTTGAAGGCAAAGAAAGTTTTCGGTTTAAATATCCTATTGCATCTTTTCTTAAAATCATTTTAACATTTTTTATAGCCCTGGAATTAAAGGATATGCCGTTTTCACTCCTCCTCCGCTAGGTATTAGACGAATATGTGTAGCAGCTTTAAAGGCTCCATCTGGCAAAATAACTCTTGCGGGAAATCCCTTAGGTACAGCAATATTCACTGCACCATTAGCTGTTTTATTAATATTATCTAAAATAAATTGTGCAGCTTTTTGATTATTTAAAAATTGCCCTTGCACAGCTCCAGAACCTTTTGCTCTATTAATCAAGAATGATGTTGCGTCTTCTCCATGCTTTAAAAAAGTATGCCCAAATTTAGCCTTGGTTAATGGAATTATTGATTTAGCCACATCATCAGACAATCCTATTAATCTAAGAAAATATTTTCCTGATTTAGTTGGAATTAATTTATATACATACTTTCCAATTTTAATACATTTTAAGAAACCAAAAACGGGAATTGCAAATGATTCAATAGTATAATCAGATTCTATAGCTCCAGATGGTAAATGACCTCCTCCATATAAACTATATGCAACATTAAATCCAATAGGTTGACCAACTAAACTATTATAATCAACTCCTTTTTTTTCATATTTACCTGTAAATCTTGCATCGCTCTTTTTACTCCCATTTGCCTGCCATTTATCAACATCATCAACTTCATAAATACGAGGATCACCATCATTACGATGCTCAAGTATTGTTCCACTAGAATTTGTGAAAGTTGAAGCCACAAATGTACTTCTTTCACCAAACATTCCTGTAGGATCATTAAAAGCTATTGGATTATTTCCTACATAAACATATGGACTGTCGTATTGCTCCATAGGATCGGTTGTATGCCATCTACCAATTTGCGCATCATACATTCTAGCCCCATAATCCAACCAATCCGTTTCGTCCTGTAATTCTTTGCCGTTGTACAGGTACTTTTGGTCGGCGTCACTCTTGGTATTGGTCATAGCCATGCGCATACCAAATGGATAGTAATGATTGATTTCTTCAACGGTACCATTTTCCCGAACCGAAAGTCGTGTATTACCCAAATGATCTTTTACAAAGAACTGATAGGTATTACTAACATCTCCCACATTCAGCTTGCCTTCGTCGTTCAAAATGTATTTCAAAGAGCCATTGTCGTATACAAAGTTAGCACAATATTGCAACTTTTTACTTCCCGGCAAACGGTTTTCAAGCTTTACTCCTGCAGCATCGTAGGCATAAGCTACATTTCTTACATTGTTACCAGCATCTTTTTTGGCAATAAACTCAGGCAAATTCAACAAGTTGTAATCGATGTCGGTAATCTTTTTGTTATCGTCCCTTGTCATGTTGCCATTGGCATCGTACAAATACTCCAAACTGGTACTCGATAATTCCTTGAACCCTTTAGAATCATCTTTGCCGTCGTTCACATAACTAAGTTGGTTGCCATTGTAACCATAACCCAGTTGGTCGATATGGTCACCACTATCGTAACGGTTCAAACTCATAATGTTTCCATTCAGGTCGTAAGTAATTCCTGTTACATCGTATCCTGATACATCCTTCCAACCAGAACTATACGTTTTAAAATCGGCATTGGTAATGCGGTTTAAAGCATCGTAGGTATATCCGTAGCCTTGTCGGTGAGCGGTAACATCACTTATGCCATTGCTCCACCACTCCATGGCACCAATATTTCCATTATATTGATCTGTGCCTCCAAAGCTACCTGCTCCCGTGTTGTAGTTTAAGGTAAAACCAAACTCATCGGTAGTTTTTCCTTTACTAACAGTTTGCTTGTGAGCATTCATACCAGTCATCCAACCACGAATGTTGTAGGCATAGTCCATCTGACGAGCTGCTGCACTCAGTTTCTTGCTTTCCAACTGTCCCAATTCATCATAGCTCATTTCGGCAATGGTGGTTCTTGCCTTGCTTACTGCCCCGCTGTATTGCAAATCAACCTTAGTCAACCTTCCGGCATGATCGTAATTGTACCATTTGCTTTCTATAGTAGTGCTACTGCCTACTTTGTGTTCATGAACACTTCTATCTACTTTTCCAACAAAATCGTACACATTGGTCATTCTGTCGTAACCATTCAAGTAGTTGCTAGCATAGCTTTGCACCACTCTATACTTTTTATCGTAAAAATTCACGGTCCATAAACCTCCCGGTTTGCCAGAGTCGGCATTCAGGGTTTTTACCCAGCTCACCGTCAATTGCCCTTTAGGTGCAGTTAACAATGCCGAATTCAAAATCTGGGAAGAATTATAACTTGTCTGTGGACAATGAGTAACATTGTAATCGTCATAATAATTGGCGGTTAAAACATTGGCATCGGTTAAGCCAGTTGGAAATGACTTGTTATTGTATGATTTTAGTATACTTCCGCGACTTTCAAACTTCGGGTTATTCGTATTCGCATAAAAAGAATTCACTTCTGTTTGCAATTTAGCTCGTGTTTTACTGCTTACATAAAATCCGGTTAAAACAGGGCGATTCAATTCATCGTACTTGGTCACCAACCACTTGCTTTGTTCTCTTTGATTTCCATCCTGTGTAGCCACCAAACGATCTCTATCATCGTAAATCATGTAAACAGGTTTAGCACCAGGTAATTTTTTTTCAATCATTCGCTTGCGAGCATCGTACTTATAGGCATAAATCAGTTCGTTGAATTCTTCCAAATTCAACTCCTCTGATTTAATCAATAATGATTGACTAGAAGTGGCAGTAAACTGATAACCTGGCTTCAGTGTTAAACTAGCGTCATGCTTAACGAAATACTTATCAGTATTGGCTTCAACTGAACTTAAAGACTCTCTGCTTTCAATTACTTTATAACCTATTTCCGGTATATAAGTTGAACTACCTCCATTTTGGTAAACTTTAATCGCCTTTGGAGGCAATACATAACGCAGCAATCCAAAATCATCGTACACATAGTAAATATCTACTTTGGTAGGAGTACTTGAGTTACCAACATAGCCGCGCTTTAACACCACCTGTCCCAATTTGTCCTTGAACTCCTCGGTGGTGTGTAACTTGCCTTGCGACACTGTCCAGTTCTCATCTTTGGTAATGGTTTTGTACAATTGATTAGCATCATAGCTTCCATTTTGCTTTAATTCATCTCCATTTATTACAAAAAGTAGAACTTCGGACTCCAGATTAGAACCATATTCAATCTGTAATTTATGGCTTCCGGTAACCTGCCAGGCTGATCCAGGGGCTCCTTGAGCTACTACGCGATTCAATGGTGAACTCTCGAATTCTGTTTCTGCATAAGCAAAATTCTTTTCTGTGCTGCCATATACAGCCCACTTATTGGGATCTAATTCCGAAGAAACATACGTGCCTCCACTACTTGTTAATGTGTATGGCAAGTACTTTTTCTTTTCTCTTCCAAATTCATCGTAATCTATTGGCTGAACCATATCATAGCCATTGGGACTTACTCCAATCTGAATTGTCTGATCGGGACGACCTAGTCCATCGATATACTGAACCGTGTGCAATGAATTTCCGCTTACGCCATTCTCTGTTTGCGGAACAGAGCTTTTTATATAGTTCTTAGTTTGGGTTTGCGAGTGTGTTTGCTGTACAAAGAGAGCAAAAGACAATAGCATTATATATTTTATATAAATTTTCATATTATTTATATCTAAAAAATGATTTTTTTACTGGCTAAGTATTATAATTCATCAGGAAATTCATCTTCAATGGGACCTCCACCTCCACCAGAAGATCCTTTTTGTAATACATCAATCTCGAATCTTTTATTTCCTGCCTGAATCGTAACTATCCCCGTATGTGTAGCACTTGTTACATAAGCACTCACATAAAAATAACTATTACCAGTACCATAAGATTTAGAAAGTTTGATCCATGATTGATTAGCACTAACAGTCCAAGATGCATTACTGGTAACATCAACACGTGTTAATGGACCACCATTACTCTCCAATATCACACTGTGTTTATTAGCACTTAAACTAACACTAACTTTACTTTGACTAATACTTATTGTATGAATAATACTACCTGCTTTCACAGTAACTACTCCATTGTTAACTGACCCTGAATAATTCGGATCACAAGTGATGGTAAATGAATCATTTCCATTACCTACCACCTTATCTACTCGTAACCAATCCAGATTTTCTTCAATCGTCCAATTTGTGTTTGAGGTAACATTTATTGTTTGTGATAAACTTGAAGTTGCTGGAAAATTGCAAGTGGAAGTAGAAACATTCATTGTTAAAGCTGTACCGTAATTGTAGTTTCTTTCGCTCATTAACTTCCAGTCATTATCTCTAATCCTTATCAATCTATTAAAATCATCATATTCATAATAGGCTGACAAATTATTAATATCAGTTTGAGAAGTGACACCTACAAATGGTTTAAATGTATAGGTCTGTATCCTGCTCTTCGAAGGCAATTGATCCCTTATTACGCCATTTTTAACTTTTAAATTATCTCTATCCACTTTAACTGACAAATCGGAATAACTATCTATCCCTTGAAGAGAATTCTTTAAATTGGATAGTTGATCCAATTCATGGGAATCCATATTATCAATCTGAGCAACAACATAATTATCATCATATCCCCAGAAAAAACATTTCTTTCCTAATTTATCCGAATATGAAATTAATTTATGCGAAGGAGAGTAAATCATACTTTTCTCAAGATTATAATAACTTGTCCAATTAGAAGTATTTAAGTCAGAATCTAAAATTGGATTTTCTAAATTTAGCTGATATTGATTCAAGACTTTACCATAACTATCGTACTCGTTTAAGGTAGCTTGCATAAGTTTCTCAACACCATCAATTAATTTACTTTGAGTTGCATTTACAACCTTACCTCGAATACCTTTTGTTTTTAGAATATTCAATATTGGATTAAACTGATAAAATATTCCAGCATCTTCACCGGTATATAACATTCTGTTTATTGATAGATTTTGCTCCCCTGATAAAGACCTGTTTTTAACAGAAGTTTTTACTGGTAAGTAGTCATCATTATAAACAAAGCTTGTATTAACATCCGACATTAATACTCCATTTATGTCATACTCTTTAATACTCTTACCATTTTTTTTGATGCTTTTACTGTAGTAATAAATAGGCCATAGTTCCAGATAGTGAGTCATAAATTGCTCCTCTGAATCCGGATCATTTACAAACACAGTCCCACTACAATCGGTATAAAACTGCTTAAACAAATATGAACGATCCAACATGTGTGCATCAAGAGCAATCACATCAGATTCACCATAGTCAAAATCAACCTCCTTAACCCTTATTCCAGCTCCATTTTTAGAAGTACTTTTCCTCAAGTAAGGCTTCAAAGTAAAATTTTCCATGAAGCCACGATAGTTATCTAAAGAGCTAAATTCAACTTGTCCATTCTTATTTAGATAATTGGTTACAACATGCGAATAATAAAAACCAGAATACATATTTACTTCCAGTTCATGACTTGGAAATGGAGAGGAAGACCATGTTAAAGGGCTATTTGCGACATTATCACCACTCACTTTATAGTATAAATAAAACTGTCCCTTTTTATGAATATGATTCCCTTCCAAGTGCTGATATTCATAAGTCATACTTTTTTCTAAATCCCCATTAACATCTTTAAAGTAGATTCGTTGCAAACGCACACCTGGACCGAAATAATCTTCTCCATGTCTCACTTCCTTTTGAGCTTCATATTCTATATTCATACTGCCGCCTGTTGGATAAACGACAGAATTCAAAGCCCCTCGATCTACATTAGATTCGGACACATCTCGGTTAGCAGATTCTAATTCATACCAATCATCAGTACTACTATCAACAGGAATCATATGATATACACTATTTTGATTTGCGTAACCAAAAATATCTTGCTGATGAGACCACATTGCAGGCAGAGTATTATTATATTTAAATTTCCATGTTTTATTATCTAAGCTTACATCACAAATACTCTCCAAATAAAATCTTTGTGCATCTCCTTTAGTAGTATAATTTAATCTGAAATCCTTAATCAAACTATTATCAATAAGCGAAGTTACTTTTATCTGCACTAATTTTTTTTTCATAACGGCACGTGTTGGATCATCTTCATATATAAATTCTACACGCTCTTTTGAACTCGATATTTCGGTTATTAATAACGATTTAAATTCGGTCTTACTTTGAGTGGCATAAAAATCGCTTAAATGATCACCCGATAAGGGTTTAGACCGAACTTTCGTGTATGATGAAACATAAGTGTCTGTATAATAATGATATGGATCATACTTAAATGAAATACTTTCGTCATAAGGCGTTGTAATAACTGAAGGTTTTATTACAGTTATTCCTGAACCACTTAAATCGCCACCATTTCCACCTGACTTTCTAGTTAAAAGATGATTTGTTTCTTCTGTTCTATCAAACAAACAATTATTGCCATAAGGATCTGTAATATTTACAATATGATTATAAATATCATGATTTATATGTACAGGATCATTTTTCGTTTTTAGACGGGTTTTATCCTTTTTATAGAAAAATCCTCCTGAATAATTAGAGAAATGATAATTAAAGACATCTGGTGTCGGATCCAAAAATCCCTTATAAAAAAGCGCTAACTGATCATCTTTACAAGAATTTGCTTCTTCATATGTAGATTTAAACCAACCATTACTACCAGCTTCATCGGCTCTTCCATAAATAGTTCTTGAAACAACCCCACCGGCATTTAAAGACCATCCTAATCCTACTGGTGTTGCAATTTGATTAACACGAATTCCACTAGTATGATATGATATACTAATTGGAAGACTAAATTCCTGTAGTTTTATGGTATAAATTGGGATATCCACAGTCATTGTTCCCGTTGCTGATAAATTCGGATTATTCAAATACTGATCAAAAGCAAAGGCTTCGGGTGTTTTGGGCACTACTATTAGCGCATCTTCATTTTCCTGTGCAAAACTTATTTGATAAAATAAGACCAAACACAACAAACTTATAATTCTTTTTTTCATTCTATTTTTTTTAATTATTTCTTATTCTTTAATTTCCTCGTATTAATTTTTTCTATAACTATCCTGTTATTAAAACTTAGCCTCTAATTTTCCAAACCTATCTTCAAAAGATTGAAATATCTCATTTTGTTTCTGAATGATTTTATGCTGTTCAATTGAATACAAAATCAACTCTTCCACTTTTTGCAGTAATAACTTATTCATTTCAGCTAAACCAACTCCTTCTTCTTCCATTTGCTTAGCTGATGGGATACCGGGGAGATGTTTATTTTCCTTAATAAAGCTTTCTAATTCCTCGAGAGATTTCAGTTTATAATTGTCTTCAAATACAAAATCGGGCCAATTTGATGTTGCATTTACCTGCACTTCCTCGAAAATAGCATTACCACCTACGGCTAAACTATAACCATTAGGAATTTCAGTAGTCCCAATTGCCAAAGAATTAAGGGATCTTTTGTTAATAGATCTAGGACCAATATCTTCCGAAAAGGTTTCAGTTATACTAAGATTGTTCTTTATCAATGAAGCTCTATCACTATAGATTTCAATATAAACCTGCAGATTAGTTGCAGAATAGGCATTCAATTTATATAGAGGTATCCTAATTTTGTTATCATGAGCAATCATATCACCAATGCCATAAGTTTTTGCGATATTGCCATGGGCTGTAATTATTTCTGTTGAATACTCCCTAACAATATTCTCCCCTGCAGCGTGATAAAAGGAAAAGAGCCTAGTCAATTTCCCAAAAGAAGGAGAATGGTTCCAACCTCCAAACACAGTAACCTCCAAAGCTCCGGTAACTCCAATATCATTCAATTCTATGTAGGCAACTTCATTTTCTTTATCATGAGTAAATTTTACAGCTCCCTCCCAGGTTAATTTTTCAGCTTTCAGCGTATATAATCCGGTAATAAGAAATACAATGATTAGGCTAATTATTTTTTTCATCTTCTTCTATTAATTTATCAATCTGTTTTTGTTGATTTTCATTGGTCTTTTGTAACTCTATCACGTAAAGAGTCAACTCCTCCACCTTCTGCAACAACAACTTGTTCATCTCAGCCAAACCAACTCCATTTTCTTCCATTTGTCTGGCTGATGGAATATCTGGTAAGTGTTTATTGGTTGTAATGAATTGTTCTACTTCGGAAAGTTCTTTTAATTGGTAATCCTCTTCGAAAACAAAGTCG
>Ga0193960_1000426_pt1 | contig 17591 bp, 11 predicted proteins | sample FB_3_MG_FD_140338 | JGI IMG/M metagenome (GOLD analysis project Ga0193960, IMG submission 140338) | Microbial mat bacterial communities from the Broadkill River, Lewes, Delaware, United States - FB_3_MG | ecosystem: Environmental > Aquatic > Freshwater > River > Microbial mats | place: USA... | reverse complement strand
CTGATTATCAATTCTTCTACTTTCATGTCTTTCTGTTCCTAAAATCATCAATCCACCAAGTTCTAAAGATTCTTTTGGTAGTTTAATATCAACACCACGTCCTGCCATGTTTGTAGCAATAGTTACAGCACCTTTTTGCCCTGCATCTTCTACTATTTTTCCCTCTTGTTCATGCTGCTTTGCATTTAAAACTGTATGTGGAATTTTTTCTGCTTTTAATAAAGTATGAAGATGTTCTGATTTTTCAATAGAAGCAGTTCCAACTAAAATCGGCTGTCCTGTTTTTGATACCTCTTTAATTTTATTACAAACTGCTATAAATTTTTCTCTTTCAGTTTTATAAATTAAATCATTTTTATCATCTCTTTGGATAGGTACATTTGTTGGAATACTCACAACATCAAGATTATAAATCTCTCCAAACTCTGTAGCTTCTGTCTGTGCAGTTCCTGTCATACCTGCTAACTTGTCATACATTCTAAAATAGTTTTGAAATGTGATATCTGCTAAAGTTTGAGACTCATCTTGAATCTCAACACCCTCTTTTGCTTCAAGTGCTTGGTGTAGTCCATCACTAAATCTTCTACCTTCACTTAATCGTCCAGTAAACTCATCAACAATAATGATTTCATTATTTTGTACTACATAATCAACATCTTTTTCAAAAATATTGTGTGCTTTTAAAGCTTGGTCTAAATGGTGAGATAATGAAGCATGTTCTAAAGAATACATACTCTCAACACCATATAATTTTTGAGCATTTAAAATACCTTCTTCTGTTAAAAGAACAACCTTGTTTTTTTCATCTACAGTATAATCACCTGTTACTTGATCAGATTCATCTGCTCTTTTAGCTTCGATTCTTTCACCTTTAGTTAAAGCCAGTGCAACCTCATTTGATTTTAAATAATCTGTACTTTTATGATTTGTAGGACCAGAGATAATAAGTGGAGTTCTTGCTTCATCTATTAAGATAGAGTCGACTTCATCTACAATAACAAAGTTATATTTTCTTTGTACTTTTTCCTCTAACGAGTAGTGCATATTATCTCTTAAAAAATCAAATCCAAATTCATTATTTGTACCATAAGTGATATCTGCGTTATATTGTTCTTTTCTATGTCCATCATCATTTATTTCACCTGTTAAAATACCTACGCTAAAACCTAAAAAATTGTATAGTGGCTCAAGCTCTTTTGCATCTCTTGAAGCAAGATAATCATTCACAGTTACAACATGTACACCTTCACCAGACATCGCATTTAATGAAACAGCCAAACTACCAACAAGTGTTTTACCCTCACCTGTTTTCATCTCAGCGATTCTTCCATCATGTAAAACCATACCACCTACTAGCTGTACATCATAGTGTCTCATCCCTAAAACTCTTTTACTAGCTTCACGAGTTATAGCAAAACTCTCATTTAATACGTCATCTAAAGTTCTTGTTTTATTTTGAACTTCAGTTTTTAATTGATTGAAGTTTTCTTGAAGTTCTTCATCAGTCATACTACTAAACGACTCTTCTAAAGCAGTAATAATAGCTGCCCTTTTATTATATTTTTTTACTTCTTTGTCATTTCTTGTTCCAAAAATTTTTGAAAAAATATTTATCATTTTTGATTATTCCTTAGTGAATTATTATTCATAATTAGTTTTAACATTGATTTTATCTAAAATTAACTGAAAACGCTTTTATGATAGTTTATTAATAGGTATAAAATAGAGTACCGTCTCATATATCCCTTCCATATAATGGCGCAGATATATTTTGTAGTTATTATTGATATCCAAAATTTTTTGTGGAATTTTATACCAATCTTCTGCTTTATGATAAATACAAATTGCCAAAATTGGTGTGTATTTTTTTATTAATTTTTGTGCTCCATCTATAGCGTCTTGTTCAGCACCTTCTATATCAAGTTTGATAAAATCTACTTTTACATCTATTAAATTATCTAATGTATTTATATTTAATGCATGATAATCATGTGCACAATTGTTTTGATTTTCATCTTCTTCAATTTTAAAAACTTTCTCATCTCCTAACCCACAATTAATAAACTCAATATTATCAATCATATCAAACTCTCTTCGTGCTATATTGAGATGTAAAGTATTCGGTTCTATACAGTATATTTTTTTAAAATCAGGAAAATTATGCATAATTTGTGTTAAGGTATCTCCTACATAAGCCCCACCATCTACAAATGTTATATTTTCAATTTGAGGTATTAACTCTTTATCGAAATATTGTTCTTCATGGCTATTTGTAAATCCTTGCATAAACTCAAAATCAAAAGTTATTTTAAAGTTGATTATTTTTTCAAATATCTCTTTTGACTTATCATCACTTAATAAATTGTATGTTTGATGATATTTATCTTTATTTTCTAAAAAGTCATTTTTAAAATCTACTATAAATGGTGGTTCGGCTAACTGTAGATTTGAATATTTATAAAATGCCAAATAACTTACATGGCTATACCCTAAAGAATCTAGTCTATTTTTTACTTCTAAAGGGCTTCCATTTGAAACCCATAGGATAATAGACTCTTTGGGTACATCTTGTATCTGTAAAATCTCTTTTTTTCGTGATGTTTGTACTCTTGTAAAGTCATCTATTATACCATCTACTTCTACATGTTTAAGGACACTTTTTGTTAATTTATTTATACCTAAAATATATTTTTTTATATCGTTAGATTGTAAAAACAACTCTACCAAATTTTTTTCTTTTAAGTTTACATACTCTAAATCAACAATATTATTCACTATCTTCCTTTTACATTTATTATTTGTATAGTTATTGTATCTAATTACTATTGACTTAATAATGAAAAACAACTAATATATAAAGAAATGGTCTCTGTTCAATTATTTGACTTTTATTTTATAAAAGGAGTTAAATATGGATTTCATATCACTTACAAGGTCAGAGTTTTTAGAATCTGCACAAAATATCGAAGATATACGTAGTTTAAAGTTTGCAAAAGAGACCTTAGATTTATGGGATAACTTTTACTCTTGGGAAAAATTCAAACCTTTATGTTTAAGAGAAAATGATGAAGATTTGTGTTACCTTTTTTATACTATATCTAAAGATAATGAATACCTTATTATCCATAGACTATTAACTCCTGTTATCTTTAGAAGAAAAAATTATGCATATGAAATTATGAGTCAACTTTTCTTTTACTTTAGAAAAAACAACATCAAACGATTTAAAATGAATTGTATGCATGGCTCGTTAAACTTTTACAATAAACTAGGATTAAATTACTGGGGTGTAAATGAACAACGCCAATACTATTGTGATTTTAAAATGCCTCAAAATAACATCTCTGAAATATTTAGTATTGTTCATGAAAGTAATATAAAAGAGTTTTCTTCTACTAAATTTACACAAATATATGAACAACTCAAAAAAAATGGTTCATCTTTTAGTACAAAGGAGATGACCATTCACCAAGCATGTTTAGATAATTTAGGAGAAAAGTTTAGATATAGAGAGGTATTAGGAAATGTGATAGATTAATCTATATATTTATCTCTTATAACTAAGAACTGATCAAGATTATCTAAAAAAAGGTCTACTAGATTAGGATCAAAATGTTTTCCTTTTTGTTCTTTAAAGAGATCGAGTATTTTATCTAACTCCCATGCTTTTTTATAAACTCGATCACTCCCTAAAGCATCAAAAACATCACATATCGCAGTTATTCTTCCATAGATATGTATCTCTTCTCCCACTTTCGCATTTGGATACCCTGAACCATCCCATTTTTCATGATGTTCATAGGCTACTATTGCTGATGTTTGCATTATCTCTCTGCTTGAGTTTTTAAGCATGTCATAGCCTATTCTTGCATGTGTTTTCATAATTTCAAACTCTTCAAATGTATGTTTTCCAGGCTTATTTAAAATAGCATCAGATATACCAACTTTACCTATATCGTGCATAGGACTTGCTAGTTTAAGGAGTTGTGCTTTTTCCTCCTCTAATCCTGCTAATTTTCCTAAAATATATGAATATTCAGCGACTCTTTTAACATGAAATCCTGTCTCTTTACTTCTCGTTTCTCCAATAGCTCCCATAGTAAAAACAACCTCTTTTTGAGTGTCAACTATATCTTTTACTGCAATATCTAACTGCTTTTGTAAATCATCTTTATACTGTTCAAGTTTTGTAACATCATGACGAATCCCTATATACTCAATAATTTCATTATTGGCATCTAATAAAGGGAGAATCAAAGAATCTACAATATACATAGAACCATCTTTAGCTCTATTTTTAATGATACCTCTCCACTCTTTTTTTGCTTTTATTGTTTGCCACATATCTTTAAACACAGAAGAGTCCATATCGGGGTCTCTTACTATTTTATGTGTTTTCCCAATACATTCTTCTTTTGAGTACTTTGCGATTTTATAAAAAGCATCATTAGCATAAGTGATGACACCTTTCTTATCAGTTTTTGATAAAATTGTACTAGCATCAATAGCATGTTTATATTGAGATAATAACATATTAGAGAGAATTGCTTCTCTTTTCCGATTTACTGTTCGTAAACAATCTTTAAATACTTTATGAAATCGTTTAGTATCAATTGGTTTTGCTACAAAATAATGTACTTTTAACTCTATAGCACGTATCAAATCTTCTCTATCTTCTAAACCAGTAATCAACATAAAAATTTGATCGGAATCTATACGCTGAATTGATTTGATTAATTCAAACCCATCCATACTAGGCATTAGAATATCAGTTATCACAATATCAAACTTATTTTTCTCATATAACGATAAGGCTTCAATCCCATTTTTTACAAAGACAACCTCTATAAAGTCATATTTTTTGAATAATACTTGTACAAAAGAGATTGTTGTTATATCATCTTCTGCATATAATATTCTTAATTTATTCATTGGCTACTTACCTTTCTTTTTATTTATGCTATTGGTCAATATACATATCTCTAATTTTCAAAAATCTATTTAGATTTTCTAAAAATAAATCAATAAGTTCAGGATCAAAATGTTTCCCTTGTTGCTCTTTAAAAAGATCAAGTATTTTATCTAACTCCCATGCTTTTTTATAAACTCTATCACTTCCTAATGCATCAAAAACATCACATATTGCAGTTATTCTTCCAAAAATATGTATATCTGATCCTACTTTGGCATTTGGATACCCTGTACCATCCCATTTTTCATGATGTTCATAAGCAACTATTGCCGACGTTTGCATTATCTCTCTATTCGACCCTTTAAGCATTTCATATCCTAAGCTAGCATGAGTTTTCATGATTTCAAACTCTTCGAATGTTAATTTTCCAGGTTTATTTAATATAGCATCAGGAATACCAACTTTTCCAATATCATGCATTGGACTTGCTAGTTTTAACAACTGTGCATCTTTTTCATTTATACCTACAAGTTTTGCTAATAAATAAGAATATTCTGCTACTCTTTTAACATGAAATCCTGTCTCTTTACTTCTTGTTTCACCTATAGCTCCCATAGTCAAAACAACCTCTTTTTGTGTTTCTTCTATCTCCTCTTTTAACTTGACTAAAGGAGTTACATTATGACGAATACTCATATATTCTATTATCTCATTATTTATATCTAATATAGGAACAATAGTAGTATCCATATAGGTAATTTTTTTATCTTTAGTGATATTTTTAATAATTCCTTGCCAAATATTTTTAGCTTTTATTGTTCTCCATAATTCTTTATAGAAGGCCTTGGGGATATCTGGACTTCTTAAAATATTATGTGATTTTCCCAATACCTCTTTTTTAGTATAACCATTTAAAGAACAAAACTTTTCATTGATATAGGTAATTTTTCCTTTTAAATCTGTTCTTGATACCGTAGAACTTTCATTGATTACCTTTTCATATTCAGATAAAAGATGGATTTTTTCATCCAAGCCTTGAGATGTTATATCAAGCTCTTTTTTTAAGATATCTTTATAGTGTTCATTTTCAGTAATATCATGTCTGATTCCAATATATTCTATAATATTATTAAACTCATCAAGTATAGGTATTATTAATGCATCTACTATATAAATAGAACCATCTTTTGCTCTATTATGTATAACTCCCTGCCATTGTTTTTTAGCTTTAATTGTTTCCCATAACTCTTTAAAAATAGATGTGGGCATATTTGGATCTCTTAAAATATTATGATTTTGTCCTAAAAGTTCCTCTTTTGAATATTTTGAAATTTTACAAAATTTATCATTTACGTAAGTTATCATACCATTTGGATCTGATTTAGATAATATTGTACTTAAATCAATTGCCTCTTTATATTGTGTCAGGACTAAATTTTTAAGTAAAAGCTCTTTTTTTTTCTGTATTGTTTTAACACTTTGTTCTAGCATTTCTAAAAATTTTTGAAGTTTTAGCGGTTTTTCAATAAAATAATTTACTCTTAGTTCAATAGCTCTTACTAAGTCTTCTTTGTTATCAAGACCTGTAATCATTGTAATTAATTGTTCAGAATCTATTTCTCTGATTTTTTCAACTAATCTAAAGCCATCCATGATTGGCATCATCATATCTGTTATTACGAGATCAAAATTATTACTTTTGTATAAATCAAGCGCCTCTTGACCATTGATTGCATATACAACATTACCATTAAAATGCTTTTTAAAAATCAATTTCATTAACTCGATAATTGTTTGTTCATCTTCTACATATAATATATTTATATTAGTACAATCCACTACAGCTCCATTTTATTTAAATAATAACTTCAAATACAGCATATCCATTTTCATTATATGCTCGTATTGTGCCATTATGTTCTTCAACAATCTCTTTTGCTATATTGAGACCAAAACCCATACCTATATCAATCTTACTGCTTACAAATGTTTCAAATATACTATCTAACATATCCTCTCTTATACCATTGTTAGCATTATCTTTAAATTCTATTTTAACTTTGTTATCCTCTAAGTCAATAATATTTACTAACATCTTTCTATCTGAAAACTCTTTTTTGCTTGTTTCAAATTCATCACAAGCATTATTTAATATAATAATCCATACTTGTTCTATTTTTTCTTTTATTACACTTTTTATATGAGTTTCTAAGTTCTGATCTAGTTGCAAATTAAAAAGTATGTCATTGACATAAATTGGCATGAGATGTTTAGATCTATTATAAATCATTCTTGTAGCAACTATAAGTGTAGAGTAAAGATTTTCATTTTGACAACTACCTTTCCCTTTTTTAGAGATTTCTCTTGTATTGTCTATTATATTTTGAATTCTAGTGAGTCCCTCTTTTAAAACTTTTTGGGTATCTTTCATCGCTTCTTTTAAGTCTGTATTTCCTTTTATATCTTCTATATCATAACCCATTAACTCTAAGTTTGATTTTAGATATGCAACAGGAGTATTTAGTTCATGAGTTATACCAGCAATCATTTTCCCAATTGATGCTAATTTTACATCTTCTAACTTTTTTTGAACTAATTGATTCACTTTTTCTTCTAAGTTTTTATTGAGTTTTTTAAGTTTTTTTCTTTCTAATATAAACATCAAATACAGATTAAGTAAAGAATTTACCCTTGTGATTAATTCTGTTTTATCAAAAGACTTTGATATAAAATCACTTATTCCAGATTTTAAAGCTTGAACTTTTTCATCTTTACTATCTAATGAACTAATCATTAATATGGGGATATTCATCGTTTTTGGATTATTTCTTAAAATTTTAATAGCTTCAAATCCATCCATCTCTGGCATCAATGCATCTATTAAAATAATATGTGGGGATTCTTTTAAAGCTAACTGTATTCCATCTTCACCATTTTCTGCTTCAAAAAACTGGTATGACCCAGCACCTTTTAGTGTCAACTTGATAATCATTCTATTTGATTTTTGATCATCAATGATTAATACTTTGGGTATCTCAATTAAGTCCATAATATTTCTTTTATTTAATTTCGTGTATTAGTTTTTCCAACGTCTTATAATACTCCATATAATCAATTGTACTTTTTTCTCTAGATGCAAGTTCTATCTCTTTTGCAGTATGTGAAATATCCACTAAATTTAAATTTGCAGCACTACCTTTTATAGCATGAGCATTTTGATGTATAGATTCGAAATTATGATTTGCAATTGCTTCTTTTAAATTTAACATTAATTTGGTTACACTCTCTAAAAAAATGGAAATAAGCATTTTCACATCTTCTAAATCAAACTCTAATTCTTCAGCAATTTTTTGTAAATTTATATTTGTACTCATTTGTCATTCCTAATGGTTATCACATAAATTATATATAAAAAAATATTATATATTTGTTAAACTTTGTTATAATTATAATATGCTACCATTATGCTATAAAATAAAAGGTTATTACTATGATTCATCTTACAAAAATATTATTTTTTTTATCTCTATTTACTCTATTTCTACAAGGAAATAACTTTAAAAATATTCAGACTTTTGAAGCTGATTTTATTCAAACTATCACAAACCAATCAGGAAAAAATGCAATCTACACAGGTGAGATTCATATAAAAGAACCAAATCTTATAAAATGGCAATATAAAGAACCGATAATTAAATTTGTATATATTAAAAAATTTACAGTTACAATAATAGAACCAGAACTAGAACAAGTGATATTAACTAAACTCAATAAAGAGATAAATATTTTAACCCTTCTAAAAAATGCACGTGAAATTTCATCGAATAAATATATATCGAACTTTAACAATATAGACTATACCTTAGAGTTAAAAGAGAACATGTTAAAGGCTATAACATACAAAGATGAGTTAGAAAACAATGTTTCTATTGATTTTACAAATGTAAAACAAAATACTCCTATGGATGACCAAATTTTTAAGTTTATCATACCCCAAGAGTATGATCTCATTAAAAAATAAACAACTAATCTTTTCTTTGCTATAATTCACGCAAAGGTACAGCAAGTAATAGCTTGAACAAACGTTCAAGAGGAAAGTCTGAGCTGCCGTGAAGTAAGGTTCCATTTAACGAATGGCTAGGGTAACCTAAGGGAAAGTGCAACAGAAAGTAAACTACCTCAATCTTGGTTAGATATGAGGAAAAGGTGAAACGGTGAGGTAAGAGCTCACCAATGTTTTGAGCAATCTTAACAGTTATGTAAACCCAACCAGGCAGCAAGAAGAGATGGTATAAACTTCACAATGATGGCTCTTCGCTAGAATGATTTAGTAATAAATCATGTAGATAAATTATTACTTACTACAAAACTCAGCTTATCGTTGTACCTTTTATTATCTTACTCAATTACCTATTATTTTTTCTGGATATAATACGAAAAATAAATAATAAGAAAACTACATGGAACAATATTTAAACGAATTTTTACTTTTAGCAACTGCTATTACTATAGCACTTATGTCACCAGGTCCTGATTTTGCTATTACTGTAAAACAAAGTTTAGGATATGGAAAAAAATATGCCATAATTTCAAGTGCTGGTATCGGACTAGGTATAGCTATTCATGTTACATATACAATATTAGGCTTTGGTTTAATCATTACTCAAATACCAGTATTATTTAGCACTATTAAAATTATCGGTGCATTTTATTTGATATATATCGGGTATAAAAGTTTTATCTCTGGCGCAATGACTTTAAAAAATGAATCAATTAGTACTAAAAAAACAAATTATAAAAAATCATTTCTGCTAGGTTTTTTCACTAACTTATTAAATCCTAAAGCAGTACTTTTTTTCTTATCTATTTTTACTGTGGTTATAGATATCAATACACCATTTTACATACAGACATTATATGGAGTGTTCTGTATTTTGATAAACTTTTTTTGGTATTCAATTATAGCAGTATTATTAGTTCAAGACAAAAGTCTATTATTTTTTAATTTATATGGAGAGATTTGGAATAAAGTAATCGGTATAATATTAATTTTATTTGGGATAAGTATCTTTTTTTAACTTTTACTGATAATAATTTACATATATAAAATAACTCTTTGAACTTTTTATTTGTTTTTAACTGTTTGGCATTCTATACTAAAACAAGCACCTTTTAGTTGTTTATTATCATATTCAAATTCTTTATTATAAACTTTAAGATTACAATTATGTTTTTCATGCAAGAGTTTATACGTAGTTGTAAGACCAATTCCTGTACCTATTGACTGATGTTTTGTAGTAAAGTAAGGTTCAAAGATTCTATTTTTAACATCATCATCTATACCTCCACCACTATCATATATTTTCATTTCAATAATATTTGTATCAATTTTTTTACTTGTAATAAACAAATATCTATCGGCATCAGATACAATATGTTCTACCAAAGAGTCTATAGAATTATTTATAATATTTATAAAGGAATGTATGATTTCACCTTTACAACAATTTATAATAGCATCTCCTTTTAAATCAAGAACTAATGTAATAAAGTTATTTTTTATAGAAGCTTCTATTAAAATAATAGTTTCTTCAATAAGTGTTTTAATACTTATATTTTCTAAGACTTCATTTGGAATCAAAAAACTTCTAAAATCATCAATCGTATGAGAAAGATAATCTGCTTCTTTAACGATTAAATCCATATTTTTATTAAATGTAGCATCATCAAGTACATTGTATTCTTTTGACATTTTTGTACCACTTGCAGCTGTTGAAATTATTGATAAAGGCTGTCTCCATTGATGTGCAATATTACCTATCATCTCACCCATTGAAGCTAATCTAGAATGTTCTTCTAATGATTTTAAAGAGGTTACATCCTTTGCTACTAAAAGAAATCTTTTTTTATCTGGTAATAATGATATACTAACATTTATATTTACCCTTTGTCCATTTTTAGACAAACACACTTTTTCTACATTTTCTATATGTCCACTTTGTACAACTAAATCAAATATCTCTCTACTTCGTTCTCTATCTTCTACAACTGTAAGCTCTAAACATGTTTTTTTATATAACTCTTCATTAGTATAATCAAGCATCTCTAAATAAGCTTTATTGAAATTTAAAAATTGTAGGTCTTTATCAAGGATTGCTATACCATCTTTTGAATAATTGAATATAGACTCAAACTCTTTTTTACTATTTTCTACTACAATTATCTGTTCATGTAAATTTTCAACAGTTTCACTAAGAGACTTTTGTAAGTGATTTAATCTCAAATGTGTTAAAACTCTTGATTGTAACTCCTCCTTTGAAAAGGGTTTAGCTATATAATCAACTGCACCATGTTCAAAACCTTCTCTTACATGTTCTGGGTCTTTTAATGCTGTAAGAAAAATAAATGGGATATGTTTTATTTTTTCATTTGACAATAATTTTAATGCAACTTCATATCCATTTATATCAGGCATAATAACATCTAAAAGAATTAAGTCTACATGCTCTTTTTCAAGTATCTCTAAGGCTTTTACCCCATTTGTGGCTATTTTTAATTGATAATTTTTGTCTAAAATATTGGCCACTATTGTTATATTTGTTGGTTCATCATCTACTATCAATATTACTTTTGAATTCACACTAACCCTCCAATTATTTTTTCTATTATTCTTTGTGTATTTTGATAATCATAACTAGAAAGATAGTTATCTAACTTATCTACAATCTCTTGAGTACAAAAAATAGATACTTTTTCTAAAATTGCATTTTTTCGCTCTAATGGGATAAAACTTCCTTGTGATATATCTTCATTTAAAAGCTTAATCTCTTCTAGAAACTGTACTTGAGTATAGTCCTTAGATATATTTTTGTTTTTTTCTTTTAACTTAACACCTCTATTTATAGCATCTAAAACTATAGATATAGAACTTTTAAGTTTTGGCAATAATTCTTTTTTTCGCTCTTCTAAATCAGTATCATAAATTTCACTACTATATTTAAAAACATCTGTAAAAGATAGATTTCCACTTAATCCTTTTAAATTATGCATTAAAGCATCAAATTCTTTTGAAGGGAGATCCATTGAGTCAATCTCTTTCACTATATTTTTTTTATTCTTTGCAAAATCTAAAAGAGAACTGAAAGCGAGATCTTCAAAACCATTAAATCTATTTAAAAGTTCGTTTATATTAACACCCTCAACATTTATAGTATTTTCTATTTGTAAATTATTTTGCTCTATATCTTTTTGGATTGTAATATTAAAATATTTCAAAATAATCTCTTCAAATTTTTCTTTTTCAATAGGTTTAGAAAGATGACCATCCATACCAGCTTCACTTGTATGCTCTTTATCTTTTTCCATAACAGCTGCACTCAGTGCAATAATAGGTGTCGTCGTATCAAATTCTCTTATCTTTGCTGTTGCTTCAAATCCATCCATATTAGGCATCTGTAGATCCATAAAAACTATATCAAAAGAATTATTTTTTACCTTATGTAGTGCTTGTAATCCATCACTAGCAATTTCTACTTTAAATCCCATCTTTTCTAAAAGCTTAGTTACAACAATTTGATTTACTTCGTTATCCTCTGCTACAAGTACTTTTTTCATCTCTTTTAGTTTAAAAGTTGTAGACTCTACATCATTTGTTGATTGTATAGTATCCATAAAAATTGCATTGTATAAATCTGATGTTGTATATGGTTTTTCCAAAATTTTATTAAGTTTAATATTTTTTGTTTTTACTTCACTTAATAACTTTTTTTTATTATATGCTGTTACCATAAAAATATGTGGTATTTCAATATTTTCTCTTTGAAGTTTCTCTAAAAGTGATATCCCATCTAATCTTGGCATCATCCAATCCACTAACAAATAATCAACTTTTTGTTTTTTTAAAATTGCAAATGCTTCTAAACCATCATTAGCTTGGATAGGTTTGATGTTCCATGACTCTAATATTCTTGCTAGATATTCTCTATCTATATTGTTATCATCTATAACCATAAAAACTGAATCATCAAACTCTTTTCTAAGTTCATTAATCTCTTCGTCATATTCTAAATCAAGAACAAAACCAAATCTACTTCCTTTACCTTTTGTACTTTCGAAAATTACTTCTCCACCCATAAGTTCAATCAGTTGTTTAGATATAGCAAGTCCCAGTCCTGTACCACCATATTTTTTCGTGGTAGTACTATCCTCTTGAGTAAAAGAGTTAAATAATTTTTGTTGATTTTCTTCAGCTATTCCTATACCACTATCTTTAACACTAAATTCTATTTTCATACGAGTTTCTGTTTGTTCTAAAAGTTCAATATTTACTTGGATATATCCAGTATGGGTGAACTTTATAGCATTTCCCACAAAATTATTCAATATTTGGCTTATTCTGAGATTATCACCAATGAGTATATGATTTATTTTTGGGTCTACTGTGAAATTAAACTCTAACTCTTTTTGATTAATCTGATATCCAAAAAGATTAGAAATACTAGTCAGAGTATCATGAAGGGAAAATCTTTCATTAATAATATCTAATTTATTTACTTCCATTTTCGAATAATCTAATATGTCATTTATTATACTTAATAAAGATTTTGATGATTGTTTTGATTTTTTAAGATACTCTTTTTGATTATCATTTAAAGGAGTATCTAAAATTATATCTGTTAATCCTATGATACCATTTAATGGCGTTCGTATCTCATGTGACATGTTTGCTAAAAATTCTGATTTTGCAGCATTTGCTCTATCTGCCTCGTGTATGGCTTTTTGAAGTTCTTGTTCTTTTTGCTTTTGTTTCTCTTGTAACAGTACATTTTGTGTAACATCAATACCGACTGTAATTATATATTTGATTTTACCATTTTCATCTTTGATAAGTTTATTTGACCATTCAAATATTTTCTCTTCACCATTATATGATATCCAAGGATTTTGTTTTTTTTCTACAAGATTTCCTTTTCTTGCTTCAAAAATCATATTTTTAATTTTATCTCTCATTGTTTCAGGTATAAACCTACTCCAAAAGAAAGGCTCTTGCGAAATCTCTTCTTGTGAATAGCCAACAAAATTTTTACCATATTCATTCAGACGGATCATCACTCCATCCATATCCATAAGTGCAACTATTGCATTTGTATTATCTAAAATATTTTCAAGAAAAGTTTTTTCAAATAAAATACTTTCTTCTAAAAGTTTTTTCTCAGTTATATCATTGAGTATCCCTATAAATCTTTTAAGTTTTTGATTATTATCAAAAATTGGAGTTATTGATAGACTATTCCAAAATGGTGTTCCATCTTCTTTATAGTTTAAAATTTCACACTCAAAAGGTTTTAACTTTGTAAGACTCTCTTTCATAAAATTAACTGTATCTTTATCTGTGTTTATTCCCTGTAGCTGATTAGGATTTTTTCCATATATAAACTCATTACTATAACCTGTAATCTCTTCAAACCCTTTATTTGTATAAATCACTTTATACTCATCATCTGTAACAAGAATACCTTGAGATACATTAAAGAGTGCCTCATCCTTTAGAACATCTATCTCTAATTGTCTTTTTAAAATATACGCTATTAAAAATGTAATCAAAAAACCTAAAACACTAAAGACAAGTGCATTTATATTCTCTTTTGTATTAAAAAAAGAATCTTTTGCAGTTATTTCAAAAATCCAATTATATCCATCAAGCTCTAATTTTGTTACTGAATTTAGAGATTTATTTAAATTTATTTGATTATTAGAAGTGTATAAAAGTGAATCCTTATTTTGCAAGTTGCCACTATACATTTTTATATCTACAACCTCTAATGAATTCTGTATTGTACTCAATAACAAATCTTTTGTACGAAATACTCCATATACAAATCCCTTAATTGCAATATATCGTTGTTCTTTTGTTTCAAGTGGCATGTTTTTTTTATAAAGTGGTGCGTAAAGTAAAAAACCTGTTTGTTCATCAATTCCATTTTCTTGAACAAGTTTTACTTTAGCACTTAATGCTGGTTGTCCCGTTTCTATAGCTTTATTCATAGCTTTACGTCGCATTTCTTCAGAATACATATCATAACCGAAAGCTCTTTGGTTTCGTTCATTAAATGGTTCAAGATATATTATAGAAGTATAAAAATTTCGTTCTCCTTCTGGAAATATTTTGTAAGAGGAAAATCCTTCAGCTCGAATCTCTTGAATATTTTTCACTAATTCATCTTCTTGTAAAACTACACTATATCCTATCCCCAAAATACCTGGAAAATATTTTTCTAATTGAAGTTTTGTTACAAAAGTATGCCACTCCTCTCTTGTTACCGATTCTGAAGCCTCAAAAAAACCTAATCCACTATATAAAACTTCTCGATATGTGTCCATTTTACTATTCACATCTTGAACTAATTTTTTTGTAAGTGCATTAAACTTAATTTGTTCTTTTTCTATATTTGCATGGTAAGTATGATGTCCTATTAATATACTTATTAAAATACCAAGAAAAATCGTTATGAAATAAACATAGTTATTTAATTTTGTATTCTTCACACTTTGTCATCCAAGCTATCTCTTATTTCTAAAAATAAATCTAAGTTTTCAAAAAATAGATCTATTAATTTTGGATCAAAATGAGTCCCTTTTTCTCGTTCAAACAGTTCAATAATTTTATCCATTTCCCACGCTTTTTTATAACATCTATCATGTCCAAGTGCATCAAATACGTCAACAATTGCAGTGATTCTTCCCTCTATTGGTATATCTTCAGCTACTAAGCTATTTGGATAACCTGTACCATCATATTTTTCGTGATGTGTATAGGCAACAGTTGCTGCTGTTTTTAAAATATCTCTTTGTGAATGTTTTAGCATTTCGTACCCTAAAGAAGAATGTGACTTTATGATTTCAAACTCTTCATTAGTTAATTTTCCTGGTTTATTTAGTACATTATCAGGGATACCAACTTTTCCGATATCATGCATTGGGCTAGCTTGTTTGAGTAAATTTGCTTGCTTCTCTGACATACCTGCTAGTTTTGCTAACAGATAAGAATACTCAGCGACTCTTTTTACATGTAAACCTGTCTCTTTTGATCTAGTTTCTCCTATAGCTCCCATTGTAAGAACAACTTCTTTTTGAGTATCTTCAATCTCCTCATTTAATTTAAAGATATCAGTTACATCATGCATAACTTGAAGATGTTCTATTATATTTCCATCAAGGTCTAAAATAGGATAAAAGAGTGTTAAGAGATAGATTTTATCTCCATTTTTTGTTATATTTATTAAAAGCTTACTCACTGTTTTTTTATTATTTAACTCTTCTCTTATAGTTTTACAATCATTTGCTAATCTATGCGATTCATCTCTTAAGAAAGAACAATTTTTACCTAAAATCTCTTCCAAACTATATCCCACAAGTTCACAAAACTTTTCATTTGCATAGGTTATAAAATTATTCACATCAGTTTTAAGAATTGCAGTTATGGAGTTTATTGCATCTTCATATTGAGTCATATAGTTAATATTTTCTTTTAAACTTTTATTTGTACTACTAAGTTCATTTTTAAGTAAATCTTTATATGTTTCAACTTCCGTAATATCATGTCTGATTCCAATATATTCTATAATATTTCCATTATTATCAATAATAGGATTTATTATTGTATCAACTATATAAAAATCTCCATTTTTCTTTTTGTTTTTTACTATACCTTGCCAAGGTTTTCCAGTACTTATTGTTTCCCATAAGTTTTGAAATATTTCACTTTTCATATCACCATGTCTTACGATATTATGTGATTTTCCTATTAATTCTTCTTTAGTGTACTCAGAAAGTTCACAAAATTTTTCATTTACATAAGTAATAATTCCACTTTTATTTGTTTTAGAAACAATAGTACTTCTATCTACTACATTTTTATACTGTTCTAACAGTTGTACATTTTGTTTATTTTCAAGAGTCTTTTTGACAAAATTTGACCAAAAATCAATTTTAAGAAGAAACTTCTTAGGTTCAATTGGTTTCGTCAGATAATCAGAAGCTCCAAGATTTAAACCCTCTTCTAAATATTCTATACTATCATTAGCACTTAAAATTAAAATTTGTATATCTTTATTTCTTTTATCTTCTAAAATAATTTTTATAAGTTCAAATCCATCCATATCAGGCATACAGATATCAAGTAGTATAATATGTGGAGGATTCTCTCTTTTTGCCATTACATCTAATGCTACTTTCGCACTATTTGCTACTAAAATATTATATTTACTCTCTAACAAACTTTCGACAGTCTGAATATTAGCTGGTTCATCATCGATAACTAATATATCAAGTACTTTGTTTTTGTACATACTCTATGAGTCCTTATTATTAAATTGCATTTTTTAAAGTGATTATTGTAACAAAAAGATGTCACAACTACGTCACAAAAATTATTTATTTTTCTTATATCCTAAAGAGCCTGTTTTTTAGAAACTGCTTTAAGCCAAAAAAATCCAAATAAACCAGCAAATAATGATGCACAAAGAACCCCTACTTTAGCTTGAAATATTAGTTCAGGAGTGTTGATAAATGCTAAATCTGCTACAAATATAGACATAGTAAATCCAATACCTCCTAAAAATGCTACTCCAAAAATTTGGCTTAATGTGCTATTTTCAGGAAGTTTTGCAATTTTAAGTTT
>Ga0193960_1000423_pt1 | contig 17649 bp, 15 predicted proteins | sample FB_3_MG_FD_140338 | JGI IMG/M metagenome (GOLD analysis project Ga0193960, IMG submission 140338) | Microbial mat bacterial communities from the Broadkill River, Lewes, Delaware, United States - FB_3_MG | ecosystem: Environmental > Aquatic > Freshwater > River > Microbial mats | place: USA... | reverse complement strand
AATCTTATTTTACTCAGATGAGTGCTGATATATTCTTAAGAAAAGTACTTAATGAGAAAAAAGCTTTAAAAGATTCTCTAAAATTAGAAAAAGGTAAAATTGCTTTAGAAAAAGGAGCAAAATTTCTTGAAGAAAACAAAAAGAAAGATGGTGTTAAAGTAACCGAAAGTGGACTTCAATATGAAATTATTAAGAAAGGAAATGGTAACATTCCTGTTAGAATAGATAGAGTTAAATGTGTTTATCATGGTACACTATTAGATGGAACAGTTTTCGACAGTTCGAAAGAACGAGGTGACACAACTACTTTTGGTGTTAATCGCGTAATTAAAGGATGGACCGAAGCGCTTCAATTGATGCCTGAAGGTTCGGAATGGCGTTTGTATATTCCATCGGATTTAGCTTATGGACAACGTGGTGCTGGTGAAAATATTGGACCAAACGAAACTTTAATTTTTGATTTGAACTTAATTGAAATTCTAGAGATCAAGAAATAAAATCAGAAATACAAAATTTAATACAAGGGGTGCCAAATGGCATCCCTTTTTTTGTTTTAACTTTCCATAAGTAACATACCATGTCTTTACAAAAAAATCCTTACCAAAGGATAATACAGATATACCGTAGTATTACCATATTTTTTACAGATAAAAAAGCACATTCAAAAATCGATTACTATTTTAATAGAACTTTTACTATAAATATAGTAGGATTTAAAAATAACTCTACTATATTTGTAGTAGAATTATAATCGAAAAACTCTATGGACATTAAATCACTAACAAAAGCAGAAGAACAAATCATGCAAATAATTTGGTTATTGCATGAAGCCACAGTCAAAAATGTAATCGAAAATTTCGAAGGTGATAAACCTGCTTACACTACTGTTGCAACTGTATTAAGTGTTCTGGAAAAAAAAGGATTTGTAAAACATCGCAAAATAGGTAATACCAAACTGTTTACTCCTGAAGTGAGCAAAGCTGAATATACCAAAGTACAATTTGGTTCACTGTTACGAAATTATTTTAATGGATCGTTCCCAAAAATGGCTAGTTTTTTTGCTCGCGAGAACGATATGGATATTTCCGATTTGGAAAATATCATGAAACAAGCAGAAGAAGAATTCAAACATGACCAACAAAAAGAGGACTAATTATGGAAGCTATATTTGAAATATTACTTCGTGCATCGGTCAGTATGGCATTATTGTATGGATTGTATTGGTTACTTTTAAGAAATTCCACACACTTTAAAGCCAACCGTATCTTCCTAATATTTAGTGTGGTGATATCGCTTTTAATTGCTGCAGTACCTGTTCAATATCAGGTAAACGTACAAGCAGCTGCGAAAGAAACTTATAAGGAATTCAATGGTACATTTAATCGCAATATTGAAAATGTAAATACTGAAACCACCATTAAACAAAGCATTTCATTAAGCAGTATTTTGTATTTAATTTATATAATTGGTGCCACACTTGTATTGTTGCGTTTACTAATACAATGCAGAAAACCAATTTTAATTATTAGCAAATCAAAACCTAAAAAAATTTACGATTGTTTAATTCATGAGAACAAAGATTTCAATTCTCCCTTCTCATTTTTCAATCGTATTTTAATCAATCCCGAATATTTTAAACAGAACGAAATAGTTGACATTTTAACTCATGAAAAAGTGCACATTCAGGAGCGTCATTGGATCGATCTGTTCATTATAGAGCTGTTAACAGTATTTTTCTGGTTCAATCCGTTTATTTGGTTGTTTGAACGAGCAATAAAACAAAACCACGAATACCTGGCCGACGAAGGTGTACTAACCCGGGGCCATTCACCTGTCAGGTATCAGGCATTATTAATTAACCGGCTAATGGGTACGCAGGTAATTGGCATGGCCAATCACTTTAGTGCAGCCCAGAGCCCAACCCGATTTAAAATGATGACAAAAGAGAAAACAGCGAAACGTAAATTGTTTCGAATGATATGGGGAGTTCCTGTATTGACAATTTTATTGGTGGCTTTTGCTGAGCCTCAATATAAAGTTCAAGCTAATAAGGAAGTACAAACAACAAAAGTTGAAAATGATTCTTTTCTATCAAGTAAAGATAAATCTATTAAGGTTACAGGAACTGTAAAAGATGACAAAGGAAATTCTATGCATGGTGCATCAGTAATTCTTCAGGGGACAACAACTGGAACTGTTGTAGATAAAGATGGTACTTTTAATTTAGAAATTCCAGAAGGAGCAGATTGGTGTATTGTGGTTTCTTACGTAGGCTATAAAACTATTCTAAACCAAGTGGAGATTTTCCAGGATAAAAAGGATCTTGAATTCAAATTCGTATTGCAAAAAGAAGTAGTAACAATTAATTCAAAAGATTTAATGAAAGAGGGAGAAATTCCTCCACCACCTCCACCACCAGCTCCGGATTTTGATAAAAACTCTGACAAACCAGTTTTTATAATTGTTGAAGACATGCCAAGATACAATCAAGGTTTTTATGGTTTATCTAAGTATGTAAGAACACAAAAAAATAAACTGAAGGCTAAATTTGGTGAAAAACTAAGAGGGAAAGCCACGGTGGGTTTTACTGTTAATGCAAAAGGTGAGATCACTAACATTCAGATTTTGGATAAATCCAATGATGTTGTTGCCAAGGCTGTAAAACTAATCGCATCGGAAATGGAGAAATGGAAACCAGGTTCGCAACGAGGCAAGAAGGTGCCTGTTGATTTTGCCATGGAATTGGAGTTCTAACAGGAAATAATTTCGATATAATTCTAAATACAAAGTGCTGTCCTTACTTCAAATAGCAAGGACAGCACTTTTTTTATGCGATAGGCACTTAAACCTCAATTAAATTATTTAATTTTTCCGTTAGTTCAGATTCTGCAATCACCCCTACAGTCTTTTCTACAATTTCTGATTTCTTTACGAATAGCAAAGTAGGAATACTTCCTATTTTATACTGAGTCCTTAACTCAGGGAATTTATGCACATCAACTTTCTGAAATTCTACCTTTCCTTCGTACTTCACTGCTAATTTTTCTACTAACGGCATAAGTGCCCGGCAAGGAGGACATGTGTCAGCATAAAAGTCTAATAATATGGCATTATCTTGTTTTAATAAGCTCTCTAATTCTTTTGCATTTTCTATCACTTTCATATTTCTAATCTTTACTATTAATAACTCAATTTCTATACATACAAAGATGCGGAGGCTTCTTTATTATATCATTGATCAGGATTCCCGAAGACTTGCCAATTTTTCCTTTTGTTATTTTTAAGATAGACTTTTGTCACCAAATCCTAAAAACAAGTTACATTTATAAAAAAAACTATGTCGAAAAATAGATGCAAATGGGCTGGAGAAGATCCTCTTTATTGCAAGTACCACGATGATGAATGGGGCGTTCCTTTACACGACGATCAAATGCTTTTTGAATTTTTGATACTGGAGGGTGCACAAGCAGGTTTAAGCTGGATTACAGTATTAAGAAAGCGAGAAAACTATAGGAAAGCATTCGATAATTTCGATCCGAATATCATCGTAAACTACTCTGAGGAAAAAATAGCTGAATTACTGCAAAACGAAGGAATTATTCGCAATAAACTAAAAGTAAGAGCCGCTATTAAAAATGCAACAGCATTTCTAGAGATTCAAAAAGAATACGGCTCCTTTGACAAATACATTTGGAGTTTTACCAATGGAAAAACCATTGTAAACCAATGGAAGACTTTAAGCGAAGTGCCTGCTTCAACACCAGAATCGGAAGCCATGAGTAAGGCGCTTAAGAAGCGAGGTTTTACTTTTGTTGGACCAACTATTTGCTACGCTTTTATGCAGGCTACAGGAATGGTAAATGACCATACAACTGATTGCTTTAAATACAAGGGAATATAAAAAAACTGCCCCTGACTAAAGCCAGGGGCAATTAACTGAATTTATAAAGATTTGAACGTAATTGGCAATGTGTAGGCCATATGAACTGCTTTACCGCCTTCAATTCCAGGTTCCCATATAGGAAAACCTTTAACAATCTCGATAGCTTTGGCATCAACTTCAGCATTACCTGTACCTCTAGTCATGCGGATATTATCAATCTTCCCTTCTTTAGTTATAACAAAAGAAACAAAACATCTTTTACCAATCTTAAATTTTGAATCTAGTTTATTAATTTCTTTCTCTAGGTACTTCTGAACTTTATCATGCCCTCCAGGAAATTTTGGCATTTGTTCCACAATAACATAAATATCCTCACCCTTGTATTGCTTTTTAGGTTTTCTAGGTTCACCTACCACAATCATTCCCTGTCCATTTTGCAATCCAAAACTTAAAGGAATAGTATAGGATACAATTACTGGTGATCCATCCATTTTTCCAGGTATCCATTTTGGCAATGTAGACACAATACGGATTGCCTCTTTATCAATTGATGGACAAACACTTCTCATAACTCTTGCATTTTCAACCTCACCTAATTTATTAATAACAAAAGTAACTAGAACCTTACCTTCAATTCCTTTTTTCTGAGCCTCACGTGGATATTTAACAGTTCTGGCAATATGCTTTCTCATTGCTAAATCTCCTCCCGGAAATACAGGTTTTTCATCTACTGATACATATACATTATCTTCACCCAAAGATTGTTCATTTTCTTCCTTTAATTTAATTTTAAGAAAGTAACCCTTGTCAGTTTTTTTCCCATTCAAAACAAAATCCTCAACAGGAATTTTCTTTGTTTCCAAGGCGATAAATGAAACATTAATGTTAGCACTTTTGACAATACTTAATTCAAATTCACCATTAAAATTCGCCACTGTACCAATTGAGGTTCCTTCCACAAGTACAGTTGCTCCAGGAATAGGTTTATCATCATTTGCAAGTACAACTCCAGTTATTTTCACAGTTTCTTGTTTATGCACTTCCGCAACTGTTGCTTCCTTGGCATGTACTTCCTCAATTCTTAAATTAAAGATTACTACTGCTACTATCACAGGAAACATCATCAACAATTTATAGCGTCTATTCTTGGGACTTTTATCTTTTGACATCATAATCATTCTTTTTTTATTAATGGAATAGTTAAAGTTGTTAGCCAAGCCAACAACTTCGGCTCCCATTAGTTGGTTAATTAATAGTGCTTGATATTGTCCGATGTTGTAGCCATGCGCAATCACTCCATCATCAGCCAATAATTCATGCGTTTGTTTTAGGGCAAGCTGAAAAAGCCATACAAATGGATTGAACCAAAAAACGATGGTCATCAGTTCAACTAAAAGCAGATCGATCCAATGCTTTTGCTGAGCGTGAACTTTTTCGTGTGCTAAAATATTCTGACGAGATTCGTTATTAAACTCCTCTCTATTAATTACTATATATCCAAAAAAAGTAAAAGCCGGAATTGATTGATCTAGTAATACAATTTTAAAATTGTCAATTACAGTATATTGCTTTCCTGATATCATTCTATAAATCTGACCAACTTTTATCAGACTTCGAATGAATAAAATACTTGCTACCAATAAATAAATCAGGAACACAATAGTTGATAACGTGAAGAAACTCTCTTGCTTAATTACAGGTTCAACTGATCCACTTACAAAGGATAAATCTCCTGCTATAACGGTATTTTCAACAGCTTCAACCAAAACGGTATAAGGAATCTTAATAAAAGGTAAAAGAATTGCAGTACACAAACTAAGCAATAAAAACCCTCTTATTTCCGTAAAAAACCTTTCGTTTCGCAACAGCAAAAAATAGATGATATAAAACAAAGCCAATATCACCGATGATTGTACAAAGTATTCTATTATAGCTTCCATATCTATTTCTCCTTCTCAATTTGGCGTTTGGCAATCTCGATCATCTCTTCCAATTCCTGAATACTTAATTTATTATCCTTAGCAAAAAAAGAAGCCATTCTTGAAAATGATCCATTGAAATAATTGGTTACCAATGCTCCTGCTTTAAATCCCGAATAATCCTCTTTCGAAATTTTAACCACAAATAAATGAGACTTTCCAGCAGGAATTTTATCTGCAAAACCTTTTTTCTCTAAAGCATTCATTACTGTTGCAACAGTAGTATAAGCAGGTTTCGGATCGGGAAACTGTGCAACCACATCTCTTACACTTGCACTTTCCAGTTCCCATACAATTTGCATCACCTGTTCTTCTGCTTTGGTTAATTCCTTCATAACAAACTTTACTTTTAGATTAATCTACTACAAACTTAGTACTAAATTTTTAGTAGACAAATTTTATTACTAAAAATTTAGTAGATAAAATGATTTTACTACAATCTTGAATAATGCACCTGTTTTTACTAACTATGCAAAAAATTGATCGATGGAAAAATTTGAATTATCACCCAACAACTATAAACTTTGGGACAGAGTGCGAAAAGAATTGTCATTATTGATATTGCTTATAGCTATTCTACTATTTTTTGTTGGCTTAAACGTGATTTATTTTACTGCTATAATTGTAATGTACATCTTACTTTTAACACTTAAACGAAATCGAATTTTAACTTCCATCCAATTTAATGATGAAAATCAAACTCTTGATTTGGAATACTTTTACCTAATAGCTATTAAAAGCAAAGAGAGTATTCCATACCGTAAACTGAGCTGTAAACTAAGTATGAAACGCTTTGGTTTTGGAGCTGCGACACAAACGCTAGAGCTGTTTAAAGGAAAAATATTGTGCTGTGAAATTCGAAAAGAGGGCAAATGGAAATGGTCAGAAGAACAAATCGATAACATCCATAAAAGAATCTCTGATCTTAATAAATAGAACTAAATAAGGTACAATTATTGATGTTAGGTTTGGTACAAGTTCAATTTATTTATCTTTATAATAGGAATAGTAATTGACAATAAAAACAAATCTTATTCGTACTTCATTTAAATATAATGTTCTTCTAACTATTTTTATTGGTATTTCGTTTTTCTCTAATGCTCAACGAAACCATAGAAATGACACCTTAGTGATCCCAAAATCAAGAACAAATCTTCCTGATAGTACGATTGTCATTTCCAGAGATACCATTGTATTTTTAATTGATACAATTCATGAAAAAAGAGCAAATGAAAGCAATAGTGGTAACAAATTTTATCATGCGATAAAAAGAGGTGCCTACAAAAGAAGATTTACCAAAGAACTCTATAAACTATTTTTTGTAGCTCCTGATAAGATTTCTCCTACAGATACGATCAAGACGGAACGAAGTGAAACTGCCTTTGTTATCTATCAGGGAAAAACCATTAGACGTATTAATATTAGAGTTTTAGAGCCATTTGGTTCCAGTTTGCACGATACCACAAAAGTAGCAACTTCCTGGCTCGAAACCACTGGAAATAAATTACATCACACGAGTCGACGTGGTCATTTAAAACGCTTGTTAAGAATTAAACAAGGTGATAAACTTGATGCCTACACCTTAGCCGATAACGAACGTCTAATTCGTCAGTTAGATTATATAAAAGATGCCTATTTTAGAGTGATTCCAGTATTGGGATCGAATAAAGCAGTTGATTTGGAATTGTGGGTAAAAGACCAGTTCTCCTGGGGTATTAACTTAGACGTTGGCTCTCTTTCATCCTCTGAGTTTGAATTCTACAGCCGCAACCTATACGGCATTGGTCATGAATTTAGTAATACTTTTCACTACGAATCGGATGAAAGTAGAAGTTTTGGTTATTCAGGCAGATACAAAATCAGAAATATCAGAAGAACGTATATCGACGCTACATTAATCTATGAGAATACCTATGAAAAAGCTATAGTAGGAATTGATTTTGATAGAAAATTTGAAACCTACAATACCAAATATGCAGGTGGATTAAGCCTTTCCAGAACCATGCGTTCCGATAAAATAATGGATGATGATCCCATTTTAAATGAGGTTCCATTGGACTTTAATTATGGTAATATTTGGTATGGTAGAGCCTATAAATTGGATTCAAAAAATCTTTTCGCTCGAAAACGAATGTTTATTACGGGACGAATAGCAAGTAGAGAATTTTTTAAAAGACCTGAAACTGGTCCCGATTTAAACCAATTTTTCCACAATAACTTCTTATATCTTGCCGGATTAAGTATCAGTCAAATTCAATACTACAAGAGTAATTTGGTATACAATTTTGGTAGAACTGAAGATATTCCTTATGGATTTTTGGCTCAAACCAGTTTTGGATATGAAGACCGAGAATATTCTCATCGCTTTTATCTTGGTTTTGATCTGCAAAAAGCCAGTTACATTCGCTCTACAAAAAGCTACCTATTCAATCGCTTTGCTATAGGCGGATTTTTCAACTCTAAAAGGTTTGAACAAGGAACACTAATTGCACAATCTAAATTCTTTAGCAGAATTAGAAAGCTTGGAGCTTTGCGATTCCGTAATTTTGGAGATCTAAAATACACATTAGGAATTAGAAGGTTTCCAGAAGAATTCATCACTTTAAATAACCGACAAGGTATTCGTGGATTTAAAAGTGAAGAGGTAACAGGCACGCAAAAATTGAGTTTAAATCTGGAAACAGTAGCCTTTACTCCATATATGCTTGGAGGTTTTAAATTTGCCTTTTACAGCTTTGCAGATATGGGAATAATTGGCAGTAATAAAAAGAATCTTTTTAAAGAAGATTACTATTATGGAATTGGTTTAGGAGTACGACTACACAACGAAAATCTTGTTTTTAAAACCATACAACTCCGGTTCACATTTTATCCAAACGCTCCAAATGATTTTAGCACAACTGGCTTTCGTTTATCGGGAGAAGAACGACCTAAATTTAATGATTTTAAGGTGGGACAACCGGATGTCATCCCTTTTGAATAACCTAAATTTCACTCTCTTTCCAATTGGCATATCTTAGATAAAGCCATGAACCTAAAGCTAAAAATCCGGCATAAAAATATTCCGAAATCCACACACCCGAAATTGGGAGTTGAATTACCTCAATTAAAACATAAACTCCTCCCAGGTAACAAGCCAAAACAACAATTTCAATTAGCATAGCATGAAATGTATTTCCTGTTCCTGAAACTCCCTGAAAAAGTGTAATGCCAACTGGGAAAAGTAAGGCTGCACCAAATATCACGTATAAAACTGGTTTTGTTTCTGCTATCAATCCAACTTCGTCTGTATAAATAGAAATCACCAACTCCGGACTAATCAAACTAATTCCCACCAATCCCAAAACACATAAAAATGATAATTTTACCGTTCTAAAAATTACAGGCAAAACCTCTTTTGGGTTTCCGTCTCCAATTACCTGGCTTACCAAAGTATTTGCTGCCGATGCAAATGCCCAAACCGGAACCATAATTAGTACATAAATACTTCGAATAATATTTGAAATTGCTAACTCTCTCTCTCCCATTTTCTCTACCAGAAGAAAAAATACAAACCAGCAGGATAAAGCCAAAAAATTCTGTATCATCATTGGAAAAGACACCTTTAATAATCGTGTATACAAGTCTTTATCAATTTTCGGAAATGCGAATAAATTGTATTTCCCAACCGGAGTTTTTCGTAATGTGTAGACAATAAAGAAAATCAAAACACATACCTCTGCAATTACAGAAGCCAATGCCGCACCTTTTATTCCCATTTCTGGAAATCCAAGTTCTCCAAAAATTAACACATAATCTAAAAAGATATTGATTATAGCCATAAAAGCCGTACTCCAGCTTATTATTTTAGTTTTGGCAATACCAATATAAAATGCACGAAACAGAAGGTTTATACAGGCAAATAATATTCCCCAGGCTCGCACCGAAATATAATCAGTACTCGCTTGAAAAATAGCATCCGACTTCACAATTGATTTAAGGATGGAAGGAGCTTGAAACTCCATAAATCCTAATAGAAAGACTGCTAAAATCAATAGAAAATACAAGGCATGATCAAATGTTTTTCCAACCCGTTTGTAGTTCCCTTCACCAAATCGACGAGCAATTACAATTTGAGTTCCCAAGCCAAATCCCCATCCAAGCATTACAACTGCAAAGTAGAAAATAGTTGCAATGGCAGCAGCTCCAAGAGCTACTTCACTTAAATGTCCTAAAAATGCAGTATCAGTTAAAGCTATGATATTCTGAGCAACACTACCCAAAATAATAGGATAGGCAATTTTCCAAATGTTAGAATAGTTCGTTTGTATTTTCAATTTATAAAATCTAAGAGATAAAAAAGCCGGTTCCAAAATGAAACCGGCGAAAATTAATTCTTTTATTTTAAATAATCATCAAAATAATTGCTGACCTTTTGTTTCAAATGAATTCGATCGCGACCTCTTACATTGTGTTCTGCTCTTGGATAAGGGAAATAATCAACCTGAACATTATTTTTTATACACTCACGTATAAAGTTTAAACTGTGCTGCCATAAAACTGTTGGATCAATTGCTCCTTGGCAAATCAATAGTTTACCTTTCAAATCCTTTGCTTTAGCAATTAGAGATGTTTTGGCATATCCTTCAGGATTTTCCTGAGGAGTATCCATATAACGCTCTCCATACATCACTTCATACCATTTCCAGTCAATTACAGGTCCACCGGCTACACCAACCTTAAATACGTCCGGATAATTTGTAAGTAACGAAATGGTCATAAATCCACCATAACTCCATCCATGTACACCAATTCTATCAGCATCAACATATGGTAAAGATTGTAAAAACTCCACTCCTTTCATTTGATCCGCCATTTCTGGTTGACCACACTGACGATGAATAACTGCTTCAAACTCTTTTCCTCTGTTAGCTGAACCTCTGTTATCTAAAATGTAAAGTAGATAACCATTTTGTGCCATATACTGCTCCCATAAACGAGAACCACCCATCCATCGGTTGGTTACCAACTGTGCATGCGGTCCACCATATACATAAACGACTACCGGATATTTTTTATTTGGATCAAAATTAGCTGGTTTCACCATGCGATAATGCAAATCAGTTTGTCCATCAGCAGATTTTATACTACCTAATGAAATCTCACCCAGGTTGTATTCTTTCAGTTTGTTTTCAGCATTTATTAGCTCCTTAATTTGCTTGCCTTTTGTATCAGCAACAGCTACTTTTCTAGGAACATTTAAACTGCTATAATTATCAATAATATATTTTCCATCAGCACTTACTTGCACTGAATGGTATCCTTCTTCATTGGTTAAGCGAGTTCGCTTTCCTGATTTCAGATTTAACTTGTAGACATGTCTATCTAGAGGACTTACTTCTGTTGATACATAAAACAGGTTCTTCTCTGCTTTATCAAAACCTAAAATTTCAGTAATTTCCCAATCTCCAGATGTCAATTGTTTTACCAATTTTCCATCAGTATTATACAAATAAGCATGATTAAATCCATCACGATTATTGGTTTGATAGATAAATTGATTTGGCTTATTTTTCATGAAAATTAACTGATGAGAAGGTTCTACCCAACGATTATCCATCTCTTCGAACAAGGTCTGAACAAACTCTCCGGTTTCAGCAATATACTTGTTCATTTTCATGTGATTCGATTCACGATTCAACACCTGAATGTAAATGAATTGCCCATTAGCTCCCCATGAGATATTTGTAAGATACTGATCATTGCCAAAATCATCAGGTTTAATCCAAGTAGTTGATTTCTTTTTCAGGTTGAATACACCTAATTTCACAGCTTCACTATCCATTCCACACATTGGATATTTAATCTCTCGTAAATCTCCAACTCTTGTATTGATATCAACTATTGGGAAAGAGCTAACTTTACTTTCATCTTTTGAATAGAAAGCCAATTGATCTCCTTGTGGTCCCCAAAAAATTCCGCCATTAATGCCATATTCACTTCGACTAACTGCTTGACCATTCACAATATTTTTATCTGAATCAGACGTAACTGCTACTTCTCCATTCTTATTGGCAATGTATAAGTTATTATCAATCGTATAAGCTATTGATTTATTCTCCTGACAAAACTCCTCGTTCTCAACTTTAGAATTAACATCAAGTTCAAAAACCAAGTTCTTATCCTCAATGTTAATTTGATATATTTTATTGGCTCTTCTAAACTGAAGAACATTAGAATTAATCCATCTGTAACGCGGTAATCTTTTTAACTCAGTATTTTCTTCCGCTTTCAAAATCGTATTAAAATCCGTTAAGGTAAAAATAGACTTAGCTTCTTTTCCAGGAGCACCAGCAAGAATATCTTCTCCTTCCGCATATGAAATAAGGTTGCTCTCTCCTTTCCATGATAGTTGAGATAGGTTTTCCGGGTAAAATTGTCTCCATTGTCCCAGAATGGCATCTTCCATTGATAAATTTTTTGGCTGAGCTTGCAAACTCAGGAATAAGCCGCAATTGATTAATAAATAGCTTAAAAGGATGAATCTTTTCATGTTGTAAGGTTTGTTGTTAAATTTCTTTTAAAAAATTTTTGCGTTCAAATGTATCCTTTTTCGCATAAATACAGTAATAATGATAGAATAAATTAAACAAGAACTACCAATAGATGTGGACATGCTTCAACATCAGGTCGAAAATTCAGGTTTTAATTGCTAAACATGTAGTAATACTATAGCTTTGAGAACATTTTTTTTCTACCTACATTGGCTTAATAATTTTTAAGTTAGACAAAATGCCTAAAAAACGAATCCCAAACAGTATTAAATTTTTAATCCTGATCTCTGTTGCAGCAATTATTACTTTTTTGATTTTACAACCATCAGAAAATCAAAAGCAAGAAGCTTCAATTGAAAAAACAACTGAAGAGGAGATTATGAAGGATGTGGAGAAGACAGGAAATATTTTCAAGTACAACAATATTCTATTTAGTTTACCTTCTCCTTATCAAATTTCACTTTTGTTAGAAAAATCTGGTATTTCTTACAATAAAGATTTACTAAATCCGACCAAAAAAGCGGGTGATTACGTTGATAACTTTAGTAAGGCTGTAAACTTTGGCGTTTATGGTTCCGATCTGGGTTACATTAACATTTACAAACAAACTCAGGATGCTGCAAGTTATTTTGCAGTACTCAAAATTTTATCGCAAGATGTAGGTTTGTATAATGCAATGGATAAACCGACTGTTAAGCGAATTGAAAATAATATTGAGAATAGAGATTCCTTACTTGTTATTGTTAGTAACACTTACCGTAAAATTGACAATTATTTAAAAGCAAATAATCGAGAAAACACTGGTGCTCTTATTTTAGCTGGTGGTTGGATAGAATCAATTTATTTACTAACCCAACAAATAAATGATCATTCGAACAAAGAACTAATGAAGAGAATTTCGGAGCAAAAAAGACCCTTGGAAAATCTTATTAAACTTTTGGTTCCTTATTCAAACGAGTCCAAAGACTACTACTTTTTGGTTGATCGCTTAATTGATTTAGCCTATACTTTTGATGAAATTGATCATCAATACAAATTTGTTGCCCCTATAACCGATTCAAAGAAAAAACTTACCATCGTAAAAAGTAAATCGGAAATGGTAATGAATAAGGCACAGTTAGCTAAAATTTCAGAAAAAGTAGGAATCATTCGCGATCACATTATTAAATAATAAAGAAAATTTAAACTTATGAATCTTAAATATACCATTCTATTATTCGCGTTTATTCTGGGATTAAGTAATATATCGAAAGGACAAACCGATGTTACATTGGAAAATTGTACCAAACATTTTGGCACGGAATACATTTCTGATGGACAGCAGTACAAAGCCTTACTATCTGGAGGTGAAATTGCCGAGTTTCATACCACTTTTTACGCTGATAACCATTATCGAATAGTTGGAGCTACAGGCAAGGATGAAGGAAATGTTATTTTCTCAATTTACGATCAGGAGAACAACTTACTTTTCACAAACAGAGATCATAAAAATTCTCCCTATTGGGATTTTAAATTCGAGAATTCAATGAATTGTACCATTGAGGCAAAATTGAATCAAAAAAACATTAGTTCAGGTTTTGTATTAATGCTAATTGGATTTAAACAATAAAACAACACTGCTACTATTTTACTATCATCCTATTTTTTAATACCATTCTATGAGTGAAAGAATTCTTAAAGCTTTAATGCAACTCTTCGCTATCATTGCACACCCTAAAAGTTCAGAAATTGATAGGCGTAGAATGGTATCCAAGTATCTGAAACAACAACTGGATCAAGAAACAGCAGAAGAGTATCTTGCCTTGTATGATACACATTATGAGGCCAATCAGCGAAGGACAAACAAGAAATCTAAAATTAAAAAATATACTTCATCAAGTTCGGTAAGAGTTCTTCGAATTTGTACCGAAATAAATGAAGAGTTAATCTATCGCCAAAAGGTAATTGTTCTAATACAATTGCTTGAATTCTTAAGTTCAGAAGATGAAATTAGCGAACAGGAATTTGCATTTGTAGAAACTGTTGCCGAAACATTTAATTTACCAAAAGATGGCTATGAAAGGTTAAGGAATTTTGTTTTAAGCAATTTTGATGAAATAAATGACAATAAACGCTTATTAACTGTAAATAATTCGGAAAGTTTTCACGATAATGGTAAACACTACTATTCGTCAGGTTTAATAGGTCAAATCAAAATTCTTCGTCTGCAAAGGGTAAATATGTTTGTGATGAGATTCAAAGGAATCGAAGAACTTTTCATGAATGGTCAGCCCTTAAATCCAGAAAGAGTGCACGTTTTAAATCAAGGATCATCCATCCGAAATCCTAAAATTGATCCAATTTATTTTAGTGATATCGTTGGTACTTTTTATCGTGACCACACTCATAAGCGAGTAGTTTTCCAGGCTAAAAACATTGAATATCGATTCAAGGAAAACAATATTGGAGTACACGATCTTTCTTTTAAGGAAGAATCGGGTAAAATGGTGGGTGTTATTGGATCCAGTGGTGCTGGCAAGACCACCTTACTAAATGTTTTAAATGGATCTGCTGAACCAAATAAAGGTAAAGTGGCCATAAACGGATATGAGATAACTAAAGATAAAGAAAAGATTGAAGGAGTTGTTGGACATGTTTCTCAGGATGATTTGCTGATTGAATCACTTACCGTTTTTGAGAATTTGTATTTCAATGCCAAGCTTTGTTTCGATAAATATACCAACTTTCAGCTGATTCGTATTTCTCTAAAACTTTTAAAAGACCTCGGATTATATGATGCACGCAACTTAAAAGTTGGTAATCCTTTAGATAAAAAAATTAGTGGAGGACAACGCAAGCGCCTAAATATTGCTCTGGAATTAATTCGGGAACCTTCGGTTTTATTTTTAGATGAACCAACTTCTGGTTTATCCTCAAGAGATTCTGCTAAAATTATGGATCTTTTAAAAAACCTTGCTTTAAAGGGAAAATTGATTTTTGTGGTGATTCACCAGCCGGCTTCTGATACGTTTAAAATGTTCGATCGCCTTTTAATTCTGGATACTGGAGGTTATTTAATATTTAATGGAAATCCTCTTGATGCAATAACCTATTTTAAATCACAAACTTTAAGAGCCAACAGAACCGAAAGTGAATGTAATTCCTGTGGTAATGTCGACGCTGACCAAATTTTCAACATTGTAGAGTCTGAAGTATTAGATGAATATGGAACACCTACTCAAACGAGAAAGGTTACTCCTGTACAATGGTATCAAAGATTTAAAGATTATCGTGGAAACAACAAAGATATTAATGACTGCGATGAACTACCTCCGGTTACTTTTAAAATACCATCGGCATTTAAGCAATTTTGGGTTTTTACCAAACGTGATGTGATATCCAAATTAGCCAATCGACAGTATCTATTTATCAATTTATTTGAAACTCCATTACTTGCATTTATTTTATCCTATATCATTAAATTTTATAATGTAGATGCAGGAAATGAACTGGGTTATACTTTTAGTAACAACAGCAACCTACCTGTTTATTTGTTTATGGCAGTAATTGTTGCCTTATTTATAGGTTTAACACTTAGTGCCGAGGAGATTATTAAAGATCGAAAAATATTAAAACGGGAACGGTTTTTAAATTTAAGTACTTCAGGATATCTAATCTCTAAAATTGTAATCCTATTTTCAATATCTGCCTTTCAGGCTTTCTTATTCACCTTAATCGGAAATTCCATTTTAGAAATTCAAGGAATGTTCTTCTATTATTGGTTGGCTTTATTTAGTGCCTGGTGTTTTGCCAACATGCTTGGTTTAATAATTTCAGACAGTTTTAAAACGGTTATAACCATCTATATTTTAATACCTTTTATCCTTATTCCGCAATTAATATTAAGTGGAATCATTGTAAAATTCGACAAGTTAAATCCTAACATATCTACTCCAAATTCAATTCCATGGTATGGAGAAATAATAACAGCACGTTGGGCATACGAAGCTCTTGCAGTAAAGCAATTTAAGGATAACGATTTTACAGCAAACTTTTATGTGTATGAAAAGTTAATGAGTAAGGCTGATTATCGAAAAAACTATTGGCTTCCAATCCTCAAGAATAAATTAAATGAATGCGAACGTTATTTAAATAATCCAGATAAATTAGAAAAACTGGAATCGAATCTGGCTCTTCTTAAAAACGAACTAACGCTTGAGGATCTTAATTTACTTTCTTTTAAATTTAAGGGATTAGATAAGCTAACTCCAATCGACTTGAATAAATCTACAATTGTTCAATTAAGAGCTTATTTCGATAAGATAAATCGCTATTATATTAATTTATATAATGTATCGAACCGTAAAAAAGATGAACATTTGATGTCATTACAAAAGCAGTTCGATAACAAGCAGGATTTTGTTAAAATGAAAAAATCGTATTCGAACGAACGCTTAAGTGAATTTGTTCGAAATAGTAATGATATAGAGAGAATAATAGAGTACAATGGACAATTATTTCAAAAAATTGATCCAATTTATCGTGATCCGGGAAATCATTTCTTAAAGGCGCATTTTTATGCACCACAAAAACGAATATTTGGTCAGTATTACGACACCTATTGGGTGAATATTATTGTGATTTGGATGACTAGTTTAGGGCTTTATTTTGTATTGTATTACGGTCTTCTTAAGAAAGCTCTTGGTATTTTTGATCGTAAGTTTAATCGAAAAAAAAATTAACAAATAAAAAAACCGCAAACTAAAAGTTTGCGGTTTTCTATATAATCGTTTTAACAATTACTCTTCATCCTCTATCATTACAAAAGGAATTTTAATAATAGACTGGTAATCTTCACCAGCTTCGAGCATATCTTCATCATCCTCTTCGTAATGCCATTTGATACTCACCTTATTTCCACGCTTAAAAATGGTCTCTAATTTTTTAAAAACATCAAGTATACATTTTGATGAACTGGTATTAAAATATTCCAATTTTACGGTAAAAACAGTCTCATTTTGTGGTTCAACAACATAAGTGTCTAACCATTCCATTACAGGCTTGTAAAAATCCAGTGAATTTTCAGGAATAGATCTTCCTTCAATAGAAAACGAACCATTACTTCCGTCGAATTTAATGGTTGGTGTTTTAGGGCTACCCTCTATAACAAGTGAATTCATGAAAATTTTGCTTTTTAAGGTTTTTAAATAATAACATCTATCGAAAGAAATAAATAATCAGGACTGTACTCCAGAAACTGGTATTCCATATTATT
>Ga0193960_1000418_pt1 | contig 17765 bp, 15 predicted proteins | sample FB_3_MG_FD_140338 | JGI IMG/M metagenome (GOLD analysis project Ga0193960, IMG submission 140338) | Microbial mat bacterial communities from the Broadkill River, Lewes, Delaware, United States - FB_3_MG | ecosystem: Environmental > Aquatic > Freshwater > River > Microbial mats | place: USA... | reverse complement strand
GATGGACGAGGACCTTCTGATGTAAGACCAATTACAATAGAAACAAATATTTTACCATCAGCACATAGCAGTTGTTTATTTACAAGAGGAGAGACACAAGCTCTAGTTGTAGCTACTTTAGGAAATAATAAAGATGCTCAAATGTTCGAAACTCTTACATCAAAAGGTAATGAAAATGAAACATTTATGGTTCATTATAATTTTCCTGGATTTAGTGTAGGTGAAGCAAAACCAATTTTTGGTGTAAGTAGAAGAGAATTAGGTCATGGTAATCTTGCTAAAAGAGCATTAGAATCATCAATAGATAAAGATTATAGCGATACAGTTAGATTAGTTTCAGAGATATTTGAGTCTAATGGTAGTTCTTCAATGGCAACTGTATGTGGGGGATCAATGGCATTAAAAGCTGCTGGAGTTCCAACAACATCATTAGTTGCTGGGGTTGCTATGGGAGGTGTTTTTCAAGATGATAAATATGTTGTATTAACTGATATTATGGGACTTGAAGATCATGATGGTGATATGGATTTTAAAGTTACTGGTACTCTAGATGGTATCACTGCACTTCAAATGGATATTAAATTAGGTGGAATAGCACTTGATGTTTTAAAAGAAGCATTGACTCAGGCAAAAGAGGGCAGAGTACATATTTTAAAACTTATGGAAAATGCAGCTTCTGAAATTGTACCAAGTGAAGCATTACCATTAATAGAACAGTTTAGCATTGATCCAAGTAAGGTACTTGCTGTTATAGGGAAAGCTGGATCAGTAATTCGAGAGATTATCGAGAAATGGGAAGTTTCAATCGACCTTGATAAAACTAGTGGTAATGTAAAAATTACAGGTGATAATAAAGATAAAATTTTAGGAGCTGCGCAGCAGGTAAAAAATATATCATCGAATGCTAAATCTTTTCAAAAAAAAGAAGTTATTAATTTTGAAAAGTTATATAATATTGATGATATCTTAGATGGGAAGGTAGTACGAATTGCTGACTTTGGAGCTTTTATAGAATTACCAAAAGGTGGAGAAGGATTACTTCATATTTCAAAAATTTCTAAAAAAAGAGTATCAAATGTAAAAGATGTTTTATCAGAAAATGATGTTGTAAGTGTAAGAGTTTTAAAAATCAGTAAAGATAGAATAGAGCTTATATCAGCAGAGATATAGGGAAAATTTTTAGATTACTTTAAACTAAGTTTAGTTATAGTTACTAATATAAATTTTCATAAATTCATTTGAAGGGAATATAAATGAAGTTATTAATTGTAGATGATTCTACTATGTTAAGAGATATGCTTTCGTACGCATTGAATGAGGGTGGTTACAATGATGTTACTGAAGCAATTGATGGTATTGATGGCTTAAAAAAAGCTAAAGAAACTAAATATGATTTGGTTATTACAGATGTAAATATGCCTAATATGGATGGTATTACTTTAGTAAGTGAGTTGAGAAATTTACCAGAATATGCGAAATCTCCAATTTTAGTTTTAACAACTGAAAGAGGTGATGAAATGAAAGCTAAAGGTAAAGCTTCTGGAGCTACTGGGTGGATTGTTAAACCATTTGTACCGGATCAATTATTAAAAGCGGTTAATATAGTACTAAGTAAAGATAAATAAAGATAAAGGTATAAAAATGTCTGGATTTGATATAACAATGTATAGAGATATGTTTGTAGAGGAAGCTGAAGAGCTTTTTGAGTCTGCAGACAATGTTTTATTAGAAGCTGAAAACAATGGAAGTTTAACTGATGATGAAATGGGACAACTCTTTAGAGATGTTCATACACTAAAAGGTAGTGGTGCTTCAGTTGAGCTAGCATACTTTGCTGAGTTTACACATGATGTAGAAAATATGATGGATAAACTTAGAAATCATCAAATTCAATTTATACCTGAAATGGCTGGAACATTAATTGATGGTCTTGATGTAATGAAAGATATATTGCAAATGGAATGTGATGGTAGTCTTGATAGAGATGTTTTTACTGAAAAAACTGCTGATCTACTTGTAACTATTAGAGCATATATTAATGGTGATAATGTTGCACAAGAAAAGATAGTTGAAAAGTCAGAGCCAATTGAAGTAGTTCCAAGTGTTAAGAGTGAAGAAAAAAGTGATACATTATCTGAAAATAAATCATGGGGTTTTTTTGGTGAAGAGAATGGATCTACAGAAAAAGAAGAAGATATGGATTCAAATTTTGGCTTTTTTGATGAATCTGATGAAATTGAAATACCAGCTGAATCAGAAATAGAAGAGATAGAAAAAACAGTTGTAGAAGATAGTACACCGATAATAGCTGCTCCTAAAAAAGATACTCCACCAAAAGAAACAGCTACTTCAAAAAAAGCTGCAGCAAGTACTATTAGAGTAAATCTTGATAAAATTGATTTATTAATGAATAATGTTGGTGATCTTGTTATTACAAATGCTATGCTTACGCAATATAGTACTACAATTAAAGAAAATAAAGTAAGAACTTCTGTATTAGAAAGACTAGAATTACTTGAAAGACATATTCGAGAGATGCAAGATTCAATTATGAGTATCCGAATGGTACCTATGGAGTCTATATATTCAAAATTTCCTAAAGTTGTAAGGGATATTTCAAAAAAACTTAATAAAAAAATCGAGTTTAAACATGAAGGTGATAGTGTTGAGATTGATAAAGCTATGATTGAGGGCTTAACTGATCCTTTGATGCATATTATCAGAAACTCTTTAGATCATGGTATTGAGATGCCAGATGAAAGAGCGGCATCTGGAAAACCTGAAACTGGTACTATTACTATTGCAGCAGAACAAGCAAATGGTCAAATGATTATTACTATTAAAGATGATGGTAAAGGTATTCCTGCAGATAAAGTTGCTTTAAAATCTTTAGAAAATGGACTAATTGATCAAAATCAATATGATACTATGACTGATAATGAAAAAGCAATGCTTATATTTGGTGCAGGTGTTAGTACAGCTGAATCAATTACAGATATTTCAGGTCGTGGTGTAGGAATGGATGTTGTAAAAACAAATATTACAAAACTTGGTGGTATTATTAAGCTTGATACAGGAATAGGTATGGGAACAACAATTACAATTATGTTACCACTTACTCTTGCAATACTTGATGGTCTTGATATTGCTGTAGGAGATACTAAATATATTCTTCCTTTAAGTTCTATTGTTGAATCATTACAACCTACAGCTGAAATGATCAAAAAAATTGGTGATGGTACACAAGATTTATTGATGCTAAGAGAAGAGTTTATTCCTGTAGTAAGACTACATCAGTTATTTGATATTGTACCTAAGCATACAAAACTTGAAAAAGGGATGTTGATTGTCGTTAAATCAGGTAGTATGAAAATTGCTATGTTTATAGATGAATTTTTACATCAACATCAAGTAGTTGTTAAACCTTTAGATAAAAACTTTAGAAGCGTTGAAGGTGTGGGTGCTGCAACTGTTCGAGGTGATGGTAGCATAGGACTAATTCTTGATATTATGGGAATTATAGAAGTTCAGAAAAAAACAGAAAAAAGAAACCTAAATGCAAAAGAATATAATTTAGCAGCTTCATAGAAATATGGAAAATATTAAAGAACTTCACGATAAAGTGAAATCAATACTTTATTCTCTTACAGGTATTACCTTGACAGAGAATAAAGATATTATGATTAATAATAGGCTTGATAAGCTTAAAAGAAATACAAGTTATACTGGAAATATCGATGATTTATTAATTCAAATCGCTGATGGAAAATATATTACTGAATTTATTAATACTTTTACTACAAATAAAACACATTTTTTTAGAGAAGATTTTCATTTTGTTGATTTAAAAGATAGAGTTTTACCTTCATTTCTAAATTCTAATGCTGAAGTTAAAATGTATTGTTCAGCTGCTTCTACAGGTGAAGAACCGTACTCTATGGCAATGACTGTAAAAGAAGTTAGCTCTTCCTTAAAAGCATCAATTATTGCAACAGATATTGATACTGATGTATTGCAGCAAGCAGCAAATGGAATTTATAGATTTCAAAAAAGTTCGAAGGAATTTCCAGAGTGGATTAAACCTCAAAAATATTTCAAAAGAAGAGTTCAAAAAAATCTTGTAGGTGATGAAGTATTAATAAAAGTAAATGATGACCTAAAAAAAATGGTTACTTTTGGACAAATGAATTTAAATGATGCTAAATATCCGTTTGCATTACATCAATTTGATGTAGTTTTCTGTCGAAATGTTTTGATTTACTTTTCAGTCGAAGATCAAAATGAAATATTAAAAAAACTTTTTTCCTTATTAAAAATAGGTGGCATTTTGTATATAGGACATTCTGAAAATCCTCATGATTTAATTAACTATTCTAAAAGAGTAGGGCAAAATATATTTGTTAAAGTTAAGGATATTGATTGATTACTTTAGGTCATAAAGATGGTTCAATAGAAAAAATTTCTAATTCTCAAATAACACAAATTGTTAAAGGTATGAAAACTCATACAATAATTGGTGGTGAATTTGCGGTTGTTTCAGATGATGAAGAAATTGGATTTAAAACTTTACTAGGTTCATGTGTAGCTATTATGTTTTATGATAAAACAAAAAAAGTTAAAGGGATGAATCATTTTTTATTACCAGCTACAGAAAATTCAAATGAAGATATGAAGTATGGCCTTTATTCAGTTGAAGCGATGTTAAATGAGATGTATAAGCTAGGATGTAGAAAAGAAAATATGGCAGCAAAAATATCTGGAGGAGCAGATATTATGAATATTGCATCAATCTCAAAAAGTATAGGTCATAGAAATGTTGAATTTGCACATACATTTTGTCAGTCTGAAGGCTTTAGAATATTATCTGATCATACAAGAGGGAATGATGGTCGAGTTATTTTAATGGGAAATCGTTTTGAAACATTTATTAAAAATGTCGATAATAATAATACTTCTCAAGAAGTTGCAAATCAAGAAAAAAGACTACAAAGAGAAATATCTACAAGACAACCTGCAACTGCAGAATATATCAGCGGAACTGGTATCTTTGAGAAAGATGATAAAAAAGAGGATACTATGGAGATGGAATTTTTTTAATGTATACAGTACTTGTAATTGATGATTCTATATCTATGAGAAGAGTCATTAAAGATATGATAAATAAAGTAGAAGATTTTGAAGTAGTAGATACGGCTGCAGATGCATTTGAAGCCCGTGAAAAAATAAAATTACTAGAGCCGGATTTAGTAACTATTGATATTAACATGCCTAAAATGGATGGTGTTACATTTTTGCGTAATTTAATGCGATTACACCCTATGCCTGCTATTGTTATTTCAGGTGAAAGTGTTCGTGGAAATGATATATTTGAGGATGGAGCAGTTGGTTTTGTCAATAAGCCTGAGCTTGGTGAATCAATGTCTATTTTTAATAGTAGAATAAAAGATACTTTGTTGAGTTTAACCTTTTTATTAAAAAAATATACTCTTAAAAAACCATCGCCAATAAAGCCTGTTGAAGAACAAATTAAAAAAGTTGATTTATCAAAAGGATTGATCGAGCATAAAGTACATCCTGATGAAGTATATAAAAGTCAACCAGCTTTACTTCCTGGTAGTAAGATAATAGGAATTGGGTCATCTACTGGAGGAGTAGAATCTTTATTGACAGTTTTTAAAAAATTGCCATCAGGATTACCCCCAATAGTAATAACACAACACATACCCTATGGTTTTTCTAGTTCATTTGCACAAAGATTAAATGATCATTCGGATGTTATAGTAAGTGAGGTGGAAAAAGACACAATTCTAGAATATGGCCATGCATATTTGGCTCCTGGAAATAAGCATTTAGAGATTGTGAAAATCGGTGGTAATTATGTTGGAAAACTATTAGATATTGTAAAAGTGAGTCGTCATAAACCTAGTGTTGATTTAATGTTTCGAAGCTTAAATAACAGTGCAGGAGCAGGAGCTATGGCTGTTATGATGACAGGTATGGGTGATGATGGTACAATTGCTATGTTAGAGTTATGTAACAATGGTGCATATACTATAGCCCAAAATGAAGAAAGTTGTGTTGTTTTTGGTATGCCAGCTCAAGCAATAAAGGCAGGAGCTGTAAAAGATATTTGTCATTTAAATGAAATTGCAAGTTTTATTGTAGATTACGCAAATAATAAAAGAAAGTAAAAGATGAAAATAAACTATAAGTTATTTACTCTTCCTATAATTGTTTTATTATCTCTTGTATATATTAGTTTTTTATTTTCATCTGAAATTGATAGATTAAAAAATAAAATTGACAATATCTATTTTGGAAACTTTATACCTGTGCATAAATTACATATTATTAAAGAAGAGTATAAAAATATAATTCTTAATCCTAAATCATATAATAAAAGTAAAAAGATAATTATGGAAAATTGGGATTATTATAATACTCAATATAAATCTGATCAAGAAAGAAAAGTTGTAAGAAAAATTGACAATCAAGTTAAAAAATCTTTCAAAAAAAGAAATAATATTTTTTATCAGTATATAAGAAATCAAATTGATTTACTAATTAAATACGAAGTTTCATCCGCATCAATGGAGAGAAAAGAGTTTTTACTTCAATATGATAAAGTTAATAATTATCTTTTTTACAATCAAATATTTATTATCTCTTTTATGATTATATTTATTTTTGTTGTTATATTTACTACAATTAAAAATAATAATAAAATGGAATATTTAGTTGACAAATACAAGTCGGATTCTATAACTGATGGACTGACAGGACTTTATAATAGGAAATATTTTGACAACATATTAGATGAAACTACACTTGTAAGTAGAGAAAATAATTGGACAAGTGCCTTTGTTATGATAGATATAGATTTTTTTAAACAGTATAATGATACTTATGGACATGATGCTGGTGATATTGCTTTAAAAGCTGTTGCATATATTCTTGATACACTTTTTAATGAGGAATATGATTATGTTTTTAGGTTAGGTGGAGAGGAATTTGGTATCTTAATATTCGATATTAATAGAAATAGGCTAGAACAGAGGTTGAAAAATTTGCAAAAAAATATAGCGTCTCAAAAGATTAAACACGAGGCAAGTAAAACAAGTTTTTTAACAATATCAATGGGTGTTGTCATGATTGATAAAAATGTTTATTCTTTATCAAGAACAGATATCTATAAATTAGCTGATAAGAAACTTTATCAGTCAAAAGAATACGGAAGGAATCAATATACAATATGACATTTTTATTTGATAAAAACAATCATTTTAATTTAGCTAATATAGTAACTTTTTTTAATATATCAGCAGGTATTATGGCAATATATTTTATTACACATCAAGAATTTTTTGGGGCAGCATTATTTGCATGGCTAGCTGGAGCTTTTGATATTTTAGATGGAAAGATTGCACGGAAATATAATCTCTCAACAGAATTTGGTGTACAACTAGACTCTTTTGGGGATTTTTTGTCTTTTGTAATAGTGCCTGTTATGTTTATATATTTTGGTATTATAGATGGTAAAGAGATACAATTTCTCAATACTGCATTTGTAGCTTTTGCTTTTATATATTATGTGATCTCTGGTTTGAGAAGATTAATACAATTCAATATTAATACCGATGCAGGCACAGTAAGTAAATATTTTATTGGGGTTCCAACACCTCTTGGTGCAATTTTATTATGGTGTATTTATTTGGGATGGATTTATGAAATGATACCAAATGAAAATATTGTTTTAGGATTAGTGATATTAGTAGGCTATTTATTAAACTCTAAAGTTAAAATTCCTCATCCGTAAAAAAATTAGAAGACTTCTATCATAAAATTATGCTAGAAGTTTTTCTGAATGATGAGGAAAAGCGTTAGCTTGTGAAGGTAAAATACCACCTTTTACACTCTCTAAAGTGAAAGCATTAAATTGTGCACTCTCTTTCTCATAATCAATATTTTTGAATTCAACCTTAGTCTCGAGTACAGTTTTTTCTGATGAAATAGTTTCTTTAGTATTTGATACTAATGATTTAACCTCATTTGTTAACTCTTTATTAAAGTTAGATAATCGTTCTTTTTGTTTTGATACTGCATCTAGTATTTGACTTACACTTAAAGGTTTAGAACCAAGTTGTCCGTCAAAATATATACCTTCTTTATCCGAGATAGAAGGTCTTTCAAATCCATCAGATAATTTGTTGAATTCTTTCAGTAAATTTTGTATTTCCGATTGTTTATCATCAAGTGTCATTGAGGTAGAATTTTGCACAGAAGTTGTTGTTGTAACAAGTTTAGTTGTGATTTCAAGCTGATTTGAAATTAAAGATAGATTTTTTTGTAAATCAGCAATCTTATTAATATTGGATGAAACATTAGTTAAAAAATTACCCGAACTATTTTGTTTAGTAATATCAACTTTCTCAGATGGATATTTTTCAACCATCTCTTTAATATTTTGAAGGTTATTAGTTTTTTGGCTATTCTTAATATCATTAACCTGATTTATGTTACTCTGATTATTTAATTGTGTTAGTTCCATAATAACTTCTCCTTTTATTTTTGTATCACAATTATACATCAGTTTCTTTTATTCTTTTCTTAAAATTAAATTAAATTAAAAAAGAATTTTAAAATTTGTTATATTATTAAATTTTAGAACTCATAAATTTTTAATGACTATTTAGGTAAAATCTCTATATTTTAATTAAAGAGTATGAATTTATGAAAAACGAAACAGAAACAATAGATGAACAATTAACAGGTTCTCAAATAGTAATCGAAGCATTAAAAAGAGAAAATACAGAGGTGGTTTTTGGCTATCCTGGTGGTGCTATAATGAATGTATATGATGAAATTTACAAGCAAAATCATTTTCAACATATATTAGTTAAGCATGAACAAGCAGCAATACATGCTGCTGATGCATATGCAAGATCAAGTGGTAAAGTTGGTGTTGCAATTGTAACTTCTGGTCCTGGATTTACAAATGCAGTAACAGGTCTTGCTACAGCATATACCGATAGTATTCCTATGGTAGTTATAAGTGGACAAGTACCAACAGCAGTTATTGGTACAGATGCGTTCCAAGAAATTGATGCTGTTGGTATTAGTAGATCATGTACCAAACATAATTTTTTAGTTAATGATGTAAATGAATTAACGCGTGTACTTAAAATTGCATTTCATATTGCACGTACTGGAAGACCAGGTCCTGTTCATATTGATTTACCAAAAGATGTTAGTGCCGAACTAGCAAATTTTAATTATGAACAAGAATTTGAATTACCAACATATAAACCTACAACAAAAGGAAATGTAAGACAAATTAAAGCTGCTTTACAAAAGATAAGTGAATCAAAACGACCTGTACTATATGTTGGTGGAGGAGCTGTATTGTCTAATTGTTATGAAAATATTAGAGCATTTGCACATCAAACAAAAATACCTGTTGTTGAGACATTAATGGCTAGAGGAATTATGAGAAGTGATGATGAGCTTTTATTTGGTATGTTAGGTATGCATGGTGAATATGCTGCAAACATGGCTATGAGTGAAGCAGATATGATAATTTGTTTAGGAGCTAGATTTGATGACAGAGTTACAGGAAGACTAGATGTTTTTGCTAAAAAAGCGCAAGTAGTTCATGTAGATATAGATCCTGCGAGTATTGCTAAAATTATTAAACCTAATTATCCTATAGTAGGAGATTTAGCAATTGTGATGAAACAAATTTTAGATCATACAAAAGATTTTGATTTTAATGATTATTCATCATGGAACAATAAGTTATTAGCATATAGAAAAGAACATCCTTTATCGTATCATGAAGATTCAGATAGATTAAAACCTCAATGGGTTATTCAAAGAACAGGTGAATTACTTGGAGATAAAGCATTGATATCTACCGATGTTGGACAACATCAAATGTGGACAGCACAGTTTTATCCATTTAATTATCCAAGACAATGGATGACAAGCGGTGGATTGGGAACAATGGGTGTAGGTTTACCTTATGCAATGGGTATGAAAAGAGCAAATCCAGATAAAATTGCAGTAAATTTTACTGGCGATGGTTCGATTATGATGAATATTCAAGAAATCATTACTTGTACTCAGTATAATTTACCACATATTAATATCATTTTAAATAATAATTATCTTGGTATGGTAAGACAATGGCAAACAAGATTTTATGAAGATAGACTTGCAGAAACAAATTTGGATATTCAAGCAGATTTTACAATGCTTGCACAATCAATGGGTGGAGTAGGTTATAAAGTTCATACAAAAGAAGAATTTGATGCAGCATTAGAAGATGCAGTTTCCTCAAACAAAGTTGCAATGATTGAAGTAATAATTGAAAGAAGAGAAGAGGTTCTTCCTATGGTACCAAATGGTCATGCTTTAGATGAGATGCTTTTATTAGAAAAAAAAGGAGATAGATAATGAATAACTTTAATCATTTTTATGACAGTGAAGAAAGAAGAGAAGTTTTATCTATAATAGTTGTAAATAAAGACTCTGTTCTTAGTAGAATAGTGGACTTGTTTTCAGCTCGTGGTTATAATATTGACAGTCTTACAGTTGCTCCTATACCTAATTCCGAATACTCAAGAATTACTGTTATTACAATTGGAATTGCTAGAACAATTGATCAAATTGTAAAACAATTAAATAAATTAGTTCCAGTTTTAAAGGTTATAGAACATAGTGATGTTATTGAAAAAGATACGGTACTTATTAAAATACCTTTAGATCAAAATTTAAGTGATGTTGATGTGTTAGCTCGAGCATACAATGGAGCGATTCAAAATGTTACAGATGAAGCAATTGTAGTTTCTGCAACGGATGATCCTATGAGAATTTTAAATTTTATTAAAGTAATAGAAAAATATAAACCTTTAGAAATAGTAAGAAGTGGCGTAGTTGCTATGGAAAGATAATCAGCAATATGAATTTAAAATTTATTCTTGAAGATCTACAAGTCGAAGTTGATATTAGTAAAGATATTGAACTTGATATTAATATCGTAGGTCTAAATACTTTACAAGATGCAACTTCTAATGAGATATCTTTTTTAGAAAATAAAAAGTATCTGACCGAGTTAAAAAAAACTCAAGCAGGTGCAGTTTTTGTAACCGAAGAATTTAAAAATGATTTACCGGAAGGTTCTATTGCACTAGTTGTAAAAGAACCATATATCTATTTAGCAAAAGCAAGTAAGTATTTTGCACCAAAAATTTTAGAGGATACAGGTGATAAACCAAAACTCGGATTTAATTGTACTATTATGACAAATACATATTTAGGCTTTAATACTGTTATTGGTGACAATTGTACTATTATGCATGGAGCATATATAGGTGATAATGTGATAATAGGTGATAATACTATTATTTATCCTAATGTAACAATTTACAGAGATTGCGTAGTAGGCAATAGTTGTATGATTCATTCAGGAACAGTTATAGGAAGTGATGGATTTGGTTTTGCTACTACTAAGTTGGGTGAGCATGTTAAAATTTACCAAAATGGTAATGTTTTAATTGGTAACAATGTTGAAATAGGTGCTAACTGCACAATTGATAGAGCTGCTTTTTCAAGTACAGTGATTCAAGATATGGTAAGAATTGACAATTTGGTACATATTGCACATAATTGTATTATTGGTAAAGGAAGTATTTTAGTAACTCAAACTGGACTATCAGGTTCTACTACATTAGGTGAATATGTTGTAATGGCAGGTCAAAGTGGAACAACAGGGCATTTAGAAATTGCATCATTTACGACTATATCTGCTCGTGGAGTAGTCTCAAAATCTATTACTGAACCTAAAAAACAATGGGCCGGATTTCCATTAATGGAACATCGAACTTGGTTGAAATTACAAGGTCGAATTACAAAACTTTTAAAAGGATAAATTATAGCTCTCAAAATCGCCTCAATTATAATGGCATTTATATTAATTTTTTTATCTATATCTATTTTTATTTCAGATGTAAATGTAGTAGGTAAAATAGGTTCAGTTGTATCTCAGTATTCTAAAGAATATCTAGGGTATATTGCCTACGGATATTTAATTTATTTTTTATATGTATTATACAAATTTAATTTTTCTAAAGTTCAGGATATTGCTCTTAAAATAAGTTCAGTTTGTTTATTATTTATATCTTTGATTTTATTTCAATCATTAATAGTAGATGGAAAATTATCTGGAAAAATTGGAGATATTCTAATTAGTACTTTGTCCCCATCTGTAGGACTTGTAGGATTATGGATATTTGTAATCATTGGGTTTGTAATATCATTTATTTTACTCTTTGATACAGATGATTTAATTCATATTAATACAACAAAATTTAAAGAAAGTACAAAAGAGTTTTTCAATTTTTCATATCCTAAAAATAAAATAAAAAATTTGCCACCTAAATTAAATAGAAGTCATGAACAAAAGGTTACTGTTAAAGAAATAGGGGACACAGCAGAGATTTTGATTGAAGATGAAGAAGAATTAGTTCAGCCTATTTTTGAAAATAAATCACTAAAACAAAGCCAAGAAGAGTTTATCAAGCAAGAAGTTTTTGAATCAGATTTAATAGTTGAACCAGAAATAGAAAAAAAGTTTAAAGTTAAAAAAGAAGATGAAATTCAGGATAATCAGCCAATACACGCTCCTATAGAGAAAAAACATTCAGTTATTGTAGATGAATTAGAAGAAAATAAAAAACTTTTAGCAGATATTGAAGTAGGGAATATTGAAAAACCTAAAGACTTTCAATTGCCATCAACAAAAATTTTTCAAGAAGCACCAAAAGAATCTAAACAAAAAATAAATGAAGCAGTAATCGATCAAAAAATTAAAGATCTTTTAGAAAAATTAAAAATGTTTAAAATTGAAGGTGATGTTGTACGAACATATACAGGACCTATTGTTACAACATTTGAATTTAAACCTGCACCAAATGTAAAAGTTTCTAAGATTCTAAACCTTCAAGATGATTTAGCAATGGCTTTAAAAGCTCAAACTATTAGAATACAAGCACCAATTCCAGGTAAAGATGTAGTTGGTATAGAGGTTCCAAATGAAGAATCTCAAACTATTTATATGAGAGAAGTACTTGAAAGTGAATTATTTACTAAAGCCTCTTCACCTTTAACGATGATTTTAGGGAAAGATATTGTTGGTAATCCTTTTATTACAGATCTTAAAAAACTACCTCATTTATTAATAGCAGGTACAACAGGAAGTGGTAAATCTGTAGGTTTAAACTCTATGATATTATCATTATTGTACAAAAATTCGCCAGATAGTTTAAAATTAATTATGATAGATCCTAAAATGATTGAGTTTTCAATTTATAATGATATTCCACATTTATTAACTCCTGTTATTACTAAACCTATGGAAGCAATTAATGCATTAGCAAATATGGTTATGGAAATGGAAAGACGATATGTTCTTATGGCTGAAACAAGAACAAAAAACATAGAAAATTATAATACAAAATCAAAAAAGAATGGTTATGAACCTTTCCCATATATTGTAATTATTATTGATGAGTTAGCTGATTTAATGATGACAAGTGGAAAAGAAGTAGAAATTTCTATTGCAAGAATTGCTCAAAAAGCTAGAGCTTGTGGGATACATTTGATTGTTGCAACGCAACGACCATCTGTAGATGTTGTTACAGGATTAATTAAAGCAAATCTACCAAGTCGAATTTCTTATAAAGTTGGGCAAAAAGTAGATAGTAAAATTATTTTAGATTCTATGGGTGCTGAGTCATTATTAGGAAGAGGGGATATGTTATTTACGCCTCCAGGGGTAAGTGGTTTAGTTAGACTTCATGCTCCATGGAGTGATGAAAAAGAGATTGAAGAGGTTGCGGAATTTCTTAAAAGTCAAAGAGAAGCTTCTTATGATGTTAGTATTTTAAAAGAAAAAGTAGAAGATGGTTTTGCCGGTGCTTCAGAATCTGGTGAAATTGGTGAACTAGATGAATTGTATGAACAAGCTAAATTAGTTGTAATACAAGATAAAAAAAGTTCAATTAGTTATCTACAAAGAAGATTAAAAATTGGTTACAATAGATCTGCAACTATTATAGAACAATTAGAGATGTCAGGAATCTTGTCATCGCCTAATGCAAAAGGAAATAGAGAGATTTTAGTTTAAGAAGTATTTTAAATATACTTCTTAATATAGATATTTTATTTTGTCTTGGAAACTATAATTTCCAAACTATTATATAAGTTATGATATACTACCCTAATAAATTAAAACTGAGGTATATAATGAGATATCCTATAGATTGTGAAAAAACATTTAAGGATACATTTCTCTTTTGGTTAAGTAGATTTGTACGAAATAAAATTACTAGCTTATCGAATAGACAAGTGACAGATAAAGATAGGCTTGCTCAGATTATCCAAGAACTAGTTCATGGATTTAATTCAATTGAAGATTTAAAACTTATTATGAAAGAGGTTCGTAATATTGGAATAACAAGTATTCATGTTTATTATCTTCCTTTAGAAAAGTTATATAAATTTATGTCAAATTTCGGCGCAGCTTCTATGAAAGAGATTGATGAAGAAATTTTGAGTGATTTTTTGGCGAGTGAAACAGCTAATTTGTCTGATGCTACCAAAAAGAATTATCGAATAGCACTACTTGGATTTTTTGGATATATAGATAAGCAAAATGAAGAGGAAAATGGAACAGCTTTTAGATATGGAATTGAGCTTAAAAACTGGGGAGGACTAGCGGGAAAAAGCGGAACTAAACTCCCCTCTTTCTTAAATAAAGAAGAGGTAAATAAGTTTATAAATGCAATAGATGAGTATCCATACAAGGACCAAAATATAGCTGCACGAAATCGTTTAATTATTAAAACTATTCTTTATACTGGTATTCGTGTAGGTGAAGCTATATCTATTACTCAAAAAGACTTTCTAAAAGATGGTGATTCTTATATTATACAAGTTAGAGGAAAAGGTAATAAACCACGCGTAGTAATGATAAAAGAAAAAATTATTAAAAATGATTTGGCTGTATGGTTAGATTTTAGAATTTGTGATGAAAATTTATTTTTTTGTAACCAAAAAGGTAAAAAACTAACACAATCTTATATTAGTAGATTAGTAGAACAAATTTTATTAAGTGTAGGATTACGAAAAGAAAAGAATGGGGCTCATATGTTACGACATACTTTTGCAACCCTACTTTATCAAAATAGTCATGATTTGATTTTGGTACAAGAATCTTTAGGACATGCTGATATAAATACTTCTAGAATTTATACTCACTTTGATAAAAGTCAGTTAAAAAGAACAACTGATATTTTTTAATAGATTTAGGAGTTATTTACCATAACGATTGAGTATCATAATCATCATCTTTTTCTAAAATTTCTAAATATACCGTATCTGAGTAATCCAGATATAATGAGTATTGATCTAAACAAATGGTTTTTTGTATATTTGATTTATTAATATAGATAGATTCATTTGAAGATGAAGATAAATCTTCTAAATAATATTCCACCATAGATGGTGCAATATTATTTATTCCTTGTTCAAGTTCATCAAAACAAGAAACCTTAAATATTTGAAATAATGAACTGTTTTCTAATTGTATTGTCAATTAGTTACTAAATCCATTTAATAAAGATTGCATTCTTCCTAAGTCTATCTCTTTATTTTCATCTTCTCTCGGAAATGAAACTTCTTCTTCCGTATCTTCTTTTAATTCTTCATTTAAAGATTGAGTCTCTTCTTCAGCAGGTTTTTCAACCTCTTCTTCTCTTGGTGTTGGTCCTAAAATATTTTCAATTCTACCAAGCATAGTATCCATCTCACTAGAGTTTTGTTTTGTAGTATCATTTAAAGCACAAAGTCTACTATCTAATCCTCTATTTCTTAATTCAAGATCATCAATCTCTTCTTTTAATGTAGTATTTTCTTCTCTTAAGTTTTTCGCTTCTTCTTGTAAAAGTTCATAAGCATCTAAAAGTTGATTAAGTGCTTTACTTAATTGTTGTACAGTACCATTGTCTTGCATTATAAATCCTTGCTCTTATATTAATAGAATATTATCAAAATTTAACTGATAATACCATCAATCTTAAGTAAAGATTTGATATCTGGTTCTTTATCTGCAAATTTTAGATACAAGCTGTTCATATCGTCACTTCCACCCTGCCCTAATATAATATCTTTATATCTAGATGCTAGTTCTTTATTGAATATTCCATTTTCTATGAAAAGATAAAAGGCATCAGCACTTAAAACTTCTGCCCATTTATAACTATAATATCCAGCAGCATATCCTCCAGCAAAAATATGGCTAAATCCATTTTGAAATTTATTATATTTAGGAGGTTTTATAACAGATATTTCGTCTCTAATATCATCTAAAATACTTTGTACTTCTTTTTCATTGTACAATTTCTGATGTATTTTAAAATCAAAAAGTGCAAACTCTAGTTGTCTTATAGTAGATAAAGATGATTGGAAATTTTTAGCTTTGATAAGTTTATCAATCGCTCCATCATTTAAAATCGCTCCTGTTTCATAGTGTTTTGCAAATAGTTTCAATACATCTTTATCATAGGCAAAATACTCTAAAAACTGAGATGGGAATTCAACTGTATCCCAAGCAACACCATTGATACCACTTACAAGCGGTTCTTTCACTGTACTTAACATATGGTGAAGTGCATGACCCATCTCATGAAAAAGTGTTACAACATCATTATGTCTTAATAAAGATGGAGTACTGTCTGTAGAAACAGGAAAGTTACATACGATATATGCTGTTGCTAATGTTTCTTTACCATCAACAATACTATGAGTGTGCCAGTTATTCATCCAAGCACCACCTCTTTTATCGTCTCTTGATTCTAAGTCTATATATAATCTAGCGATTTTTTTATTTGTTTTAGTATCACTTAATTCGTAAGTAGTAGCTTTTTCATCCCATGAAGGAGTTTGAACTTTTGTAAATGTGATACCAAAAATTTTATTTAAGAAGTCAAATAAACCATTTAAAACGCTGTTCTTTTCAAAATACGGTCTGTAGTACTCTTCATCTATATCATATTTTTCCTCTTTAAGTTTTTGGCTGTAGTAGCCTAAATCGTAACTTTGTATATCTTCACAACCATCTTTTGAGCTAAATTCTTTAAGCTCCTCAACCTCTTCTTTTGCTTTATCTTGAGAGTATTTACCTAGTTCTGATAAAAAGCTCAATACATCATCTTCTGACTTTGCCATTTTAGTTGCAAGTGAAAGCTGTGCATAGTTCTCGAAGCCTAAAAGTTTTGCTTCTTTTTGTTTGAGTTCTAAAATTTGTTCTATTAGTTTTCCATTTTGAGGAGCTCTTGTACAATACGCTTTGTAAATCTCTTCTCTTTTTTCTCTATTTGTTCCGTAAGTAATATATGAAATATATGATGGCATTTGTAGTGTAAATTTGTATTTAGTTTTTCCATCTGTTTCATCTATAAATGTAGCTATCTCTAAATCACTTTTAGGTATCTCTTTTACATCTTCAAAATCTTCAAGAATCATCTCCCAATCATTTGTAGCATCAAGTAGATTTTGAGAGAACTCTTTTCCTAGTTCACTTAACTTTAGATTTAACTCTTCAAGTGTTTTTTTATCTGCATCGTTTAGACCACAACCACCAAGTTTAAAGTCTCTTATCTCATTTTCTAAAACTTTTTGTTGTTCTAGTGTTAAAGAACTATTAT
>Ga0193960_1000414_pt1 | contig 17885 bp, 10 predicted proteins | sample FB_3_MG_FD_140338 | JGI IMG/M metagenome (GOLD analysis project Ga0193960, IMG submission 140338) | Microbial mat bacterial communities from the Broadkill River, Lewes, Delaware, United States - FB_3_MG | ecosystem: Environmental > Aquatic > Freshwater > River > Microbial mats | place: USA... | reverse complement strand
ATTAAAGCTATTGATAAAGTTGCCTACGCTACTGAAAAAAATATCGATTTTATTATTTGTGATCACCACAAACCAGGAAGCGAAGTTCCGAAAGCGGTTGCTGTTTTAAATCCTAAGCAAGTAGATTGTAGCTATCCGTATGATGAATTATGTGGTTGCGGTGTTGGTTTCAAATTGATTCAAGCATTAGCTTCAAAAAGAAATCAAACTATTGAAGATTTAATTCTGTATTTAGATTTAGTAGCTACTGCAATTGCAGCTGATATTGTTCCTATGACTGGTGAAAATAGAGTGTTAGCTTATCACGGATTACAAGTTATAAATTCACAGCCGAGAAATGGTATCAAGGCTATCATTCATCAATTACAAAAAAAGGAACTCACCATTACTGATGTAGTTTTTATCATTGCTCCGCGAATAAATGCTGCTGGTCGTATGAAACACGGAAACTATGCTGTTGAATTATTAACCGAAATGGATTTTGATTCAGCGGTTAAGTTTGCTTCTGCCATTGAAAAATTTAATTCAGATAGAAAAGAACTGGATAGAGCTATTACCCAAGAAGCTTTATTACAAATTGAAAACAACAACGAACAAGAGAAATACACTACAGTAGTTTTTGATGAAAACTGGCACAAAGGTGTTATTGGTATTGTAGCCTCTCGTTTAACAGAAACCTACTACAGACCTACTTTGGTCTTTACTAAAAGCGGTGATAAATTAGCTGCCTCAGCTCGTTCAGTAAAAGGATTTGATGTGTATAATGCTTTAGAAGAATGTTCCGAGTTTATTGAACAATTTGGCGGACATAAATATGCTGCTGGTTTAACATTATTACCCGAACAATATCAAAATTTTAAGAATAAGTTTGAAGAAGTAGTCGCTACTACTATTGACAAGAACTTATTAACTCCAGAAATCACTATTGATACCGAGATTGAACTATCAGAAATTACACCTAAGTTCTTCCGTATCATTCAACAAATGGCGCCTTTTGGTCCACAAAACATGAAACCTGTTTTTACCACTACAGCTGTGAGAGACAATGGTTACGGAAAACAAGTTGGTGCCGACAGCAGTCATTTAAAGCTGAATATCATTTACGGCTCTGATCAAAAAACATACAATGCAATCGGGTTTGGTTTGGGAGATAAAATAACGTCAACACAAAACGATTTTGACATTGCCTATACTTTGGACGAGAACACTTGGAATGGATATACTTCTATTCAACTTATGTTAAAAGATTTAAAATAACACTAATAAAAAAAGGCTTGCAATTGCAAGCCTTTTTTTATTATTTATCTTCTTTAATTAAGTACATATATACTGGATAATGATCACTATAACCTCCCGTATATCTTCCGTAAGAAAAACTTCTAAAAGGATATCCTTTATATCGACCTTTCTTTTCAGTTAAAAAACGTTTGTTAAAAATTCCTGATTTAAACATTTTATAAGTACTAAAATCCTTTTTATCTGCTTTATCAAGCAAAGGAGATGTAAACATTATTTGATCAAATAAATTAATATTATCTCTATAACCTAATGTATTAAATCCACGACGGAACATATCTTCATACGGATTGTAAATATCTCCTTCTTCTACATTCTTCTTCTTACTTTTAGTTTGTAAAACCGATTTAAAACTAGAATTGATTGGATCATCGTTAAAATCACCCATAATTAACACCTTTGGATTTGGGTCATTCTCTTTAATTTTTTCGATGATTTGTTTCACTTTGTAAGCCGCTTTTTCACGTAACGGCCTACTTTTAGCTTCACCTCCTCTACGAGATGGCCAGTGATTAACAATTATGTGTACTAACTCATCATCTAAATAACCAGACACTAATAAAATATCACGCGTATAAACTTTATAATTTTGATCATAAATATTAGGATCAAAAGCCTCAAAATGAATTGGCTTAAAATATCTTGGTTGATATAATAATGCTACATCTATTCCTCTTTTATCAGGTGAATCGAAGTGAATGATACTGTAACGTTTCTTTTTTAATCTTTCTGACGCTACTAAATCTTCTAAAACTTTTTTATTTTCAACTTCTGCCACACCTAAAATTGCAGGACTGGTGTTCGCTTTTTCTTCCCCCAATTGTGAAATCACCTCCCCAAGCTTGTCTATTTTATCCCAATAAACCTCTTCTTTATCTCCTTTCATTTCCATGATAGGACTTGCTTCATCATTCTTATCAGGATCATTTTCTGTATCAAAAAGGTTTTCTAAATTATAAAAACCAACTGTTCTTATTTTATACTTCTTCCCTACTTGTTGTGCGTAGGTAGAAAAACCAACAAAAATTAAAACTAAAAGTGTAGCTATATTTCTCATTTAATAAATTTTACCACGCAAAAATAAAACAATTTTTTATCTCAGTTTTTTATTATTTTGATAATTCACTTCTTGATAATGTTGCCTTAACCTAAACATAATTATAAATTTCTTAATTTTGTTGCCCTTTGATTGCAAACACACTCAAAGGAGTTAACAAATTTAAATATTTTATAAACAATCATTTATGAGAAATTTTACGATAACAATGTTCTTGTTATTTCTAGGTTTTGTAAGCCTAAATGCGCAGAATATTGTAAAGGGGGTCGTAATAAACAGCGATTCTGAAAATCCTATGCAAGGTGTTTCTGTAAGTGTAAAAATTGCTAATGTTTCTAGTGTTACAGACGCTAGCGGAGCTTTTACATTAACTGGTTTACCAGACGGAAGACAAATTGTAACGGTATCATTAAGTGGGTATGAAACCCAAAACTTTCCAGTAGAATTATCTGGAAAAGCAGTAGACTTAGGTACTATCTTCATGTACGAAGATATATCGGAAGATCAAGATTTAAGTACCATCACTATTACGGATGATGAGTTAAATGACGACACTAGTGCTGCAGATAACATTTCTGGATTACTGCAAGCTTCTAGAGATGTTTATTTACGTACAGCTGCTTTTGAATGGAGCGGTTCTTTTTACAGAGTTCGTGGTTTAGATTCTGAAAATGGTAAAGTTTTGATTAATGGTATTGAAATGAACAAGTTATACAACGGAAGACCTCAATGGAGTAACTGGGGAGGCTTAAACGATGTATTTCGTAACCAAGAGTTTAGTAATGGGTTAACTCCTTCTAACTATGCCTTTGGTGGTGTTTTAGGTTCTACGAACATCAACACTAGAGCTTCTGAGTACAGTGAGGGTGGGCGTATTTCTTACGCTTCTTCTAACAGAAGTTATAGTCATCGTTTAATGGCTACTTATACTTCTGGTTTATTAGCTAACGGATGGGCTATAGCTGTTTCTGGTAGTAGAAGAGCTGGTAACGAAGGCTATGTTGATGGTACTTTTTACGATGCTAACTCTATCTTTTTATCTATTGAAAAACAAATCAATGATGCACACAGCTTAAACTTAACTGTTATCGCTGCTGAAAACGAGAGAGGAAAATCATCACCTAACACTCAAGAAGTTTTTGATATTAGAGGAATTCGTTATAACTCTTACTGGGGGTATCAAAATGGAAAAATGAGAAACTCAAGGGTAAAAAGATTATACGAACCTATTATAATGTTAAACCACTATTGGAATCTTTCTGATAACACAACATTAAACACAAATATTGGTTATCAATTCGGTGAAATAGGAAATAGTCGTTTGGATTATAACGGTGCTAATAACCCAGACCCTACATACTATAGAAAATTACCAAGTTGGTATTTATCAAACCCTGATGGACCTGATTATGCACAAGCATATCAAAAATTAACTGACTTCCAAAATGATGGTCAAATTAACTGGAACGAATTATACTTTGGAAATCAAGGAAGTCCTGAAAATGCACGTGCTATTTTATATGAAGACAGAAATGACGATAAGCAATTAACTGCTAACATGATTTTATCTTCTGAATTAAACGAAAACATTACATTAACAGCTAGTGCTGAATATAGAAAATTAAGATCTGAAAACTTTGCTACTCCTATAGATATGTTAGGGGCAACAGGATATTTAGATGTAAATACATTTGGTAGGGTTCCTGGTCAGGAACAAAGTAACCTATTAACACCAAATAGAACTGTAGGGTTAGGTGATCGCTTTAAGTACAACTACAACTTCGATTCTGAAGTATATGGAGGATTTGCTCAATTACAATTCAAATACAGTAATGTTGACTTTTACGTAGCTGGGCAAGCAAACAACACTACACATCAAAGAGAAGGGTTATTCCAAAACGGATACTTCCCTACAAACTCTTACGGAAAATCTGATAAGTTAGATTTTTTTAACTACGGAGCGAAAGCTGGAGCTACTTATAAAATTTCTGGTCGTCATTTAATTGATGTAAACGGAGGTTATATTACAAAAGCACCATCTTTACGTAACTCTTTTGCTAACTCAAGAGCAAGTAATGTAACAGTTGCTGATGTTGCTGAATTAAATAGTGAAAAGATTTTATCAGGAGATGTAAGTTATATTTTTAGAAGTCCGTTAATCACATCAAAGGTAACAGGATACTTTACCGACGTTCAAGACGCTACTGAAATTTCTTTCTTCTTTGCTGATGGTATTGGAGGTGATAACTCTGCGTTTATCCAAGAAATTTTAACAGGTATTGATAAAAGACACTTTGGTGTTGAGTTAGGTATTGAAGCACAAGTTACTTCAACAATTAAATTAAAAGGAGCTGCTAATATTGGTCAGTACACTTATAACAACAATCCAAACCTTGTTATCACTACTGAAAATGCTTCTGCTCAAGGGTTCGTTAACGGTAAAAGAGATATGGGTACTGCTTCATTAAAAGATTACAGAATTGCAGCTGGACCACAAAAAGCATACTCTTTTGGTTTTGAATATCGTGACCCTGATTACTGGTGGTTTGGAGCTACAGTTAACTATTTAGACGAAGCTTTTGTGGATGTTTCTCCTATTAGAAGAACCAGTAACTTCATTAATGAAGATGGTGATCTTTTCTTAGACTACGATCCTGTACTAGCTAAAAAATTATTACAACAAGAGCAATTCGATGATTATTTCGTTGTAAATGCAATCGGTGGAAAGTCTTGGAAAGTAGGTGATAATAAATACATTGGGTTATTTGCTAGTATAAATAACATCTTCAACCAAGAATATAAAACAGGAGGTTTCGAACAAGGAAGAAATGCGAACTACCGTGAATTACGCGACGATAACGCTAACGGTACACCTTCTTTCGGAAACAAATACTGGTACGGTAGAGGTACTACTTATTTCTTAAACGTAAACTATAGATTCTAAAAAAACATTCAAAATGAAAAAAATAAACTTATATAAGATTTTTGCAATTTTATTTATTGCAATTTCTGTTTCATGTGTTGATAACAATGACTTTGAGTTACCAACAATGGGAGCAGACAAAGAGTACGCTAATTTAAAATCGTTAGATGAAATCATTGCTTTATACAATGGCTCTCCAGTAGAATTTACTGATGATACTACTGTATACGGTTATGTAATTTCTGATGATAGAGAAGGTAACTTCTTTAAAGTTTTAACTATTCAAGACAAACCCGAAAACCCAACTGTAGGTTTAGAGGTAAGAATAGATGACACCAATTTAAGTGCTCGTTACAATGTGGGTAGAAAAGTTTACATCAACCTAAAAGGTCTTGCTTTAAGTAAATACTTTGCATCTTTTCAAATAGGTAGTTTAAACGGAAACAGTACTGATAGAATTGATACCAGTGAATACCTTAACCACATTGAAAGATCTACTGAAATTGTAGATATTGTACCAACTACTTTAACAATTGGTGAGTTAACCGACAACCACATCAATACGTTAGTTAAAATTGAAGGTTTACAAGCTCAAGAAAAAGGATTAACCTATGCTGACCCAGATCCAAATAATACTTCTTCTGTAAACAGATACTTTACAAGTTGTGAAACTTTCGAGTCTATTATTATGAGAACAAGTGGATTTACTACTTTTAAAGCACATCCTATTCCTGACAAAAAAGGAAGTGTTACCGCTATTTTAGGAAAATTCAGTAGCGATTATCAATTATTTATTAGAGATACTAACGATGTTGATTTTACTGATGAATATGGTTGCAACACCCCTCCTACCGATGCTACTTTAAGTGAAGTCAAAGATTTTTATACAGGTAGTGGTGAAGCAACAGTTACAAAAAACTTAAAAATAAAAGTAGTTATTACTTCTGATTTAGCTGCTGGTAACTTACATGCCTTAAGTGCATTTGCTCAAGATGCAACTGCAGGTATCGCTTTACGTTTTAGTGAAGACCACAACTTAAACTTAGGAGACGAAGTGGAAATCGCTGTTGGAGGAGCTAAATTAAGCGAATACAACGATTTATTACAGTTAAACATTTCTCCATCAAGCATTATAAACCAAACAACAGGCACATTACCAACTCCTGAAGTTATTACTTTTGCACAAGCTTTAACTGGTAATTACGAAGGTAAGCTTGTACAAATTGATGGTGTTCAATTCAATGACAATGCTAAAACTTATAGTGGCAATAATGAGTTAATTGCTGAATGTGACGGTACTCCGTTAACTGCTTATGTTAGAAACGATGCTTCTTTTGCTAATAATAATGTAAGCGATAAAAAAGGAACAATAACTGGTGTTATGACTGTTTACAAAGGTACTGCTCAAATTTACTTAAGAAATGAAACTGATGTAAACTTTACTGAAGACTACACTACTTGTGGTGGTGGGGGTACAACTACAAACACTATTTTCTTTTCTGAATTAGCAGACCCTAATAACAACCCTAATGCTAGATTTATAGAATTATATAATTCAGGGACTGATGCAATAGATTTAACAGGATGGGTAATTAGAAGATACACTAATGGTAATCCAGAGTCTACTTCATCAATAGATTTAACGGGTAGTACAATTAACGCTGGACAAGCATTCGTTATTGCTGCGCAAAAAGATGCTTTTGAAACTGCTTTCGGTTTTGCTCCTGATTTAGCTGCTGAAACTGGGGGACCTGCTGATTCTAATGGTGATGATAACATAGAACTAGTTGACCCAAGTGGTAATGTTGTAGATGCTTTTGGTGTACCTGGTGAGGATGGTACTGGAACAAACCATGAGTTTGAAGATGGTAGGGCTAATCGTAAAGCTTCTGTTACTCAAGGAAATCCAACATATACATTTGCTGAATGGGATATATGGAATGATTCAGGAGATGCAGGTACAACAAATGCTCCTCAAGATGCTCCAGGAGCTTTTACTCCTAAAGTAAGATAATTTATCTTTCAATAAAAACTCAAAAACCCAAGTTTTAAAACTTGGGTTTTTTTATGCATCTTTAGCTAGTAAAATAACACCTATGTTTTCTTCTAACGATAGATTAAACCGAGCTTTTAAAAAAGCAAAAAAACTCCCATTAAACGAAGCATCTAAGTATGTTTTATTTTCCGATTGCCATAGAGGTGATAATAGTTTTGCTGATGATTTTGCTCGTAATCGAAAAATATATCATTTTGCCTTATCTCAATATCTGCAAAAAGATTTCACCTATATAGAATTAGGTGATGGTGATGAACTATGGGAAAATAAATTTGTAAATATCTTTAATGCCAATAAAGATGTTTACTTATTACTTCAAAAATTCCATCAAAAAAATAAGTTGCATTTTATTTGGGGAAATCATGACATGAATTACCGAAAACCCAAAAATGTTAGAAAAAACCTAAGCTATTATTACGATACCATTGATGGAAAAGAAAAAGAATTACTTCCTAACGCTTCCTTTTCTGAAGCCATTCGGTTAACTCAAAACGACGGAAAGTCAATTTTCCTGCTTCATGGTCATCAAGCTGATTGGTTTAATTATACCTTTTGGAAATTTAGCCGTTTTTTAGTAAAAGTTTTATGGCGTCCATTGCAAATACACGGAATTAAAGACCCAACAAGTCCCGCTCAAAATTTTAAAGAACTTATAAAGGTAGAACGTCGATTAGAAAATTGGGTAAAAGCTAACAACAACCAAATGATTGTTACAGGGCATACACACCGACCTCGATTTCCTTCTTGTGAAGAATTACCTCATTTTAATGATGGTAGCTGTGTTCATCCTAGGTGTATTACTGGTTTAGAAATTGAAAACAAGGAAATTACACTTATTAAATGGCATTTAGTAACCAATGACAACGGAACCATGCAAATTACTCGAACTGTTTTAGAAGGTCCTGAAAAAATAACAGAATACCTGTAAGTATAATTTCTTATCAAATTAACCTAAAATTTACCTTCGTAACAGTTTATTAAATTCTACTTAATATTGATACCAAAGAAAGCTAGTATTTTTGACTTACCTCAGTCTTGAGGCGTATAGTCATTATAAATTTATTAGTTTTTGTCGACTATTTATTTGACTTACCATATACTGCCTTGAATAAAGGCAGTTTTTTAATATTCAGTTAACACTTATTTAACATTAGAGCTAGTTATTTGCCGCGACAAAAACTAATAAACTAAATCTAATGAACTGTAAAACAGCACTTACAATTGTAAGTATGTTTGTGTTATCCTATACACATGCTCAAGAAACAAACTCTCCTAAATTTGGCAAGGGCTTATTTAATTTAACAGGAAAAGATAGTACTTGGTCTATGAACATGAGTGCTAGAATGCAATTTTTAGCAACTGCTGAATGGGACTCAAACAAGGATGGATTGTACAATCTATCGTCTTCAATGCTAGTAAGAAGAGCCCGTTTAAAATTTAAAGGATTCGCTTTTTCACCAAAATTAAAGTATAAATTAGAAATAGGAATGTCTAATAGAGATATTAGCGGTGCCTCTGAACATACAGGCAATGCTCCTAGATATATTTTAGACGCCGTTTTAAAATGGAATTTTCATCAAAATTTCGAGCTTTGGTTTGGACAAACTAAACTACCAGGAAACAGAGAACGTGTTATATCTTCAGCAGATATGCAGTTAGTTGATCGTTCTTTATTAAACAAGCGATTTAATATTGACCGTGATATGGGTATGCAATTACGTCATCATTTTAACCTATCAGATAAATTTGTGGTTAGAGAAGCTCTAGCCTTTTCGCAAGGTGAAGGAAGAAATGTAACTGTAGGTAACTTAGGAGGTCATCAATATACAGCACACCTTGAGTTTTTACCTTTCGGATTATTTGAGGGAAATGGAGATTATAAAGGAGGCGATTTAAAAAGAGAAAAAACTCCGAAGTTAGCTATCGGTATGAGTTACGATTTTAACAACAATGCGGTAAAAACAAGAAGTAACCAAGGACAGTATATGGTAAATGATGCGGGATATTATGAAACAAACATTTCAACCTTCTTCGTAGATGCCATGTTTAAATATAAAGGATTCTCTTTTATGGGGGAATATGCTTCTAGAGATGCCGAAGACCCTTTTGCAAAAAATTCTGATGGAACCCCTGTACTAGACAGTAAAGGAAAACAAGTAGTTGTAGAAGTGGGTAATGCATTAAACCTTCAAACAGGATATTTATTTGATAAAAACTGGGAAATATCTGCACGTTATACCAATATTGCATTGGACAAAAACATTACAGGAAAAGACATTGAAAACCAATACACATTAGGATTATCAAAATACATTGTTGGTCATAAATTAAAAGTACAAACTGATGTTAGTTACCTAGACATACCAACAGCTACCAACCAGTTAATGTACCGATTACAAGTAGATATTCATTTTTAAATGATAACATAAACATAACATAAGAGCATTCTTGTGTAACTAAATTTGCAAAACTTAATTAAAAACTAAAAAATGGGAGATCCATATATTTTGATGCTAGTCGCACTAGCTGTTTTAGCTATCGTCGACTTAGTTGTGGGTGTAAGTAATGATGCTGTTAACTTTTTAAATTCAGCCATCGGTTCTAAAGCAATTAAAGTAAGAAATATTATGATAATTGCGAGTATTGGGGTTTTTATGGGAGCCGTAACATCAAGTGGTATGATGGAGGTTGCTCGTAAAGGGATTTTTAATCCTAGCATGTTCATGTTCCAAGATATCATGTTTATTTTTATGGCAGTAATGATTACTGATATTTTATTACTAGATATCTTTAACTCATTAGGGATGCCAACCTCAACAACGGTTTCTATCGTATTTGAATTATTAGGAGCAGCTGTATGTATTTCATTAATTAAAATTGCAGCTAACGATTCTCAATCTATTTCAGATATTTGGAATTACATCAACCATAAAAAAGCGGTTGAAATTATAAACGGAATACTGCTCTCCGTTGTAGTAGCCTTCTCTGTCGGAGCTATTGTTCAGTTCTTTTCTCGTTTAATTTATTCATTTAATTTTGAGAAGAGACCTACCTATATAAATTCATTATTTGGTGGTTTTGCTATTACAGCAATTACTTATTTCATCATTATTAAAGGTATGAAAGGAACTCCTTTCTATAGTGATGTAAAACATTTAATTGAAGGAAATACTATTCTTATTATTGCTGGAAGTTTTGTTTTTTGGAGTGCTATTTCACATGCATTAATCCAGTTCTTTAAAGTTAATATTTTAAAGTTAATTATTGGTGTTGGTACTTTCTCTTTAGCAATGGCTTTCTCTGGTAACGATTTAGTAAACTTTATTGGTGTACCTATCGCTGCATGGAACTCTTACCAAGCTTGGGAAATATCTGGAGTTGCTCCTGATGCATTTTCTATGGGAATTTTAGCTAAAAAAGTACCTTCTAATGTTTGGTTATTATTATTAGCTGGAGCGATTATGGTTATTACTTTATGGACTTCAAGCAAAGCAAAAGAAGTAATTAAAACAGGTATCGATTTATCTCGTCAAGGTGATGGTCATGAAAAATTTCAACCAAACCCTTTATCAAGAATCGTAGTAAGAAGTGCTATGGGTATCAATGCTGCTATCAGCTATATTGTACCTCAAAAAACATTAGCTTATATTGATACTAAATTTCAAAAACCTGTAATAGAATTACCTAAAGACAAAACGTATGAAATGCCAGCTTTCGATTTAGTTAGAGCTGCTGTTAACTTAATTGTTGCGGGTATCTTAATTTCTATTGCAACTTCTATGAAATTACCTTTATCAACTACTTATGTAACTTTCATGGTAGCAATGGGTACCTCTTTAGCAGATAGAGCTTGGGGACGTGAAAGTGCTGTATATAGAGTTGCTGGTGTAATTAACGTAATTGGTGGGTGGTTCTTAACAGCTCTTACAGCTTTTGCTACTGCTGCCTTAGTTGCTTACTTAATTAGCTGGGATAAAGTAATGATTCCTGTATTATTGTTAGTTGTTGCTCTTTTAATTGGAAGAAACACCTTACAACACAGAAAGAAATCTAAACAAGAGAAGAAGCAAGTACACATGGAAAGAGCTGAATTAATTACTATTAATGGAGTAATTGAAGAGAGTTCTGACCACATTGCTGAAGTAGCGCAACGTATAAACAAATTATATTCTAGTGTAGTAAACGATTTAGCTACTCATGATTTAGTAAAATTACGTAAAACGGATAAACACGTAACAAAATTAAACGACGAAATAGATAATTTAAAAGATGGTGTATTCTATTTTATCAAATCGTTAGATGATACTTCGGTACAAGCTAGTAGATTCTACATTTTAATTTTAGGGTATTTACAAGACGTTGCACAATCTATTAGCTATATTTCTAGAGCTACGTACAAGCACGTAAATAACAACCACAAAAACCTTAAAAAGGGTCAAATTAAAGACTTAAAGAGCATCGATCATACACTTTCTAAATTGTTAGAAGATATTAGCGAAACTTTTGAAAACAGAAGTTTTGACAACTTAGAGCATATTATTAATGAAAAGAAAGAATTATTAAAAGATGTTTCTCAATCTATTGAAAAACAAGTAGACCGTATTAGAACTGATGAAACGAGTCCGAAAAACACTACATTATACTTTAGTATTTTAATCGAGACCCAAGATTTAGTTTCTGGATTAATGAGTTTACTAGAAACATACGAAGAGTTTCATATCAGTACAAAATCTGCTGAAATAAACGCTTAACAAATAAAAAAACCGAGTTAATAATTAACTCGGTTTTTTTATTCCTTTTATTTCTTAATACCCTTACTTGCTTCTTTTCATTGGTCTCATTAATCCTTCTTGAGCAACTGAAGCTATTAATTCTCCATCTCTGGTATAAATGTTTCCCATAGCAAACCCTCTAGCTCCATAAGCGTTTGGACTTTCTATTGAAAACAACATCCAATCATCTAAATTAAAATCACGGTAAAACCACATTGAGTGATCTAAACTGGCTAGTTGAGTATTTCCAAAATTAGCAACACTAGCATTAGGATTTAAACACGAGGTTAAAATATTGTAGTCGGAAATATAAGTAAGTATTTGTTGCTTTATTCCTAATGGTAAATCTTTCGCTTCTCCTTTCAACTTAAACCAAACATCAACCACAGGCGGTAAATCTTTTCTATCTAACGGATTTACTATTTGCACAGGTTTAAAATCTATAGGTCTTTCTATGCTTAAAAAATCTTTCATCTTTTGAGGTAAAAAAGCCCCGAATTGATTCAACACATCTGTCCAACTCAACAACTCTTCTGGTTGTTTTATATCTTTCTTTATTGGTTTTTGATGTTCATACCCTTCTTCTTCTTTATGAAATGAACAAGATAATATAAAAATAGTCTTATCTCCTTGATGGGCTGTTACTCTTCGTGTAGAAAAACTTCCTCCATCACGAATTGGTTGTACATTATATGTTATTGGCAACTCCAGGTTCCCTGCTTCTAAAAAATATGAATGTAATGAATGTAATATTCTCTCTTTTGGTGCTGTTCTATATGCTGCATTTAAGGCCTGAGCTAATACTTGACCTCCAAAAACATTAGGACTTCCTATATCTCTACTTACTCCGTTAAAATTACCATTTCCTATATCATCTAGAGTAAGTATGTTTAATAATTCTTGAGTATTTTTCATGTTATCTTCTCTCTACGAGAGCTTAATTTATTTATGTTGTTATCCTTTTAAAGACTTGTAAAGCTAAAGTTTGTTTATTGAATGTATTTCAAAAGTAACCTTAAATTCTCATTAAGCCTTTGAAAACCCCTAAATATGTTGATTAGGCAACATTCATATTCCAAACTGGCACTTTTAAAAACCTACTTATTTTTACCATATCACTCAACAAATATTCTTTGTCTCCATGGTTTAATAAATTATGACGCTCACCATTTTGAGTTACTAAATTAACTTCATAGCAATAGTAACCTCCAGATTTATTTCCTTCAACAAATTTTGACAATACTTGTAAGGCATATACTTGTTGAAAAGGAATAGTTTCTCCATCTACTAATACTTTTCTCTTTTGTGAGTTTAAAAATGCTTTAGCTCCAAAAGAAAACAGCAAGAATACCCCTACTAGTAAAAACGGTCCGCCAGAAGTAAAAAAGATTTTTCCACCATGCATAAAGGTTAAAGACTCTTTAGAAAACTCGAAAAACTCAACATAAGACCAAACTACGTAGTTTAACCCCATTAAAAGGAAACTCCAAGCTACAAATTTTAGATATGAACTAGAGGTTATTTTATAACCAAAAGCTGTTTTTCGTAAGCGTTCACTTAAAAAATTACTTCCTGAACCTTTAACGGCATTCCATGAAATATGTTGCCCTATAGCATCGGTTGTAAAGTCTCCGAATGAAAATTCTATTTGTTTATTGCTCGATGATTGTTTCTTTCTCTGAGCCCAATAACTCGAACCAAACATACCAATAAACATAAAAACTAATACGGCTAACATTCCTCCTGTCTTATAGTAGGTATATCGCTGTTTTCTTATACTTAACTTATGAACTGGAACAGTTATTTCAAGACGCTTAATGTTGTTTAAATCTTTTCTTGTAGGGTTTGTAAGTTGTCGTAATGAGTCTAACTCTTGAGCGTTTTGATGCACTTCTATTTCTCGTTTTTGAAACGATTCATAGGCGTTTTGTAATTGTGGTAAAGCTACAAAAATGAAGATTCCGATTGGAATTATTACAAAAAGCCAAGAATTATTAAGGGACACTTTTTTCATAGTTTGATTTTTTTTTGACGAACAAATTTGAGAAAAGTTTTTGGTTTCACAATACAAAAAAGGCTTTCACATTTTTCATACAAAAGCCTTTTATCAATATATCTATCTTGTTTCTATTACTTACAAAAGGAAGCGTAAAGAATCCTTCTACTGAATTATCGGCAGTTGAATTTGCTTTTATTTTTAAAGTAACTTCATTATTAGCAATTCTTACAACCTCAACAACTCCTTGAAGGTAGTTTAAAGGACCAAATCCTTTCTTATTAAAAACTACGTTCATATTGTTATAAGTTCCTAACTCAGCTTTCACATAAGTAGATACTTCTAATTCGTAATCAAAAATATCTGAACTACAATCTGCTTGAATATTGGTAATATGTACTGAAAGTTCATTGTTTCCAGACATAAACACCTGACCTCCTTTAGCCTTAAATTCTGTTCCGAATACTTTTCCTGACAGCTCTGTATTTACTATTCCAGTAAAATCGTTATCGCTATCGGAACAGCCTATTATTATTAAGGTTAAACATACCAAAACCGCATAGCTAATTTTAAAAATCTTTTTCATTTATTAAATATTTAATTTGTTATTACTGGCGCGAATTTAGTTCAAAAACAAAAACCCACAAACAAATTGCTTGTGGGTTTCCTATAATTTATGCCGTGAATATTATCCTACAATATTGATAATTTTCCCTGGAACAATAATTACTTTTTTTGGCTCTCGCCCTTGTAATTGTTGTTGTGTTTTTTCGTGCTCCATCACCACTTTTTCTATCTCTTCTTTACTTAAATCTAATGGTAACTCTAACGTAAAACGCATTTTACCATTGAAAGAAACTGGATAATTTTTAGAGCTTTCAACTAAATGTTTTTCTTCAAATTTTGGGAAAGCTACGGTTGCAATAGACTCACTATGCCCTAACTGATTCCATAATTCTTCTGCAATATGTGGCGCATACGGAGAAATTAACACTAACAAAGGTTCTAAAACAGCACGTTTGTTACATTTTAACGCTGTTAACTCGTTCACCGCAATCATGAAAGTAGAAACTGACGTATTGAACGAAAAGTTCTCAATATCTTCTTCTACTTTTTTAATAGTTTTATGCAACGTTTTTAACTCGTCTTTCGTTGGTTCAGCATCAGAAACATTGATTCCGTTTTCATCAGTGAATAATTTCCATAATTTCTTTAGGAAAGAATACACTCCTGAAATACCTGATGTTTTCCAAGGTTTTGTTTGCTCTAATGGACCTAAGAACATTTCGAATAAACGTAAACTGTCGGCTCCGTACTCTTCACAAATCAAATCTGGATTCACCACATTGTATTTCGATTTTGACATTTTTTCAACTTCTCGTGAAACTTTAAAAGTTCCATCTTCTTCATAGATAAATTCTGCATCTTTAAATTCTGGTCTCCAATTTCTAAAAGCTTCAGTATCTAGTTCATCAGAAGCGTTCACAAAAGAAACATCAGCATGAATTGGTTGAATAGCTATTTCATAAAACTCTTTTTTAAAGTTTTCATGTTGATTTAACTCTACAAGCTTTTGATGATATATATTTTTAATCTTCTCTAAATCTTTACTAATATCATTAGAAGCATAAATATTCTGAGGTATACTAACTTTATAACCTGTTTCTTTCTTTAGAATTTTCCCTATAGAAACTCTATACACAAAAGCAGAAGTCCCTAAAATCATTCCTTGGTTGATTAGCTTTTTTGCAAATTCATCCACAGGTAAGAAACCTCTGTCAAATAAGAATTTTTGCCAAAAACGTGCATATAATAAATGCCCTGTAGCATGCTCAGAGCCTCCAATATATAAATCTACTTCTTTCCAATAGTCAACCGCTTCTTTACTTACGAATTCTCCTTCATTATTCGAATCCATATAACGGTTAAAGTACCAAGAGCTTCCTGCCCACCCGGGCATCGTATTCAGTTCAAGAGGAAAAACAGTTTCGTTATTAATTAATTCATTAGAAACTACTTGATTTTTTTCAACGTCCCATGCCCAAACCTCAGCATTTCCTAACGGTGGTTTTCCATCTTCAGTTGGTAAGTATTTCTCAACTTCTGGCAATACAATTGGTAAATGTTTTGCATCAATCATTTGTGGCATTCCGTCTTTGTAATATACAGGGAAAGGTTCTCCCCAATAACGTTGACGACTGAATACTGCATCGCGTAAACGATAGTTTATTTTTCCGTAACCAAATCCACGTTTTTCTAATTCGTAGATTACAGTTTTCATTCCTTTCTTATAATTTAAACCATCTAAGAAATCAGAGTTTGCTAATTTAATTCCATCTTTAGCATCGTTTGCTTTTTCAGAAATATCAACATTAGCAAAAATATTTGGAATCTCTAATCCGAAGTGTTTTGCAAAATCATAATCACGTTGGTCACCACATGGTACCGCCATAACCGCTCCTGTACCATAGCTTGCTAATACATAATCACCAATCCAAATAGGCACTTGTTTTCCTGTAAACGGATGCAACGCATACGCACCAGTAAACACTCCTGAAATGGTTTTTACATCAGCCATACGATCACGCTCAGAACGTTTTGCTGTAGCTTCAACATAGGCTTCTACCGCTTCTTTTTGCTCAGCAGTTGTAATTTTCGCTACTAAATCGTGCTCTGGAGCTAAGGTCATAAAAGACACTCCAAAAATAGTATCAGGACGTGTTGTGAATACGTCTATTTTAGCATCGTGTCCGTCAACATCAAAAGCAACCATGGCTCCTTGCGAGCGACCAATCCAGTTAGTTTGGCTATCTTTTAATGGCTGTGGCCAATCAATATTTTGTAATCCGTCTAATAAACGTTGTGCGTATGCAGAAATTCGCATAGACCATTGGGTCATTTTTTTACGAACTACTGGATGCCCCCCACGTTCTGAGACACCGTTTACAATTTCGTCATTTGCTAATACGGTTCCCAGTGCTGGACACCAGTTTACTTCAGTATCCGATAAAAAAGTTAAACGGTATTGTAATAGTATTTCTTGTTGTTCTTTGTCAGAGAAGCTCTTCCATTCTTCCGCAGAAAAAATAGTTATATCTTCATCAGCAACTGCATTTATAGTTGCATTTCCTTCTGCTTCAAACTTTGCTACTAAGGTTGAAATATCTTCTGCCTTATCAGTATCTTTATTATACCAAGAGTTGAACAGTTGAATGAAAATCCACTGTGTCCATTTATAATAATCAGGATTTGAAGTACGAACTTCTCGAGACCAATCGAACGAAAACCCAATATTATCTAACTGACGACGGTAAGTTTTAATATTCGTTTCTGTCGTAATTGCTGGATGTTGTCCTGTTTGAATCGCATATTGTTCAGCAGGTAACCCAAAAGAATCATACCCTTGTGGATGCAATACATTAAACCCTTTATGACGCTTGTAACGTGCATAAATATCAGATGCGATATATCCTAACGGATGCCCTACGTGTAATCCTGCTCCAGATGGATAAGGAAACATATCTAACACATAATACTTTGGTTTATCAGAATCATTTTCAGCTTTAAACGTACCTTGATCTGCCCAGTACTTTTGCCACTTTTTTTCTATCTCTTGGTGATTGTATTGCATTTGTAATCGCTTGTTTTAAAGGATGCAAATTTACAGTTATTGTTTATAAGTAAAAAGTTTAGTTCTTTTAATACTTTGTAAAGACTTAAATAAGAACAAAAAACCTCACAAGCACTTAAGCTTTGTAAGGTTTAAATTGAAATAAGAGAGTTTT
>Ga0193960_1000411_pt1 | contig 17903 bp, 17 predicted proteins | sample FB_3_MG_FD_140338 | JGI IMG/M metagenome (GOLD analysis project Ga0193960, IMG submission 140338) | Microbial mat bacterial communities from the Broadkill River, Lewes, Delaware, United States - FB_3_MG | ecosystem: Environmental > Aquatic > Freshwater > River > Microbial mats | place: USA... | reverse complement strand
TCATTTATCATGTTTATTGCAACAATTGCAACCATGGTACAATTGGTAGAAATTATTGTAGAAAAATTTGCGCCAGCATTATATAACTCTTTAGGAATTTTCTTACCGTTAATTGCTGTAAACTGTGCAATTTTAGGAGGATCATTATTTATGCAATCTCGTGAAATCCCAACAGTAGGTTTATCATTAACTTATGGAGTAGGATCTGGTATTGGATGGTTCTTAGCAATTTTAGCAATTGCAGCTATTCGTGAAAAAATTAGATATTCATCTGTACCACCAGCATTAAGAGGATTAGGTATTACATTTATCATTACAGGTTTAATGGCTATCGGATTTATGAGTTTCGGTGGAATGTTAACAGGAGGTGATGATGAAGGTAAAAAAGAAGAAACTACAGCAGTTCAGGTTGAAAAGAAAGAAGTAGAAGAGAAGAAAGTTGAAACAACCGAAGAGAAAGCTGAAGAATTAGCTAATAACACTAAAGAAATTACAGAATAATGGTATTTTTAGAAGTAAGTACAGGAGGAACAGTTGCTATTACAGTATTAGCGTTTTTAGCGGTAATCTTAGTTTTAGTAGCGTTATTATTATTTGTAAAACAAAAGTTAGCACCATCTGGACCTGTAAAAATTACAATCAATGGTGAAAAAACAATAGAAGTACCATCAGGAGGAACTTTGTTATCTACCTTAGGTAATGAAAAAATCTTCTTACCATCAGCATGTGGTGGAGGTGGTTCTTGTGTACAATGTGAGTGTCACGTAAACTCTGGTGGAGGTGAAGCTTTACCAACAGAAACGCCACACTTTACACGTAAAGAATTACAACATGGTATTCGTTTAGCATGTCAGGTAAAAGTAAAACAAGACATGGATATTTCTATTCCAGAAGAAATTTTCGGAATTAAGAAATGGGAAGCAACTGTTGTAAGAAACTATAACGTAGCAACCTTTATTAAGGAGTTTGTAGTTGAGATTCCAGAAGAAATGGATTATAAAGCAGGAGGGTATATTCAAATTGAAATACCACCATGTGAAATAAAGTATGCTGACATGGATATTTCTGCTCATCCACAAGATCATCCAGGTGAACCTAATAAATTTGAGGCTGATTGGGATAAATTTAACCTAAGGCCATTAGTAATGAAGAATGAAGAAACTGTAGAGAGAGCATACTCTATGGCTTCTTACCCTGCAGAAGGAAGAGAAATCATGTTAAATGTTCGTGTAGCAACACCTCCTTTCGACCGTGCTAAAGGCGGATGGATGGATGTAAATCCAGGGGTGGCATCTTCGTATATTTTTAATCAAAAGCCAGGAGATAAAGTAACAATTTCTGGACCTTATGGTGAATTCTTCATCAATGATTCTGAAGCTGAAATGTTATATGTAGGTGGTGGAGCTGGTATGGCACCAATGCGTTCACATATTTATCATTTATTTAGAACTTTAAAGACTGGTAGAAAAGTAACATACTGGTACGGAGGTCGTTCTAAAGCAGAATTATTCTACATTCACTACTTTAGAGCGTTAGAAAAAGACTTTCCAAACTTTAAATTCTACTTGGCATTATCTGAGCCATTAGAAGAAGATAACTGGAAGGTTAAAAAAGATATTAATGATGAAAGCGGAGATGGTTTTGTTGGGTTTATTCACCAAGTTGTAATAGACCAATATTTATCTAAGCATGAAAGTCCTGAGGATTTAGAATTATATTTCTGTGGACCACCATTAATGAATAAAGCAGTACAAAAAATGGGTGAAGATTTTGGTCTAGATGACGAAAACATTCGTTTTGATGACTTTGGAGGATAATCACTTATTGACTCTACATATAAAACCGATACAGTATTGTATCGGTTTTTTTATACAATAAAAACAACCATTTATAATTAATAATCAACCAATTATAGATTTTTTAACGTTTAGTTAAACTGAATGGTTTTCTTTTGTAGCTATCTACTAAATATTTAAACCAAACTAAATCTATGAATTGTCCAAATTGCCAATCTATTTCGGTTAGAAGAAAAAGAAGAAGCCTCTTTCAAAAGATAATCTTTTTTAATAAGAAAAAATTTAAGTGTTTTGATTGTAAAACAATGTTTTTTGCAAGATGATTTATTCGTAAATCACATCAAATTTATAAACAGGATTATCTTGTTCATATTCAAAAACCTTAGCATAATCCATAACATTAGGTATGTTTTCTAGCTCGCATAAATGCTTAACCACTAAACACAAACCGTTAAATAAAATTTCTTTATTGGTTGGGTTTTGAGGTTTAGGGTTGTAATGACATAGAGGAACTGTAAATCCGCAAGCCTCTAAAAATACTTTTTCAATCTGTAAAAGCTCTAAAGGTGAGTAGCCATTAAATTTTCTGCCTAAATTTTGATGCACTCTACCCACATAGCTTAACTCTAACGAACCATGACCATTAGTTAGGTGTTTCCAGCTATCTCGGTTATCTAGAATATTACCTACAGCACAAGCTGAACAACATTCTGGGTTTAATTCGTCATTATGAAAAGCATTATAAAGCTTTATAAGTGCCTGCTCTAATCTTTTAGGTATTTCCATAATCAAAATGAATTAAGTCCTTTAAATATACAAAATATTGGTTGTACCTTTGCATCAAATTATTGTTAATGACTACTTTTCAAGATTTAGACTTATCAAATCCATTAAGAAATTCAATTGAAGAATTAGGTTTCGTTAATCCAACACCTATTCAAGAACAAGCATTTCCCGTAATTCGTTCAGGAAAAGACGTTGTAGGTATTGCTCAAACAGGTACAGGTAAAACCTTTGGATATTTATTACCTATACTCCGAGATTTAAAGTTTTCAAAACAACAACATCCTAGAGTAATGATTTTAGTACCTACACGTGAATTAGTTGTGCAGGTAGTTGAAGAAATTGAAAAGTTAGCAAAATACATTACATTAAAAACTGTTGGGGTTTATGGTGGTGTTAACTTGAACCGTCATAAAGAAGCAGTAATGCAAGGAGCAGATATTATTGTAGCTACTCCTGGGCGTTTATACGATTTAGCATTGAGCAATGTATTGAAGTTAAAATCTATTCAAAAGTTAGTCATAGATGAAGTAGATGTAATGCTTGATTTAGGTTTCCGTTTTCAGTTATTAAACATTTTTGATTTGTTGCCACAACGACGTCAAAATATCATGTTTTCGGCAACCATGACCGAAGATGTAGAAGCTTTGATTGATGATTTCTTTATAGCTCCACATAAAATTGCTATTGCCGTTAGTGGAACTCCGTTAGATAATATTCAGCAAACAAGTTATGATGTTCCAAATTTCTATACAAAAGTTAATTTGTTGAACTATTTGTTATTTGATAAATCAGAATTTAGTAAAGTATTAGTGTTTGCTCCCAACAAGCGAAATGCGGATAGGTTGTTTGATTGTGTAGCTGAAGAATATCCATCACAAGCTTGTGTAATTCACTCGAACAAAACACAAAATTATCGTTTGCGTTCTATTGAACAATTCAACAAAGGAGAAAAAAGAATTTTAATTGCGACTGACGTAATAGCTCGTGGATTGGATTTAGAAGAAGTTACTCATGTAATCAATTTTGATGTACCACACTTCCCTGAAAACTATATGCATAGAATAGGTCGTACAGGTCGTGCAGAACACGAAGGAAAAACGATTTTATTTGCTACTGAAAAAGAGCAGGAAGCAAAACAACGTATAGAGGAGTTGATGGATTATACAATTCCGAAGTTAGAAATTCCTGAACAAGTTGAAATAACCAAACAATTAACTGAAGAAGAGCGTCCGAAGGAAGAAAGAGAAGTAAATAAAAATAGAACTTCTCAAGAGTATGAAGCAGGTCCAGCTTTCCACGAAAAGAAGGAGAAGAACAAAAAAACAAATCAAGGAGGTTCTTATAGAAGAGAGTTGGCTAAGAAATATAAAAAACCAAAGACTAGAGGCGATAAAAACTATAACAAACGCAATAAGAAGAAATAATGCAAGAACTTACTAAACAAGAACTCCACAATTTAGGAATGAATATTGTGGGTAAGAAACTGCAAGAAATGGGTTATGAATTTGTTGCAATCAATAGCGAGTTAAAAAAACATCCGCAGTTTGTGTTGTATAAAAAAGGAGAACCTACCATTTTTGTGTTGGTAAAAACTACAAATAACATTCAGTCACCACAAGAATATGATGTGTTATGGATGGAAACTTTTAAAGAACACGCAAAAAATCAAAACGCAAAAGTTTGGTATGCAGGAATTGGTATTGCTAATGCAGAAAGTATAGAGTTACCTGTTTTTAAAGATCAACCGTATTACATAGCTTTTGATGATTTTATCAAGTTTTAGTATTTGTCATATCGAGTGATTTTGTTCTTGAGTGAAGCGAACAAGAACAAAATTGTATCGAGACACCTTACTGGCATAGCATTTTTAAATCGATAGAGTTTTAGTATTTTTAACTATGAAAGAATTACTATCTGATATTCGAAAATGCACTATCTGTAAAGATTTTATAGAACCTAATCCTGTTGTTTTAGCAAGCAAAAAATCAAAGATTATTATTGTTGGTCAAGCACCAGGAACTAAAGTGCACAAATCTGGAGTTCCTTGGGATGACGCGAGCGGAAAGCAATTACGAAATTGGCTAGGAGTTACTAACGAACAATTTTACGATGCTAATAACTTCGGGGTTATTCCGATGGGATTCTGTTATCCAGGAAAAGGAAAATCTGGAGATCTACCACCAAGAAAAGAATGTGCACCTCAATGGCATCAACCCTTATTAGATGAAATGAGTAAGGTGAAATTGGTTGTTTTAATTGGGATGTATGCTCAGAATTACTATCTAAAAGATAAAGCAAAACGAACACTTACAGAAACACTAGACGCTTTTCAAGAATATTTACCAGACTATTTTGTGTTACCACATCCATCACCAAGAAATCGATTTTGGTTAACTAAAAATCCTTGGTTTGAAAAAGAGGTATTACCTCAATTTAAGAAGATAATTAAAGAGTTACTGTAGAATTAAAAATAACCCAGTTCTCAAAGAAATAAGTTAATTACTTTACATCGATAAATTCGTACTTTTGCAACGTATGATAGAAACACGTGAAGCCATATCAGAAAAAGCGGTTTTAATAGGAATTATAACCCAAAATCAAGACGAAAAACAGTCAGAAGAATATTTAGATGAGTTAGAGTTTTTAACACTAACAGCTGGAGGAGTTGCAGTAAAACGTTTTGTGCAAAAACTAGATAAGCCCAATCCTAAAACTTTTCTGGGAACGGGAAAGTTAGAAGATGTAAAAGCGTATATAGATTCAAACGATATCGGAACGGCAATTTTCGATGACGAATTATCACCTGCACAGTTAAGAAATATTGAACGTTTTTTAGATTGTAAGATTTTAGATAGAACTAACTTAATCCTTGATATTTTTGCAAGTAGAGCACAAACAAGTTCGGCAAAAGCTCAGGTAGAATTGGCTCAATATCAATATTTATTGCCTCGATTAACACGTATGTGGACCCACCTTGATAAACAAAAAGGGGGTATTGGTATGCGTGGACCTGGAGAAACGGAAATTGAAACTGACCGTCGTATTATTCGTGATAAAATTTCATTACTTAAAAAGAAATTAGAAACGATTGATAAACAAATGTCAATACAGCGCAAAAATCGTGGAAAAATGGTGCGTGTTGCTTTGGTGGGGTATACCAACGTGGGTAAGTCTACTTTAATGAATGTAATTAGTAAAAGTGAGGTTTTTGCTGAGAATAAATTATTTGCAACACTAGATACTACAGTAAGAAAAGTGGTCATTAAAAACATTCCGTTTTTAATGACAGACACTGTTGGGTTTATTAGAAAGTTGCCAACTCAGTTAGTAGAATCATTTAAATCTACCTTAGATGAAGTTAGAGAAGCAGATTTATTATTGCATGTTGTTGATATTTCACATCCAAATTTTGAAGATCATATTGCTTCTGTAAACAAAATTTTAGACGAAATTGACAGTAAAGATAAACCTACTGTTATGGTATTTAATAAGATAGATGCTTATACTCATGAAACTATTGAAGAAGACGATTTAACAACAGAAAAAACAAAAGAGTATTATACTTTAGAAGATTGGAAAAGAACATGGATGAATGATTTAGAAACTGAAAGTATTTTTATATCTGCCTTAAACAAAGATAACCTAGAAGACTTTAAAGAAAAGGTGTATGAAGAGGTAAAAAAGATTCATATACAACGTTTTCCTTATAACGATTTCTTATATCAAGAGTACTAGTTTTTTACGCTAAAAAAACATAACGATAACACAAAAAGAACTTAGATAATTGCTGTTTAAGTTCTTTTTTACTATCTTTATAATTATTAACATAGAATTTTCTATGTTTTTTTAAACATTGTTAATCAGTATTTTTAAACATTTTATCCCCCTAAAAAATGAAAAATAAAATAACTTCACAAAAAAAATCAGCACGATTTTTATTAGAACATCAAGTAGGTAAGAGTTCATTTGTTAATACTCTTAATTTAGTTTAATACAGCCTTAAAACTTGTTAGTATTCATAAAGCTTTTAATTTTTTAATAAAGGCCTAAAGAATTGTCTGCTCAATTTTATATTGAGTTACCGTGTTTTAACAAAACAGATCGTGATGAAAAAAATAATTATATTCTTGTTAGCTATTTTGTATAGTACGCATTTATTAAATGCGCAAGAAAAATGTACCTCTCAAGATCATGGTTCAAAAGATGTAAATACGATAGATAAATGCTTGATTGAAAAAGATAATGATAATCAAGACGAATCTCCTGTAATAGTAACTACGGTTTCTAGTAGAAGATATTTAAAAAAACGTATTTATTTTGAAAAAGCTACTCGCTTAGCTGAAGAATTAAAAGCGAAAGAATTACATTCTCTAAAAACAATTAATGAATTAAACTCATATCACTTAAGTAATCTTACTCCGATTATAAGAAAAACAGAACACAAAGGTGTTTCTTTTGATGTAGTTGATGAAATCCCTGTGTTTGTATCATGCTCAGATTCTTCAATGGATAAAATAGATTGTTTTAATTATGAAATGCAGCAACATATACTTAACACCTTAGTTTATCCTAATAAGGCATTGGATAAAGGTATAGAAGGTAATGTGTTGGTTAGTTTTATAATTGATGAAACAGGTAAAGTAACCAATATAAAAACAGAAGGAGAAGGTGTTCATGAACTTTTAAAAGAAGAGGCTAAGAGAATTGTGTTGTTGCTTCCAAATTTTAAACCAGGAAAACAAGGAGGTGAACCTTCAAAAGTATTGTATAGTTTTCCAATGAGTTTTACGTTAAATGCAGAAGCATATTAGTTATATAAATAATTTAATTTTTCACAAAAAAAGAGTACTTTTGCCCGCCGATTTTTCTGGATAGATTAATAAATTAATTAATTGACTAGGAAATCATTAAAACCCTTAAGTGTGAAAAAAGTAGTTATATTTATATTTTTAGTTTGTTTGTATGCAACTAATGTAATGGCTCAGCGTGAAGTTTGTGAAACTCCCGAAGAAAATTTAGATTTAAATAGTATTACTAAATGTACTATTGAGCCTCAAAGTAAAAACAATAAAGGAACACGTCAAATTTCCGTAAAGGTTTCTGCTAATAGAAGATATTTAAAGAAAAGAGAAATCTTTAAAAAGAAAGCTGTCACTACTGCAACAGAATTATCAGGTGCAGGAACAGCAAAAGTTGATGATACTCAAGAATCAACAGAGATTGCCAAATCCTTAATAATTAAAAATAATATTGAAGATTTAACCAGTAAATTATCAGCCGAAGAAATAAGAAAAGCTGAAAAATTTAGTACTGTAGATAAAATACCTCTTTTTACTGCTTGTGAAAAAGCTAAAAAAGGAGATAGGTTAGATTGTTTCAATATTGAAATGGTAAAACATATTCAAAAACATTTCAGATACCCTAGTCAAGCAGTGAAAGAATCAATTCAAGGGGAGGTTTGGGTTCGTTTTATTATTGATAAAAACGGACAGGTAAAGAATATTAAAACCCTAGGACCAACGAATGGAGAGTTATTAAATAATGAAGCTGTTCGAGTGGTATCACAATTACCTCAATTTATACCAGCTATAAAGCAAGGAGGTAATACTTCAGTTAAATACGGATTCCCTATTATGTTTGCTCTAGATGAGTAAATAAATCAATAATAATTTACAAAAATCAATTAAAATAAACATTATGTTTAAAAATCTACTATCTATATTTTTAGTAGTTTGTGCTATATCTGTATATGGACAAACTACTATAAAAGGAAAAGTCTATGATGAATATCTAGAGCCTTTTTCTAACGCTGTAATTATTTCTAAAGATACAAGAGCTACTTCTGATTTTGATGGAAACTTTTCTATTACTGTAAAAGAAACGTTCCCGATAAGCCTTCAGGTTTCTGCTTTTGGATATAAAACTGAATTGGTAGAAGTATTATCTGCAGGTCAAGAAGTAAACGTTATTTTAAAAGAAAATATAGCGTTAGATGAAGTTGTAATTTCAGCATCAAGATCTCCAGAACGAGTTATAGAATCTCCCGTTACTATTGAAAGAATGGGGATTAATGATATTAGAAAAAATACATCTGTAACATATTACGATGGAATGGCTAATTTAAAAGGTATTGACCTTAGAGAAACTGGTTATGGTTTTAAATCAATCAACACAAGAGGTTTTTCTTCTTTTGAAAACACTCGATTTGTACAATTAGTTGATGGTATGGATACAGCGGTGCCAGCATTAACATTTTCAATGGGTAATTTAGCAGGAACTTCAGATTTAGATGTAGAGAGTGTTGAAGTATTACCGGGAGCCGCTTCAGCCTTATATGGAGCGAATGCTTTTAATGGAATCATGTTGTTAAAGAGTAAAAGCCCATTTAAATACTCTGGTATTAGCACTTATTTCAAATCAGGGTATAGTTCTCAAGAAGCAGGAGGAAACAATCCTTTCTATGATTTTGGAATGCGTATGGCTTATAAGTTCAATGATAAATTTGCAGGTAAAGTTAACTTTACTTATTTCAGTGCTGAGGAATGGCACGCTAATAACACAGGGAACTCTACTGAAATTGGAGGTGTTGAAATAGATGGAGATAGATCTTTACCAGGATATGATGGTATTAATGTATACGGAGATGAAGTGTTTGCTACATTAAAGCAAATTGCAACTGAAGCAAGTAAAACAAATCCATTAATTACACAAGATCTTATCAATTCGTTACCTGATGAAAAAATTTCAAGAACAGGGTATGATGAAGCAAGTTTAGTAGATTATAATTCAAACGGGTTAAAGTTTGATGCTTCATTACATTATCGTCCTTGGGCTAATGAAAATTTAGAAATCATTTGGAATTCAAGATTTGCAAGAGGTAAAAACATTTATCAAGGAGCAAACAGATATGTTCAAGACGGGTTTTCTTTTGAGCAACATAGGTTAGAATTTTTAGGGAAAAACTTTTTCTTAAGAGGGTATTATACTGCAAACGATTCAGGAGATTATTTTGATTCTCGTTTTAAGGCAATTAACATAAACCGAGTTTGGAAAGAAGATAAAAATTGGTTTGGTGATTATTTGAATGCTTATTTAAACCAAGGAAGAAATCACTCTAAAGCTAGAGATTTTGCAAATAGTGGTCGTTTTATGCCAGGTTCTGCAGAGTTTAATGAAGCTGCAGCTGATGTAGTTTCTAAATCAGTTGCAGAAGGAGGAGCGAAATTATCAGATCAAACATCATATTACCATGCTGATGGAAACTATAACTTCCGTGATATTATTAAATTCGGAGAAATCCAAGTTGGAGGTTCTTATAGAAAAATGAACTTAAACTCTCAGGGTTCAGTATTTACAGATGGAGATTCTAAAATTTCATTTGATGAATTTGGTATTTACACTCAGTTACAAAAGAAGTTTTTTGATGAAAGATTAAAGTTTACAGGATCTGTTCGTTATGACAAGTCAACAAACTTTAAAGGAAACTACTCTCCAAGGGTATCTTTAAATTACTCATTAGGTGAAAATAAAGATCACGTAATAAGAGCTTCTTATCAAACAGGATTTAGAAACCCAACTTTACAAGAACAATATTTTGGTCTTCCTATTGGAACAGGACACTTAATAGGTGGAGTTGAAGATAATTTAGACAGATACGTAGTTAATATTGAAGGAGGAAAAACATTAACAGGAGAAGATGCTTTTAAGAATTCTTTTTCAAAGGCTGAGCTTGATAGAGGAAACTATAAAAAATCTCAATTAAGTACAATAGAACCTGAAAAAGTTATCTCGTACGAATTAGGATATAGAAGTATTATCAATTTAAATTCAGATAAGATTTTAGAGTTAGATATTAATGGTTACTATAACAATTATGAATCTTTTACAGCAATAAAAGATGTTATTGTGCCTCACTATGGTGGGTTTGATGCTAATGGAACTCCAAATGCTGAAGCGTTATTAGCGCTTCAAAATAATGATGTAACATCTTTCTCTGTAAATACCAACTCGAATGCAGATGTAACTTCTTATGGTATCGGAATAGGAATGTTGACCAAAATATTTAAAGGATTTGAATTAGGAGCAAGTTATAATTATGCTAAGTTTGATTTTGATGAAGCTTCAGACCTAGATTTTGAGCCAGCATTTAACACACCAGAACACAAAGTAAAAGTTCAGTTTGGTCACCCTAACTTATTTAAAAACTTTGGTTTTAATATTAACGCTCGTTGGCAAGATGAATACTATTGGCAATCATCTTTCTTACAAGGTTTAGTTGATTCTAGAACAGTATTAGACGCTCAAGTTAACTATACGGTTCCAGCAATTAAATCAAGGTTTAAAATAGGAGGAACTAACTTAACAGGTAAGGAGTATTTTATAGCACCTGGAGCAGGATCAATAGGTTCTTTATATTACATATCTTGGACTATTAATGACTAATGAACTTAGTAGTCGTATAAAATAAAAGAGGCGTGAATTGTAATTCACGCCTCTTTTTGTATAAAGATAAAAATGATTTATTCATTTTCTGTATCGTCATTAATAATTCCTAATCGCTTTGCTCGCTGTTCCCAGCTCTTTCTAGCTAAACTTTGAAGGTTTGCTACATTATCACTTTCATCCATAATTTCATAGCCTAAAAGTGTCTCTATAACGTCTTCTTGAGTAACTAAACCACTAACAGAACCATATTCATCTACCACTAAAGCTAAGTGTTCTCTTTGTTCAATTAAACGTTCAAATAAATTTGGAATAGATAGCTCTCTACTAGCTATTATAATTTCTCTTTTAATAGTTTTTAAAGGTTCATCTCCTTTATTATCTACTAATGAAAGTAATAATTGGTCTTTTAAAACATAACCAGTTATGTTATCTGGATTTTCAGCGTAAATAGGTATTCTAGAAAAGCGTAAAGGTCTGTTTTCATCAAAGAATGATTTTATACTTTGATTTTCATCTGCTGTAGTAAGTACCGTACGAGGAGTCATAATATGTTTAGCTTGTACTTGTTTAAAGTTTAGCATATTTCTAATTACTTTTCCTTCACTTTCATGAAAAACTCCTTCTTGTTCCGCAATGTCGGTCATTGCGGTAAAATCCTCTCTACTAAGTACACTTTCACCATGCGCTCCTTTTCCAAATATTTTGGTAAAAAGTTGAAGTGTCCAGATAATTCCTGTGTATTTGCAGAAAAAGATTAAAATGTTTAAAGCCTTTGTTGAAAAACCAGCTAAAGATTTCCAGTAAGTAGCTCCTATAGTTTTAGGGATAATTTCAGAAGCAACTAAAATTAAAATTGTCATTACAGCCGAAACAATAAATACTCCATTACCATCATCGCTAAATATTTTTTTTGCTTGCGCACCTACTAAAATGGCTCCTACAGTATGTGCAATAGTATTAACAGTAAGGATAGCAATAAGAGGTTTGTCCACATCTTTTTTTAAAGCTTCTAAACCGTCAGCGTAGGCTTTTCCTTCTTTCTTTTTTACATTAACAAAAGTGGGTGTTACACTTAATAAAACAGCTTCGAGTATGGAGCATAAAAAGGAAAAAAATATAGATAAAGTTGCGTAAACAATTAAAAGTGTCATTCGTTAAAATTTTTAAGCTAAAATACATAAAAAAGAAAACCTCAAGAAGTTCTTCTTGAGGTTTTGAATATGTGTTTAGTAATGTTTTTAAAAACCGTAATTAATACCTAAACCAAATACCTCTCTTGTTTGAAATCCTTCAAAAGCATTATCATCATAAATTGCTTGCATAGAAAGGTTTGCAGATAGATACTTGTTAACTTTCATAACAACATTAACAGTATAATCAATATCTACATTTTGAAAATCTTCTAAATAGTTACTATAAAGGTTTAAAATGTTTTCTACCGAAACGTTTTTCATTACGTCTAATTTGTAGTAAGCGTTTAAAGCAGCCCCTAATTCATAGCGAGTAGTTTCTCCTTGTGCAACACCAAAAGCGTCTCCCATTTCAGTTAAATGACCGTGCATTATTATTAATTTAGAGGTTGCAGGAGCAATGTTAACTTTTAAGTTATCATGTTTTTTCCATAGCATACCAGGTCCTAATTGAAAGTATGCAGGAGAAAAGAAGTGAGAAGTTTGTTCGCCATTAACATCAGTTGATGACATTTGTGTTTTAAAGTTGAAAAAAGCAGAGTAGTACCAGTTTCCGATAGCTTTTTTACCTACTAAAGAGTTTAATTCTAAGCGGTCATCCGTTTTTTTCATTTCTTCTCCTTTTAGTTTTGTTAAACCATAAGAAGCAATTAATTTATTGTCCCAAGTCCAATCACCTTTTGTGTAGTTGAAATCATAGTTTAAACCAATGGTACCAGAAATGTTATTTGTACCTCCAGCTAACCAATTATTAAAAGCAGATTGGTTAAATAGGAAAGAGATGTTACCGTTTCTTTTCCACCCTTCTTTAGGTTCTTCTTTTTTTTCTTCTTGTGCATTAGCTGTTAAAGCACCAAACAAAACAGCGATTGCTAATAATTTTTTCATTTTAATGAATTTTTAATTTATTTTTTTGAGGGCGCGAATGTACGCTTTACATAAAGCTTAGACAAAGTTATTGATTAAAAGTCACGTTTTGTGAAAAATATAATTTAAGCCGAGTCCGAAAACCTCTTTAAATTGTATTTTTTTAGAAGCATCATCATCAATAATAGCATGCAAGCCAAGGTTTGTAGAAAGGTTTTTGTTAATCTTTACAAAGATGTTTAATTGGTAATCTATATCAATGTTTTGTGGTTTGTTTAAGTAATCTGAATAGACTGCAAGAATGTTTTCCATTGTTACGTCTTTCATGATTTCTTTCTTGTAGTAAGCGGAAAGGTTGAAACCTAAACCTAGTTTTGAGGTTTTACCTTCTTCAACACCATATTTCCCTGAAAATTCATTAGAAACAAAAGTATAACGAGCTGTAGCTGGTGCAATGTTTATTCTAGCATCATCATTTCGTTTCCAAAGCATACCAGGACCGAAACTCCAGTAAGCAGGAGAGAAAAAGTCAGAAACAGCTAGTTTTGGTTCTTGTTTATAATCATATCCTCTAGAATATTGTGTTTTAAAGTTGCTGAAAAAAGAGAAAAACCAAAGCTTAGAGGCTTTTAAACCTAGTAAAGAGTTGTATTCAAACTGGTCTTCTGTCTTTCTAATTCCTTGACCGTCAACATAACTTAACCCGTAGGCAGATATAACTTTGTTATCCCAGTTCCACTTCTTTTTTTTGTAGTTGAAATCGTAGCCTAGTGTCATGTTTCCGGCAACAGTATTGTTTCCCCCAGCGGACCAATTGGCAAAAGATGATTGATTGAACAAAAAAGTATATTTTCCTGTAACCATCCATTTTTTTGGTGGATTCTTTTTTATTAATACCTCAGGAGCAAGGAATCGTCTTATAATAGTAGAGCTATAGTTAACCTCTACCGGAGCACTAACTAACTTTAATGCTGAAATGCTATCCTTTTTAGTTTTCTGGGAAAAGACAGAGAAAGAATAACATACAAAAAGAAATAAAAAGAGTTTTTTCATCTATAGTTAAGTTAAGGAGTTTATAAATCGAATTACTTTTTTTTCTTGTAAAGAGGCACGGTTGAACAAGCTTCACCAAACATAACGCTTTTTGCCACAGGTTTAACTTTTTGAATTAGTAAGGTGTATGCAGAAGAAGGTATAGGTTTGTTTGCACAACCTTTTATAATTATAGGCTTGTCTTGATAATCAGATATGTCAATTTGGTTTATAATATCTTGATAAATAACAGTTTCAAGTAGAGCTAAATCACCAACAACAACTTGTTTAGCAAAAGGAGTAAGCTCTACAGTTAGTAATAAGTAAGCCCACGAAGGAATAATAGCATCAGAAGAACAAGTAAGAGCAACATAACTATCTTGGTATTGAGACCAATCGTGATTTTTTACAGATTCTCTAAAATCCTTTTCACGTAGTATTAACTCTTCATACAGCCAACCTTTAATATCAAATACAATGCGATTTCCTTTTGGATAAAAGTCTTCAAGGTCTATCGTAGTAAGATTACTATTTGCTATTCTGTTAATAATTTCTTCTGCCATATTTTTGTTCAATAGTTGTTGAGTTAAAACTTGACTGCTTCAGGTTTAAGTATTGCAAAAGCATCTCTAAAAAGAGAAACATTTTTATAACATTCCTAACTCTAATTTAGCTTCTTCACTCATCATGTCTTGAGTCCAAGTAGGATCAAAAGTGATTTCAACCTCACAGTTGTTAATTTCTTTTAGTGTTTTTACCTTTTCTTCAACTTCAACAGGTAAAGTTTCTGCTACAGGGCAATTAGGAGAAGTTAACGTCATTAATATTTTGGCGTCATTTTCCTCCGAAATAAATACGTCGTAAATTAATCCTAATTCGTAGATGTCTACTGGAATTTCAGGATCGTATATCGTTTTTAATACACGAACTATTTTATCTCCTAATTCTTCTAATTGATCTTCAGTCATTAGTTCTAACTCTTTATAATCTTATAATTTCGACTGCTGAGCAATCGCATACATTTTTATTTGTTTTACCATTGATACTAATCCGTTAGCTCTGGTTGGACTTAAATGCTCTTTAAGCCCAATTTCATCAATAAAATTAGTGTCAGCCTCTAAAATAGCTTTTGGTGTCTGGTTTGAAAATACCCTCAATAATAAAGCCACAATTCCTTTGGTTAAAATAGCGTCGCTATCTGCAGTAAATTCGATAGTATCACCTTTTAATTCAGAATGTAGCCATACTTTTGATTGACAGCCTTTTATCAAATTTTCATCTAATTTGTAAGCTTCATCTATTAATGGTAATGATTTCCCTAATTCTATGATGTACTCGTAACGTTCCATCCAGTCTTCAAACATTGAAAACTCATCAATAATTTCTTCTTGTATTTCTTTGATAGTCATTTTTTAAAACTATTTTTGCAAAGTCAAAAAGACCGTTTTTAATTAAAGGGGCAAAATTACGACAAAAAAGGCAGTTAACATGACAGTTTGTGTCTTAATACATATAATTAGTAAAACTTTAAGTCTTAATTTGTTAAGGCAAAAAGAAAAGAAACATTTCTTCTAGTACAGAAGATTAGGTAGAGTTATGAGTAAATTATTAGCAGTAGGTACGGTAGCATTTGATGCTATTGAAACGCCATTTGGAAAAACTGATAAAATCTTAGGAGGATCAGGTACGTTTGTAGGATTAGCAGCTTCACAGTTTGGAGTAAAAACAGGAGTAGTTTCTGTTGTTGGAGGAGATTTTCCTCAGTCATATTTAGATATGATGAACAACAAAGGAATTAATACCGACGGAGTTGAAATCGTAAAAGAAGGAAAAACCTTCTTTTGGAGTGGAAAATATCACAACGATATGAATTCTCGCGATACTTTGGTTACCGAATTAAATGTGTTAGAGCATTTTCAACCCGTAGTTCCAGAATCTTTCAAAGATGCGCCGATTGTAATGTTAGGTAATTTACACCCATTAACTCAGGCATCTGTATTAGATCAGATGAATGAGCGCCCAAAATTAGTAGTATTAGATACTATGAACTTTTGGATGGACATCGCTTTAAACGATTTGCACGAAGTATTGAAACGTGTAGACGTAATCACAATTAACGATGAAGAAGCTCGTCAGTTAAGTGGAGAGTATTCATTAGTTAATGCAGCTCAAAAAATCCATGAAATGGGGCCAAAGTATGTGGTGATTAAAAAAGGAGAGCACGGAGCTTTATTATTCAATGAAGGTAACATGTTCTTTGCGCCAGCATTACCATTAGCAGAAGTGTTTGATCCAACAGGAGCAGGAGATACGTTTGCTGGAGGTTTCTGTGGGTATTTAGCGAAGACTGAAGATATTTCTTTTGAAAACATGAAGAGTGCTATTATCTACGGATCTAACTTAGCATCGTTCTGTGTTGAAAAATTTGGAACAGAACGTATGGAAGAGCTAACAAACCAAGAAGTGCAAACACGTTTACAAGCTTTTAAAGAATTAACACAATTTGATATTGAACTATCATAACAATAAATCCGCGCTTTTTGGTGCGGATTTTTTTATACAACACACAAAACCACAACACAACTAAATACTTGAAATTAAATGAGTGACGCTATTAAACATGAATGCGGAATTGCAATGGTTCGATTAAAAAAACCATTACAATATTATAAAGATAAATACGGTACCGCGTTTTATGGTGTAAACAAAATGTATTTGTTAATGGAAAAACAGCACAACAGAGGTCAAGATGGAGCTGGATTAGCAAGTATTAAATTTAATGTAGAGCCAGGAACAAGGTATATAAGTAGAGTTCGATCAAATGAATCACAACCTATTCAAGATATCTTTGGGAAGATTAATAAAAGAATCAACGGGGTTTTTGAAGAAAATCCTGATAAAATTGATGACGTTAATTGGCAAGAAGAAAATGTACCTTATTTAGGTAATTTATTTTTAGGGCATGTTCGTTACGGTACCTTTGGTGGGAATTCTATCGAAAATGTTCATCCATTTTTACGTCAAAGTAACTGGAAGCACCAAAGCTTAATTGTTGCAGGTAACTTTAATATGACGAACTCTAAACAGTTATTAAATGATTTAATAGAGTTAGGACAGCACCCTAAAGAGTCTACAGATACGGTTACTATTTTAGAAAAAATAGGACACTTTTTACAGTCAGAAGTTTCTGATTTGTACCTAAAAGCAAAAGAGGAAGGGTTTAATAAAAAAGATGCTTCTCCTTACATTGAAGAACATTTAGATATTCAACGTATTTTAAAACGTTCAGCCAAAAATTGGGATGGAGGTTATGCTATGGCGGGTATGTTAGGGCACGGAGATGCCTTTGTGTTGAGAGATCCATCAGCTATTCGTCCAGCTTTCTTTTATGAAGATGAAGAGGTGGTAGTTGTAGCTTCCGAACGTCCAGTAATCCAAACAACTTTTAATGTAGATATCGATTCAATAAAAGAAATTGAAAGAGGCCATGCATTAATTATTAAGAAAAATGGTCAAACAAGCATGTCTCCAATTTTAGAGCAACGCCCTAAAAAAGCATGTTCATTTGAGCGTATTTATTTTTCTAGAGGTAGTGATGCTTCAATTTATGAAGAACGTAAAAATTTAGGGAAATATGTTTTTCCTGAAGTTTTAAAATCTATTGATAGTGATATAGAAAATTCAGTGTTTTCTTACATACCAAATACGGCAGAAACATCATTTTTTGGAATGATGGAAGCTGCTGAAGATGTGTTAAATCAGCAAAAGACTGATGCAATTTTAGCGG
>Ga0193960_1000404_pt1 | contig 18005 bp, 11 predicted proteins | sample FB_3_MG_FD_140338 | JGI IMG/M metagenome (GOLD analysis project Ga0193960, IMG submission 140338) | Microbial mat bacterial communities from the Broadkill River, Lewes, Delaware, United States - FB_3_MG | ecosystem: Environmental > Aquatic > Freshwater > River > Microbial mats | place: USA... | reverse complement strand
TTAAAATCATCTTTTCCACCATATTTGAGCATCTCATCAGTAAAATATACACACCCATATCCTGTAGCTTGTGGTCTCATCAAACTTCCACCAAACATAAATGGTTTCCCCGTTAAGATACCATCATAAGAAGAGGTGATTTTTTTATATTCACCAAACAAATAGCCAATCTCTCTAGCACCTACTCCTATATCTCCAGCAGGTACATCTATTCTTGGTCCTATATATTTATGAAGTTCAGTCATAAAAGCACTACAAAATTTCATTATTTCAAAATCTGATTTCCCTTTAGGATCAAAATCACTTCCCCCTTTTCCCCCACCAATAGGCAGTCCAGTAAGTGAGTTTTTTAGTATCTGTTCAAATCCTAAAAATTTTAGTATTCCACTATTTACACTTGGATGAAATCTAAGGCCACCTTTATATGGTCCTAAGGCATTATTAAACTGAACTCTATATCCTGTATTGACTTGAATTTTATTATTGTCATCCATCCATACAACTTTAAATTTAAATTCTCTATCAGGATTTGTTAATCTATCAATAATTGAGTTATTAGTATATATAGGGTCACTATCTATAACTGGTTGTATACTATCTAAAACTTCCTCAACAGCTTGAAAAAATGTTTCATCTGTTGAACAGTTGCTCTTTCTAATTTTGCTAATTATATCATTTGATATAGTCATTTTACACAATCCTTATTCTTATTATATCGTTCAATTATATCTTAAATTAAATTATTTTATGACTTTATTCAAAAAAGTGATATAATTAATTTATGGAAACACATGAATTTTTTTTAACACTATTTTTAATTTTAATTGTTGCACGGTTTTTAGGGGAACTTTTTGCTCGTTTTGGTATACCATCTGTTTTAGGGGAACTTTTTGCAGGGATATTATTAGGTTCATCTATATTAGGAATTATCCAGCCAAATGAGATATTAAAAATTCTTGCAGAAATTGGTATCATTTTACTTTTATTTGAAGTTGGACTAGAAACTGACTTTACAAGACTTAAAGATGCAGGAGCAAAATCGCTTGTAGTTGCACTTTTAGGTGTAGTTCTCCCTTTTGCTGCAGGATTAGGAGTAGCCTATTATCTTTTTAATTTATCATTTGATATCTCTTTATTTATAGGAGGAACACTAACAGCCACAAGTATTGGTATCACACTTCGTGTTTTACAAGATATACACATGGAAAAAACAAATATTGCTCAAATTGTAATAGGTGCTGCTGTTATTGATGATGTTATTGGTATTATTTTATTAGTATTTATATATGACTTTTCTATATCTCATGAAACAAATTTTTCACATACTTTATCTGTTGCTGGTATGGTTATCATGTTTTTAGTTTTAGCTCCAGCCTTAGCAAAAGCATTGTCATTTATAATTCATAAATTTCATGCAAAACATCTAGTCCCTGGATATATTCCTACTATTATCATATCACTTATTTTACTATTTTCTTATCTTTCTCATCTTGTTGGGGCTCCTGCTATTTTAGGTTCATTTGCAGCAGGTGTGGCACTTTCAAGAAGATTTTTTTTACCATTTGGTGCTTTTTTAAGTACTAATAAAAAACTTCTCAAACATGTAAAATCAAATATGACTCCCATCATACAAATTTTTACTCCAATATTTTTTGTGATGGTAGGACTTTCTATGGACTTAACTATTATAGATTTTAGTTCTTCAGAGTTTTGGGTGATGGGACTTACTTTTTTATCTTTGGCATTTATCACAAAGTTTATAGGTGCTTTTTTTATCTTCCAAAAATCGATACGTAATAATGCCGTAATAGGAATATCGATGATTCCACGTGGTGAAGTAGGACTCATATTTGCAGAGATGGGAAGAGTCAGTGGTGTTTTACCAAATGATATCTACGCGATGCTTATTTTTGTTATCATTATGACTACTGTTATTCCACCATTTTTATTGAAAAAATATTTTAAAGCAGAGTGTGTATAAAAGACTATTGCATTTCATAAGATTTTTGCAAGACATTTATAGTGTATAATTTCTTATGGAAATAATGAAAAAAGACAATAGAGTTTATTTTAAAGAGAAGAACACTTCTTATGGAAATATATCTATCTCTGAAAATACTATTAAAATTGAATTAATACGAGTAATAGAGGAGTTTAGAGGAAAAGGTTTTGCGAGTCAACTGTTAGAAAAAATAATGCAATATATACAAGAACATTATAAACATGCAAAAGTTATTCTCTCTCCTATGCCAATTGGCTTTGGGGGAGATGATAAATCTCAATTTAATTTAGAACAATTAATTCAATTTTACAAATCTCATAAATTTAAAGAATCAAGTGAAAAAACAAGGGAAGAACCATATTTAATGGTACGATATGTATAATATAAGAGAAGACAAAAAACCTTCTCTTTCTCTATTAAATTAATCTTTATCTTGGTGAAAAAAGATATTATCTAAACTAAATTTACCTGCACCATGTGATACAAATATCATTAGAAAAACCATATAATACAAAGGTATCTCAAAACCATTTGCCCCTGCACTAAAACCATTTGACAAATGTACTGTAAAAATAGCAACTACCATGATAATAATTAACGGAATCGAAATCAATCTAGTAAATAATCCTAAAACTAACAACCCAACACCCAGTATCTCTGTACCTGCTGCTAAATAAGCATTTACAGTAGGAAATGGTATCCCCATCGAACCAAACCATTGTGCAACTGAATCAATATCATTTATTTTTGACATTGCTGGTTCATAAAAACCATAAGCTATTAGCAGCCTTGCTACTAATAAAGCGATTGACTGAAAATATTCTGTAATTAACGTAAACGTCATATAGAGTGAATGGAAATGCATTTTTAAATCCTTTTCTTTTATTATAATATGTTTATGTGTAAACTTCGTGTAAATAGTTTTCTACTGAACACCTTTTAACTTTATAGTATAAAACAACGACGGTATTACTAAAAGTGTTAACACAGCAGATGTCACCATTCCACCTATCATAGGGGTAGCAATAGCACGCATCACTTCACTCCCTACTCCATCTATATATAAAATAGGAATAAGTCCACCTAAGATTGCAAATACTGTCATCAGCTTAGGCCGTAGTCGTAATGCTGCACCATTTATTACAGTTTTTCTAATATTTTCTTCTGTAAACACTTTTGTTTTTTTATGTAACTCTTCAAAAGCTTCATCTAAATATACCATCATCACTATTGATGTCTCAGCTGCAATTCCAAGTAACGCAATAAAACCAACAATAACTGCAACACTTATATTTATATGAGCAAAATAAACTCCCCAAACTCCACCAGCTAAGGCTAAGGGCAAAGTAAAAAATATAATAGTGGTATATAACATATTTTTTAAAGCAAAATATATTAAAACAAATATAATCACTAAGGTAAAAGGGATGATATAAATAAGTGTTTGAATAGCACTTTCTAAATATTCACTTTGACCTGCCCACTCGTAATAATACCCCTCAGGTAACTTGAGCGATTTCAAAATTTTGTCAGCTTCTTGCTTATACTCTTTTGGTGAAACTCCATTTTTAGGTGTTATATATGTAAAGTTCACATTCATTGCTTTTTCAGACTTGATAACTGAAGCACCTAACTCATATTGTAGTTCTGCAAATGTTTCTAACGGGAAATACCCTATTTTTGTTTTGATTAAAAGTTGTCGTAAATCATTTATATCTCTTCTTTTGTCAACTTCATATCGTAAAGTAATAGGATACCTTTCTAGCCCATCAAACATAGTAGAGATTTTTGCTCCACCTACTCCATAAGAGATGGTATTTAGGATATCTTGTTTAGTGATTCCATATCGGCTAATATTTTCATCATTTAATGTAATATTTAAATAGTATCCATTATTTGTTTTATCAGATGAAACGGATAATGTTTTATTAAACTTTTGAAGTATTTGTTCTATTTCTAAAGAATGTATCGCTAATTGTTCATTATTATTTCTATATAACTTGATACCTAATGGAGTTCGTATTCCAGTTAAAAGCATATCAATTCTTCCACGTATTGGGTACGTCCACGAATTTATCAATCCCTCTACTTGTAAAGCCTTATCCATTTGTCTCATCAGTTTTTTATATGTCATTCCTTCTCGCCACTCGTTTTCTGGCTTGAAGTTTATGATTGTTTCTATCATAGCTAATGGTGCTGGATCTGTTGCTGTATCTGCTCGACCTGCTTTTCCAAATACAGTATCAACTTCTGGAAAACTTTTAATAATAGCATCTGTTTTTTGTGTAAGTTCTTTTGCTTTATCGATCCCTAATCCATAAGGAGTCACTGGCATATACATAAATGTTTGTTCATTCATCATAGGCATAAATTCCCAATTTTGTTTCTCATATAATTTATAGGATACAACTAAAAATACTAAAGAAACAACAATAATCACATATCGTAATTTTAAAGATACTTTAATCAATGGCATATATATAAACTGAAAAAAATTATTTATAGGATTTTTCTCTTCAGGTATGATTTTACCTTTGACAAAAAACACCATCAAAATAGGTATCAAAGTTATAGATAAAATAGCACCTACTAACATAGCAAAAGTTTTAGTAAAAGCTAATGGAGTAAACAGTGCTCCTTCTTGTCCCTCTAAAGCAAAAATTGGCATAAAAGAGGTAACTACTAATAAAAGTGCAAAAAAGATAGGACGACCCACCTGTTTTGAAGAGTTTATAATAGTTGTAATCCGTAGTTTTTCTGTGATTTTTATGCCATCTTTTCCTAACTTATGTAGATGTTTATGTGCATTTTCTACCATCACAATACTCGCATCAACCATTGCACCTATTGCAATTGCAATACCACCTAAAGACATAATATTAGAACCAATATCAAACATATTCATCAATAAAAAAGTAATAAGAACAGTAATAGGAAGAGAAATTATGATAATCAATGAACTACGAAGATGAAATAAGAACAATGCAGTTACTAGCAAAACTATCAATGATTCTTCAAATAATGTATTTTTTAATGTATCGATTGCTTTATCTATAAGAGTAGTTCTATCATAAGTTTCTATTATTTCAACACCATCTATTTTTAAAGTTTCAAGTTTTGCTTTTACTGCTTTGATTACTGTATAAGGGTTCTCTTTAAAACGAACAATAACAATTCCCCCTACAGTTTCCCCCTTACCATTTAAGTCAGCCATTCCACGTCTATTTTTACTCGTAAGATTAACAGTCGCAATATCCTTTATTTTTAAAGGAATAGATCCATTTGTTTTGATAATAATATTTTCAATATCTTGAATATTTTTTAAATATCCTTGTACTGTAATAAGATGTTCAAAGCCATTTTCTAAAATTAATCGCCCACCTTTGTCTGCATTAAATAAACGTATCTTTTTTCGTATCTCATCTACAGATAAGTTATATTGTACTAGCTTATCTTGCTCTAAAGTGATTTCATACGTTTTTACAAATCCACCAATGGAAGCTACTTCACTTACTCCATCAACGCCCAATAAAGCATATTTAAAATAATAGTCTTGAAGTGTTCGTAACTCATCTAAACTTTTAGTTTTTGAAGTTAATGCATATTCATACGCCCAACCCACTCCAGTAGCATCAGGACCTATTGTTACACTAGCATCTTTTGGAAATGTTGGGTTAAGTTCAGATAATTTTTCTAATATTCTATCACGTGATTTATATAAATCTGTTCCATCTTTAAAAATAACATATATTAAACTATTTGAAAAACTACTCATAGCCCTAACTGTACTAATATTTGGCAACGATAAAAGAGCAGTTGTCAAAGGATAGCTTACCTGCTCTTCTATGATTTTTGGAGCTTGCCCCTCCCATTTAACTTGTACGATTACTTGAGGAGGGGAGAGATCTGGTAAAGCATCTAAAGAGGTGTTTTTTAAAGCATAAAAAGAACCTCCGACTAAAAAAGCTATCGAGATAAGGATTAAAAAAGTATTTTTAGCACTATAATCTATTATTTTTTCAACCATAATTTATACCCTACCAATCGTCATCATCATTTGATGAGTTATATAAACCATTTGTTATAGCATCACTATCAAGTAAAAATGCAGCTTTGTCTATAACTACATCGTTTTCCTTTAAGCCTATCACTTCAAACTGATAACTGTTTATTCTCTTTGCTATTACCTCTTTTGGTTCAAACTCTTCCCCATTTGGAATAAAAACAAAATATTTATCAGCTTTAGTTAAAACAGCTGTTTTTGGTAAAACTAACATACTTTTTTGTACAGTATTTATTGATACTTTAGCGAACATATTTGGATATATTTTTAAATTTTTATTTTCTATTTCTAACCTTACCTCTATAGTTTTATCTTTTTTATTTACAATGGGATAAATAAAATCTACTACACTAGATACACTTCCAACACTTTCTATATGAACTTTAGCTTTCATACCTTTTCGAATACTTGATATATCCTTTTGGTACACTTTTGCTATCACCCAAAGTTTTTCAAGATTTGCAATTTGAAATAATATTTTTCCTTTTTTTGCAAAACTTCCATTATTGATATTTTTTCTTATTATAAAACCTTCATACGATGAATAAATAGGGATATACTCTTTTACTTTTCTATTTTTCTCTAAAGTTATCAATACCTTTTTATCTATGCCAAAACTTTTAAACTTTTTGAGATAGTTTTTTTGCAAGTTTCTGTTACTTGTGAGATATTCACTCATTGCAAGATTGATTTCATCAGAATATATATCAAATAATTTGTCATTTTTTTTTACAAAAACATAACTTTTATCGGTAAATACTTTCCCAACGAATCCATCAAATCTTATATTGATATCTTTAATTGCGTCATCAGGTATGGAAATATCACCATAAAATGTCTTTACAAAATTAATATTTTGTTTAGTAACTTTTACAGTTTTTTTATTAAACAATTGTGCTACTTCTAGTGGTTTTGCATTTATAAAAGTAACAACCAACATCAAATATATAAAATTTTTCATAAACTTCCTTTAAAGTATAATAACTTTGAAACTGCATCAAAATAATTCATTTTTTCATCAATATTTAATAATATCAAATCATATTTACTATTTATACTCTCATATATATCGATACTGCTCATCATGTTTGTACTAATATGCATGATATGTGACTCTTCTAACCTATCATTTAAAGGAATCATTGTATTTTCTATCAAATCAGAATTTTGAGCACTCATCTCTATTTTTTCTTCTAAATCTTTTATTGCTATTTTTATCTGTTGTTGTAAACTCATTAGGCTATTGTGTATTGATATTTCATTTATTTTACTTTTTTTAACATCCAATTTTTCACGACCTTGAATACTCAAAGGAATTGCAATATTAAACGACATATAATCATCGAACTCTTTTCGATTATAATAGCCAACTGTAAATTTCACATCAGAAAACTTTTTTAATTGTGCTAGTTGTGTTTTTGATTCTTGCTGTTTTATTTTTTCTTTTTGTATTAAAACTAATGGATGTTTTTCTATAATATCCTCAATATTAACAATACTACTCTTTATATTTGTATCTATCTCTATTGTATTGATTTTTTCATATACTATGTTTTCTAATGCTAGTTTTGTTTGAGATATTTTATAGATAATCTTTTGTTTTTTTAATTTTAATTTATAGATACGAAGATCTAAAGATACAACTTTACTTTGTGCTATTTTTCCATTCTCATAGAGTAATTGCTTACGTTCTTTTTGTTTTTTTAAATTTTCTAAATATCTATTTATTATTTTTAATTTTTCGTTTTTATAATAAATAGTATAACTATATTGCATAGCTTGCGACTTTAACTTTTGTTTATAGTTGGTAAATTCAATTTGATTTATATTTAAGAGATATTGTTGAATCTCTTTTTTCGATTCTAACTTTCCATTTGTAGGGATAACTTGACTATAACTTACAAACTGTGTTTGCATAGCTTCAATATCTCGAGAAGTTGGTTCATCAAAATTTATATCATTTACACCAAAACCTAAAATAGGATTTTGCCAAGTGTCTGCTAAATCAACACTAATTTTACTCGCATTTATTTGTGATTTTTTCTCTTTTAAAAAATAGTTATTTTTATCAACTAATTCCAAAATATTTTCTAAACTTTGTGCATTGATAGATTGTAAACCAAGCGTTACTAAAATTAATGTTGTTTTGAACATTTTATTACCTTATATATTTACACTACCTCTTAAAGTATGTATTTTTTTATCACTTGTTTTAAATTTCAAATGATATTGCCATGTTCCACTCATAGAAAAATTAATCATCATTTTATATTCACCATTGACTAATTTTGCTTTTGTTTTATATTCCATATATGGCATACCTGGCATCTCTGGCATAAATACTTTTATTTTCATTTTCGCATCTGCGATAAATTTATCATCTTTAAAAAGTTGCACAAAAAATTGATTGTCACCACTTATTGGAGTATTCTTTGTATATAACTTAATATTATAGGCATTTTTTATCCCATTTTGTTTTATTATATCAGCATTTATAAATACAGCTGAATATATTAAAATCATCGAAAAAAGTATCTTTTTCATAGTTATTCCTTTTTTATTTTTAGTATATTATCTCTTTGTGTAGTAGCTGTGTAAAACGTAAATGTATCAAAAAAGTCTTATTTCATAATACTTACATTTTTTAACCAAAAGTACATTAAAAAAAGTATATAATATTAGTTAACATTATACAAAGGATACTTATGAAAAATATTACTATCAAGTTAAAACTACTTATACTTGTTATTGTTGCGATAGTAACTATTTCTGTTATTATTGGATTTGAAGCAATTTATAATATACAAGCAGTTAGTGAATCAAACATAAAGCAGTATAGAGCAGAATCTTATAAAAATAAAGAAGAAGAGCTAAAAAACTATGTTTCAATGGCACTAAAAACAGCCGAAACATACTACCAAAGAACAGAACCAGCAAAAATCAAAAAAGAGGTTTCTAAATACCTACGTGAGCAAACAAGCTTTATTTATTCGATTATTCAAAAAGAATACGAGCATAATGAAGGCAAAATTTCAGAAGAAGCATTAAAAGAAAGAATTAAAGCTATTGTTAATGAAAGTAGATATGGTAAAAATGGATATTTTTGGATAAATGATACAAATGCTGTTATCATCGATCACCCTATTAAACCATCACTAAATGGAAGAAATCTTTCAAAATTTGGAGATAAAAATGGGAAGAAAATATTCTCAGCATTTGCAAAAGTAGCATCAGAAAATGGTGAAGGTTTTGTAGACTATGTTTGGCCAAAACCAGGTTTTGAAAAACCACAATCAAAAATTTCTTTTGTAAAACTTTTCAAACCTTTTAATTGGGTAATTGGAACAGGGGCTTACGTAGAAGATGTTACTGCAAATATGCAAAAAGAAGCACTTTTAACTATTTCACAAATGAGATATGGTAAAAGTGGATATTTTTGGGTACAAGATACATCAAGTAAGATGGTTATGCATCCAATTAAACCTGCCCTTGATGGAAAAAATTTAATCAACTTTCAAGATAAAAAAGGTGTTTATTTATTTAAAGACTTATCTTCTATCTCTGTTCAAAATGGTGGAGGATTAGTAAAATACAATTGGGAAAAACCTGGAAAAACTGAGCTACAACCAAAATTTTCTTATGGTAAAATATTTAAAGAATGGAATTGGATTATTGCTACTGGCGCTTATGTAGATGATATCGAAGATAAAATACTTATGATGCAAAAAAGTGCTGAAGAAAAAATTACTGAAATTATTCTTTCTATTGTAATTATTACTGGTATAATAGTTATATTCCTTACAATTATTATTATTATGATACTCAATAACCTTATTATCAAACCAATAAATATTTTAAATGATGGAATTAGAAGTCTTATTTCAAATACTACAAAGACTAAGCTAACTATTCAAAAGCAATCAGATGATGAATTAGGTCACATTGTTGATAGTTTTAACGAATACTTGCAAAAAATAGATGAGGGTATAAAAGAAGACCAAATTTTAATAGAAGATGCAAAAGTAGTTGTAAATAGAGTAAAACATGGTTGGTACTCACAACTTATTGAAAAAAATACATCTAGCCCATCTTTAAATGAATTTAAAAATGAAGTAAATGATATGATTAAAGCAACAAAAGAACATTTTAATACAATGAATGTAATACTTGAAGAGTATGCAAGCTTTGATTATAGAAAACCATTAGTTGTAGAAAATATTGAAAAAAATGGTGTATTTGAGATTTTAGTTAATGATATAAATGCTTTAAGAGATTCTATAAATGGGATGCTATCTGATAATAAGTCTACAGGATTAACACTGCAAACTAGTTCAGATATTTTATTAACAAATGTTGATACATTAAGTAAAGCATCAAATGAAGCGGCAGCTTCATTAGAAGAGATTGCAGCGGCACTTGATCAATCTACAGGTAGTATCTCACACAATACTCAAAATGTAGTTCAAATGGCTAAATATGCTCAAACGGTTACACAATCTGTTACAAGTGGACATCAATTAGCAAATCAAACAACATTAGCAATGGATGAAATAAATACAGAAGTAAGTGCTATTAATGAAGCGATTACTGTTATTGATCAAATTGCATTCCAAACAAATATTCTTTCATTAAATGCTGCTGTTGAAGCTGCAACTGCTGGTGAAGCTGGAAAAGGTTTCGCAGTTGTTGCTCAAGAGGTACGAAATCTTGCAAGTAGATCTGCTGAAGCAGCTAATGAGATTAAAGCCCTAGTAGAAAATGCTACACAAAAAGCAAATAGTGGTAAAAAAATTGCAGATAATATGATCGACGGATATGCTGGTCTTAACAATAATATCAATAAAACTATTGAACTCATTTCAGAAGTTGAATCTGTGTCAAAAGAGCAACAATCTGGTATCGAACAAATAAATTCAGCTATTGCACAACTAGATAGACAAACTCAACAAAATGCACAAGTAGCAAGTGAGACAAAAAGTGTTGCTATTCAAACACAAAGTATCTCGAAAGATGTTTTAGATGATGCAAGTTCGAAGAAATTTATCGAAAAAAGAGATCCAAAAAATAGAGAAAAATATACCGGTGAAGAAAAACGAAAAAAACGAAAAAACCATATTGCTCAAGAATTAGGAAAAAAGGAAGCGATAAAAACTATTGCAAAAAAGACAACTTCTACAAGAATAGAACCAATTACATCAAAACAAAATGATGATGAATGGGCAAGTTTTTAATAGATTTGCTTATTTGAAGTTAAAAAGGGACAAAGAGTATTTCTCTTTGTCCCTTTTTTAATTCTTTAAATTCTAATTTATTATCCCCACTTTAAAATATAATCTCTCGCTTTCTTCTCTAAAAACTGCATTCTCTCTTTCCCTTTTGGCATTGTTTTACGATAATTTTTCATCTCTTTTAAAAAACCACCTATACTATTTGGTATCAATTTTTCTAAGTATATTCGTAGCTGTTTTGCCATAGCAGGGGAACTTCCACTTGTAGAAATAGCTATAGTTAAATCATCTTTTTTAATATAAGAAGGAAATATAAAGTCACAATAATTTACACTATCTACGCAATTGCATAAACAATTAGGATATGTTTTAGATTCTTCAAATATCTCTTTTTGTAAAGAGATATCATCAACAGCGACAACTACTATTTCAAACTCTTTTATATCTGTTTTTTTATATATTCTATTCTCATATTGTAAATTATTTTCTTCTCTCAACTCTTGCATCTTTAGACATAAATAAGGAGCGATTATTGTAATATTTTTTGTAAAATCTAATAGATGCATCAGTTTTTCACTAGCAATATTACCACCACCTACAATCAGTATATTTTTATCATCAAGTTTAATAAATGCGGGAAAATAAGCCATTTGATTTCCTTGTAATTATTTTATTTTATGAGCAAAACTATAAAGTACAGGCAAATAAATAAGGTTTAATACCGTTCCCCAGGCAAGACCAAACCCAAGAGCAATCGCAATTGGTTGGAAAATCACAGCTTGACCAGAAGCAAAAAATATTAAAGAACTCATACCAACAAGAGTAGTTACTGTTGTAATAATAATAGGTCTAAATCTTTTTATTGTTCTATAAAACAACTCATCTATCGTTTTCGCTTTTTTAATATAAGTCATCATAATAATACCATCGTTAATAACAACTCCTGCAAGTCCTAATGCTCCTATTAAAGCTGGCATACTAAGGTTAATACCCATTATTTTATGCCCTACTAAAACACCTAAAAGTGAAAAAGGAATCACACTCATTAAAATAAATGTTTCTCTAAACGAGTTAAAAAGATATAACATCGCTAACATTATTAATACAATTGCTAAAGCACTTGCAAGCATCATATCATTTTTTAACTCCGCGTTTTTTTGAGCTTCCCCTTTTAAAATAACCTTGACATTATCTTCTTCTATTAAAGTAAGTGTAGAGTCTATTTTTGCTAAAACTTCACTTGCTGTGATAATATCGGGATTTACATTTGCAAAAACATAAAAATTAATCTCACCATTATCTTTAATCAATTTTTCTAAAGATTTTTTAACATTAAATTCACACACTTCATTTAACCGTACTCGAGTTCCATCGGGTAAATATATTTCACTATTTTGAAAGTTTTCAAAATCGTCTTTATTTTTACTTTGTATTTTAATATCTAATAAACTTTCATCATCAAAAGAGACAGCAACTTTTTTCAGCATATACATATTTGAAAGATATTTTCCAATGTATGATTCATCTATACCTAAACTTTCTCCATAATCATTCACTTTTAACTTAATCTCATCAACTCCAAACTTTACTGTATTTGATAAAGTGGTAATTCCATCAATCTTTTTGAGTTCTTTAGATAACAGATCAATATATTGAATAATTTTATCGTTGTTTGAAGAAACAAGCCCTATTTTAATATCAGATTTAATGGGCCCTACTTTTTTTTCTAAAACAGATAATTCTTCTAAATTAAACTTTTGAATATAATTTTTTTCATCCAAAAATTCTTGTAGCCTTTTTGATATTTCTTGTGATTTTTGTGTTCTTTCTCTATTACTATCATCATAATAAAAACTTAAATAAGGAGTTATATATTTATCAATTATATTATCAGCTTTTAAATTTTTTAACTCTACTGTCATATACATAACATAAGGATAATTTTCACTTGAATTTCCACTATCTCTTCTATATCCAGCAACAGAATCTATACTTTTTATAAAATACTTATCTTTATGAACTATTAAATCCTTTTCAATACTTTGCACTATCGTAAATGCATCATCTAATGTTGTATTTTTATTTGCTTTCATAGATATTTTTACATCTGTAGAATCAAACTTTGGAAACATTTGAAACTTTGAAGTTTTTAAACTCACTACTATTAATAAAGGAACGATTACTACAAATACCACTAAAAAAGTCTTTTTCCATCTCATAAAAAAATGAATTACTTTACTGTAATATCCGTTTACTTTATCCCATGAAGTTACTTTTGCTCCATTTTTAAGGGTATGTGCTGCATGAATTGGTAAAAATAAAAAAGATTCTACCAAGGATGCTAAAACTAAAGCACAAAGAGCAATAGGGATAAGTTTCATTATTTCACCCATTGTACCACTGAGCATCAAAATAGGTAAAAAAGAAAAAAGCGTTGTTAGGGAAGCTATGCTTACTGGTTTTATCATCTCAACTGCACCCGTAATTGCAGCTTCTTTTGGAGTATATCCCTCTTCTATATGTTGCTGTATATTTTCACTTACTACAATAGCATCATCAACCACAATCCCTAAAGCAATAAGTACCCCAACTAAAGAGATCATATTTACTGTGTATCCAGAAAAATACAAATAAATAGCTGCAATAACAAAAGATGTTGGGATTCCTAAGGCTATAATAAATGACATTCTCCAGTTAATTAAGAGAACAACTAAAATTGTAATCAATATAATACCAAGCATAATATTTGAAACTACGATATTAAGTCTCTCTTTGATTCGTTGACTATTATCATCACTAATTGCAATTGTTAATTGATCGTTTTCTTTATTTGCATCTTCAATCACTTTTGCTAATTTTTCGGAGATTTTTATCGCATTTCCTGTTGATTGTTGACGTACAGTTATTGATAAAGCACTTTTCCCATTAAAAGAGTAAAGAGTTGAAGAATCTTCATATTTTTTACTAATATCAGCTATATCGCTTAAATATAATTTTTTATTACCAACTTTTATAAGTGTATTTGCAAAATCTGAAGATATTTTTGCTCCATTATACGTAGATATATAATAGTGTTTCTTTGTATCTTTTATAGTACCTATAGGGAAGATATATGATAAAGTTGCTATTGCAGATGCTACTGCATTTTGATTTAAACCTAATGAATCAATCTTTTTTTCATCAAGTAAAACTTCAAAGTACTGGTCACTATCACCATAAATAACTGCATCACTCACCCCTTCAATAGCTAATAGTTTACTTTTTACTTTTGTTGCCAAGGGTTTCATTTGATCTGTTGAAAGAGAAGAAGAGGTAAGAGAGATATCAATCAAATCTTTTGTTCTTTGCAGTACATTTACATTTGGTTCATCCATATCACTAGGAAGATTTCCTTTTATTAAACTAACCGCATCTTTGACTTTATTTGAAATATTATATTTGTTATAGCCTTTTTTAAGTTCAATAACTATAGAAAATCTACTAGGGCTAATAACTGTAGAAACTACATCAACCCCTTCGATACTTTTAATATTGTCTTCTATTTCAATAACAGCCATTTTATCTAATATATCTACACTTGCACCTGTATATGAACCATTAATAGATATCATATCAAGTTCAAAAGAGGGAAATATCTCTTTAGCTGTATTGTTATAAGACCAAATACCAATCGCAAAAATCATTACAAATAAGGTGTAATTCATTCTTGAATTTTCTACAAAAAACCTTAAAACTTTTTCAAACATTCATTATCCTATTTAATATATTTAATAATTGTTAATTATATACTAACTTTATTAACCAAAGATTACTACAGAATATTATTGAGTAATTTGTTATAGAAACCTAGTTTTTTTCTTCTAAAATCCTTTGTAATGTAGCAATAGCTAAATATCTATTATAATATGCACTAAAATAGTTTTGTTTTGATTGAGTTAATAAATAGTTTGCATCTATTAAATCTTTATTTGAAGAAAGACCTTCTTGCACTTTATCAACAACTATTTCGTAATTTAATTTTGATGTTTCAAGTGCTTTACTTGCTGTTTTTAAATTTAATTTTGAGACTTCAAGTTGCTCTTTTGCATTTTCAAACTGTAACTCTATTTCTTGTTTTAAATCTTCTAATTGCATCATAGATTGTTTTGCTTTTTTTCGATTAATCATCACGCTTGTATTATCTTGGTTACCATTATATAAATTCCAATTTAAATTTACAGTACCGATATTTTGACTATTAGGATACCCTTCTCTATCATGTGGACTAGTATCTTCTCCATATTTATTAACACTAAAACTTGCATCAATTTTCGGATAATATCCACCTTGATTCGATTTTGCCATATTTTTGAAACTAGCAGAGACTAACTCTAAAGCTTTTATTTCACTTCTATTTTCAATATTATTTTTATCAAACTTTATATTTTCATCTAATTGAATAGATTCTACTTCTTCAGTTATTTTTACTCCCAAAACATTTTCAAGTTTGTATTTAGATATCTTTTCACTTGTTTTCGCATTTTGTAAATCTTGTGTTGCTTGTAACATTTGAACTTCTACTTCTAATAGCTCATTTTTAGCTATTAACCCTTGATTAAAAAAGTTTGAAGAATCTTTAAATTGTTTTTCAAATGATTTTAATGCTTCTGTAGAAGTTTGAGAGTTCTTTTGTTTTAATAAATAATCTATATAACTCTTTTTAACCTCTAAAATCAAATCTTGTCTAGCTGCTTGAAATGTATATTTTGAAGATTTAAATAGATTTTCTTTTGCATCAATATTGTACTTATCCATAAATCCATTAAATAAATTATATGAGATAACAGCACTCACAGTAGAATCTTTTTTTAACTGTCCAGAGATTGTTTCATCTCTACTAGTATAGTTATATTTTAGATCTACTTTTGGTTGATATCCACTATAAGAGGCATCAAGATTTAGCTCTGATTCATCTAAAATATATTGTTGTTGTTTTAAGCTATAATTATTTTCTATTGAGATTTTAACAGCTTCATTGATATCTATTGCATAACTACTAACTACAGTTACTAATAAAGCACTTACTATTTTACTCTTCATCTTTTGCCCCTTTTAGTTTGTTTTTTGCTTTTTTTGTTACTTCTATTGCTTTAATAAAAAACATTAAAAGTGCAGGAGTAACAAATATTGTTAAAAATGTACTTAATACTAATCCACCAGTAATAACAGAACCTAATCCTCTATAAAATTCAGATCCAGGACCTGGAACCAATACAAGTGGTAACATACCAAAAATTGATGTTAATGCACTCATATAAATAGGTTTAATTCTTGTTCGTGTTGCTTCTAAAACAGCTTCTTTATGTCCCATTCCTTCTTTATGAATAAGATTTAAACTTTGATGAACAATAAGAATTGCACTATTAACAACAATACCTACAAGGATAATAAACCCTAACATTGTTAATACATCCAATGGCTGTGGTGCTAAAAACGTATTTGTCAGTTTAAGTCCTACAAATCCACCTGCTGTTGCTAATGGAACGGTAAACATAATAACAATTGGATAAATAAAGTTACCAAATAATGCAGCCATAAGTAGATAAATAATGATAATAGCCAAAATAAAGTTTTGTGCTAAAACACCTATAGTCTCAGATAATTTATCTGCTGTACCACTTAAACCAATAGTCACATTTTTTGTCACTCCAGTTGATTCCATCTTTTTTATCACTCCACCTAAAATTTCCATTGTTTCTTGGATAGTCATATTTTCTGGCGGTGTTACTTGTAATGTAATCGTTCTTTTTCCTTGATAGTGACGAATTTCACTAATTCCAGTAGTACCTACACTTGTCGCTAATGAAGAGACTTGTGTAAGTCTACCATTTGGTAATGCAATCTGTGCATTTAAAATATCTTGTGGTGTCTGAATTTGATTGGTATCAGCTTTAATACGCATATCAATTTTCTTTTTACCATCTTGCTCGAAATCACCTATTTTTCGTCCATTCATAAGTACATCAACAACTACACCTAAATCAGATGAGCTCATATCTGCTGCTTTTAGGGCATCTCTATTGGGAATTATTCTTACTTCTGGATAGAGTAACTCAATAGATGGCACAGGACGAACTTGAGCACCTTTTACTGCACCTCGTGTAGCCATAAATAACTGACCACCGACATTTGCAATCTCTTCAATACTTTCACCACTTATATCTACATTAACTACTTTACCTTCACCAATACCATTTTCAAATACACCCGCTTGAATAGACACTCCAAATACCCCTGGCATAGAATTTACTACTGGTTGGAACAATGGTATAAGTTCTCTGGCTCTATCTTCATAGGCACTCGTCCCACCAAAAATGATAAAGTCTCCTCTTGAAACATAAAACAGTCTACTTATTGCTGGTGCACCATCTATATCATTATCTACATATTTATTCATAGCTTTCATAAGATACTCACCCATCTCATATCTTTGTTCATACGATAATCCTGGAGGTGGAATCAAAATATTAAAAATCAGATTTTTATTTCCCTGTGGTAAATAATCCATTTTTGGAAAAAGTAAATAAATACTCCCAAAAGATAATACGGTAAGTGTCAAAATCATTGTAATTTTCGTTTTGAAACTTTGTAGAGACCACTCCACTATTCTCATAAACTTTTCAACTATTCCATCACCAAATCTAGTGATTTTTGTAGAGTTATCTTTAATACC
>Ga0193960_1000402_pt1 | contig 18036 bp, 13 predicted proteins | sample FB_3_MG_FD_140338 | JGI IMG/M metagenome (GOLD analysis project Ga0193960, IMG submission 140338) | Microbial mat bacterial communities from the Broadkill River, Lewes, Delaware, United States - FB_3_MG | ecosystem: Environmental > Aquatic > Freshwater > River > Microbial mats | place: USA... | reverse complement strand
TGATTATAAAAAAGCAATGCATCTTTTGCCTGCTGAGGCTGCTGTGTATTTCAATATGGGGATTAGTTATAATTCTTTTAAGAAATATGAGACGGCAGATAAGTTGTTTTCAAAGGCTATTATTCTTGATCCTAAGATGACTCTTGCATATTTGAATAGAGCACTAGTAAGAGAGGCCTCTGATCGTTTTGATGAGGCTTTGATAGATTGTAATTACGCTATTAAATTGAATCTGTTTTCAGCTGAAGCTTATGGTTTAAGAGCTTTCTTAAGGTATAAGAATAAGGATTACAGAGGAGCTGTAGATGATTATAATCATGTTGTAAAGATAGATGATCAGAATATAAAAGGATTTATGGGGAGAGCTTTAGCAAAGTATGAATTGAAAGATTTTAGAGGTACTTTGCTTGATTATAAAGAAGTTCTTAAGATAGACTCTACCTATGCTTATGTGTATTACAATCGTTCAATGCTTTTATCTGAGATAGGTGATCATGCTGGAGCTATTAGTGATTTAGATAAATTGATTGATATGAATCCTAATAATATTCTTATCTATTTCAATAGAGCTAATATAAAACAGCAAATAGGTGATTTTGATGGTGCTCTATATGATTATTCAATGGCAATAAAGCTTTATCCTGATTTTGCTAGAGCTTATCTAGCTCGTTCATCTGTGAAGAAATTACAGAATAAAACTAAGGATGCTAAAAAAGATTATCAAAAGGCAGTTACAATATTTGATAGATATAAGAAGATGAAGGGTGGAGATAAGTCAGCTTTAGTTGATACCACTGCTACTTTTAATAAATTGATAGATATTAATTCTCGTAATGATAAGACAAAAGATATTGTTAAAGGTAGAGTTCAAGATAGAAATGTGATTATTAGGCTTGAACCATATTTTAGAACAATGTATTTACATGTTGATTCTCTTCGTGCTGGTAAAGTTCAGTATTACGATAATTATACAATGAGATTTAATCAGAAGTATTCTTATAATCCTGCAATTACAATATCTAATACAGATAATAATTTGAGAGAATCTTTTGTTCAAGATAATTTGAAGACTATCAATAATAGATTAAAGTCTGATAAGGTTTCTGATGATATGATTTTTTCTAAGTCTATTTATTATATGCTTTATAAGAAGTATAAAGAATCTATCTCGCTTTTGGATACTTGTCTTCATATTAATGATAGTAATGTTATAGCGCACCTTAATAGAGGGGTTATAAAGGCTGAGATGATTGATTTTATTCAATCGATAGATCGTAAGACTGCTAAAACTATTGAGGTGAAGGCATATGAAAAGAAAAAGGAGAGAGATAATATTGTTATTGACTATTCTGAGCCAATAAATGATTTCTCAAGATGTATTGAGTTGAACGACTCCTTTGTATTTGCTTGGTTTAATAGGGCTAACTGTTATTCAAAATCACTTATGATTGAAGAAGCTATTAATGACTATTCTAAAGTGATTGAATTAGAACCTAGTTTTGCTGAAGCTTATTTTAATAGAGGGCTTCTGTATATTTATCAGAACAAGATTGATGAAGCTGCAGAAGATCTGTCTAAAGCAGGTGAGTTTGGTTTAACCGATTCGTATAATATCTTGAATAGATATTGTCGTTTTGAGGATAATTAATAATTAAGAAATATGATGCTTAACCAACCGTTAGCAGAGAGATTACGACCAAATAATTTAGATAATTATATTGGTCAGAAGCATCTTGTGGGAGAGGGTGCTGTGTTGCGTAAGATGATAGATTCAGGTAATGTATCATCATTTATTTTGTGGGGACCTCCTGGTGTAGGAAAGACTACTCTTGCTAAGATTATTGCTGCTAAGTTAGATAGACCTTTTCATACTCTTTCAGCTGTTAGTTCAGGTGTTAAGGATGTGAGAGAGGTGATTCAGAAGGCTCAGTCACAACGTTTCTTTAATACTCCTAATCCAATCTTATTTATTGATGAGATTCATCGTTTCTCTAAGTCACAGCAGGATTCTCTTCTTGCGGCTGTAGAGAATGGTACTGTGACACTTATTGGTGCTACTACTGAGAATCCTTCTTTTGAGGTTATCTCACCTCTTCTTTCACGTTGTCAGGTGTATGTCTTGAAGCCACAGGAGAAAGAGGATCTGGAACAGTTATTAGAGAGAGCAATTAAAGATGATTATTCTCTTAAAGAGAAGAATATTACAATAAAAGATAAGGCTGCATTATTGCGTTTTTCAGGTGGTGATGCTCGTAAGCTGTTGAATATTCTTGAGCTTGTTGTTAATTCACAGAATACAGATGAAGTTGTGATTACCGATGAGGTGGTGATGAATGAACTTCAGGAGAATCCTTCTATGTATGATAAGGATGGTGAGCAGCATTATGATATTATCTCAGCATTTATTAAATCGGTAAGAGGATCAGATCCAGATGCTGCTGTTTATTGGTTGGCTCGTATGCTTTCTGGAGGTGAAGAACCTCGTTTTATAGCACGTCGTTTAGTAATTCTTGCATCTGAAGATATAGGTCTTGCAAATCCTAATGCTCTTCTTCTTGCAAATGCTACATTTGATACTGTTCATAAGATAGGAATGCCTGAGGCTAGAATAACTCTTTCTCAGTGTACTATCTATCTTGCTACATCTCCAAAGAGTAACTCGGCGTATGAGGCTATAAATGAGGCTATGGATTTTGTAAAGAAAAGCGGAAATTTATCAGTACCTTTGCATTTGAGGAATGCACCTACTAAGTTAATGAGAGAACTTAACTATGGTAAAGATTATAAGTATTCACACGCTTATAAAGGTAATTTCGTTGAGCAGGATTTTATGCCTGCTGAAGCAATAAATAAGAGGTTATATATTCCCCAAGTGAATCCTTCTGAGATGAGTATCTTAGAGCGTTTACGTAAGTGGTGGAAAAAGAGATATTAATTTAATTATGATTTAATAATTATGAATTAATTCATAACTTATAGTTCGTAATTTAAAATTTTAGAATGATGTTGAATATAGAGAATTTAAAACATAAAGATAGTGGTAACTTCTTTCTTCTTGCTGGACCTTGTGCCATAGAGGGAGAGTCTATGGCATTACGTATTGCTGAACGTTTAGTGGAGATTACAGATAAGCTTGAGATTCCTTTTATTTTTAAAGGATCTTATAGAAAAGCTAATCGTTCTCGACTTGATTCATTCACTGGTATTGGTGATGAAAATGCTCTTAAGGTTTTACGTAAAGTGAGTGAGACTTTCGGTGTTCCTACTGTTACTGATATTCATGAGGCTTTTGAGGCTGAGATGGCTGCGGAGTATGTAGATGTTCTTCAGATTCCTGCTTTCCTTTGTCGTCAGACTGATTTATTAGTAGCTGCTGCTAATACAGGTAAGTATGTGAATATAAAGAAAGGTCAATTTCTTGCTGCTGAGTCTATGAAATTTGCTGCTAATAAAGTGCGTGAGGCTGGGAATAAGAACGTTATGCTTACTGATAGAGGTACTATGTTTGGTTATCAAGATATGATTATCGATTACCGTGGTATCCCTGAGATGCAGAAGAATGAGTGTCCTGTGATACTTGATATTACTCACTCTCTTCAACAACCAAATCAGTCTTCTGGTGTTACTGGTGGTCGTCCTGAATTGATAGAGACTGTTGCTAAAGCTGGTATTGCTGTTGGTGTTGATGGACTTTTTATTGAGACTCATTTCGACCCAGCAAATGCTATGTCTGATGGTGCTAATATGCTACATCTTGATAGTATGGAGGCTTTACTTACAAAGCTTGTTAAGCTTCGTAAGACAGTGAACGAGCTTTAAAATAATATAATTATATAATAGATGATACTTCATTGAGTTATCATCTATTATATAAAATCTTTAATGATCTTTATACTTCAATAAGATCTTGTATTACTGCGCTAGCACAGAAACAGCCAAAAACAAATGGCATGTATGAGATGGTTCCTACATTAGATCTTTTGTTCTGACCTTCTTCTCTAACAACATATTTTTTGTCGACAATCTCATCAGAGAATACTACTTTAATTCCTTTTCTTATATTTTCTCTATTGAGTCTTTTGCGTACAGCACGTGCAAGAAAACAGTTTTGTGTCTTAGATAAATCTGTTATTTTAATTTTCTCTAAATCGAATTTACCACCAGCACCCATTGAACTAACTATTCTATGTTTATTAAGTACTGAATATTTTATAAGATTTACTTTTGGATCAAGAGTATCAATAGCATCAATAACATAGTCAAAGTCGCCTTTTAGAAGTTCCTCCATCATTTCTCCAGAAAGAAATTCATTCTTAGCACAGATTTCTAGATCAGGATTAATATCTAGTAGACGCTCTTTGAGTACTAAAGCTTTTGATTTTCCAATTGTTGAATCAAGAGCAATGAGTTGACGATTCTTGTTTGTTTCTTCTACAGTATCACCATCTATTATGGTCATTCTTCCTACTCCAGCGCGGCATATCTGCTCTGCTGCTGCTCCTCCAACACCACCTAATCCTACTATTAGTACATGTGCCTTATTTAATCTTTCTATATTCTCTTCTCCTAGCAGAAGTTCTGCTCTACTTAACCACGGGTGCATATCCAAAACATTTCGTAAAATTAGTCTTGATGATTTCAGACATCTCTTCTAACTCAATACCACGTAGACTCGCTGCTTGTTGGTATATGTCTTGAATAGAATAGTCATTCTCATCAGTCTCGACAAAGATAAATTCTTTATCTAATTCTGAAAAATATTTGTGTGGATTAGAGATTGTTTTATATAAACTTTCACCAAAGGATAGATAGATACCCTTTTTTATAAACTCCTTAGCTGTTTTTGCATTTCTATTGAATGAGTGAATAATCCATGGCATCTTTGGTTGTAGCTCAGTGTGAAGTGCTAATAATTTGTCGTGGTATTTTACACAATGAATGATAAGAGGTTTGTTTGTCTTTTCTGCTAGCTCACAGTGATATCTGAATATCTTTTCTTGTATATGATATTCTGCCCCTCTTAGTTTATCTAGTCCAGCTTCACCTATGGCGCATAGATTTTCTTTGTTTGAGATTCTTTTAAGAGTATCAAAATGACAGAAATTAAATTTCTCTGAATCCCATGGATGTACACCGACAGAGAAGGGTTTGTCGTATGGTATATTATTGTTGTCTATTATCGAGTAACTTCTGATACTATAAACCTTATCATCATCGTTCTCTTTGTGCGTGTGTATGTCTATGTATTGCATGTGTATGTGATTCTAAAAAAAAATAATAGCCTGAGTGAAACCCAGGCTATTTATTATTTCTTCTTCATGATATCTAATATCATCTTATCTGTCTCTGCCATTCCTTCTGAACCGATGAGACCAATATTTTTTATTGTCTTTTCTATATCATCAACGATGATTCCATCATTACGACATATAATTCCTTGCATTGATGTTAGGGATGCTTGTACTGCTGCTGATACAGCCGAATACACTTTTAATGCGCACCCTTGTTTGGCACCATCACACATCATACCTGTGATGTTAGATCCCATTGTTTTTATTGTGTTTACTATCTTATCATAGTCACCTCCTAAAAGGTATGTAATACCCGTAGCTGCACCCATTCCTGAGATTATTACACCACATAGAGCAGATAAATGTCCCATGTATAGGTGTATATGAGCTGCCATTAGATTAGATAGTGCTATTGCTTTTGCTAGTTCTTCTTCTGATTTTTTTAGGTATTCAGCAACTGCAACAACTGGCATATATACTGTAATGCCTTGGTTTCCACTTCCTGAATTAGTCATTACAGGTTTAGGGCAACCATCCATTCTTGCATCAGAAGCAGCTGTTGTTCTTGATAAACAAAGGTTTAGTAAGTCTTCACCAAGAATACCATTTTTAATATTTTCTTTAAGAGTCTTTCCTACTTGAAGGCCATATGGGTTATTTAGACCATCTTCAGAGATCTCTGTATTCATTTTTACTCCTTCAAGTAAGAATTCTATGTCTTCGAATTTAACTTGCTCAATATACTCAAGTATTCTTTTTACGCTTAGTTCTGGTCTTTTACCACAATCATCTCCTTGTGCTTCAATTGCTTTTTCGAAGATTACTTCATCATTCTTTTCTATTTTAATGATGTTTGTATGAGCGTGTTGTATGATTACTTTAGCATAATCATCACCACTTTTGCAGATTGCTTCTGCGTATAATTTATCAGGAGAGTTGTCTTTTACTTTTATTATCACTTTCTCGTTCTCAAGCATCTGTTTTCCTAATGGCAGATTGTCTTGGTTGATGTCTTTAAGAACTTCAAGTCCATATTCTGATTTACCACAAATAGCTCCTAGAGCTGCAGCAATTGGTAGTCCATACATTCCAGTTCCGGGTATACCAGCACCCATTCCGTTTTTGAATATATTTCCGCTCACCAATACTTCTATAGTATCAGGAGTCTTTCCTAGAGTTTCTTTACATTTTGCGCACGCCAATGCGCAAGCTATAGGTTCTGTACATCCAAGTGCAGGAACAAATTCCTCCTTTAAGATGCAAAGTAATTGTTCGTTTGTTACCTCTGCCATTGTTTTTATAGTGTTATGTATCTTGTTTTTTGTGTTTGTCGATTGCGAAAATAGTAAATTATATAAGCTAATGTAAGTATTTCGTCGTTAATATTTGTTAAACAATAAGTTCAAATAGAGATGTTTGCGTATAAGGTTTCTTTACTTACTATATAGTAATATCATGTATAATACAAAGATACATTAGATTTGCTAATAGTTTACTTTTTGTCTTCTTAGTATTAGCTCAGTCTTATCTCTATAAGATAAGGCTAGGATAAGGCTGAGATAAGACTGGGATAAGGCTGATTGAATTTGCTGTAACTTTGTAGTATATCTTCAGTATGATTGAACAAATTTAAAGAATACAGAATATTGGTAAAAAGATACCCCTTACAATAGAATATTCTTAGTTGTAAAGGGTATGTATTTTTAAGGTTTATTATATAAGTCTAAGCCCTAATGTGATATTAAAAATCTTAGGCGCTTTAATCTCTTTAGTGAAATCTTTAAGCCCCATTTCATAATCGATATCTAAATTCATTTTCCAAAATTCAATTCCTCCACCCATCTTTATATTCCATATTGCAGTGCTTGCACCAAGATCTTGTTTAAGAGATTCTTTTACGAAATTAAGTGAACTAGTAGAAAAAGATGCTACTGGTCCAGCAAAGAGGTGAATATTAAATAATGGAAGTTTTATAATCTTATAACCTAAAAGGATAGGTATATCAATAGAGCTATAAGTTAAGTCAGATGCAATCTTTGATCCTTGAGTTGATCCAGGAATTTCAACAGCTCCCTTTCTGCGTACGTAGTTAAGTTCTGGTTGGATGTATAGTTTTCCTAGGTTTAATCTTCCAAAGACTCCTAGCATATAACCACCTTCAGCTGAAGATTTGATATTGCTTATACTTGGGTGTTTAATATCAATCATTGTACTTGACCATCCACCATGAACACCAACACTAATAGGAGAAGCTAATTGAGCTGAGGCTGTAAAAGCCATAACACAAATAAACGCAGCTAATAAAATCTTTTTCATAATTGTTTTTTTTAATTTTTGAATAGGTATTTTCTTAATGCTATTTCTTTAAAATACAGGAAAACAATTGCTGTAGTATAGCAATATATAAGAGAAGAAATAGTTGTTTGCGGTGTTTAGTTGGCTGCTAAAGTAATAATTAATATAAAAGTAGGATGGTATGATAATGTTAATGTTTTATTAAACAATCTATTGTAGTTTAAGCTAAGTGTTATGACTTTCTGCAATTTTAGCTAATATATTTAATTACATATTTGAGTCTAAAGTATTTGATCTGAGTATCTTGGTGTGAAATATTTAGCAAAAGAAATACCCCTTATAATAAGAATGCTCTTATTATAAGGGGTATATATTATCAATTTAAAGATATATTAGATAAGTCTAAGTCCTAAAGTGATATTAAAAACTTTAGGGGCTTCAATATGTTTAGAGAAGTCTTTAAGTCCCATTTCGTAATCAACATCTAGATTGATCTTCCAGAATTCAATTCCTCCACCCATTTTGATATTCCATATCGCTTTGTTTGGATCTATATCTGCATTTATACTATCTTCTATGCTGTCTTTGTCTCCTGAAGTAAGACTTTTTACGTCAAATTTAAGAGCACTAGTAGAGAAAGACGCTACAGGTCCAGCAAATACGTGAATATTAAACATAGGAAGTTTGATTATTTTATATCCTAAAAGGATAGGGATATCAATTGAGCTATAAGTTAGGTCTGAAACAAGTTTTGCAGTTTGAGCACCTACTTCAACAGGTAGTTCAACAGATCCTTTTCTACGAACGTAGTTAAGTTCAGGTTGGATGTATAGCTTTCCTAGGTTTAATCTTCCAAATACTCCTAACATATAACCTCCTTCAGCTGAAGTTTTAATATTGTCTACACTTGGATTTTTAATATCAATCATAGTGCTTGACCATCCACCATGTACACCAATGCTGATAGGAGAGGCTAATTGAGCTGAGGCTGTAAAAGCCATGATGCAAATAAATGCGGCTAATAAAATCTTTTTCATAATTGTCTTTTTAAATTTTAGAATAGGTATTTATTTCATACTATTTCTTCTGAACTCAGAGCAAATAATTGCTGTAGCAGTGGCTACATTAAGAGACTCAGAGATTGTCTCATCGCGATTGTACGATGGGATAGTTAGTTTTGTTGTAATAAGTGCTTGTATTTCTTTAGAGACTCCCTTTCCTTCGTTACCCATAACAATAAATCCTTTTGGACTTAGTTCTTTAGAGTAAATATTATCTCCTTCCATGAAGGTTCCATAAATAGGGAAATCCTCTGAAGCATACTGATTAATAAGCTCTTTAACTTCACAATATACAATATTTATTCCAGCAATAGCACCCATGGTTGCTTGAATTACTTTAGGATTAAATACATCTACTGTTCCTTTACTACAAAAGATGTTCTTTATTCCATACCAGTCTGCAGTTCTAATGATAGTACCCAAGTTACCTGGATCTTGAACATCATCTAAGATGATTGATAAAGAATTTTCTATATCTTGCTTTTCCTGCTTTGGGAACTTGAATACAGCAATAACATCAGTAGGTGTTGATAAGGCTGTACATTTCTTTATTTCTTGCTCATTGCTTTCAATAATTTTAATATCTTTATTGAGATGAGTATTAGAAATCCAATCTGCAGTAGCGACAATATATTCTATTTCAAGATTGTTATTGATTAAGTCGATAACAATCTTATTTCCTTCAGCAATAAACATCTCGTTTATGTAACGTTGTTTTTTGGAATGAAGGCTATTGATGAATTTTATTTGAGCTTTTGATAGCATAGGTGATGAATAAGATACTTATATTTGTAGGTACAAATATATAGAAAATTGAAGAATACATCCATATATAAGATATTAATACCAGTTGTTGTTGGTTTACTACTGCTTTTGCATGCGTGTTCACCTGTAAAGTATGTACGTGAAAATCAATATTTACTTAATCGAACAAAGATAAATATCGATAGTGATAAGATATCTGAATCTGAGATTATGGATAATATAGCTCAGAAGCCTAACTTACGAATATTGTTATTATTTCGTTTTCATCTTGGTTTGTATAACATGAGTGGTGATAACATAGAAAAATGGTATAATAGATGGCTTAGAACTATTGGAGAAGAGCCTGTTATCTACGACGAGGGACTTGCATTGCGTTCTATTGAGCAGATAAAACAGTATCTTAAAAACCAAGGATTTTATGATGCACAAGTGTCTGATACGATTATAAAGCAGAGGAAAAAGCGTGTAAAGCAAGTCTTTAATGTGAAGCTTGGTAAGCCTTATCTTGTAAAGAAGAAATCGTATTTTACTTTGGATAGTGATGCTTCAGAGGTTGTTGAAGAGGTTAAAACTATTATAAAACGTGACTCTGTAAATGCTCTTATCAAAGAGGATGAGAACATGAATGTTGATGTTGTTGAGCAAGAGAGAGCAAGGGTTGCTCGAATGCTTAGGAATAAAGGATATTATAATTTCTCTGATAGATTTCTTCATTATTATGCCGACAGTTCCTTTCATAAGAAGAGTGTAGATCTATTCCTTTCCATACACAAAGATTTCACTTCCAATGAGAATATTTTTAAGAAGTATAAGATTAGAAATATATATGTAAAGCTCCAAAGTCCTGAAAAGAAGTCAGGAGTAATGCTTTCTGATGATAATGTGAAGTATGATACAATAGAATATGCCAATAAAAATTTTCTTGCTGAGGGGAAGCCATATTTAAGGACAAAGGCACTAAATTCTGCTTTACGAATAAATAAAGGAGAATACTACAGTGTTGATAAAGTAGAGCAGACATATACAAAACTGCAATCTTTAAAACAGTTTAAATTTATTAATATCAAATTTGAAGAGGCAAATCTTCTATCACTTGATACTGCAATGTATGTTGATTGTAAAATTGATTTACGTCCACTTGTTAAACAGTCTTATGCTATCTCAGTAGAAGGGACTAACTCTTCTGGTAATTTAGGAGCAGGAGGTAAATTGTCATATTCTCATCGTAACCTACTTGGTGGAGCAGAGAATTTCAATGTGTCTTTTTCTGGAGCCTTTGAGAAAGAAAAAGTATCAGAAGATCAATCATATAATAATATTCTATTCGGTGTTGAATCAAGTCTAGTGAGTCCTCAGTTTCTTTTACCTTTTATGGGCTTGACAAATTTTAGAAAGAAATATTCACCTAAAACAGCTCTTAGTCTTGGTTATAATTATCACAATACTTACTATTTTGAGAGATTAATTCTTGATTCTAGTTTTGGATATAGATGGAAGACTAGTAAGGAAATGACATATAATTTTAATCTTATTGATATTGATTATGTGGAAATGAGAAATGTCAGAGAAGATTATTTAGCTAGATTTAGAAATGAGTATATAAAGAATTCATATAAGAGTCATATGGTAGTGGCTTCCAGTATTGGTTTTGTATATTCGGGACAAGCCTCTGGTGGTTTTTCTAATTATGTACGTTGTCTTTTTGAATCGGCTGGAAACTTAGCAGAAGGAATAGCTTCTTTAGCTAATAAGGAGCCTGTTTTAGAATATGATGATGCTGGTGAAAAGATAGGAGAGTTCAAAGAATTCTGGGGAGTTCGTTACGCACAGTATGTAAAAGCTGATTTTGAATATATTTTTAAGTATAAGTTTAATAAAGTAAGTAGTATAGCTGGAAAATTATTTATTGGTGCAGCTTATCCATACGGAAACCTAAAGGTACTGCCATATGAGAAGATGTATTACGGTGGAGGAGCTAATGGAATAAGGGCATGGCAGGTGAGAACTCTTGGACCTGGTTCTTCAAGTGTTGCAGATGAACAGAGTGCAGCAATACAGCAAGCAGAAGCAGCAGCTAGGGCTCAGGCAATCATAGATGGGACGGATCCAGATGCTGCAGCTTTACTCGCAGCAAAGGATATTAGAGATAAATATAAGAACTCAAATAGGCTAGGAGATATGAAGATTGAGGCTAGTTTAGAGTATCGATTTAAACTCTTCGGGGGACTTGAAGCAGCTCTTTTTGTTGACGCAGGTAATGTTTGGTCTATCAACAAACTTGATAATAGAACAGGAGTGGACTTCCAATTAGATAGATTTTATAAAGAAATTGCAGTAGGAACAGGATTCGGTTTTAGATATGATTTAAACTTCTTCTTATTGCGTTGTGATTTGGGTATCAAAATGATAGATCCAGAGCAACCTGTAGGTAGTAGATACGTATTCATGAAAGATGGATATAATGGCTTTGATGATTTTACATTTAATATCGCAATAGGCTATCCTTTCTAATCATAATTGATAAATATTTACTAACTTCGTCCGAAGAAATTAACCCAATTTTATAGACCTTCTGATATGCTTATCAGAATAAACGAATAAACAGATGAAAAGAATTATGGATGCCGTTAAACCAGGTGTTGCAACTGGTTCTGATGTACAGAAAATCTTTAATATTGCAAAAGAGGAAGGTTTTGCTTTACCTGCAGTAAATGTGGTAGGTTCTGACTCTATTAATGCAGTAATGGAAGCTGCTAAGGATGTTAATTCTCCTATTATCGTTCAATTCTCTAAAGGAGGAGCTGAATATATGGCAGGTAAAGGTTTGAAACTTGAAGGTTTTGAAGCTGGTGTTATAGGTGCAGTAGCTGGTGCTAAACATGTGCATACGTTAGCAGAAGCTTACGGAATACCTGTTATCTTGCATACAGACCATGCTGCTAAAGGTTGGTTACCATGGATTGATGCACTTCTTGATGAGAGTGAGAAATGGTTTAAAGCTACTGGAAAACCTTTATTTAGTTCTCATATGTTAGATCTTTCTGAGGAAACTCTTGAAGAGAATATTTCTATATGTGAGAAGTATCTTGAGAGAATGTCTAAGATAGGTATTACACTTGAGATAGAGCTTGGTTGTACAGGTGGAGAAGAAGATGGAATAGACAACACAGATATTGATAATTCATTATTATATACTCAGCCAGAGGATGTAGCATTAGCTTATGAAAGATTAATGAAGATCTCTGATATGTTTACTGTTGCTGCTTCTTTCGGAAATGTTCATGGTGTATATAAGCCAGGAAATGTTCATTTAACTCCTAAGATTCTTGATAACTCACAGAAATATATACAAGATAAGTTTAATACAGGTGATAAGCCAGTAAACTTTGTATTCCACGGTGGATCAGGATCTTCTCATGATGAGATTAGAGAGGCAATCTCTTATGGTGTTATTAAGATGAATATTGATACTGATACACAATGGTCTTTCTGGGAAGGTGTTAAAGATTATGAGGCTGAGAATAGAGATTATCTTCAGACTCAAATAGGTAACCCTGAAGGAGATGAGAAACCTAATAAGAAATATTACGATCCTCGTAAATTCTTAAGATCAGGTCAGTTGACTACAATTGCTAGACTTAAGAAAGCATTTGATGATTTAAATGCAATAGATAGATACTAGTTCAGACTTAGATATAAAAAAAGCCAACTCATATGAGTTGGCTTTTTTTTAATGTCTTTATATATTATTTTCAGTAGTCTCACGAATAATCAATTCAGCATGAACGATTTCTTCTCTCACCTTATAATTCTTAGGTTCTTTTATTTGTTCAAATAGTAACTCAGCAGCTCTACGTCCTACTTCAGCAGGATTTTGATTCATAGTAGTAACTGATGATTTCATATATTGTGAACGCTTAGTGTTAGAGAAACCAACAATTGAAATTTCTTTAGGAATCTCAAGTCCTTTTTCTTGACAAGCATAAATGGCACCAATAGCTAAATCATCATTTATTCCAAATATAGCATCAGGTGGGTTCTTCATATTAAGAAGTTTCTCTGTTGCTTCTTGAGCTCCTTCAACAGAAAGTTCACTTCTGCATATATAGTCTGAATTGATTTCAATATTGTGCTTTGTGAGAGCATTAAGATAACCTCTCATTCTATTTCTACCAATAAGTAAGTGTCCAGGTCCAGTAAGTAACGCAACTCTCTTAGCACCCCCATTGATAAGATGGTCAACAGCAATAAATGCTGCATCAGCATCATCAGCAACAACCTTAGAGACATCAAGTTCTTTTGTTGTTCTATCAAAAAGAACAAGAGGGATATCATTAGCCTCAATCTTTTTGATATGCTCAAAAGATTCTGTTTCTCTAGATAAAGAAAGAATAACTCCATCAACCCTTGTTGCTAAAAATACATTAATGTTCTTCATCTCTTTAATCATACTCTCATTAGATGAAGAAACTAAAACATGGTATCCATATTTATCTGCAACATCTTCAATAGCATTAACCACATTTGAAAAGAAAGTACTAACAATAGTAGGAACAATGACTCCAATTGTATTAGATTTTCTTGTTTTTAGAGCTACAGCAATAGGATTTGGTACATAGTTTAGCTTCTTTGCTAATTCTTGTACTTCCTTTCTTGTCTTCTGACTAATTTCAGGGTTGTCTTTCAATGCTCTAGAGACTGTTGATACAGATATGTTTAACATTGATGCAATATCCTTTATAGTAACAGGTTTGTTTGCCATTTCGTATGATTTGGGTTTTGTCTTGTTATTTTTTTAGCTTGTACAATAATAGTACAAAAAATGAATATAAGAAATGATTATTGTTTTTTACTTTTCTTCATCTTTTGCTTTAGGATATGCAATACGCCCATGATGAATATTAACTTCCATGTTTATAAAGGCTTTCTTAATGGTCTCAATGTCTTTGAATGTTATATCAGCATTAGCAAATCTTCCTTCTTCAATCTGTTTTCCTATGATAGATTCAATAATATCTGTAATAGCTTCAACTGATTTTTCTTGTAATGAACGACAAGATGCTTCAACAGCATCAGCCATCATTAGTACAGAAGTCTCTTTAGAGAAAGGGTTAGGTCCTGGATATGTGAAATCTTCTTCATTAATCTCTCTCTCAGGATATTTGTTCTTGAATGAGTTATAGAAATACATTGGTTTACCTTCTCCGTGATGAGTCACAATAAAATGAATAATCTGGTCTGGAAGGTTATGTTTTTTAGCTAATTTAACACCTCTCTTAACGTGATCCGTTACTATTTTAGCACTCTGATCAAACTCAAGTTCATCATGAGGATTAACACTATTGGGTGGTTGATTTTCTATAAAGAACACTGAATCTTCCATCTTACCTATATCGTGATATAGAGCACCTGTTCTTACAAGAAGAGGGTTTCCACCAATTTGATATATTGCTTCCTCAGCAAGATTTGCAACTTGTAATGAGTGTTGAAAAGTACCTGGAGCTTTCTGTGTCAATTCTCTAAGTAGAGGGTGATTAGGATTAGAAAGTTCTATTAGTGTTGTGTCAGATATAAAACCAAACATCTTTTCAAACATATAAATTAGTGGATATGAAAGAGTTAAAAGGAAACAGTTTCCTGCAAACCATGCAATCTTTGTCCAATCAATATGAGCAAGTTCAGTTCCCTGAGTAAATGAGAAAGCAGTAAATACAATTGCATATGTTATTAGAGCAAAGAAGGCTGTTAATATTAATTGTCCTCTTCGATGAAGTTTGTGAAGACTATATACAGTGATGCATCCAGCTGCAATGTGCATAAAGATAAACTCGAAACTATTAGGAACTATATACCCAACAATAAGAGATGCTGTTATAAGAGAAGCAAGAGCAGTCTTTGAATCTGTGAATGAACTTATTATTATAGGGATAAGAAGTATAGGAACAATATAAACATCTAAGAATGGTAGTTTAGTCACAAAGGCAGATAGCACAGATATTAGAGTTATTGCCATGAAGATAAACAGCATCTTTTTGTTGTTGTAGTATATTCTCATTCTGAAATTTAAAAGGAAAAGAGCAAGAATGATAAGTGATGTTAGTATTATTAAAGCTCTACCAATGATAGTAAGTATTCTTTTTTCACTAGCACCAAGTACTTTCTCATAGTCAATCTTAAGAGATGTAAGAATCTGGAATGTAGGTTCATCAACAATATCACCTTTCATTATAATTCTTTCTCCTGCTTGAACAACGCCTTTGGTTAAAGAGATGTTATTTAGCAAGTTATCCTTTTGTTGTTCCGATTTTTGTTTGTCGTAATAAAGGTTAGGATATAAGAAAGAGTTGATGTTTAACTTCTTGATAAAGTTATATACTGTCCTATTATCAACTTTCTCTTTACAGGTATTTAAGAAATAATTATATGCAGTAACAGGAGTGAATACTGTTTCTATGCTTGTAGATTCAAAAATTCTATTTCTAATAATATTAATCTCCGTAATAGATTTCTCTTCAAGTTTATTATCTATTATACCTATGTTGAATATCTGAGAAAAGATTGATTCACATGAGTTTTGAGTTGTATATTTTAGTTTTGCAAGATTAATAGAGTCCTGTCTCGTGTGTGACATATTTATGAAGTTATCCCATTCTAGAAGATAGTGAGTGGTAAACTTCTTTATATTTGAATAACCAACGGTGTCGTTATAAATAAAATATGGTTTGTAATTCTTAAGTAATTCTAGTTTCTCATTAGCTACTTCCTTATTCGTTTTATAGATGGCAAAGTCAAAAGGAGCAATAAGAGTTTCATGTTTCCATGGGTTCCCTTTATGAAAATCGAACTTAAAACTACCTGTATTTGGGTATAAGATGAGTATTGTTGCAGCAGAAACAATAACTAAAAGAATTCTAACTATGCGATTGAATTGTCTTTTTATTTGCTGAAAGCGTTCATTCATAGTGTATTATATTTTATTGATATGTGGTTGTTCAATGAATATTTAGTATACTAAAGGTAGTGATAAATGAGTCATTATACAACAAAAGTGAGTATGCTTAAATAGCATACTCACTTTTGTGTTTTTAGACTTGTATTATACTAGTATAATTCTTTTAGTTTCTTAGCCATCTGTTCAGCAATGTCTTTACATTTAGCATATTCTTCATCATGAGGACTACATTTTGAGTCACAAGCTTCACCAATTAATTCCCATTTAATATTCTCAGCAAACTTAAGTAGATTCTTTACTCCAGCACCAGCCCAAGCATGTGATCCAAATACAGAAAGAACATGGTTTTTAATACCCATATTACAAAGTTCATTTGTAAGAGTCTCCATTGTTGGGAATAATCCTCCGTTATAAGTAGAAGAACCTAATATAACACCTCTGTATTTGAATATCTCATTGATGATATATGAAGGGTGAGTCTTAGAAGAGTCAAAGATTCTAACTTTCTTGATGCCATTATTAACAAGTTCTCTAGCAATATAATCTGCCATCTTCTCAGTATTACCGTACATAGATGCAAAAACGATAACTACACCTTCGTCAGTCTCGTATTTACTCCATTTATCATACTTAGCAATAATTTCAGGAATATGTTCTTTCCATATAGGGCCGTGAGTAGCACAAATCATGTCAATCTCTAGTCCTGATAGTTTCTTAAGAGCTGTTTGAGTAGGGCCTCCATATTTACCAACAATATTAGAATAGTATCTAGCCATTTCATCTTCTAAATACTCAAGATCTACTTGGTAATCGAATATTCCTCCATCAAGAGTTCCGAAAGAACCAAAAGCATCACCTGCAAAAAGGATTTTATTTGTTGATTCATAAGTAACCATTGTCTCTGGCCAGTGAACCATAGGAATCATTGCAAAGTTAAGCTTGTGTGTACCTAGGTCAATAGAATCACCCTCTTTTACTTCAAGAAGATTCTCTTTAATACCGTAAAAACGTTCAAGCATTGGGAATGTTTTTTTGTTTCCAACGATTTGTATGTTTGGGTATTTTGCAATGATTGCTTTTATAGCTCCTGAGTGATCAGGTTCCATGTGATTAATAATAAGATAATCAACAGTCTTTCCGTTAATAGCATCTTCGATGTTTTCTAAATAGTCATCCATTACTCCACTATCAATAGTGTCAATAATAGCTACTTTGTCATCATCAATAAGGTAAGAATTGTATGCTACACCCTTAGGTAATGGCCAGTAGTTCTCAAAAAGATGAGTTCTTCTGTCATTAACTCCTAACCAAAATATTTTATCAGAAATCTGTATTGCTTTTTTCATATAATATTATTTAGACTTATTACCAATAATCGGGTGGTAAAGATATAACTATATACAAAAAGAGCAAAATATCTCGCGCGATATTTTGCTCTTTGTATTATGATTAAACTATTCGGTTCTTATAAACCAAGCTTAGTTCTGATAGCAGCTGGGATAGCATCTTTATGAATCATGATATTCATAGTTTTGTAAGCAACAAATGCTTCTGATGCATAGAAATATCCTTTGAATTTTCCATTGTATTCACCCCATGAGTTTTTAACAATAAAGTACTCAGCACCTCTTTGGTCTTTTGCTTTACCAATGATGTGCATACCGTGATCGTC
>Ga0193960_1000395_pt1 | contig 18164 bp, 16 predicted proteins | sample FB_3_MG_FD_140338 | JGI IMG/M metagenome (GOLD analysis project Ga0193960, IMG submission 140338) | Microbial mat bacterial communities from the Broadkill River, Lewes, Delaware, United States - FB_3_MG | ecosystem: Environmental > Aquatic > Freshwater > River > Microbial mats | place: USA... | reverse complement strand
TTTTAAAGATCATTTTCAAAACTTAACTACCTGTCTCGTTTTGTGTGGCGGATTATAATACATTTTTTCTTTATTGTCAATAGCCTACGCTTAGTTAAACCTTAAATTTTTAAATTCTTTTTTTATTATATTTACAATATATTTTTACTGTATAAAATACAGATATATTTGATATAATAACACTATATAAATAAGAGGAATTATGAATGAATTTAGAAGAAATTGATAAAAAATATGTTTTAAATACATATAACAGAAATTATGTAAACTTTACAAAAGGTACTAATGCTACTTTATATGACGATAAGGACAATAACTATATAGATTTTACATCGGGTATTGGTGTAGTATCATGTGGTCATGGAAATGAAAGAGTTGTAAAAGCAATTTCAAGTCAAGCTAATAATATTATTCATATTTCAAATTTATATGCAATAGAACCACAAGCAAAATTAGCACAAAAAATTGCTGAACTTAGTGGATATGATGTTGCAATGTTTTTTGGAAATAGTGGTGCTGAAGCAAATGAGGGAGCAATTAAAATTGCACGAAAGCATGGTGAAACAAAGTTTGATAATAAAAAATATAAAGTTATTACACTCGAGCACTCATTTCATGGAAGAACTATAACAACAGTTAAAGCAACAGGTCAAAAAGCTATGCATAGTGATAATTTTTCACCTTATCCAGATGGATTTAGTTATAACGCACAGATTAACGACATCTATGCATCAATTGATAATGAGACTGTTGCAGTAATGCTTGAACTTGTGCAAGGTGAAGGAGGAGTTCAGCCTTTTCCAAAAGAGGAGATTCAAAAACTAGCAAAATATTTAAAAGAAAATGATATTTTACTAATTGTCGATGAAGTACAAACTGGTGCATATAGAACTGGTGAATTTCTAGCATCAAATTTATATGATATTAAACCTGATATTATAACTATGGCAAAAGGTGTGGGAGGAGGAGTTCCAATTGGAATTGTTATGACAACACACAAGGATATATTTGAACCTGGTGACCATGGTAGTACTTTTGGTGGAAACTATATTAGTACGGCTGCTTCACTTGAAGTTTGTAATATTTTAGATGAACTTAAAAATAGTGGTAGCTTAGATGAAACTATTATTTATTTTGAAAAAAAATTAAAAGAATTTTATGAAAATAACAAAAAACTCTTTGATAATATTGTGGGTTTAGGATTAATGAGAGGTTTACGAGTAAAAGATGCTCAAACATTAAGTGACATCATTTCTAATTCTTTTGATGCAGGAATATTAATCTTGAAAGCTGGTAAAAACACATTAAGATTTTTACCTCCACTGACTATCTCTAAAGATGAGATTGATGAAGGATTTAAAAGATTGGAGCTTGCTGTTGAAAATATCTAAGTTAGTACCATGCCTTTTAATAGGATTTATAAGTACACTTGATGCTAATGAATATTATCTTTCTAAAAATAAAGAAGATATATTAAAGTATTCATATGATAAAGCAACAGAAGATGGTAACAAATTAAAAAATGATTGGATAAATCCAATTACATATAAGTATATCTATTCTGATACTGAAACATATGATACTACAAAATCTTATATAAATATCTCTCAACCTATTTTTAAAAGTGGTGGTATTTATTATGCTATTAAATATGCAAAAAGTACACAAAAACAAACTAATAGAAGTATTGATGTGCAAAGAAAAGAGTTAATTAAACAGACTATAAATTTATTGTTTCAAATAAAAAAGATTGATATTACAATCTCGAAACAAAAGCTCTTAATTCAAAATGCAAAACTTGATGTAGAAAGAAAAAAAGAACAAGTACTCAATGGTATTTTAGATACATCTTTTTTAGATAATGCAATCCTTGATTCAAATTCAAAACAAAATACACTTATAGATTTAGAATATCAACGAGTAACTTACATAAATAATCTTTCTACATTTTCAGATAAAAAATATGAAGAATTAAAAGTACCTGAATTATCAATAACTCAAGATATTGAATTTTTAGAAAAAAATATTTATCTTGAAAAAGCACAAGATGAAATTAATTCCTCATATTGGTTTAAAAATATGATTATTTCAAATTACTTGCCAACAGTAAACTTTACAGCAGATTATACTAAATACCATTATACAGATAATAATCCTTCATTAAGTAAAGAGGGAACTGAAAATTATGGTTTTAATATAACAATACCATTTGATATTAGATATTCAAATGCAATACAAAGTGCAAAAATAGAATATCTTCAAAATAAAGTGGCATTGCAAGATAAAAAAGAGGAAGAAAAAGTCTTATTTAATAATGTAACTTCAAAAATAGCTAGTTTAGATAAAAAAATGATTATTGCAAAAAATGATATACAACTATACGATTCATTAGTTACACAAATTAAAGAACAATTAGATGTAGGTATGAAAACACAATCTGATCTTGAAACAATACAAAATTCTAAAAAAATTAAAACATTAGAAATAGAAAGTCTCAAAATAGATGAACAAATAGAATTATTAGAAATTTATTCAAGAATAGAGATATAATTTTGTTATGACACAAAACACAATACCCTTCAATCAATACTTCGATAAATGGCTTTATGGAAAGAATGGATACTATTCAAAATACAAAACTATTGGTAAAAATGGTGATTTTTACACTGCAGTCAGCACTAGTAAATTTTTTGGTGGTACAATAGCAAAAAGAGTTGTTGATATAATTGAAGAAGGATTTTTAAATCCTGATAGTTTTATAGTGGAGATAGGTGCACACCATGGCTATCTTCTAGCCGATATTATCGAATTTATATTTACTTTAAAACCACAGTTAATTAAAACATTAAATTTCATTATTATTGAAAAGCATAAAAAGCTCAGAGAAAAACAAAAAGAATATTTTTATAAATGTTTTGGAGATGAAATAAACCTCATACATTATAATGATATAGAAGATTTAAAAATCAATAGTGCTTTTATTGTAGCAAATGAAATCTATGATGCTTTTCCTTGTGATTTGGTATATACAAATAAAAATAAAACATTACAAAAAGCTGTTGTGAATAAAAATATAATTACTTTTATTGATAATGATGATTTCTATTTACAGCAACACTGTGATAAATATAACATTACTAAAGGTGAAGTTTCTCGTGGTTATGAAGATTTTGCAAAAGAGATGTCTCAAAATATAAACAAATTTGAATTTATCACTTTTGATTATGGAGAAAAATATCCAAGAAATGACTTTTCGTGTAGAGTCTATGAAAAACATACTGTTTTCCCAATTTTTGATAAAGATATTAATTTAGAAAAATTATATGAAAAATCTGATATAACCTATGATGTAAATTTTCAGCATATTATTGATAGTTTTAAAATCATAGGAATTGAGAATACAAATTACCAAACACAACTTAAAGCATTAGTTTCATTTGGTATCATAGAGTTACTTGAAATCTTACAGCAACATGTAGATGAAAAAACTTACTTAAGTGAAGTAAATAAAGTCAAAACTCTTTTAACTCCAACAGGAATGGGAGATAGATTTAAAATGGCAAGCTTTAGACAAGACAAAAGTCTTCTTTAATAAAATAATAAAATAAGGAATAATAAAAATGAATCTAATCATTAATGGTGAAACAAAGATATTTGAAGATGGTCATACATTACAATATATAATTAAATCACTCGAAATCGAAGATAAAGTAATGGCAGCAGCAGTAAATATGGAAATAGTAAAAAAAGATCAATGGGATCAATATAATCCTTGCGATAATGACAAAATTGAACTGCTACAATTTGTTGGAGGAGGATGATCGTTATATAGCTTCCTTTGTAAAATAAGAATAATCGTTTTTACCATTATTCTTTGATTTATACATTGCAATATCAGCTTGTTTTACTAATTCAATAGAAGATTTTGTGTCATTTGGATATATAGAAATACCAATACTCACTCCTATACGAAGTTCATGACTATCAATAATCATTGATTTTGATATCTCTGCTATAATTTTATTGGCAATTTTGTCTATATCAGATTTTTGTTTTAAATCTTTTATAATTAAAATAAACTCATCACCACCTAATCTTGCAATACTATCGCTTTGTCTTACGCAGTTCATTAATATTTTAGAAGTCTTTTGTAATAACTTGTCCCCAACTAAATGCCCGTAAGTATCATTTACAAATTTAAAATCATCTAAATCTAAAAATACCAAACCAAACTTTCTATCATAACGCTTACATTCATTTATAACAACATCTAAGTTTTGCTCAAATAAAGTTCTATTTGGAAGACCTGTCAAAACATCATAATATGCTAGCTGTTTAATTTGATCTTCATACTCTTTATTTTGTGTTATATCTTTTGAAATTCCTATAAAATTAGTTACTTTTCCTTTATGTTCAATTTTAGATATAAAAGTTTTATTGACATATGTTTCCCCATTTTTTCTTCGATCCCAAATTTCACCTTCCCAATATCCATTTTCTATTATCGCTTTCCATATTGATTTATAAAAATCTCTCTTATGCCAATTTGATTGTAATAGTGATGGATTTTTCCCTAAAACTTCACTACTATTATATCCAGTGATTTTTTCGAAAGCATCATTTGTTTCAATAATTTTTGTATTTTCATCTGTAATCAATATAGCATCATTACTCTTTTCAAATACCTTGTTTATTAGCCGTAATTTGTTTTCATAGTTTCTTTGTTTCGTTATATCGGTACATTTCCACACTCGTCCTATATGTTCATTCTTTACATACAGTGCTTCTGAACGAATTTCTATAATGGAACCATTTTTTTGATATGCAGTAAAAAGATCATTGGAGTATGGTTCACTAAGTGTTTTCATAATTCTTTGTTCAAATACTTTTGGAGAAGGACTTAAAAGTGTCAATTTTGCTTGAGGAAGAGTTATATCATTATGTTTTGCTCTAATTTCATTTTTGAGATTCCACATTTTTGTAAACTTTTTATTATAGTTTATAATCGTACCGTCTTTTTTAATTACAACGACTCCAGCATTGGATAGCTCTAAGGTTGCTTGAAGTGTTGAGTTTATCTCTGATATTGTTTTCTTATACGCCTCTTTTTCAAACGCTTTTTTTATCATTTTAGTGGCAACATTTAAATACTCAACTGTAATCTTATTCCATTTCTCTACTTTTCTTACATTATCTAAACCGACAAAACCTACTAGCTTTCCTTTAATAAAAAAGGGATAACATAAGATTGATTTAATTCCCTGTTCTATTAACGATACTTGTTCATTTTTAGCTTTTTTAGGAAGTTTTGTAGAGTCAGTTATATTAATAACTTTTTTTTCTTTTAGAGTTTTCATCCACCATTTAATATTTGATGTTTTTTGATTTTGTAAATTTTTAATCTCTGACAATGCATTTTGTTTACAATACTCATGAGTATTATCCATAAGCTCCAAATTATTTTTAAATAAAAAAACATAACTTCTATCCGCTTTAGTTTTATTTGCAATCTTTTTTAAAAATTTATTAATTGCTTTTTCAAAATCATAATTTTGCAAAAATGTATTTGAAAGATTACTAATAAACTTATAATATTTTAATTTCTTTTTCATTTAATTTCCTATTTGTTGAGAAATTTTAATTTAATAATTTAAATAGTATAATAAATAACTTTTATATATTCCTTAAAAACTGATATTAGTCCTTTTTTTGTCAATTAAATAAAAATATATAATTTTAAAATAATATAAAGAAAAGATATATATTTAAAGTTTACTTTTTGAAATTAATTAGTTATAATAATTTATAAAATTTAATATAAAGAGAAAATTATGCTACATGATATAGGAACTGTATGTACTTACTGTGGGGTTGGATGTGATATAACTGCACAAGTTAAAGATAATAAAATCTTAAAAATTTATGCTCAAAATGATGGTTATGTAAGCCGTGGAAAACTTTGCATAAAAGGTAAAACTGGCTTTGATTTTGTTGCATCAGATGAGAGAATAAGAAATACTCGAATCAAAAAATCTTTTATAGAAAAAAACATTGAAGAGTTTCCCCAAGAATTAAAAGCTAGAGTTCATACCCTACAATCATTGGATGAGATATGGTACGAATCAAACTATGAATTAGCAACATCAATTGCTGCATGGAAATTATCCCAAATAAAAGAGAAATATGGTCGCCATAGCTTTTGTGCAACAGGAGGAGCTAGGACAGCATGTGAAAGTGGATTTTTACTTCAAAAATTCACAAGAGAAACAATGGAATCCCCAAATATCGATAACTGTGCAAGAGTCTGTCACGCTCCAAGTTTAAATGGAATGGCTGCTACTATTGGAGAGGGAGCTGCAACTAATCCATTTGATGATATATTTAAAACAGAATTTATGTTGGTAATTGGTTCAAATACAACTGAGGCACACCCGATAGTTGCAAATAGGATGATCGAAGCAAGTCGAGCGAAAACGAGTGAACTTATAGTTTGTGATGTAAGAAAAATACAACTTAGCAAGTTTGCAACAGATACTGTAGTTATGCCTTACGAATCAAACTTATTATTTTTAAATGCTATTGCATACATAATATTAAAAGAAGAACTTTATAATCAAGAGTTTATTGATACAAGAACAAAAGAGTTTCAAACATATAAAAACAATATTTTAAATGATCCATTTGCAAACCCGGAGTATTTTTTAAATATAAAAGGATATGAAGAACTTGCCATTCAAATTCCAACAATAGCAAGAAAATACGCAAGTAAAAAATCTATGATTTTTTGGGGATTAGGAATAACTGAAAACCTAGATGGAAGTTATGCGGTTATGGCTATGGTAAATTTAGCACTAATGACTGGAAATATTGGAAAAGAAGGTGTAGGCCTTATGCCATTAAGAGGTCAAAATAATGTTCAAGGGACATGCGATATGGGTTGTTTACCATATTATGGACCTGATTATTCTACACCAAAAGAAAATGGTCTCAAAACACCAGATTTAATAGATGCAATGCTCCGAGATGAAATAAAAGCTATGATGGTTATGGGTGAAGATACCGCACATATACATCCAAATCTAAACAAAATAAATAAAGCACTAGATCATCTTGAATTAATAATCACTCAAGATCTATTTATGAATGAGATTGCAAAAAAATCTGATATTGTATTTGGGGTAAAATCTGCTTATGAAAAAACAGGTGTATATGTAAACGCAATGAGACGATTACACTTATCTCAGCCATTAGTTGAAAATAACTTACCAGATGATTGGAATGTTATCACGGATATTGAAAATAAAATTAAAGGTAATTTTTTATATAAAACCAGTGAAGATATTTGGGAAGATGTTCGAATTGAAGCACCATATAGATATGGAGGGGCTAGTTATCATAAACTTATGAAACATAGAAGTAAAGGTATGCAATGGCCTGTAGCAAAAAAAGACACTCCTATTTTACATTTAGAATCATTTAATACAAAAGATGGATTAGGAACATTCAAATATAACCCATACCAACTGCGTGGGCAAATTGAAAAACTTATAAATAAAAGAGAATTTAATACTTTTTATTTAACTACAGGTAGATGTTTGATACATTACAATAATGCGTCTCAAACAATTCAAACACCAAAGTTAAAAGAAAAACATAGTGAAGATGTTATTTTAGCATCAATTGATGACCTAAATAAAATCAAAGGTGATACAGTAATACTTAAAACTCAATATGGGCAAACAAAACCTTTAAAAGTAAAGTTCTCCAAAACAATAAAATCTCAAACATTATTTTGTACATTTCATCACGCCTCATCTCGTATTAATTATATTTTTGGAGATGAAAGTGATGTAAATACAAAAACAGCACTATTTAAATCATTAGAGGTAGAGGTTATTGTTGTTTGAAGCTCAACATAATATTTAAGTTATCTTAAATAGTATTGCTATATAATTGATATAAATAAAAAGGATAATTATGAAAAAAAACTTATTAAAAATTGCATCAGCAGCAGTAATTGCAACTATTTTATCTGGTTGTATGGGATCTCAAGCTCCACAAAAACAAGATGAAGCAGATTTTAGATGTAAACAAGATGGACAGTTAGCTCCAGAATGGACATGTAATCCTTACTTAGAAGGTTCAATTGCAGCACTTGGAGTAGCACCAAAAAATGCAGGAAATGATTTAGGTATGCAAAGAGCAGAAGCAATTGCAGAAGGTAGAGATGCTTTAGCAAATCAACTAAGTGTAAAAGTAAGTACATTATTTAAATCGTATAAAGCGACAACAGGTTCTGGAGCAGAAGCTACATTTGATAAAGCAAATTCAAAAGTATCTAAACAACTTGCTAGTCAAACTTTACAAGGAAGTAAAGGTGTTAAAACTTGGAGAGATAAAGCTGGAACAATGTATATTTTAGTTGGATTAAGTAATGAACCAGTAAAAACACAAATGGAAAATGCTGTTAAAACATCATTTAAAAATGATAAAGCAATGTATCAAAAATTTTTAGCAGCCAAAGCTAATGGTGAACTAGATGCAGAATTAGAAAAAGCTGCTGAGTAATAATCTAATTATCAAACTATATAAAAAGCAGGGGTAACCCTGCTTTTTTTTTAAGGAAAAGAATGTTGAAATATTTATTAGTTGTTGTGAGTGCGACATTATTTTTAGGCTGTAGTTCATCTAATAATACAACAATACCAAATAAAGACAATGAACCTAAATGGATCCAAAATCCGTACATAAATAACGACAAAATTGCAGCTATTGGATGTTCTCAGATTCATTTTAAAGGTATTGAAGCACAAAAAAAACTTGCTATTTCAAGGGCTATAGATAGAATAGCAACTCAAACCAGTGTCATAGTAGATACGGTTACATATCGACAAAAGAATAGTTCAAATGGTCAAAAAAGTAGTTCTATATTATCCTCTTCATCTCTGCATACAGTAAAGACAAGAGAAATAAGTACAAAAACAAAAGCAATGTATACAAAACCAGATGGGGAGATTTGCGCATGGGTAGTACAAAAATGAAAAATTTATTAATTCTTATTACATTAATTTTTACAATAAATATAAATGCTGATGAATATTCAGATTTTAAAAAGAAACAAGAGTCAGAGTATAAAGAATATAAACAAACTATAGAAGAAGAATTTAATGCTTATCAAAAAGCTTATAATGATTCATTTAAAGAATTTTCCAACGAATTAGCAAAAAAATGGCCAATAAAAAATGGAAATGCAGAACTTTCTACAAAAAAGAAATATGTTCAATATGGAAAAGATTTAAATAACAAAAATGTAATAGATTATGAAAAGAAAAAAATTTCATTAGAAGTAATTGCAAAAAATCATCAAGAAGCAAAAAAGAAAATAGAGCAATTGTTTAATAAACTTTTGAACGAAGATGTAAAAAGTGCTTATAAAAAAGATTTATTAGAAACAAAAATTGCAAACAAATTGCAAAAACCAAGAAAGTCTAGTAAATCAAATAAAAAATTAATTGCTGATATTCTAACCGCTCAAGAAAAACAAACTATGAGAGATAATCTAAAAAAACAAAATCTTATTATTGTTAAACACAAAGATAAATTTATATATAAAGCAAATGTAAAAATGCCTGCTGATTCAATGATTAGAAAAGCAAAAACATTTAAAAATGATGTAATTAAAAATGCAAATAGTCAGCAAATACCTGCAGAATTAATTTATGCAATTATGCATAGTGAAAGTTCATTTAATCCAATGGCCAGATCGCATATTCCAGCTTTTGGTCTTATGCAAATTGTTCCTCGAAGTGCTGGTATTGATAGTTACCTATATTTATATAAGAAAAGAAAAGTTTTATCTTCGGCGTACCTTTATAATTCTTCTAAAAATATTACTATAGGTTCTGGGTACTTACACATATTGTACTTTAAATATCTAAAAAACATAAAGAACCCTCAAAGTAGACTATACTGTGCAATTGCGGCATACAACACAGGTGCAGGAAATGTTGCTAGAACTTTTATAGGAAATACAAATATTAATAAAGCATCTTTAACTATTAATACAATGTCACCAGAACAAGTATATAACAAACTACTAACTAACCTACCATATCAAGAAACAAGAAAGTATCTTAAAAAAGTCAATGATAGAGTTTCTGCATATAATAAACTGCTAAAAACAACTATATAAAGGAGTTTTAATGTTTAGATTTATTTTAGTATTCTTATTTATTTTAAGTGCAGCTATTGCAGATGATTATCAAGAATGGCTACAGTCACAAACAAATCAATTTACACAATATAAAAAGAGTTTAGATGAAGAGTTTAGTGATATGCTTAAAAAAGATTGGGAAGCATTTAAATCTATGAGTTCACCATCTCCATATAAAAAACCAAAACCTACTGTTATACCTACAATGATAAAAGAGATAAAAAATCCAACACAAGAGATAAAAAAATCTCCTGTTGTAATTGTTGAACCAATTAAAAAAATTCTAATTCCACAACCAAAAAAAGTAATAAAAGAAGTTAAAATCATCAAAGATTTTCAAACTATAAATTTTCAATTTTATTCTATACCAATAACTATTCAATATGATAAAAAGACATCATATAGTATGGATGAAATAAATAAAGAAACAATTAGTGGTTTTTGGGATATGATGAGTCAAACGAATTATAAAAAACTTATCAAACAAATTGAATTAAATAGTAGCGATTTAAGATTAAATGATTGGGCAAAATATCAGCTTATTTATCAAATAGGAATCAGCATATTCGAAGATATCAATAAAGCTAATCTTTTTACTTGGTTTACATTAGTTAAAATGAAATACGATACAAAAGTGGGATATAGTTCAAATAATATTTACCTTATGGCAACTGTACAACATAATCTATATCAAGTATCATTTTTTACACTAAAAAATAAAAAATACTATATCTTAACCCCAAATGGTAAAATTGAAAATATTGGAACTATATATACTTATGCAGGTGATTACCCAAAAGCTAAAAAAAGCTTATCTTTTACTATTTTTGAAGAGCTAAAATTTTATAATAATTTAAAAACTAAAACTTTAGAATTTAAATATAATGGAAAATCACATACTATTAATACTCAATATAGTTCTGATTTGATTGATTTTTATAAAACTTTTCCACAATCAGATTATAATATATATTTTAGTACAAAAAATTCAACTCCTTTATCTAATTCTATTTTAGTAAAGCTAGCACCCTTAGTAAAAGGAAAATCTGAAATTGAAGCTGTTAATTTACTTTTACGATTTGTTCAAACATCATTTAAATATAAAACAGACCAAAACCAATTTAATTATGAAAAAGTAATGTTTCCTGAAGAAACTATAAATTATCCGTATAGTGATTGTGAAGATAGAAGCATTATGTTTAGTTATTTAGTAACAAATTTACTGAAGCTTGATGTTGTTGGGATAAAATATAATGATCATTTAGCAACAGCTGTTGCATTTTCAACAGAACTATCTGGTGCTAACTTTAAATTTAAAGGTACAAAATATACCATATCTGATCCAACATACATAAATGCAAATGCAGGTATGACTATGCCACAATATAAAAATAGTAAATTTAAAATTATCTCTTTGAGATAGTTTTATATTAAATCAACTAAACAACAAAAACCAAACCATTTTCCACTCTAATTTTTCCACTTAATTCATATTCGAATAGTTTTTCGGGATACTGATTCATCACTTCATCATAAGTAGGTGTACTTTTACAATACTCTAAAAATTCATCACTATGTTTAATCTCATTCTTAAAACCTATAAAATCTTCTATAAATGTATCTATATCATAAATAGCGGTTGCTAGTCCATCAGATAAAAGTTTATTAGTGGCTACACTTTCCCCTATTCTATGAGCTAAAACAAAAATAGGTTTTCCCATCTTCAATGCAAATTCAACACTTCTCATTGTTCCACTATTTTCATCCGCTTGAGTTACTATCAGTATTTCCCCCAATGCAACTACAAGTTCATTACGAATAGGAAAATTATATCGTTGCGATGGAGTTTGTATAGGAAATTGACTGAGCATTAAACCATTTAGTTCTATATTTTCGATAAGTTTTTTATTGACTGCTGGATATCGTATATCCAAACCAGTTCCTGCAACGGCAATCGTATTAAACGAGCCCGCACCATTATGTGCAATCGCATCAACACCCATAGCAGCACCACTTACTATACAAATATTATTCTGAGAAAGTTTTTTTGACAATTCATGAGTATATTGTTTTGTATATGTATTTGGCTTTCTAGTACCAACAATGGAAACCATTCTTTTTTTCAGCAATTCTTCTTTTCCTATAAAAAAAATATTTTTTGGATATTTTTTCATAGAATCCAACTGATTTATATGAAAATTTATCTCATTAATCATAATTGATTCACATATACCAAATCTAAATCTTTTAGAAGATGCTTTGATTCTTTTAAAGTTTTAAATGTAATTCCATAAGGATGACCTATAGCAATTGCCATTCCATTTCTTTTTGCACTTTTAATGTCTTTTTTTAATTGATTTTGAATATAAGATTTATCTTTTTTATTATCTAAAAATATATTTCTACTAAACATTTTTACATCATATTTTTTAGATGATATTTTTGCTACTGATTTTGCAGTTGTTCGACTGTCAATAAAAGTATAATTATATTTTTTCAATACTTGAAATAATTTATCCATCGCAACTTGATTTGATGTAAACTTACTTCCAGTATGATTATTAATAAATATTGCTTTAGGATACAGTGATTTTAAATTTTTAATTCTCTTATCAATTTTTTCTATACTATGATGTATATAAAGTGTATTTTCTTCTTCATATTTACTACTACTTGCTTGTAATGGTAGATGAATCATATAAGTATCCAAGGCTGTCGCAATTTTTGCAGAATTTTCATGTCCTTTTGTAGGAGGTAAAAATGCCATATTTACAATGTATCCTATGTTTAAAACACTATTTATTTGTCTTTTTGTTGTCATATCATCGATAATAATAGCCAATTTGGGTTTATTAGATATTTTTTTAATAATTTGAGGTTTTATTGGATCTTTCGGAATTTCTTTTGGTTTTAATTTGTCTATAATTTGAGGTGAAGTAACAAATGTTTCTTCTATTTTTTTATCCTCTTTTTTATCAATCTCTTCTAAATTTGGTTCTTCAAAATGAAATGTATTATTTGTATTATTTTCTTCTGTAGTTTCTAAATATATGTTTTTATCTGTATTATCTACATATCCTATCTCTAGGGCACGAGTTTTTTCTTCAAAGGTTATAGTTTTTCTATCTTCTTCATCTTTTTTTGTATGATCTACATCAATTGTAGCAATTGATTTGATATCATCTGCTACTTCATCAATCTGTGTTCCAAAAAAGCTTCCTACTCCAAGTCCTAATAATATAATTATGGATACAATAGCAATAGCAGAAAATAATTTTTTATATGATTTTTTTTGTTGGTATTTTATTTTTTTAGGAGCTCTGTGACGAGTGTTTTTTTTCATAATAAATTTATACTTTATGATAGTAGGGATATACTTTTTGAGTTTTCAAAAAGTATATCACAATAATTAGTTTGTTTCTTGGTCTACAATTTTATTTGCTGCAATCCAAGGCATCATGTTTCTAAGTTCAACACCAGTTTTCTCAATAAGAGTTTCTCTTTGGTTGTTTCTCTCTGCATTCATTCTTGGGTATCCTGCTTGACCTTCTAAGATAAAGTCTTTTGCAAATCTACCATCTTGAATCTCTTTTAAAAGTTCTCTCATAGCTTGTTTAGACTCATCATTGATGATTCTTTTACCAGCAATATAATCACCATATTCAGCTGTATTAGAGATAGAATATCTCATATCTGCAATACCACCTTCAAACATTAAGTCAACGATTAGTTTTAACTCATGTAAACACTCAAAGTATGCCATTTGTGGGTCATAACCAGCTTCTGTTAAAGTTTCAAAACCAGCTTGTACTAGTGCAGTTGCACCACCACATAATACTGCTTGCTCTCCAAATAAATCTGTTTCTGTTTCATCTTTAAATGTAGTTTTAATAATAGCTGTTCTTCCTCCACCGATTGCTGATGCATAAGAAAGTGCTAATTCTTTTGTAGTTCCACTTGGATCTTGACCAACAGCAATTAAATCAGGAATACCACCACCTCTTACAAATTCTGATCTTACTGTATGACCTGGAGCTTTTGGAGCAACCATAGTTACATTAATATCAGCTCTTGGAGCAATTCTTCCGTAGTGAATATTAAAACCATGTCCAAATGCAATTGTAGCACCTTGTTTTAAGTTAGGCTCAATTTCGTTAGCATAAATTTCTGCTTGGTTTTCATCTGGTAATAAAATCATAACAAGATCTGCTGCTGCTGATGCATCCGCAACTGTTAATGTTTCAAAACCTTTAGCTTCAGCTTTTGCCCAAGAAGAACCATTTTTTCTTAAACCTACACATACTTCAACTCCAGAATCTCTTAAGTTTTCTGCGTGCGCGTGACCTTGTGATCCAAAACCGATAATTGCAACTTTTTTTGACTTAATTAAGTCAATATTACAATCTTTGTCATAATAAACATCTAATGCCATTGTATTTCCTTTTATATTTAGTAAAATTTCATGGATTATATCGAAAATTTATTTCTATACACTTAAGACTTATAAATAGTAGTAAAAAAATTTATAATCTGCTATGATTATATAATTTAAAAATAGACAACTAGGAACACCTTGAAACAAGAAAATTTAAAAAAAATTCATGATAGTCAATCTACTCAAATCGTAAAATTTGAAAATGAAACATATAGTTTAAATAGTAAATATAAAATAGGTACTATTAGTATCTCAAATAAAACAGCTATATTAAATTTAGAGAATAATTCAAGTCAAAAAATATATTTAGATTTTGATAAATTAAATGGTGCATATAGAGATGATACAGTTGTAGTTCAGGTTTTATTTAATCCAAAAGGAAAAACAAAAGCAAAAGTTATTCAGATACTAAATCGTAGTCAAAACTCTATTTTATGTTTTGTTAAAGATAAGAATCTATTTACTATAAAAGAAAATATATTAATTGATTGTGAAATTGTTAATAATAAAGATGGAGATGTTGTTGTATTTGAAGATGGTAAAATTGCTTCAAAATTTGGAAACATAACTGACGCGAAAGTTGATGAACATATCTCTTTATTTTTGTATAACGAATACTATAGGTTAGTTCAAGAACCTAAAGTGATTCATAAAGACTTAAATACAGAAAACAGACAAGATTTAACACATTTAGAATTTTGTACTATTGATCCTGCAAGCGCAAAAGATCATGATGATGCTATTTATTATGACGAAGAAACAAATGAAATTTATGTTGCAATTGCAGATGTAAGTGCTTATGTTAAAGAGGGAACTGATTTAGATAACGATGCGCTAAGACGATCTTTTTCTATTTATTTACCACATAAAGTTTTGCCTATGTTACCTTTTGAACTTAGTACAGATTTATGTTCATTAGTACCACATAAACCAAGACCTGCCTATGTATTTAAAATGAAATTAAACGAAAACAATACAAAAGTTATATCAAGTGAACTTTTTGAAGCAATAATAGAATCAAAACATAAACATAGTTATGAATATATTGATGAAGTATTAGAATTAAACGACGATACAAATATCCATAATAAACTTTTTAAGGTGACAAAAAAACTTAAAGAAAATAGACTGCAAAATGGTTTTGATTTTAGAAATGATGAGATACGACTTATTTTAGATGATGAAGAAAAATTAAAAGATTTTAAACTAGAGTCTTCATCTCCTTCTCATAGTTTAGTTGAAGAGTGTATGTTATTAGCAAATCAAGAAGCAGCAAAAAAACTTAAAACCATAGGTATTTTTAGAGTACATGATGAACCAAGTGATTCTAAAATTAAAAAATTACTCGATGAAGTAAACTATTTAGGGATAGATGCGAAACTAAAAGATGATGTACATTCTACGATTGTAAATATTCAAAAACTAGCACGAAAAGCAGATTTAGAAAAAGAAATAGATGAGCTAATTATCCAATCCCAACAACAAGCTTCTTATTCAAGTATTAAAAAACCACATTTTGGTTTAGGATTCAATGATTATTCCCATTTTACTTCACCTATTAGAAGATATTCCGATTTAGTACTTCACCGTATACTAAAAAGCGGTAGTGTACCTAATAATATTGATGAGATATGTGAAGATATAAGTGTACGAGAAAGAGAGATAGCACAACTTGTGTGGGATTATGAAGATAGAAAATATGCGAGGTATTTAAGTAACCATATTGGACATTCTTTTATGGCCACATTAATAGATACTGATAAAATAATTGTAAAGCTAGATGAAAAAGTAAAAGGTGCTAGAATACACATAGAAAATTATTCCGGACAAAAACTTTTTTCAAAAGTTTTTGTAAAAATAACAAATAGTGATATCATTTCTAAAAGAATTAATGGTAATATTATATAAACAAAAAGGATTGATAATGGAAATAGGACAAAAATTAGAATTCGTATATAAAGTTGAAGAGAAAGATTTAGCTAAATATGTTGGGGTAGATACTCAAGATAGTTTTCCTGAAGTTTTAGCAACTGCTAGAATGATTGCACTTATGGAAGTTGCAGCTGCTAGACTCATGAACCCTATTGTTCAAGATGATCAACAATCTGTTGGTGTAAATGTGAATGTAAACCATTTAGCTGCAACTCCAAAAGATGAAGAGATAAATGTAGTTGCTATTTACCAAGGGATGGAAGGTAAACTTTATAAATTTGATGTAGAAATTTATGATAGAGGTGGACTTGCTGGAAAAGGGACGCATACAAGAGCCATTATTAAAACAGAGCGCTTAATGCAAGGTGCCTTAAATAGAATCAACAAATAATATACAATTAGATACAATACATAATGTATAAAAACCAATTTGATAATGAATTTTCATCTAATATAAATTATAAAGCATATATGTTTTATGGACAATGTGATTATTTAGTTGACCAGTATTCAAATAAAGTAGCACTCAAACTTGCAAATGGTGAAGATATTCGAAAAGTTTACTTTGATGAATACAATTATAAAGACTGTGATAATTTTTTATCACAATCTTCTTTATTTTCATCATCTAATATTTTAATCATTAAAACCATTAAAAAAATACCTAAAAAAGAATTAGATTCCCTTGTTGCTTTATGTACAACAAATCCCGATAGTTTTTTAATAGTATCATGTACTGGGGAGACTGACTTTAAAACAATGACAAAAAGTTTTACAAAAAAAACAAACTCATGTGAAGTAAGATTTTTTAATCCTAATGACCAAGAAGCTATTCATATACTCAATGATGTAGTTCAATCAAAAAATATACAATGTGGTTTTGGAGAACTTCAATACCTTTATAATATGCATCAAAAAGATTTGGCTCTTGCAGTTAATGATTTAAATAAACTTAGCATCTTACAAGGTCAAATCACTGCAAATATAATAAATGCCCAATGCTTTGGTATGGGTGCAGTCTCTATAGATGATTTTTTCAACAAACTTTTTACTGGTCAATCAATTAATAAAGATTTATATATGATTCTTGAAGAGGGGATGAATGAAGTCAATTTAGTAAATCAAGCAACTACATTTTTACAACAACTCTTTAATATTAATAGTTATCTAAAACTTAATGGACAATTAAATATTATTGAGATTTGGGGATATAAACTTCCTGCAAATATTGCAAATACAAGAGCAAGCATAGCGATGAAGTTTAATGATGAAGAATTTATTAAAATGTTTAATTTTTTTCTAGAACTAGAATTAGACCTCAAAACTAGAAAAAACTTAGAAATAAATAGTTATACTCAAGCTCAGTTTAGGAATTTTTCAGCTAGTTTAAGATAAAATCGCCCTTCAAAGTGGAAATATATAATATATATTGCCCTTAACCTTGCTGATAAAACTTCGGTTTACCGGCTAAAACCAAAAGGAGAAAAGAATGGCTAGAATTAGACATTACGAAACTATGTTTATAGTTAAAGCGACACTTACAGATGAGGAAACTCAAGCAGAAATTGCAACTGTAAAAGCAAA